>ERZ890953.573-NODE-573-length-20782-cov-8.277271_pt1 | contig 20782 bp, 14 predicted proteins | sample MGYA00521264_ERZ890953 | MGnify/ENA primary metagenome ERZ890953 (study PRJEB32303, sample SAMEA104408629) | aquatic metagenome | biome: Brackish water; feature: Chemocline; material: water | place: Baltic Sea | collected 2014-10-26T21:54:00 | depth 200 m ...
CACATTACCCGGCATCGTTGACGCGTCAAGTCTACTTGAAGCCGCGGGGCTGTATTCCCGATTTGACGCGGCAGGCCAGCCCTGCCAGAGTCGGTGCATGGACGCACCCACCCCCTCCCTGCCCGCCAGCCTGCAGACCCCCGACAAGGTCCTGTATGGCTTGTTCTTCGCCTTCGCGCTCGCCTTCCTGGCGCTGCTACCGGTGGCCCACCCCTATCCGGGGTCGTTCGTCGTCAAGCTGATCCCCATCCTGGCCCTGGCGGGCCTGGCGCTGCGCAACATCCCGGGGACCCAGGGCAAGCTGCTGTTCGTGGGGATGCTGCTGTCGGGGGCGGGCGACGTGATCCTGGACATCGACCGGGTGGGCTTGTTCATCCCCGGCCTGGTGGCCTTCCTGCTGGCGCACATCTGCTACATCGCGGCCTTCGCCACCGAGCTGCACTTCACGCCCAAGCGCGCCGTCCCCCTCACGCTGCTGCTGGTCTACGCCCTGGTGATCGGCTGGTTCCTCAAGGACATCCCGGCCGACAAGCTGGCGCCGGTGATGGCCTACCTGGCGATCATCACCCTGATGGCCATGGGCGCCTTCCTGCTGCGCCGCCCCTTCCCGCTCATCGCCATCGGCGCGGTGGCGTTCATGATCAGCGACACCGTCATCGCCGTGAACAAGTTCCTGGTGGAGATCCCCAACTCCACCATCATCAACATCGGCATCTACTACGCGGCCCAGTGCATGATCATCACCGGCTTCCTGCTGCGGGAGCGGCGGCTGCGGGCCGAGGCTGGGTGCGGCCCGGGGTGCGGCTGCGGCTGAACGGGACAGCCGAACCGCGCGCGGGTGGATACCCGTGCTTCATGCGCCAGCACTACCGCGACATCTACCGCCTCCGAGCCGACGACTACCAACGCCTGGTGGCCCGGGAGGATCACCGCGGCGCGCTGCTGCCGGCCATCCGCGCGGTCCACCCGCTGGAGGGCGCCAGGGTGGTGGAGCTGGGGGCGGGCACCGGTCGCCTCACCCGCCTGCTGGCGCCCTGGGCCGCGCAGATCGCCGCCTACGACTCCAGCGCGGCCATGCTCGAGGTCGCGGCGAGGGAGAACGAAGCACACGGCGTCCGCAACGCCACCCTGGCGGTGGCGGAGCACCATGCCCTGCCCGCAGAGGATCACAGCGCCGACCTGGTGGTGGAGGGCTGGGCATTCGGCCACCTGATGGACCAGCGTGACTGGCGCAGTGCCGTCGACGCCGCCCTGGCCGAGGTGGACCGGATCACCCGTTCCGGCGGCGTGCAGCTGATCATCGAGACCCTGGGCACGGGCCGGACGGACCCCGCGCCCCCGTCTCCGGCCCTGGCCACGCTGTTCGAGCACCTCGAGGCCCTGGGCTTCGCCCGGAGCTGGTGCCGCACCGACTACCGCTTCGACACACTCCACGAGGCCGAAGCGCTGGTGGGATTCTTCTTCGGCGAGGCGATGCAAGCTCACCTCAGCCCCGACCCCCAGCCCACCCTGCCCGAGTGCACGGGGCTGTGGTCCCGCACCAGGGCACGATAGGCCCGCCGCATGTCCATCCGCGCCCGCGCCGAGGCCCTGCTCACCGCCCCGCGCCTGCCCCTGTGGGTGGCCCTGGGGGCGGTGCTGCTGGCCCTGCCGAGCCTGGCCGGAGGCTTCATGCTGGACGACCACGGCCTGGCCTGGCTGGTGGACTCCGGGGTGCCGAGCTGGGACCTGTTCGCCTTCTGGCGCTGGGGCAGCGTACCGGAGCTGCAAGAGCGCGGCTTCTCGAGCTGGTGGACCAGCCCGGACTTCCACATCGGCTTCATGCGGCCCATCTCCTCGGTGGGTCACGCCCTGGACTTCACCCTGTGGCCCCGCGCCGCATGGGCCATGCACGCCCACAGCGCGCTGCTCTACGGGGCCCTGTGCGGGCTGACGGCGCTGCTGTACCGGCGCCTGGGCATGCCGCTGCTGGCCGCGGGCATCGCGGCCCTGCTCTTCGCCGTCGATGACGTCCACGCCCAGACCGCGGGCTGGATCTCGGGCCGCAACGCCATCGTCGCGGCGATCCCTGCCTTCGCCGCCCTGTGGGCCCACCACCGCTGGCGGACCCAGGATTGGCGACACGGGGCCTGGCTCGGGCCCCTGCTGCTGGCCCTGTCGCTGGTGTCCGCCGAGGCTGGGCTGGCCTGCGCAGGCTACCTGGCCGCCCACGCCCTCTGCCTCGACGGCGCGCGCTGGTGGCGGCGGCTGCTGGCCCTGGCGCCCTACGGGGCGGTGCTGGCCGTCTGGCAGTTGGCCTACCGGGCCCTGGGCTACGGCGCCCGAGGCTCGGGCATCTACCTCGACGTCGCTGCCCATCCCCTCACCTTCCTCACCCAGTCCATCGAGCACGCCTGGGTGATGGGCCTGGCCCAGCTCACCCTGCCCCTGGTCACCCCGCTCTCCCTCCAGCCGTGGGGCTGGCTGGCGAGCGCGCTGATCCTGGGCCTGCTGGCCCTGGCGGTGCGCCCCCTGCTGCAGCGGTCGGCCCTGGCGCGCTTCTTCGGCGTGGGCATGCTGCTGTCCGCCCTGCCGTTCGGCGCCACCGCCCTGAGCGATCGCCTGCTGCTCCCCCTGGGCTTCGGGGCCTCGGGGCTGCTGGCCTTGATCGCAGTGGCGGTGCGCCGCGGCGAGCTCACCGGCCCCTTCGCGCGCTGGACCGACCGCGGCCTGCTGCTGTTCGCCGGCGTGCTCTCGCCCCTGCTGTTCGTGCCCTCGCTGTTCCTGACCGCCGCCTTCGAGCGCCCGGTACAGGCCCTCGACGCCCTCATCCCCTCGCAGGGCGTCACCGTGGTGGTCAGCGTGCCCCTGGACATCCTGATGCTCTACCCCGAGGCGTACCGCCACCACAGCGGCGGGGCCTGGCCCGACCACGTCTACACCCTGCACGCCGGCCAGGGTCGCCTGGACGTCAACCGCTGCGGGCCTCGCTGCCTGATGCTCCAGGCCGATCAAGGCTGGCTGGCGTCTCCACTGGACCGCATCGGTCGCGCGCCGGATGAGCCCTTCCACCCGGGCTGGGTGACGGGCCTCGAGCGCATGACCGCCCGCGTCACCCGGCTCACCCCCGACGGCCGCCCCCAGGCGGTAGCCTTCCTCTTCGACGACGATCTCGACGACATCCACTTCATCACCTGGGTCGAGGGCGCACCCCAGGCCTGGCAGCCGCCCGCGCTGGATCACACGGTGAGCCTCGACACCCGCTTCGTCCTGGGGAGATAGGTCACCGCCATGCGCATCGCCCTGGTCCTCCCTCCCCTGTGCCAGCTCAACACGCCCTACCCGTCCATCGCCTACCTGGCGCGGTCCCTGCGGGACCAGGGACTCACCAGCGAGCAGCACGATCTGGGGCTGGCGCTGATGCTGCGCCTGTTCAGCCCAGAGGGGCTGCGCGAGCTCTTCGAGCAGGTGGCGGCCCAGGCCGAGCGCGACGGCATCCCCGAGCCAGCCTGGCGCGTGCTGGGCGAAGCGGATCGACACCTGGCGATCATCGCGCCGGTGCTGCGCTTCCTGCAGGGCAAGGACCGCAGCCTGGCCCAGCGCATGGCGTCGGGCCGCTACCTGCCTCGGGGCCCGCGGGTGGCCGCCGCCATGGCCGGCGAACGCTCGGGCTTCGGACCGATGGGCGTGGACGACCCCGCCCGCTGGCTGGCCAGCCTGTACCTCGAAGACCTGGCGGATCTGGTCGCCGCCACCGTGGACCCGGGCTTCGGCCTGGCCCGCTACCAGCACCACCTGGCCGCAGGCCCCGTGCGCTACGATGACATCCAGCGGCGCCTCGACTGGACCAGCCTGCTGGACGGCTGGCTCGACGATCTGGTGGACGCCCGGATCCTGGGACAGGGCGATCCCCCGGCCCTGGCCTGCATCTCAGTGCCCTTCCCAGGCACCCTGCTGGCGGGCCTGCGCATCGGGCGCCGGCTGCGGCAGGCCGGCGTCCACGTGGCCATGGGCGGCGGCTACGTGAGCACCGAGCTGCGCGAGGTGGACGAGCCCAGGCTCTGGGACTGCGTGGACTCCCTGGTCTTCGACGACGGCGAGGGGCCCCTGCTGGCCCTGGTGGAGCACCTGCAGGGCGGGCCGGACCGCCGCCACCGCACCCGCACGGCCACAGGCTGGCGCCAGGCTCCCGCACCCAGCGTGCCCAGCTGCGAGGCGGCCTGGTACGGCGACCTGCCCCTGAGCGACTACCTGCAGATCGTGGACAGCACCAACCCGGCCCACCGCCTGTGGTCCGACGGCCGCTGGAACAAGATCACCATCGCCCACGGCTGCTACTGGGGGCGCTGCGCCTTCTGCGACACCACCCTGGACTACATCGCCCGCTACGGGCCCGCCGGAATCCCCGCCCTGGTGGACCGGATGGAGGAGCTGGCGGAGGCCACGGGGACCACCGGCTTCCACCTCACCGACGAGGCCGCGGCACCCCGGCAGCTCAAGGCCCTGGCCCTCGAGCTGCTGGCCCGGGGCCACGCCTGGTCCTTCTGGGGCAACGTCCGCTTCGAGGCTGCGTTCACGCCCGACCTGTGCCGCCTGCTGGCCGCCGCGGGCCTGGTGGCGGTGAGCGGAGGCCTCGAGGTGGCCAGCGACCGCCTGCTGAAGCTCATGGACAAGGGCGTGACCATCGAGGGCGCCAGCCGCGCAGCCCAGGCCTTCCAGGCCGCCGGGGTGCGGGTGCATGCCTACCTGATGTACGGCTTCCCCACCCAGACGGACCAGGAGAGCGTGGACGCCATGGAGCTGGTGCGCCAGCTCTTCGCCGCGGGCCTGCTGGACTCGGCCTTCTGGCATCGCTTCGTGCTCACCCGGCACTCCCGCGTCTTCGCAGAGCCCGAGCGCTTCGGGCTCAGCTACACCCTGCCGAGGGGGGTGTTCTCCTGCAACGACATCCCCCACGACGACCCCACCGGCGGCGACCACGACGCCCTGGACGAGCCCCTGGTGCGCGCCCTCGAGGCCTGGATGGGCGGCCGCGAGCTGGACGAGCCCGTGCAGCGCTGGCTGCCCGCCACCTTGCCCCCCAGCCGCGAACCCCGCGACCGGGTGACCAGGAGCCTGGCCGACGGGCACTCAGCCATGTCGCCGCGCGCGCGGCTGGTCTGGCTGGGCGGCGATCTGCTGGACTGCGACGGCGCCCTGCTGCTGCACGGCCGGGAACACGCGGTGGAGATCCCCGGCAGCGAGGACGAGCTGGAGTGGCTGGCGGAGATCCTCGAGGCGGCCCGACCGGGCGCCGAGGCCCTGAGCCTGGCCGAGGCCAAGGCGGCCTTCCCGGGGGTCTGGGAGCGCTTCGCCGAGCGCTGGCAGGCCGTGCGGGACGCGGGGCTGGTAGGGGTCTGAGGACCCGCTACTCCGTTGGTGCGGTGTACCCCGAGCGATCGGGCACACACATGCGCACACCAGCGCCCACGCCGGGCACATCACCCTGGTAGCGGGGCATCAGGTGCAGGTGCAGGTGCATGACGCTCTGGCCCGCCAGGGGGCCCACGTTGACGCCGAAGTTGTACGCGTCGGGAGGGCTGTCGCCCGCATCCAGCTCGGCCTTGATCTGGTCCACCAGCTCGAGGATGGCCAGCTGCTCTTCGCGGGTAGCATCGAACCAGGTGACGGCGTGGCGCCGGGGGATCACCAGGGTGTGGCCGGGATTGACGGGGTACAGATCCCGCACGGCGTAGGCCAGCTCGTTGCTGGCCACCATGTACTCGGGCTTCATGGTGCAGAAGGGACAGGGCATGGCTCGACTCCCAGAAAGGCGGAGAGAAGCTACCACGCTGGAACACGAACCGAGGCATACTGAGGCCATGCGCTCCGCCCGCCCCATCCTCGCCCTGGTCGCAATGGTCGCCTGCCACGGCGACGACAGCGGCGCGCCGGCGACCGAGGACCCACGCTGCGCCTTCTCCTTCGCGATCCTCACCGACACCCACATCGGCGAGGGCGTGCAGGACTACGGGACCCCTGGCTGGGACGACAGCTGGAGCGAGGACACGGAGAGCGACAGCGAGGCGGTGCTGGCCCAGGCCGTCGCCGACATCAACCTGTTGGCGGAGGAGCCCGACGGGCCCAGCTTCGTGGTGGTGCTGGGGGACATCACCGACAGCGGTGAGCGCTCGGAGCTGGAGCGAGCCCTGTACCTGCTCAACGAGCTGGAGATCCCCTACCTGCCGCTGGTGGGAAACCACGACGTCTGGCCCTACGCCTACGACGAAGCCGCGGGCCTGCACGCCGAAGCGGACACCCCGGTGGGAGATCGTTGGCTGTACTACGTCTTTTTCGAGGCCTTCGACGACGCCCACGAGCTCGTGGGAGCGATCCACAACTCACCGCCGGTCAAGCACCTCTCCATCGACGCCAAGACCCACTTTCTGGACTACGCCTTCACCTACTGTGGCGTGCGTTTCGTGGCGCTGGACACCAGCACCCGGGCCCACGCCGGCGGTGGCGAGCCGGGGATCGGCCCCGAGGCCAAGCTCTACCAGAAGCCCGACTCACCCTGGCCCTGGCTGATCGAAGAGCTCGGTACCGGCTGGGGCGCCGAGGACGACGACGTCGTGATCCTGGCCCACCACCCCTTCACCCAGGGGAGCCTGCTGGCCTTCGACGAAGAGGACTTCGCCACCATCGAAGCCGACCTGGGACAGCACGGTCTGGAGGACCGCGTGATGGCGTTCTTCGGGGGCCACCAGCACGTGGATGCAGAGCTCGAGGGCCCCACAGGCATCCCGGTGGTGCTCACCGCCGCCACCAAGGATGGCCGTGACCCCCGGGTGGTGCGTGTGTCGAAGCAGGGCGAGCTGGACTGGGACGAATAGCGGGATCACCCTCCCCGAATCAGCTCCATCAGGTCCCCGACGTTCAGCCGTCCCGCCGCGTCGCTGCCGTCCAGCAGGCTCTCAGCGAGATCTCGCTTGCGTTGATGCAGAGCCAGGATCTTCTCCTCCACCGTGCCCCGAGCCACCAGGCGGTAGACGGTCACCGGGTGGTCCTGGCCGATGCGATGGGCGCGATCGCTGGCCTGGTCCTCCACCGCGGGGTTCCACCAGGGGTCCATGTGGATCACGGTCTGGGCCGCGGTGAGGTTCAGACCGAAGCCGCCGGCTCGCAGGCTGATGAGAAACAGATCGCCCTCACCCGCCTGGAAGGCCTGCACGGCCCGGTCGCGCTGGGCCGAGGGCGTGGAGCCGTCCAGGTACTGATAGGCGATGCCCTGGAAGTCCAGCCAGGCCCGCAGCAGGGCCAGGTGGCGCACAAACTGCGAGAAGACCAGGGCCCGGTGGCCGCTGGCCAGGAGCTGCTGCACCAGATCACCAAACGCGGTGAGCTTGGCGCTGGCGGGGGCCACGCCGTGGTCCACCACCAGGCTGGCGCTGCAGCAGGCCATGCGCAGCCGGGTGAGCTGAGCCAGGATCTGCAGGGGCTGGGGCTCATCCAGGCTGTCGAGCAGGTCTTCGGCGCGCTCCCGAAGCGCGGTGTACAGGGCCAGCTCATCGGGGAAGAGATCCACGTCCACCCGCACGTCGGTGCGGGGAGGGAGCTCGGTGAGCACCTCACCCTTGGTCCTGCGCAGCACGAAGGGCAACACCAGCCGCTTGAGCTGCTCGAGGGGCTCGGACAGGCCCGCTTCGATGGGCTCGGCGAAGCGGAACCGGAAGGCCTCCCAGCCCCCCAGCAGGCCCGGGTTCAGAAAGCCCATCAACGCCCACAGATCGCCCAGGTGGTTCTCGATGGGCGTGCCGGTGGTGGCCACCCGCAGCTCGGCCCGGAGGGAACAGGCCGCACGGTGCCGCGCGGTGTCGGGGTTCTTGATGGCCTGGGCCTCGTCCAGCACCGCGGTGCTCCACTCCACCCCTGCCATCCGCTCCCGCTCCGCCTGCAGCAGACCGTAGGAGCAGACCGCCACATCGCCAGGACCCAGCACGGCCAACAGCGCCCCCCGATCACCAGGGCCGATGCGGTGCAGCCGAAGCTCGGGGGCGAAGCGCGCCGCCTGCTCCAGCCAGCCAGTGCAGACCGATGTGGGAGCGACCACCAGGGCCGGGCCCAACCATGCCCGCTGCAGCAGCAGCGCCAGCACCTGGACCGTCTTGCCCAGCCCCATGTCGTCCGCCAGGCACGCTCCCGCGCCCAGCTCCGCCAGGCGCACCAGCCAGGCGAAGCCCTGGCGCTGGTAGGGCCTCAGCTGGGCCTGCAGACCATGGGGGACGGGGTGATCGTGCAGCTGGGCCTGGCCGATGGCGTCCAGCTGAAGCCTCCAGCTCTCGTCCACCTCGGCGCCTCCAGCCTGGTCGAGCACCGGCGCCAGTGCCCCGGCGGCCAGGCGATGCACCTGCAGCTCACCGCCAGGCCCGACCACCGCCAGCCGGCCGATGCGCTCCAGCTGGCGCTGGAGGGCGTGGGTCAGGGCCAGGTAGCTGCCGTCTTCGAGGCGCACGAAGCGCCGGGGGGCTCTCCCCATGCCCTCGAGCAGGCGATGCAGGGCCATCACCAGCGCATTGTCCACCCGCAGCTCCCCGCTGGCCCCGAACCAGTCCCCCCGCCCGCGCACCGCCATGAACAGGGACTCGGGCCCCACCACCGCCCGCAGGCGCAGGGGCTCACCCTCGGGCCACTCGACGCGCACCGCGGCGCCCTCGCGCCGCAGCTCCAGCAGCAGATCGAGGGCTCGCTCCACCCCCTCGAGCCAGCGGGCGCCGCCGCGCCAAGGGGCAGCGGCCAGGCTGGGGAGGGCCGCCTGGACGGCCGTGGCCGCGCGGCGCTCGCCCACCAGATCCCGACGCACGCCCAGCTGCTCCTCCCCCGCCCTGATGACCAGGCGCGCGTCACCCTGGCCCGGCGCCAGCGAGGGTCCCGCGGCACCCAGCGGCCGCACCCGCAGCTGCGCCACCAGCCCCGGCCCCGAAGGCGTCAAGCGCAGCACAGGCGTCGGATCCGCCGCCAGCTCTCGCACGGGGCCCTCCACCGCCTCGGGCTCCAGCAGCTCCCAGACCTGGATCTCCCGCCCCACCGAGGGGGGACCTGGCACAGCGCCGGCCGGCGGGTCGTTCCACGCCGGCTTGCGGCCACGGCCCAGCAACAGCAGCAGCGCCTGGGCCCCGGGCAACGTGCGACCCGGATCGCCCGCGAACAGCGCGTCCAGCTCGGCCGCCAGCCAGCCGTACCCGCAGGCGGTGGCGCGATCCCGCGCAGCCTCGAGCCGACCGGAGTCCAGTGGTTCCAGCGCCCACCAGGCCACCAGGGACGCCAGCAGCACGCCCAGGGGATGAGCCTCGGCCGGCGCATATGGCAAGGGCTCACCCCGCAGCAGCGCGTCGAGGCGCTCGAGCTGATGCCGCCCGGCCCAGGGTGAGGTCCCGTCCACCGGAGGGAGCGCAGCCAGGGCGCGCCGCCCCTGAGCCCGGCGGCTCGCGCTGGGGTGTAGCAAGAAGGCCAAGGGCTGCAGCGCCCCCTCGACGCCCTCGAGGTGGCCCACCTGGCGACCGTCCCGCCGTCGGCGTGCCGTCAGGGCCCGCGCATAGCCCTTGACCGCGCCGATGAGATCCCCGCGCACCAGAGAGAGCATGGCCTCGAGAGCCAGCCCCTCCGCGCTCCCCAGGCCGGCCAGCACCCCACCGGCCAGGTGCAGATCGCCCGCCAGCAGGGCCTCGCGCCCCAGAGCGCTGCGCAGCCCGGGTTCATCGGGGCTGGCCTCCCAGAGCTGGCGCACCAGGGGCAGCAAGGGCACCGCGGGGGCCATGCGCGCGGCGCGAGCCAGGGACAGATCGTCCAGAAGCGGCCCCGCCAGCTCCCGGGGCAGGCCCGCCAGCAGCTCGGGCTCGAGGGGATCGTCCAGCCAGGCCGCCAGCCTGGGCGCCGCCCCCAGCCGGTCCTCATGGTCGGCCCAGCTCGCCAGCAGACGCTGGAGATCCTGGCCCCTACCCGCGATGAGGGCTCGTCGCAGCTCACGCTGCACGGTGCCCGCACGCACCCTGCGCCAGGTCCGTGGGCTGGAGGGCAGGGGATCGCGGCGGGCCACCTGCGCCGCCAGGCCCTCGAAGCGACCCGCACGGATGAGGGCCCGGGTGATGGGCTCGCTCAGCCCGGGAGCGAGGGCCCAGCGATCCCCGGCCCGCACCAGGCCCTCGGCCTCGAGGACCGCCAGGGACACCAGGAGCCGCCTGGAGACCGCGCGGTCCTCGTCGTCGGCCACGCCCGCGGCGCTCGAGCAGCCGGCCAGCGCGCCCAGCTCCAGCTCGTCCTGGGCGGCCGCCAGCAGCTCCAGCACCAGCCGTGGGGCGGGCGCGAGCTGCGAATAGCGGACAAAGAGAGAGGAGGTCACGGAAGCTCCAGCCTCCGCAAGCTATCCCCGTGAGGGCTGGCTCGGGCGCTGGAGGTGCTGGATCAACCCACGGGCGCGGTCCAGCGCCGGGCGCAGGAGCGGCAGCGCAGCGAGGCCTGTTCAGGCCGGAGCTTGGCCCGCACATTCAGGCTCCCTGGCCCGCTCACAGCCCAGACCTGCACGTCCTCGGAGCCGCAAGCGCAGGCGAACCAGGCGAGCCCGCCGTAGCTGGCCGGCCCTTCCCCGACGACGACGGCTGGGTCCTGCTTGCCCAGGGCCCCCAGGATCTCCCGGACGACCTCCGCCAGCTCGCCCTTGACCCGGCACTCCCAGACGTGGAGGCTGCGCCAGCCCAGAGCCGCCAGATCCGTGTCCTTGCGCCGATCGCGCTGATCGTTGGCGCTCAGCTTCGCGGTCCAGAACGGACGGTTTGTGGCCGGCGAGCTGTAGTGCCGGGGGCAGCCGTGCCAGTAGCAGCCGTCCACGAACACGGCGAGGCGGGCTCCAGGGAAGGCGATGTCCGGCCGCCCAGGCAGGGCCGCCTGCTTGCGGTAGCGGCAGCCCGCCGCCCACAGGGCGCGGCGCAGGGCCAGCTCGGGCGCGGTGTCCCGCTGGCGAACGCTCGCCATCAGCTGGGAGCGGGTCTTGGGCCGGCGATGCCGCGCCATGCTGCCTCGGGCTGGACAGGGGGTGACCAGCGGGCCATATCACGCCCCCACCCCACTCCTGGCCAGCCATGAAAGCCTGCGCCCTCTTCGCCGGGATCGGCGGCCTCGAGCTCGGCCTGCACCAGCACGGGGTCACGACCATCGCCACCTGCGAGCGGGACCCCCACGCCCAGCGCGTGCTGGCCCAGCACTTCCCAGGGGTGGACGAGTCCCAGCGCCACGGCGACATCCAGGGGATGGCCGCCCTGCCCCCATGCGACGTGCTCACGGCCGGCTTCCCCTGCACCGACCTGAGCATGGCGGGGCCCCGCACGGGCATCACGGGCGCTCGCTCTGGCCTGGTGACGCGCCTGTTCGCCCTGCTCGAGCAGGCCCAGCGCGCAGGCCGGCAGCCACGCTGGCTGCTCATCGAGAACGTGCCTTACATGCTGGGCCTGCAGCACGGCCAGGCCATGCGCTACCTCACCGGCCGCCTCGAGGCGCTGGGCTGGCGCTGGGCCTACCGGGTGGTGGATGCCCGGGCCTTCGGGGTGCCCCAGCGGCGGCTCCGCGTGATCCTGCTGGCGTCGCCGCAGCACGACCCCCGGCCCGCCCTGCTGGGCGAAGACGCCACCCCCATGGTGGACGACCGGCCTCAGCAACCCCTGGCCCAGGTGGGCTACGGCTTCTACTGGACCGAAGGCCGGCGCGGGCTGGGCTGGGTGGTCGACGGCGTGCCCACCATCAAGGCCGGATCAGGCTGGGGAATCCCGTCCCCGCCGGGCATCTGGGATCGACCAGCGGGCCGGATCGGGCTCCCCCACATCCGGGACCTCGAGCGGCTGCAGGGCTTCCCTCCCGGCTACACGGAGCCGGCCCTCGGGGTCGACACCCGGGGACGGGGGGCCCGCTACCGCATGCTCGGCAACGCCGTCTGCGTCCCCATGGCCGCCTGGGCCGCCGAGCGCATGATGGCCGACACGACCGACGCCTGGCCCCAGGGTGGGCCCGTGGCCACAGGACGCAGCTGGCCCAAGGCGGCCTGGGGCGCGCCAGGCCAGGCCCCCAGATCCGCGCCCGTGTCCTCCTGGCCGCGCACCCCTGTGCCCCGCGCCCTGCTCGACTTCCTCCAGCACCCCCTCGAGCCCTTGTCCCTCAGGGCCGCCACCGGATACCTCGGGCGCCTGGAGCGAGCCGAGAAGATCTTCATCCCCCCCGACTTTCTCGCCGCGGTGCAGGCGCACAGACAGCGCCTGGCCACCTCCACCCTCGACGCCCAGAGCCGCCCGTGAGCCAGCCCCTCGCCCCCACCGAGCACTTCGAGCGCCGTGACGGCAGCATCGAGCGGCAGATCCGCCTGGGGGAGACCATCGTCGGGCGCAGCGCCCTGCCCGTCGCGGCCGAAGGGGCGCCGGATCCGCACGACCTGGCGGCGGCCCACGACCAGGCCTGGCTGCGTCTCCCCACCGCACCCTCCCTCGCCCCCGGCGCCGCGCCCGTGCGCGTGGTGGACCTGTTCAGCGGCTGCGGCGCCCTCAGCCTGGGGGCCGCCGAGGCCTGCCGGGCCCTGGGCAAGCGCTTCGAGCCTGTGCTGGCCGTGGACATCGAGGCGTGGGCGGTGCAGACCTACGGCCGCAACTTCCCCGGCGGCCAGGCCGTCCAGGACTCCGTGCTGTCCTTCCTGGGGCCCGACGGCCTCCGCGCCGACACCCTGGGTCGCCTGACCGGCGGCGTCGATCTGCTCATCGGCGGCCCGCCCTGCCAAGGCCACTCCGACCTCAACAACCACACCCGCCGGGACGACCCCAAGAACGAGCTGTACAACAGCATGGCCCGCTTCGCCGCGGTCCTCGAGCCCCGCTGGATCCTCATCGAGAACGTACCTGGCGCACAGCACGACCGCAGCGGCGTGGTGCAGCGCACCTGGAAGCAGCTTGGCGCCATGGGCTATCGGCTGGCCGGCGGCGTGCTCGAGGGTGTGGACATCGGCGTACCCCAGCGCCGTCGGCGCTACTTCATGCTGGCCAGCCGCGACCGCCAGCCCCCCGCGGTGGCCACCATCCAGGCCGCCCTGCAGCAGCCGCCCCGGCCCCTGTCCTGGGCCGTCGCCGACCTGCTGGACGCGCCGGTGTCCGCGGATGCCTACGACAGCCCCAGCACCCACCATCCCCGCAACCAGCGCCGCATCGCCTACCTGTTCCAGCACCAGCTGCACGACCTGCCCGACCCCCAGCGCCCCGCCTGCCACCGGGACAAGCCCCACAGCTACAAGTCGGTCTACGGCCGCATGCACTGGGACAAGCCCGCCCAGACCATCACCACCGGCTTCGGCTCCTGTGGGCAAGGGCGCTTCGTGCATAGCCAGCGCCAGCGCACCCTCACCCCCCACGAGGCCGCCCGGGTGCAGTTCATCCCCGACCACTTCGGCTTCGGCCCGCAGCGCCGCGGCGCCCTGCAGGCCATGATCGGCAACGCCGTGCCCCCGCGCATGGCCTATGCCCTGTGCCTGGCCCTCATGGCTGGGGCGTGACCGCCGAGGGCTCCGCCTCCGCCGCCAGGCTCACCTGCGGGTAGGGGAAGATCGGGTCGCTGACGGTGGCCGCGCCGCGCACCGCGTCCAGGGCCGCCACCAGCTCGGCCCAGCTGGTCTCGGGATCGGGGACCACGAGGATGTCCTCGTCATCCGGATACTGGGCCTTGATGTCCAGCGCTGCCTTGGTCAGCTCCACGGTGTCCCGGGCCAGGCCCGGTTCCAGGCCCGGGGCGGTCACCCGCCACACACCGTCCAGGGACTCGAGACGGATGCGAGGCGTCGGCGGCACCCAGGTGTTGCTGGCGATGGCCGCGAAGCGCTCGAGGGAGGGGACCTCGTAGCGCTCCGGCGGGGCCGAAGGGCTGCTGCCAGCCAGAGCATGGGGCTCGCCCACCAGCGCGAGCTCGAAGACCCGCAGCTCGCGCTGCGGGTCGGCGGTGGCCACCAGCATGCTCACGAAGCGGGCACCCACGGCCGTGCGCAGCAGGGGCTCCACCTGCTCCCAGCGCAGATCCCGGTGCACCTGCAGCAGCAACCTGCCCCGGAACTCGGCCCCCTCGTCACCCTGCGCCGCCAGCTTCACGGCCTGGCCGTCGAGGGCCTGGAACAGCGGCCAGTGCAGGCCATCCCGCTGGGGCGCATCCCAGGCCAGCGGCTGCTCGTTCACCGCCAGACCCGCGGGCGTCGCGGCCAGGGTGAGGGTCTGCGCGGGGGTGCGCAGGGCTGTACTGCGGGGAAGATCGAGGCCCTGGGCGGCCAGCTCGGTGACCCGATCCAGGTACCAAGGCCGCATGGACTGACGGACCTTAGCCAGGCTGTCCATGAGCGAGGCCCGGCCCACGATGGGCGGCACCGCCAGCAGCAGCACGATGAGGGCGCCCACCACCGCGCGACGATCCCACGCGGTGCGCGCCACGGGCGCGACCACGGAGGCGGCCGCGGCCAGCACCACCAGCGCAGCCAGCACCGTGGCTGGTGCGAGGTAGCTGCTCCGCAGGGCCTCCAGCATGCTCACCTTGATGTTCGAGGAGGCGCTGCCCGCCGCCTGAAACAGGACCCTGGCGCTGGCGATGCGCAGGGCCTGGGCCAAGGCCAGGACCCCCAGGGGCGCCAACAGCCCCACGGTCAGGCGAGCGGCGGCCATGCTGCGACCCGTGGGCTCCACCCGCAGCTCCCGGTCCACGCAGCGCAGGCCCACCAGCACACAGGGGAAGGCCCCCACGATGGTGAACACCGCGGCGTAGGCTCCGGCGAAGTGGGCCAACAAGGGAGCACCACCCGCGGCGAGCAGGGCTGGTACCAGGGCGTGACCCGGGCTCCAGCGGCTGCCCGACTCCCGCCGCAGCAGCGGCACCGAGGCCACCATCCAGGCCGCCAGCAGCGCCAAGCAGCCGGCCGTGACCATGCCCAGCAGCGCGGGCTCGAGGGCGACAGCGGAGCCCGCCGCCAGCATGCCGATGGTCCACACGCTGCCCTCGAGCTCCGCTCCGGCTTCCAGGGCGAGCTTCACCCCCTGCCAGCCCCCCACCAAGCCCGCCGTAGCCACCAGGGAGGCGGGCAGGGCCCAGGCGGGTGCCGAGATGCGGCGTCCCCGCAGCTCCATGCCCCAGCAGACCAGCTGGGCCAGCGCGCCGGCGAGCCCCAACAGGATCACCGCCGTGGTGTACGGACCCAGTGTGTGCAGCGCTTCCATGGTCGTCCTCGGATGCCGTGCGCACAACTATCCCACAGCCGAACGCGCGAGGGCGAGGCGCGAGCTCCATGACGCCGCCGAGCCGCCGACCGCTGCGGGCGGAGGGAGAAGGGCCAGGGCGCGGAGGGAGAGGAGCCTGGGCGCAGAGGGCCCGGAACGCCGGGCCGGGGTACGGGATCACGGGGCCGCAGCCGCGGGCTCCACCCCGGAAGCAAGACCCCGACCCAGGGGTCGGACCTGAGCCCGGGTCCAGGAGCATCCATGGAAGTCCTCGCCTTCTTCTTCGCGCTGGTGGCCCTGGTCTTCCTGGCTGTCGGCCCCGCCGCCCTGGTGCTGGCGATGCTGGCCTACAAGCGCAGCAGCAACCTGGAGCGTCGCGTGGCCGAGCTTCAGGCCTCCCTCGCTGCGGCCCGCAGCGAAGGCGCCTTCAGGCGCGAAGGCCACTCCGAGAGCAGCCAGACGGCCCCCGAGCCCAGGCCCGAGCCCACAGCGGCGCCGTCCGATCGGCCGGAGCCAGCACCCCTGACCGCCCGCGAGCCGGCCATCGCACACGCACCGCTCGCCGCGCCCGCCCCCGCCGCCCCTGTCGAGCCGAGCGCCGCTCCAGCTCCCGCCGCTCAGGCCTCCTCCACCCCCGCGCCCACCCCGCCTCCCGAGACCCCACCACGGCCCGCGCCCAAGCCCCGCAAGCCCATCTCCCTCGAGACCGTGGGCGTCTGGGCCGCCAGCGCCCTGGGCGGCTTCATCCTGCTGGTCGCCGGCTTCCTGGCCTTCAAGCTCGCCATCGACAAGGGCCTGCTGGGTCCGGTGGTGCGCTTCGCCGGCGGCGTGGGCTTCGGCCTGGTCTGCATGCTGGCCGCCGAGCTGCTGTGGAGCAAGAAGTACCGCCTGCCCGCCGCCGGGCTCGGTGGCGCCGGCATCGGCATCCTGTACGCCGCGCTCTACGCTGGCCACTCCTGGTACGACCTGTTCGGCGTCACCCTCACCTTCGTCCTGATGACCCTGGTCACCGCCGTCGGCGTCGGCTGGGCGGTCAAGCGCGACAGCCAGTTCGTGGCCGTGCTGGGCTTGCTGGGCGGCTACCTCACCCCCGTGATGCTCAGCACCGGCGACAACAAGGCGCTGGCCCTGTTCATCTACATCGGCCTGCTGCTGGCGGGCATCCTCGGGGCGTCCATCCGGCGGGGCTGGTGGGCCCTCGTGGCCCTGGCGGGGCCGGCCACTGCGGCGGTGCTGCTGGGCTGGGGGCTGAAGTTCCTGGGAGCCGACCAGGCGCCCGTGGCCTTCTCCGCAGCCATGGGCCTGGGGGCCTTGCTGTGGCTCACAGCCTGGTACCGCCAGACCCCGCGCTACGTGGCTTGGGCGGCGGCCGGCGGCATGGTGCTGGTGCAGCTGGCGGCGCTGCCCTACCTGCTCCCGCTAGAGCCCGGCGACGGCATCGACGCCGCGACCATCTCCTCCCTGATCACCTTCGGACACCCCTGGCTGGCCGCCGCCTTCCTGCTCGTGATCGCGGGAGCCCTGCAGGCGCTGGCCACCCGGCGTCGCTGGCCCGTGCTGGGGGTGGTGGGGGCTATGAGCCTGCTGCCGGGGCTGGCCGTGTTCTCCCTGGGCTGGCTTTGGGGTGTCAAGCCCAAGCCCGAGTGGGGCGACTTCGGTCCCCTGAAGCAGGGCCTGGGCGGACTGTACGGCCTGGACGCCATGCCGCTGCCCCTGCTGCCCCTGGCGCTGCTGGGGGTCATCGTCGCGGCGTGGCTGGCCGACCGCCTGATCCCACCGCTGCCCGCCCGCCCGCCCAGCGCAGCCAAGCCCTCCGTGCCACTGCTCGCCTCCCACGGCGTCGCCACCCTGGCGCTGGTCGTCGGCCTGGTGCTGCTGCTGACCTGCGCCGAGCTGACCGGCACGATGACGCTGCTCATCCTCTGCGCGGGCCTGCCGCTGACGGCCTGGATGGCGGCCGTCCGCCCCGGGCCGAGCTGGCTGCCGCTGGCCGTCCTGGGCATGGTCACCGCCGCCCTGCACATCGGCATCGTCGCAGAAAACGACGGCCTGCTCGCCGCGAGCGCAGCGGTGGTGCTCATCTACCTCACCGCGCCGTTCCTGCTGGCTACAGGCTCCCACACCCGCGCCCTCACCCGATCTCCCCTGCCCTGGCTGGCGTCGGCGCTGGCCGGCCCTATGCTCTTCCTGCCCCTGCATGCCGGCTGGGAGAACACGCTGACCACCGACGCCATCGGCCTGCTGCCCCTGAGCCTCGGCGCCGGCACCCTGGCCGCCGCGGTCATGCTGCGGGATCGTATGAGCGAGATCGGGCCGCGCACCCGCGCCGTCTTCGTGGGCGTGGCGCTGCTGTTCGCCTGCCTGGCCGTGCCCGTGCAGCTGGACAACGAGTGGTGGACCGTGGGCTGGGCCCTCGAGGGCGCCGCCCTGGCCTGGCTGTCCCTCAGGGCCCGTCACCCTGGCGTGGTGGGGCTGTCCCTGGCGCTGCTGGCCACGGTCACCGCGCGCCTGGCCTTGAACATCGAGGTCCTGACCTACCACCCCGTGGGCGACGGTTCGTTGATCAACTGGACCCTTTACGGCTACGGCGTGCCGGTCCTGGCCCTGCTCGCAGCGGCCTGGTGGCTGCGCCCCACGGGACCCGACGACCTCCGGATGGCGCCTCCCTGGCGCGGGCTGCGGCTAGCCAACCCCGCCGCCGTGCTCATGGCCGTGGCCGTTCTCTTCGTGCTCATCAACCTCGAGGTCAGCGCCGCCTTCCCCGAGGGCGAGAAGCTGCACCTTTGGTCCTCCACCCTGCAGGCCAGCATGAGCCGCTCCATCAGCTGGGCGGTCTACGGCCTGCTGCTGTTGCTGCCAGCCCAGCGCCAGGACCTGCGCTACCTGCGCCCCGTGGCGCTGCTGTTCCTGCTCATGGCGGCACTCAAGGTCTTCCTGCTGGACCTGTGGCAGCTCGAGGGCATCATGCGGGTGTTCAGCTTGTTCGGCGTGGCCATCACCCTGATCGCAGCGGCCGTGGCCTTCCAGCGCCTGGTGCTGCAGGATCATCGACGGGAACAGGAGGACCAGCCATGACCCCCCTCCCCTTGCTCCTCGCAGGCGTGGCCCTGGCCACAGAGCCCGCCGCCTACCCCCTCGCCACCCAGATCGAGCTGCCCCAGGCGGCCACCCTCCGGCTGGACCTGGGGGTCGACTGGCTGTCCCTGTGCCCCGATCCCGACAGCTACCTGCTGTTGGACGCCGACGGAGCCGAGGTCCCCTTCGCGGCTCGGTCCAGCGACGAGGGCGCCGACTGGAGGCGCGAGGCCCTGCGCTGGGAGCCCGTGCGCGCCGACCGCGGCTGGGCCTGGAAGGTGCAGCCCACCAGCAACGGCGAGCCCGTCCATGCCTTGCGCCTCTCCAAGCTGCCCCGCGGCTCCGTCGTGGAGGTCTTCGTGCAGTCCATCGCGGCAAAGGACCCCGGCGTGCGCACCGTGCTGTGGAACCTCCCGGACACCGGCGCGGGCGTCAAGCTGGAGCTGCCCCTCGACCTCATCGGCGAGGCCGGCCCCTGGATGGTGCGCGCCACGTGGTCCGAGGGCGCCGGCTGGATGCGGGTGGGTCGCGACCTGGGCTTCGAGGCCGTGGTGTCGCGCCCGTGGACCGTCGAGACCGTGGATCTGGACATCGTGCCCGAAGGTCCGGTGATCTCCGGCTCCACCACCAGCGACTGGCAGCTCGACCTGCCCCGGGCGGGCCTGCCCTTGCGCGGCATCGACCTGGACGTGGCCGACCCGCTCTTCTCCCGCGAGCTCACCCTGCTGGAGTCGGAGCCCTCGGGGCGCCTGGCCACCGTCAGCCGCGGCACCATCGAGCGGCTCAACTACGGCCAGGCCTGGGTGGACTCCACCGGCCTGTCCTTGGTCCACCAGGCCCCCACCGCGCTCTTGCTGCGCCTGGACGACGGCCGCAGCGCGCCCCTGAAGCTCCGCAGCGCCTCCATCTCCATGCGCGGCCAGGCCCTGGTGGTGCCCGGCGTGAGCGGCGGCGCCTACACCCTGCTGGGCTGCGGCCCCGTGGGCGCCGGCTATGATCTCGAGCGCCTGGACGACCGCCTGGCGGAGCTGCCCGCACAGCGCGTCGGCGCCCCCGCGCCCATGCCCAACAGCGGCTGGATTCCGGCCAGCGTCGGCGAAGGCCTGCTCGCCGCGGGCCCCACCCTGGACCGGGACGGGTTCCTCTGGGAGCGCCCCGTGACCGGACCTCCGGGCCTGGTACGGCTGGCCCTGGACGACCACACTCTGGCCAGCACCCGCCGCGGCCAGCCCGACCTGCGCTTCCTGGACGACCAGGGACGCCAGCTGCCCTTCCTGCTGCAGGAAGAGCCCATGGGCCGACTGCAGCTCGGCCTGGTCCCCCAGCGCCAAGAGGACGGCCCCCGTAGCCAGCTCACCATCGCCTTGCCCCAGCCGGGGCTGCCCGCGCGCACCCTCGCCCTGCGCTCCGACCGCACCCGCTTCCGCCGCGACGTCACCGTCTACGATGGGCCGCTAGTCGCAGGCCGCGAGCTGGCCCGGGCCACCTGGGAAGGCGCCGAGGAGGGCGAGAGCCGGCTGGTGCTGCCCCTGGATCGGGTGCTGGGATCCCAGCTGACCGTGGTGGTGGACAACGGCGACAACCCGCCCCTGCCCATCGAGGCCGTGGAGCTGGTCACCCGCGCCGCCAGCGCCTGGCTGGCCCTGCCCGCCCAGGGCGGTGCCAGCGCCATCTACGGCCACAGCCTCGCTGCCGCGCCCAGCTACGATCTGCAGCTGCTCCGCGGGCGGGTCCTCACCCAGCCAGCCCAGGCCGCCAGCCTGGGCGAGCCCCAGCAGCTGGCGCCCCTGCCCGCCGAGCCCTCCCGAAGAGGCCTGCTCCTGGCAGCCATCGCGCTGCTGTCCGCGCTGTTGCTGGGGCTGATCGTGCGGCTGATGAGGGCTCCTCAGGAGGGATCGTCCGAGCCGTGATGCTCGCGCCTTGGTGGCGCGGTTCTTGCCGGGGCGGAGCCCGCGAGCGCCTGAGTCGATCAGACTTCGACGGTCTGGACACTCCTTGGGTGATCCCGCACTGGGAGCGGCGCCGCTGCGCCCATCCTCCACGAGCGAACCATGCACGGCACCGCCCTCCCACGCCGCACCCACACTACCCCTCAGGCCTCCATCGGCGCCCGCGCAGCCATCATCGGCGGCTGCGTGCTGGCTTCCAGCCTGGGCATCTGGCATCAGGTCCTGGCACCGGGCCTGCACGTGGAGGAGAACTCCCGCTTCCTGGCCTTCGGCCTGTTCGTGGCGAGCCTGTTCACCTTCGCGTTCTTGGTGGGGGCGAAGCGACAGCGCTAGCTGGGGAGAGGGTGGGCGGGCGGGCCCGCCATATCCAAGGCAGATGATTCATCTGGGGCCAGGATGGCGGTGCGGGAGGGCCCAGGCCCGCCATTTCCAGGGCAGATGATTCATCTGGGGCCAGGATGGCGGTGCGGGAGGGCCCAGGCCCGCCATTTCCAGGGCAGATGATTCATCTGGGGCCAGGATGGCGGTGCG
>ERZ890953.575-NODE-575-length-20735-cov-5.555513_pt1 | contig 20735 bp, 16 predicted proteins | sample MGYA00521264_ERZ890953 | MGnify/ENA primary metagenome ERZ890953 (study PRJEB32303, sample SAMEA104408629) | aquatic metagenome | biome: Brackish water; feature: Chemocline; material: water | place: Baltic Sea | collected 2014-10-26T21:54:00 | depth 200 m ...
TGAAAGCAGTTTCTCAAACTGTGCCGGAATCTACCGAATTACAGCAGTTGTATGATGCACTGGTGCTGGCAACGCATGATTATGTAATCAAAAATGGATTTAAAAAAGTGGTGCTGGGTTTATCCGGCGGCATAGATTCAGCGCTGGTTCTGGCGATTGCAGTCGATGCATTAGGGGCTGATGCAGTTCATGCCATTATGATGCCATACCATTACACCGCAGAAATCAGTAAGTCTGATGCGGCCGAGCAGGCCCGCCTGCTGAATGTCAGTTATTCAGAAATAGCGATCAGTGAGCCGGTGCAGGCCTTTATGAATGTGTTAGAAGATGAGTTTAGCGGTCTGGGTAAGGATGTTACTGAGGAAAATTTACAGGCACGTAGTCGTGGTGTGATCTTGATGGCAATTTCCAATAAGAAAGGTGCCATGCTGTTGACCACAGGCAATAAAAGCGAAATGTCGGTGGGCTATGCCACGCTGTATGGTGACATGGCCGGTGGTTTTGCACCGATCAAGGATGTCTCCAAGATGACAGTCTTTGCGCTGGCTAATTTTAGAAATTCTTTAAGCCCGGCGATTCCGCAGCGGGTCATTGATCGTCCGCCATCGGCAGAACTGGCACCGGATCAGAAAGATGAAGATTCATTGCCTCCTTATGAAATTCTGGACCCGATTCTACAGATGTATATCGAGCAGGATATGTCGGTGGCAGATATTATTGATCATGGTTTTGATAAAGAGACAGTTAAGCGGGTGACCTGGCTGGTGGATATGAGTGAATATAAACGACGTCAGTCACCACCGGGTGTCAGGGTAACACAGCGGGCATTTGGTAAGGAGCGTCGTTACCCGATCACTTCGGGTTTTAAGCGTAGTTAGGAAATTTGCACCACGAAGTCACGAAGAACACGAAGAAAGATAAGGAAAGTTAAAGGTAATAGGGCAACTCAGTTATTGTTACCATTCTGAAATAAACTTATTACACTAAAGAGTTAATCTTCGTGACTTCGTGGTGAACAGCTTTTGAATTTAACCCGAAAGATTAGCGGATTCTTCAGCGTAATTGTGAATTAAGAACTCTATACTTAAAAAAGTGCCATGTCTGAAATGGATACCGGCTAAGAGCATGCCGGCATGACGGTTTCATTTTAACCTATTGAGCTATCCTACTAACGCCCCCTGTGTCAGGATACTATAACTTTCTTTCTTCGTGTGCTTCGTGACTTCGTGGTGAACAGCTTTGTGTCTTCTAGCCCGAAAAATTAGCCGCTTCTTCACCATAGTTGAGAATCAGAATTCTACGGGTATCATCTGCCAGTTCTGTCAGGTTAAGATTCTGGTAAGCGATAATTTGTACCTGTAAAGCGCGTTTGATGGAGGAGCTTCCCTGATAGGTTTCCAGCAGGTTTTTTGCACGGCTGGCGGCAGCTACCCAGGCGTTTTTCGATAAATAAAACTCGGCTACTTTTAATTCAACTCTGGCCAGCTGGTTTCTCAGGTAGACCATGCGTTTAACCGCATCCTTTGTGTATTTGCTATCAGGAAAGCGGTTAACCAGTATGGAAAAATCCTGATAGGACTGTTGCATGATAGATTCGTCATAATCTGCGAGGTCACGCGTGTAAAACCGGTCAACGATTGAGTCTCTCAGGCCGAAATTAATCCGGCCTTTCATATAATAGGCGTAATCGACGGCCGAATGACGAGGATTCAGTTTAATAAAGCGATCGGCAGCTGCAGTTGCTGACTCGGGTTCTTCATACAGATAATAGGCGTAGATGACGTCCAGTTGTGCCTGGGTCGCATAAATACCAAAGGGATAGCGCGACTCAAGCGTTTCGTACAATTCGATGGCGCTTAGGTAGTTATCCGATGCCATGCGGTCTTTAGCTTTTGCATAAATTTCTGCAGCAGATAAACCCTCGGTGGGGTCAACAGGTTCGCCTGAGCAGCCAACCATTATTAGTAATGATAGAATAAGCGCTGTGATTTTCACTCGTTTAGCCATAATGTGTAATATTTTTTCGGACGCGCAGTATACCAATATATGAAAATAATTCAGCAGCAGCTTACTATTAACGAACAAACCAGTGGACTAAGACTGGATCAGGCACTGTGTACTTTTATGCCTGAGTATTCACGCAGTAAAATCCAGGACTGGATTAAACAGGGGTTTATCCTGCTTAATGATGCTGTTCCCAAACCGAAAATTAAAGTTTATGTCGGCGATGTGTTGCAGCTTGATATCCCGCCAACGACGAAAACTTATGACCAGCCGCAGCAGGTTGAGTTCGATATTATTTTTCAGGATGAGCATCTTTTTGTGGTGAATAAACCAGCTGGTCTGGTGGTTCATCCTGCAGCGGGACATGCTTCCGGTACTTTACTGAATGGATTGTTATTTCTGGACCCGGACTTAGAACAACTTCCAAGAGCTGGCATAGTGCACCGGCTGGACAAGGATACGACGGGTGTGATGGTAGTAGCGCGAACGCTGGAGGCGCATGCCGCACTGGTGGATGCCCTGCAATTGCGTGATATAAAAAGAGAATATGTGGCGATCACTCAGGGAGTTGTGACGGCGGGTCGTACTATTGAACAGCCAATCGGGCGTCACCCGGTTGATCGAAAACGTATGGCGGTTCAGGAAAATGGCAAGGATGCGGTGACCCATTTTTCGGTCAGAGAAAAATACCGCAGTCACTGTTTGATTGATGTGCAACTGGAGACCGGACGAACGCACCAGATCCGGGTACACCTGGCCCATATACGCCATCCATTACTCGGCGATCAGGTTTATGGAGGGCGCCTTGCTATTCCTAAAGGTATTTCAGCTGAACTGGAACAGTTGATTCGAGGATTTAAACGCCAGGCCTTACATGCTCGTCGGTTGAGCTTTGCGCACCCGATTAGTGGTGAACCATTGTCGTTTACAGCTGATTTACCGCAAGATATGTTACAGATGATTGAAGGGTTACAGAAAGATGCCAGTTTATGATGAGCAGCCAGTGTCATTTGAATTAGATCTTATTCAACCTGACTGGCCGGCTCCGCAGTCAATCGTAGCCTGTAGTACAACTCGTTCTGGAGGAGTTAGTGGAGCAGGGTTTAAAAGTTTAAATCTGGCTACACATGTCAATGATAATGCGCAACAGGTAGCGATCAATCGACAGCGTTTGGTTGACTATTTAAAGCTGCCGTCTGAACCGCAGTGGCTGCAACAGACACATAGTATTAAGGTGGTAGATCTGGATACAGAAAGCTTACGTGACGGTGATGCAGCGCTGACTTCGATAGCGGGGAAAGTCGCTGTCGTTTTAACCGCAGATTGTTTGCCGGTGCTATTCTGTAACAGGCAGGGCAGTGAAGTTGCAGCAGCTCATGCCGGCTGGAAAGGTCTGCTAAATGGTGTGCTGGAACAGACGGTAATAAAAATGAATTCACCCGCAGAACACATTATGGCCTGGATGGGACCGGCAATCGGGGCTACGCAGTTTGAAGTCGGCTCAGAAGTGAGGGATGCTTTTATACAACATGAAGAAGAAGTAGAAAGCTGTTTTAAAGAAAGTCGACAGGGACATTATCTGGCTGATTTATATGCGATAGCGAAATTACGATTGAAAAAGCAGGGTATAACCTCTATTTATGGAGGTGAGTTTTGCACCTTCACTGAGAAGCAACGCTTTTTCTCATATCGACGTGAAAAAATCACTGGCCGACAGGCTTCCTTGATCTATATCAAAAAATAACTCTCAGCTTTCATTGAAATTAATTAAATTAAACCTATCTATTCGATAGATTAAATTTATGAGAGGAAATGCCATGAAAATGGAGCGATTAACCACTAAGTTTCAGGAAGCCCTGGCGGATGCCCAGTCTGTCGCTGTTGGACGGGACCATCAGTTTATTGAGCCCGTGCATGTGCTGGTTGCCATGCTTGATCAGCGTGGAGGGTCAGTTCGCCCGTTATTAATGAAAGCGGGTGTGAATGTAAATGTTTTGCGCTCTCAACTTAGTGAACTACTGGAAAAGCAGTCCACTGTAGAAGGGGCAGAGGGCGATTTACATATTTCTAACGCGCTCGGAAAGTTATTTAACATTACCGATAAACTGGCGCAGAACCGGGGTGATGATTTTATTTCATCCGAATTGTTTCTGATAGCGGCTATCGAAGATAAAGGTGTGTTGAGTGATGTCTTAAAATCCTCTGGAGCCGATAGAAAGAAACTCGAAAAAACCATTGAAGAAGTTCGTGGCGGGCTGGCAGTGACCGATCAGAATGCCGAAGATCAACGTCAGGCTCTGGAAAAATACACGGTAGATCTAACCGAACGGGCAGAGCAGGGCAAACTTGACCCTGTGATTGGTCGGGACGAGGAAATTCGCCGTGCCATTCAGGTTCTACAACGCCGTACCAAGAATAACCCGGTATTAATCGGTGAACCCGGTGTGGGTAAAACCGCCATTGCAGAAGGTCTGGCGCAGCGTATTGTGAATGGTGAAGTGCCTGAAGGCATGCGTCATAAACGTTTATTGTCACTGGATATGGGTTCATTGATCGCGGGTGCCAAGTTTCGTGGTGAATTTGAAGAACGTCTGAAAGCAGTGCTGAGTGATTTATCCAAACAGGAAGGCCAGATCATCCTGTTTATCGATGAATTACATACCATGGTGGGAGCCGGCAAAGCAGAAGGTTCGATGGATGCGGGTAATATGCTAAAACCTGCGCTGGCGCGTGGTGAATTGCACTGTATCGGTGCAACAACACTGAATGAATACCGTCAATATGTGGAAAAAGATGCAGCACTCGAGCGCCGTTTTCAAAAAGTGATGGTGCTGGAACCTTCAGTAGAAGATACCATAGCGATTTTGCGTGGTCTAAAAGAGCGTTATGAAGTGCATCATGGTGTGGATATCACCGATCCAGCGATAGTCGCCGCGGCAACCCTGTCGCATCGTTACATTACTGACCGGCAGTTACCGGATAAGGCAATTGATTTAATCGATGAAGCGGCCAGTCGCATTCGTATGGAAATAGATTCCAAACCGGAAGAAATGGATCGTATGGAACGACGTTTAATTCAGCTCAAGATCGAACGCGAAGCGCTTAAAAAAGAAAATGACGAGGCTTCGGTCAAACGACTGGAAATACTGCAGAAGGAAATCTCTAAACTGGAACGTGAATTTTCAGATCTGGAAGAAATCTGGGTATCTGAAAAAGCTGCATTACAGGGTTCCACCACTATCAAGGAAGAACTGGAAAGAGCGCGTCTTGACCTGGAAACAGCACAACGTGCCGGTGACCTGGGACGTATGTCTGAACTGCAATATGGGCGGATTCCAGAGCTCGTAAAACAGTTAGATATGGCTGCTAATGTCGAAATGCAGGATATGACATTGCTCAAAAATAAAGTTGGCGCAGAAGAAGTTGCCGAAGTCGTTGCGCGCTGGACAGGTATTCCAGTGTCAAAGATGCTGGGATCTGAGCGCGAAAAACTGTTGCATATGGAAGAGCAACTGGCAAAACGCGTGGTGGGACAAAAAGAAGCTTTGAATGCGGTTTCCAATGCGATTCGTCGTTCGCGCTCCGGTTTGTCTGACCCCAGTCGTCCGAATGGTAGTTTCCTGTTTTTAGGGCCTACCGGTGTGGGAAAAACCGAACTGACCAAGGCGTTGACCGAATTTCTGTTTGATACCGAAGATGCGATTGTGCGTATCGATATGTCTGAATTCATGGAAAAACACAGCGTGGCCCGTCTGGTAGGTGCGCCTCCGGGATATGTCGGCTACGAAGAAGGTGGTTACCTGACCGAAGCTATTCGACGTCGTCCGTATTCGGTGATTTTACTGGATGAAGTAGAAAAGGCTCATCCGGATGTGTTTAATATTCTATTACAGGTGCTGGACGATGGGCGTCTGACTGATGGCCAGGGACGCACAGTGGATTTCCGTAACACGGTTATCGTGATGACATCTAACATGGGCTCAGATCAGATACAGGCTATGTCGGGTGAGGAAAACTATGAAGCGATGAAACATGCGGTGATGCAGACAGTGGGTAATTATTTTCGTCCTGAATTTATTAACCGTATCGATGAAACAGTGGTGTTCCACCCATTGGGTAAAAAAGAAATACGTGTCATAGCAGGTATTCAGCTTAAACACCTGGAACAACGACTGGCTGAACGTGATTTGCAGATGACAATATCGGATGCAGCACTGGATGAGTTAGGTGCTGTAGGTTTTGATCCGGTTTATGGTGCCAGGCCGCTGAAGCGTGAAATTCAGCAATCGATTGAAAACCCGCTGGCACATTCTATCTTATCCGGTGATTTTATCCCGGGCGATATCGTGCAGATAGATGTCAATGAAAATATGCAATTTGTGTTTACCAAGGCAGTTAATCGCTAAACTAAAGTTGAAATTTATTTGTTTGAGGCATATAACATAAAAAGATAAGGTAACTTTATCTATCGTGACTATAATCGGGTCACGATAGAATTATTTAGTAAATAATAATTAACATGGCAGTATTCGCGAACCTTCTTTTTGGACGTACCTTAAAACAGTTCCTGGCCTGTAAAGACCTGGAAAGTTCGAGTGGGCAGGCACTCACAAAAAAAATTCAGTCTTCAGCTAAAAATTCACTGGAAAGAATTCTTGAAATAATCCCCAGAACTCCGAAGCCTCATAGTGATGTGCTGAAGAAAATTTGTGAAAATGAAATTAACCGGGATTCTGAAGATCGCTTTCTAAATAATCTTGAGAGTGATACTACTCAATTACGCCTGGCAACAAAAAATTTACTTGGAAATTCTACCCAAATAAATCCCAGTAAACTTTTTCAACGTTTACATGAAACTAATATTTCGAAATCTGAAATTATAGATATTCTGGATCTTCAGCAAAAAAACCTGCAACCGGAACTGTATGTAAAAAATGCTTTAAAAATGGAAAAAGGTTATGCCAGCCGGTTATTTGATATTGCGCGGGCTAATGCCGGTCGAACTGATATGTCGTCATTGAGTATCGATATTGAGAGCATTGAAAATCCGGAAGTTAAAATCATGCTGATTCGCTTTTTAGGCGCAGTCAACCAGCCACAGGCCGCTGACATGATTCTGCAGTTTCTGGGAGATAAATCGAAAGTTGTTGTTATAGAAGCGCTTAAAAACCTGAAAAATATGACGGTAGCGTTCAATCCCGCACCTGTTGCCAGGTTTATTCCAGAAATGCGTGAACAGGATGTGCAGACGGCATTTGAAGTGTTACAGGCGAATGCCAGCGCCGATACTTTACCGGCCCTGGCTGAACTGCTGGCCACTAAGAACGAACAGTTTAAACAACAGGCCAGTCAGATAGTGGCCCGTCACGTTACCACTGAAAGCCTGGAAGCTTTATTATTAGCGCTAGATAAATATGAATGGTGGAGTAAGGAACAGGCGATAAACAGTATCTTCAGTGTAGCCAATAAAAAGCTTGATTCTGCGGCATTTAAACTACTCAAGCATGAAAATGAATTTATTCGTAATACAGCGAACCAATTGTCGGCCGGTAGTTCATTGACGACCGGTGATATTACCGGTATATCCAAATCTATTTTTAATGATGACTGGCAAATACGTGAAAGAGCTATACAACAAATAGGCCAATCTGGTAATAAGTCTGCATTAACATTATTGAATAAAGTTATAGATGTTAAACCTGAATCGTCTATTGCCGTGCTAAAAGCGGTGTCACAATTAGGTTTCAGCAAAGGTCTTGAAATAACCTCCAAATGTCTACTGAAGAAAGAAGCTGCTATTCAGCGTGAAGCGCTGTTAACCACCAGTCAAATAGTGACACAGCGACACGCTGACAGTGTACGTAATGGCATTATAAAAATTGTACCCAATTTGCAGGCGACCGTGAGAGATACGGCACTTGAAGTGATCAACGAAATAACGCTCAAATTTAATCTGCCGAAACTTAATCTCGATGAAGATGATCTGTTTGAAACCCGGTTGATAAAAATAGAGGAAAATAAGGATAAAAATTCTAATCAAACCCAATTGGGGCAATCAGGCAACGTAGATAAAACTGAAGTAGTTCCAATAGAAAAAACTGTTGCGGTTAGTTATCAGCATATCGAAGAGTTAAAACCGGGGGATCACTGGATGGACCGTTACCGGGTGCAAAAGGAAATAGGACGTGGAGCGATGGGACGAGTCATGCTGGTGAACGATGAAACAGTTGGTGAAACTCTGATCCTGAAATTTATGCATCCTGAATTAACTGCAGACGTGAAAGCACGAGAGCGTTTTTTACGAGAACTAAAATATGCGCGTAAAATTAGTCACAAGAATGTCATACGTATCCATGACTTTTTAGTAAAAGAGGGTGTATCGGCTATTTCTATGGAGTACTTTGTCAGTCAGGGGCTGGATTACCTGATTAAGAATAAGCTACTGACATCAGAACAGATGTCACTGGAAATTTTATACCAGGTGAGCGATGGTATGTGGGGAGCACACCAGCAGGATGTTATTCATCGTGATTTAAAACCCAGTAATATACTGGTAGATACTGCGAATCATGCCAAGGTGGTTGATTTTGGTATTGCTTCGGCCAATTCTGAGAACGAAGTAACCCTGACAAAAACCGGTATGATCATCGGTACGCCTGCTTATCTATCGCCAGAAAGAGCGAAGGGGCTGGAAGCGGGAACCCAGTCGGATATTTATGCACTGGGTATCATTGCCTATAATATGTTTAATGGAGGCCTGCCCTATAAAGGTGAGCCCATCTCATTGTTGTTTCAGCATATCGAAGGTAAAGCTACCCCTTTGTATCGTCTGGATAAGGGGATTTCAAAAGGTGTTAGTATGTTGGTTGAAAAAATGATGGCTGTTGATATGAGCCAACGTTATCAAACCATGAAAGAAGTACGTGACAGTATTAAAGAGTTAATGATATGAGCATGCAAAAGACAATTGAGCAAAAACTGGACTCAGCCTTTAGCCCTGAGTATCTGGCAGTGGAAAATGAAACGCACATGCACAATGTGCCTGCCGATGCGGAATCGCATTTTAAAGTGACCGTTGTGTCGGATGAATTTAACAACTTAATGTTGATTAAACGACATCGCCTGGTGAATAAAGTGCTGGAAGATGAACTTAAAAAGATTCATGCACTGGCTTTACATACTATGACCAAAGACGAGTGGTTTGTAAGAGCTGGCAAAGTCGCTAATTCTCCGCCATGTGAAGGTGGTGGAAAGTAGGGTGCGCCGTGCGCACCATAATATCTAAAATTATTATCAAGCCTGGCCGCGCTGAGAAACCTTCGTTAAACAATCCCCGAGTCCAGCGGATTGATACCATATATTACTGACAGAATTTCATTAAAAGGCAGCTGGTATTTATCCTGCATATCCACAGCATGTTGCAGGTTTTGCATCATTGACCTGTTCTTCGTTTTAAAATTAAGTGCATACAATAAAATATTTTCATATTCCTGCGTTTCAAGGCAAAGCGTTTGATTGCTAAATGTCTGACGTAACAGGCTGTAAAACGACTTGAAAGTTGCGTCGCTGTTTATCAGCATGTTATATGCCACGGCTCCCTGTGTTGATAAACAGCTTTTAATTTGTCGGGTGAACTGTTTATCCCTTGTCCATTCAGGTGACTGGCTTCCATCAAAAATATCAACCACAACCAGGTCGTACTTCAGGGTACATTGCTGTATGTATTGACGGGCATCATCAATCACGTATTGAAGCCGCTCGTCGGCCAGTGGCAACATCATTTGTGTTTGTGCAATATGGATTAATTCTTCGTCAAAATCGACGCCTGTTACCTGGCTCTGCGGCATATGATGTTTAAAAAAATGAACCAGAGAACCGGCCCCGACACCGAGTAACAGTATTGTTTTCGGGGGAGGTATAAAAAGCAGGATTCCCATCAGGAATTGCAGGTTGGTCATCACCAGTTGCTGAGGGGATTGAGTGTTTATCGCTGATTGAATGGCTTCGGGTTCGGCTGCAAATACAAGTTGCAATAGCTCATTTTTTTGCTGGATGACAATATCCCGATGCCGGGTAGATGTTTGTTGATTATCAGTCTTATTTTTAATCAGCAGTTCCTTCATCGTTTTCCACCACCGGAAACTTTCAACATCAAATTATCAACTGCGCGGCTGGACAGTATTCGTTTCAGGTAACCGAATAAATAGGTCGGGAAGGTGACGTAGTAACGAACTTTCGGTTTGTCACTTTCCAGTGCATGAATTACTTTTTCTAATACAGCCTCAGCCGGTAATGTGAAGCGTGTGGCATGACCCTGTTTTTGCAATCGTTGTTCCATCGCCAGGTAACTGGACTCATGCGCACTGCCTTGCCGTTTGATAAACCGGTGAAAAGCTTTTTCAGCATTCTGACGGAAACTGCTCTCAATCGGGCCGGGTTCAATCAGCGAGACTTCGATCTGAGTGTTAGCCAGTTCCAGGCGCAATGTATCGGACAGACCTTCGATAGCAAATTTACTGGCTGCATAAGCGCCGCGATAGGGTAATGCAACAAATCCCAGTACCGAACTGTTTTGAATGATTCGTCCGCTGCCATGTTGTCGCATAACCGGCAGAATCAGGTTAGTTAATTCCAGCCAGCCGAACACATTGGTTTCAAACTGGTGACGTATTGCATCACGGGAAAGGTCTTCCACCGCACCGGCCAGTCCATAAGCACCATTATTAAACAGGGCATCCAGTTTGCCATTACACAATTCGAGGCATTGTTGAAAAGCCGAGTGGATAGAATCGGTATCTGTTAAATCTAATTGAATACACTGAAGTCCTTCACTTTGTAAGCGCTGGACATCTTCGGGTTGGCGACAGCTGGCAATTACATTATGCCCACGTTGCTGTAAACCATGGGCAACGCAATAACCTATTCCAGTCGAGCAGCCGGTAATGAGTATGGATTTTAATTTCATTGTTGGAATATAACAAAAAGAACCTATATTATAGGTTTCTTATGTTTAATGTGAATGAATAACCGGAAATCATTATGCCTATTTACGAGTATATCTGTGAAGCCTGCAATGAAACTTATGATGCACTGCAAAAAATGAGTGATGCGCCATTAACTGTTTGCAAGGCTTGCGGCAAACCTCAGCTAAAGAAAAAACTTTCTGCCCCGAGCTTTCGTTTAAGTGGTTCAGGCTGGTATGAAACTGATTTCAAATCAGGAAGTAAAAAGAATGTAGCTGATAGTGGTTCCAGTTCAACTACCTCTACCTCCACCTCCACCTCCACCTCTAAAAGTTGTGGTACCGGGGGGTGCTCGACCAGTAAGTAAGAGTTTCATTTCTACTTATTCTTTTATATTCCACAGGCTTAGGATACTATTGCCGGCCTTGACTTTTGCGGCAAACTGGCCGCAAAAATAAACCTTAAAAATCTAAATTTAACAGCAGGTGTTTCATGCGTACGCATTATTGTGGTGAATTAAACTCGACTCATATTGATCAGCAAGTGACCGTCACGGGTTGGGTTAATCGTCGCCGTGATCATGGTGGCGTAATCTTTGTCGACCTGCGAGATCGTGAAGGTGTGTTACAGGTCGTTTTTGATCCGGATGATGCTGTCATGTTTAGTAAAGCAGAACGAGTCAGAAATGAATTTGTTTTAAAAGTTACCGGCAAGGTTAGAAGCCGTCCCGAAGGTACTGTCAATAAAGATATGGCTACCGGCGAAATTGAAATACTGGGTCTGGATCTGGAAATTCTAAATGAATCTGAAACACCACCATTTCAGCTGGATGATGCCGATGTGCATGATGATATTCGCCTGAAATACCGTTATATCGATTTGCGTAAACCTGAAATGTTAGAGCGTATGAAATTACGTGCGAAAGTGACACATTTCATGCGCACATTCCTGGAAGGCAATGGTTTTATGGATATTGAAACACCGATGCTGACCCGTGCTACTCCTGAAGGTGCACGAGACTACCTGGTACCCAGTCGTACATATCCCGGTCATTTTTTTGCGTTGCCACAGTCTCCCCAGTTATTTAAGCAGTTACTGATGATGTCCGGCATGGATCGTTACTATCAGATTGTTCGTTGTTTTCGCGATGAGGATTTGCGTGCTGACCGTCAGCCTGAATTCACTCAGCTTGATATAGAAACTTCTTTCATGAATGAAGATGACATCATGTCGATTATGGAAAAGCTGATGCAGGGCATGTTCAAAGATGTGCTGAATGTCGATATTGATACCGTTTTCCAGCGCATGCCTTACTCTGAAGCTATGCAACGATTTGGTTCGGATAAACCGGATTTAAGAATTGATCTGGAGCTAGTCACGATTTCTGATTTGCTGGCAGATGTTGAATTCAAGGTATTTTCCAGTCCTGCTAATGATCCTGACGGCCGGGTGGCTGCATTACGTGTTCCGGGTGGTAACTCTTTAAGTCGTAAACAGATAGATGATTACACTAAATTTGTCAGTCGTTACGGTGCAAAAGGTCTTGCTTATATTAAATGTAATGATGTGGCTGCCGGGCGAGAAGGCTTGCAATCTCCTATTCTAAAATTCATGCCTGATGAAGCTATTGAAGGTATTTTGCAGCGTACCGGTGCCGAGTCAGGCGATTTGATTTTCTTTGGTGCAGATAAGGAAAAGATTGTCAATGAATCGCTAGGTGCTTTACGTGTTCAGGTCGGACAGGATATGAACCTGGTGGCAGAAGGCTGGTCCTTCCTGTGGGTTGTCGATTTCCCCATGTTTGAACATGATGAAAAGGAAAATCGCTGGACAGCTCTACATCACCCCTTTACCGCACCGAATATTGATGATCCAGCTGAACTGGAAGCTAATGCCGGTAAAGCTTTATCACGTGCCTACGACATGGTATTGAATGGGGTAGAACTGGGTGGCGGCTCAATTCGTATTCATCGCACCGAAATGCAACAGAAAGTACTCAGCCTGCTGGGTATAGATGAGCAGGAAGCTGAAGATAAATTTGGATTTTTACTGACTGCGCTCAAATATGGTTGTCCTCCACACGGTGGTATCGCTTTTGGTCTGGACAGGTTAATTATGTTAATGACAGGTACTAGCTCAATTAGAGATGTTATGGCATTTCCTAAAACCCAGACAGCAGCCTGTCTGTTAACTTCGGCACCGTCTACCGTGAGCGAGCGACAGTTGAAGGAACTTTCGATCCGGGTTAGAAAACCGGCTGTTGAAGGTTAATCTGGATTAGATTTTAGCATATTCAGCAAGTCAGGCTTTTTCCTCACTTGCTGATTGCGGCATATTAATTCTCAGTACGGTATAAATAAATGCTAAAAATGAGGTTATTTTATGGTTACTTTTGCAGTAGTATTGAATTTTAAAATATAAAAGATAGATTGCTATGGCCGTCAACTCTCTTGAACTTCAGCCTTACTCTCAGTTAGACGATGAAAATTGTCGTCAACGCATACTGTCAGCTAAAAATACGCTAGGCGAACGAGTTGTTATTCTGGGTCATCATTATCAACGTGATGAAGTTTTTGAACATGCTGATTTTTCGGGTGATTCACTAAAGCTTTCACGTGAAGCAGCAAATTCCAAAGCAGAATTCATCGTTTTTTGCGGTGTACATTTTATGGCTGAAGTGGCGGATATTCTGTCACGTCCTGATCAGATTTCTATTTTGCCTGATTTATCAGCCGGTTGTGCAATGGCAGATATGGCCGACTTAACCAAGGTTGAGCGTGCCTGGCAGGAATTATCCCAGGTGCTTGATCCTGATGAAAAAATTACACCGATTACCTACATTAATTCAGATGCCAATCTGAAAGCTTTTTGTGGTGATCACCAGGGTGTGGTTTGCACGTCTACAAATGCACAAAAAATTCTTGAATGGGCTTTTTCCAAACGTGAAAAGGTACTGTTTTTCCCGGATCAGCATCTGGGACGAAACACCGGCGCAAAAATGAATATACCACTGGAAGAAATGGTCGTGTGGGATTTTGATCAGCCGATGGGTGGTTTAACCGAACAACAGATTCAGCATGCAAAAATGATTCTATGGAAAGGTTTCTGTTCGGTACACCAGATGTTTAAACCGGTACAGATCGATAACTTCCGCAGAGAATTTCCTCAGGGTAAAGTGATTTCACACCCCGAAAGCAGTTATGAAGTATGTCAGAAATCTGATTTTGTGGGGTCCACGGAGTATATTATTAATCAGATCGCCGATTCTGAGCCAGGCACCGACTGGCTGGTTGGTACTGAATTAAACCTTGTAAATCGTTTGCATAATCAAATGAAGGACCAGCAAAAAACCGTAAAATTTATGTCACCGACGGTGTGTATGTGTTCTACCATGTTTCGCATTGATCCTCAGCATCTTGCCTGGGTTTTAGAGAACCTGGTGGAAGGCAATGTCGTTAACCAGGTTACAGTGCCTCAGCAGGTTGCGAATAGTGCCAGAGTAGCGCTGAAGCGGATGCTTGAAATATCGGCCTGAGCTGGTGGAATAAAAAGTCTTCAATGATTAACTTTTTTGCTTTCAAAAATCTATACTTCGTGCTCTTCGTGGTAAAAAGGGTATTAAACTCTGGACTTACTTGAAGTTATGAACGTTAAACCCCTACATCCTTCCAGAACTCGCCGAGGAGTTACTCCGGCTACTAAATTTGTCACTCTTATCGGAGATTATGGTACCAGTGATTTTGTATTAAAGCGTGGAGATCGCTTACATGAAGTGACTATCGCTTATGAATGCTGGGGCAGCTTAACTGCTAATAATGACAATGCTATTCTGATTTTTACCGGTCTGTCTGCCAGTGCTCATGCTGCTTCTTCAGAAGGAAATACTGAGCCGGGCTGGTGGGAGTTTATGATTGGCCCCGGTAAAGCCATAGATACCGATCGATTTTTTGTAATTTGCGTGAATTCACTAGGTGGCTGCTTTGGTTCCACCGGTCCCGAATCCATTAATCCTGTCACACATAAGCCGTATGGTGCCGACTTTCCTGATCTGACTATTGAAGATATGGCGAAGGCCGGGCATCATTTATTAAATGAACTCGATATCGATCATTTACATGCCGTAATCGGTCCATCAATGGGAGGCATGATTGCACTTGCCTATACGCTGCAGTATCCGGATGAGTGTGATTACCTGATATCTATTTCTGCGGCGTCGCGAGCTTTGCCTTTTACTATTGCTATGCGTTCGTTACAACGTGAAATTATCCGTTGTGATCCAAACTGGAATAACGGCTTTTATGAGTCAGATAAGGAACCCGAAAATGGCATGTTGCTGGCCAGGAAACTGGGTCTGGTTTCGTATCGTGCGGCTGAAGAGTGGCATCAGCGTTTTGACCGTGCCAGGGTCAGTAAAGATCGACGTAAAGGTGAACCTTTTGAAATAGAGTTCGAAGTAGAGTCCTACCTGGATTATAACGCGCATAAATTTGTCGGCAATTTTGATGCTAACAGTTATTTGTATCTATCTCGTGCAATGGACTGGTTTGATGTGGCTGATTTTGGTGGTTCGGTGAATGCAGGTTTAGCCAAAATCCATGTCAGGAAGGCTCTTATTATCGGCGTTACCACCGATATATTATTTCCTATCGAACAACAGAAGGAAATTGCAGAAGGTTTAATAAAGGCTGGTAGAAATGTTGAATTTGTATCAATTGATTCTATAAATGGACATGATGCTTTTCTGGTGGACCGGGACCATTTTTCCCCGGTAATCAGTGATTTCTTTTCACAGCTTTGATGTTGAACCTGAATCCGTATTGACCTTAAATGGCCTGTATTAACTGCTGTTCCACCAAAGACTGGTATTGATGAATCGCATTCCTACCATGTTGTTTACCGTAGTATAAAGCTTTGTCAGCCTGATCAATTAACTGTTCAACCGTTAAATCACGATTGAAATCGGTATAACCTATACTGATGGTAACGGTATCCTTTTTTGGGAAAAGGTGATTCTCTACTTTATATCTGAATCGATCCAGAACCTTTTTACAGACTTCATTATCTATATCCATAAGAACAGCGGCAAATTCTTCTCCGCCATATCGAAATAGTAAATCGTATTCGCGAAAAGAGTCAGTCATTATTTTTGCAATAATGGTTAAAGTCTCGTCACCGTATAAATGTCCGTGAAGGTCATTAATGTCCTTGAAATGATCTATATCCAGCATCACGTAAACCGATGGCAGCGACATGTTTTTACGCCTGGCAGGAAACTTTTTATTTAACAGGGAATGCATTCTCAAATCGAAGGCTTTACGATTGTACAGACCAGTCAGATTATCTCTATAAGTACCTTCAAGACTGCATAACTGGTGACAGTAAAAGCCAAATAGTAGCTGGATATATTCTTCATCGATAATGTCTTCATCCGTTCCTGTCGAGATATACATTGCATATTGTTTGCTGCTGAGTGGTTTGTAAGCACAATACCAGCCATTTTGAGAGGATTGATAAAACCAGCTGTTGGTGTGATCAGGATCTATTTTATGTTCCAGCACAAATTGACGGTCTTCATCAAAATCGGTCGTTGAGTAACCATTGACGATGAGCTTTTGCCATTCAAAGCCTTTGCGTTCAAATATTTCGAGTTGAATTTTTTCGCCATAATCTGGAATAAGCTGAGACATAAAAACCTCGAGTAGTAACTCGGGGTCATTTATTTTAATTAGTGTATTAAATGATTCGTATTTACAGGCTATGGATACTTCAGTGCTCATCGGGTTTCCATGGAAAAACTACGGAAATTAGATGCTAAGTCTTTGACAGTGTTTTGTCTACTGCATTCACCAGACGTTCGAGGTTAAATGGTTTTTGAATCCATCAATTGGTACCGGCAGCTTTGGCCTGATTCTTCTTATCTGTAGCATCTTCGGTGGTCAGCATCAATATAGGGGTGTTTCTATAAGCGGGTAATGCTGTTAACGATTCGACCAGAGATATACCATCCATGTTTGGCATATTAATATCAGAAATAACCAGATCACAGCAATTAGATTGAGCCTAAGCGAGGGCAGTTTGTCCGTCATCATGTGTCCTCTTTTTTCGAGTACAGGTTTGATCAGGTCACGCTGCTACGCATATCGTCTACTGCCAGAATATTTGCTATTGGTTTCTCTTATTAATCATTTTGTTTACAGAGTTATAGCAACAAATTTGAATTATTCAGCAATTGATGTGATTATTTTTCCAGATACTGAAGTTTATCCGCTTTGCCATCCCATTCATCGGCATCAGGCAATGGATCTTTACGTTGGGTAATGACCGGCCATTGCTGAGATAATTCTTCATTTAACTGCAGAAATTGTTGCTGATCGGCAGGTAGGTCATCTTCAGAAACGATAGCTTCGACAGGACACTCGGGTTCGCACAGGGTACAGTCGATACATTCATCGGGGTCAATAACCAGGAAGTTAGGCCCTTCGTGAAAGCAGTCGACCGGGCAAACGTCGACACAGTCGGTGTATTTGCAGCGTATACAGTTTTCCAGCACTACATAAGTCATGAATGTTTCTCACAGGTTGAATTTTGAAAAGTATATCCGAAGTAGTAGTGTGTTTTATCTTAAAATCACATGGGTTTTTAAAACACCAGTAATTTGTCAGGTTGTAGGTTGACTTGAATTTTTTTTCCATCTACCGGGTTAGTAAACTCCAGTTCACTGGCCTGCAACCGGAGGTCTCCATCAAACGGTGGTTTGCCATAATTACGATCATTGATGATGGGGTGTCCAATTTCTGCCAGGTGGATACGAATCTGATGTTTTCGACCGGTTTGCGGTTTTATCATTACCAGTGACTGTTGTGTTGATGTCTGCAGGTCGAGAACTAAAACCTGTGATAGTGCATTTTTATTTTCTATTTCTGTGTCCAAAATTAATTGCTGATCCTGAGTCAATAAACCTGACACTATGGCTCGATATGTTTTTTTAATGAGTCTGTTTTCAAACAGGCGATGAAATTTCTTATTAATTGCTTCGGTATGTGCCACGATCACCAGTCCCGAGGTAAAACGATCCAGTCGATGAGTGATAAAAGATTCTCTATCAGGCCAGTAGTTTTGTTTTATCCATCGGTACAATGCCCAGTGATCTCCCCATTTACTGCCCTGACACAACATACCGGAAGGTTTGTTCCAGATACTGAAGTCGGTAAAATCGGCCACCAGTTCGGCCGTAAACGGACAGCTTGACAGGGTCGTTGAGTTGCAATAACAATGGATTTTATGACCCGGTTTGAGCACGCTTTGTGAGTTGTAGAGTCGCTGTGGCTTGCCTGCTGTTTCCAGCCAGACCGCGCCATTCTCAAAACATAAGGCTATTTGTTCGCGGCTTAATCCCTCATCTGAATCCAGCAGGTCGATGGCCTGTTGATTTTTGTATATGACTTGCCGATGCAATTCAACAGCTGTAGTTTCGTTCACAGCTTTTCCTTTAATGTATACAGCATATCGAGTGCCTGTCGTGCGGATAAGTTATCAATGTCCAGCTTCTCCAGTTCATCAATAACCGGATGTGGCTGAATTTCAAATGCCTGAGGTTGAGCAGTGGCAAATAGATCAAACTGGGGGTTATGTTGCAGGTTTTGCTGTTCTAACTCATGTAGTTTCAGCCGCGCCTGTTTGATAATTTTTTCGGGTATCCCGGCGAGACGGGCTACCTGTAATCCGTAACTCTGGTTAGCAGCCCCGGGTTTGACCTGGTGCATAAAAATAATTTTATCGCCATGTTCGATGGCATCCAGATGGACGTTAACGAGGCTATCAAACATTTCAGATAATTGGGTCAGTTCAAAATAATGGGTGGCGAATAATGTCATGGCGCGGGTTTCGGCGGCCAGTTGCTGTGCACAGGCCCAGGCCAGTGACAGGCCGTCAAAGGTGCTTGTTCCTCGGCCAATTTCATCCATCAAAACCAGGCTGTTTGTTGTCGCGTTATTTAAGATGTTAGCGGCTTCGGTCATTTCGACCATAAAGGTTGAACGTCCGCTCGACAGGTCATCGCTCGCGCCGATGCGGGTGAAAACCTGATCAATCGGGCCTATAAGCGCTTTGGAGGCCGGCACATAACTGCCCATGCAGGCTAGAATTACTATTAGGGCAGTCTGGCGCATATAAGTTGATTTACCACCCATGTTAGGGCCGGTAATCATTAATACCCGTTTCTCTTCATCAAAATAAACATCGTTGGCAATAAAGGGGTCTGTTTGCACCTGTTCAACCACAGGGTGCCTTCCTGCTGTGATTTGTAACAGGTTTTCTTCGGTAAGGTCGGGTTTTGACCAGTTAAACTGTTCGGCACATAGCGAGAAACTGACCAGAACATCCAGCTGTGCCAGAGAGAGTGCAATCTGTTGAAGTTGCTGGCAATGTGTAGACAGGGTAACCAGTAAAGTTTCGTACAGTTGTTTTTCCCTGGCCAGTGAACGTTCGCGCGCTGACAGCACTTTATCTTCGAAATTTTTGAGTTCGGGTGTGATATATCGTTCTACGGCTTTCAGGGTTTGACGGCGGATGTATGACTCAGGCACTTTATCGCTATGAAGTTTGCTTACTTCTATGTAATAACCGTGCACGCGGTTATATGCCACTTTCAGGTTAATGCCGGTGCTTTGTTGTTCGCGTTGTTCCAGCTCGAGCAGGAATTGATCTGCATTCTGGCTTAGGCCTCGTAACTCATCCAGTTCACTGTCGTAACCGGTTGCGATCACCCCGCCGTCCCTGATCAATAAAGGTGGTTCCGCAATTATGGCGGTCTTTAATAGTTCAACCAGATCCGGCAGCGGGTCGATAGCCGCACATAAGGCTGCTATTAATGGACTGTCCAGATTGGTTAGTAATTGCTGAAACTCAGGCAAGGATTGCAGGCTGGACAGTAACGCGGTCAAATCTCTCGGACGAGCCGATAACAGGGCGATGCGGCTACTGATTCTCTCAATATCTGAAATAGCTTAAGTCGATCTGATAGTGTGTCATACAGGCGTTGTTGAATCAGGGTTTCAATAGCCTGATGCCGGTTTTGTATGGTCTCGTGTTGTTTTAATGGTTTTTGCATCCAGCGTTTTAATTCCCGGGCTCCCATCGAGTTACTGCATTGATTGAGAATACTGTACAACGTGTTTTGCTGGCCGCCACCAGCCGACAGAGATTCACTCAGTTCCAGGTTTCTTCGACTGGCACTGTCTATTAACAGGCTGTCACTAATTTGTTCGGTTTTAATGTTTTGTAAATGGGGCAGAGCTGTGCGTAAAGTATCCTGCACATATTGCAGCAGGCATCCCGCTGCAGCGATCGCCAGCGGATAATCCTGTAATCCAAAACCGCGTAAATCTTTGGTGTGAAACTGTTCATTCAGTAACCGGCTACAGGTATCGGCATCAAAATACCACTGTGGTTGCGAGTGAGCGCATTGCACATAACGACTTTCCAGCGGTAAATGCTGATCTTCGCAATAAATAATTTCGGCGGGATCGATACGTGAAATTTCAGCCTGCAACTGGGCATCTGATGTCAGTTCAGAACAGATAAATCTCCCGGAGCTGACTTCGACGGAGGCCAGGCCCCAGTGTTGTTCATGCTGATACAGGCAACATAATAAGTTTTCGCGGCGGTCCTCCAATAGGGCATCATCGGTTAGAGTACCGGGAGTGACAACTCTCAGCACTTTTCTTTCAACGGGTCCCTTGCTCGTGGCCGGATCACCGAACTGTTCGC
>ERZ890953.577-NODE-577-length-20673-cov-4.890727_pt1 | contig 20673 bp, 22 predicted proteins | sample MGYA00521264_ERZ890953 | MGnify/ENA primary metagenome ERZ890953 (study PRJEB32303, sample SAMEA104408629) | aquatic metagenome | biome: Brackish water; feature: Chemocline; material: water | place: Baltic Sea | collected 2014-10-26T21:54:00 | depth 200 m ...
CCACTATGCCGATTTGGAAGCACGCGCCGATATCTATGCGACCGCTTTGGGAGTAGAAGTCGGCATTGGCTCTGCCGCGCCAACCACGGGGTCGTCTGAAGCTGCCCCCGTTAGCGCAGAATCGGCTGCCAGCGCCACATCCAGTCAAAGTTGCAATGATGTCGTAGTGGATGATCCTAATCTGATCAACTATACCCAGAGCTATGACGAAATCGTACTGGGGAAGACATCCGTGAATTGGGGCAATACGCTACTTATCGGAATGATTGGCCTAATCGCAGTTGGTGGCGGTGGATTTGTTGTCACACGCGAAAAGCTGGTCAGTATTCAGTTTGGTGATACGCGTGCGGTTGATAACGAATACCCCGCCGAGGTGGTAGAGATGCTGCCGCAGATCGCGAATCTCAAAACGAAAACGCGCAAATCGCTGAAAAATATTTTGAACAATCCAAAAAAGGCCGATACAGTGCTTGACCTGATGGATGCCGTTGTCTCTGAAGAGACGGATAAGGAATAAGCCATGAAATTTATTCTGAACTATATTCGCAAGGAAGAATGGTCGCCGTATGTGGCGGGGATTTTGCTCGGCCTGGTGGGCATCGTCGCTGTCTGGCTGAGTGACAGTTTGTTGGGTGCTTCGGGAGCGTTTGAAAACATTGCCGGAATGATCGGCAAGGCGGTTGCACCAGCCGCATTCGATAATATGTATTTCAATTTCATCATGCCGCCCGGCATTACCTACGGCGTATTGTTGCTGGTGGGAGTGTTCTTCGGTGGGATGATCGGTGCAGCAACCAGTAATACTTTGCTCTGGGGGAAGAAGGGCGCCTCCAACTCCGACGAGCAATGGAAGCGCATCTTCGGCCCACAGGTTTGGAAGCGTTGGGCATTGGCGTTTATCGGTGCGATTATTTTGGAATATGCGGCTGGTATTGCGGGTGGCTGTACCAGCGGTCTTGCCATCTCTGGCGGCATGTTGCTGGCTCCGGCGGCGTTCCTGTTCATTATGGGAATGTTCGCTTCGGGCATTCTAACGGCGCTCATTATCTACCGCAAGCAATACTAGGATTGCGAGGAAACTACAATGACAAACTCCATACTTGCGCTTGTTTTCGGCGCTTTCTTCGGCTTTTCATTAAATAAGGCCGGTTTGACCAAATACAACAAAATCGTGAATGTCTTCCGCTTCACCGATCTTGCCGTATTGAAATTCATGATGACCGCGCTGGTCGTTGCCATGAGTGGCCTGTACGCGCTGCGCGGCCTGGGCGTGCTCAATTTCCCGAATGTGCCCGCGACCTATATTGCAGGAAATCTTTTAGGCGGGTTGATATTCGGAGTGGGCATGGCGCTCACCGGATACTGACCGGGCACTTGCGCTGCCGGTGGCGGCGAAGGCAAAATTGATTATATCGTTCCGGGCTTATTGGGTTTTTTGACAGGCGCTGTGATCTACGGTTTGACGTATCAAAAGGTTTTCCCAATGATTTCTGCTTTGGCAAATTTTGGGAACGTGACCATACCCGACCTTTGGAATATCAGCCCCTTCTTATTTATCCTGCTCTTCGCGTTGATATCGCTCCTGCTATTCTATTTGATTGATCGTGCGGGATGGCAGAGGAAAGAAAAGTAACCGATCCTTTACCTGACCATCTTTTTCTCTCTCAGGGAAGATGGCCGGTGATAAGGTTTGCAGGAGAATATTATGACACAAACAATCTCACGAAGAGATTTTCTAAAACTAGGCGCGACCTCGGCGGGGGTCCTGGCTCTCGGGCAAATGCTCCCGCCAAAGGTGGCGCAAGCCGCACGTGACGCGGGCCATCTGAATGCTGCTGGCGATGGATATATCACCAGCATGTGCGAGATGTGCGTCTGGCGCTGCGGATTGGTCGCCAAAATCCAAGACGGGCGCGTCGTCAAGTTGGACGGCAATCCTGAGCATCCCCATTCGCGTGGCAAACTTTGCCCGCGCGGACAATCTGGATTAATGAACACCTACGATCCCGACCGTGTGCTGACCCCCCTCATCCGGGTGGGAAAGCGCGGCGAGGGCCTCTTCCGCAAAGCATCCTGGGATGAAGCGCTGGATATGGTGGCGGTCAATATGCTCAAGATCAAAGAGCAATATGGCCCGGAGGCGATGATCTTTTCGTCTACACACAATTTAAGCCAGGTTCAGTTTGAAAATTTGCTATATGCATTTGGTTCGCCGAATTATGGCACGCAGCGTTCGTTATGTTTTAACGCTATGATCACGGCTTTCCTGCTGACGTATGGCGTCGAAGAGCCTTCCCGCAACTACGATAATGTTGAGTTCATCCTGATGGTTGGCCGCAATATGATGGAGGCGATTTCGACCTCCGAGACCGGAGAACTTGCTCGCGCGATTGACCGCGGCGCAAAGCTGGTTTACCTCGACCCACGCTATACGAAGACGGCCTCCAAAGCAGACGAGTGGATTCCGATCCGGCCCGGCACCGACGCTGCCTTTTTGCTGGCGATGATTAATGTCATTGTTATGAATGAATTGGCAGATTGCGATTTCGTCAAACAATATGTGATCGGCTGCGATGGCATTCGAGACGAAATGAGCCGTTATACGCCGGAATGGGCCGAAAAAATCACCGGTGTTCCCGCGGCGGACATTGACCGGATCGCGCGCGAGTATGCCGCCGCCGAGCACAATGCCCTGGCGCATCCCGGCTGGCGCACTTCCAATTTCATTAATTCGTTCCAAACCGAGCGTGCCATCGCCACGTTGAACGCATTGAGTGGCAATGTGCTTACCCCCGGTGGCTGTCTCTCTACAGAAGTTGCCGCCGAGGGTGCCGGTTTGGGCGCTCCATCTCAGCCGCCTTACCCGCGTGTTTCGGCCTTGCGCCTGGATGGTGCACCGTGGAAATACCCGCTGGTGCCATTGAAACTGGGTGTCTTCCAGGAATTGCGCAATGCTGTCCTGACGGGTGACCCCTATCAGGCGCACGGCTGGTTTATTTCCCGGCAAAATCCAATCCAGTCGCTGCCCGACCGCAGCAAAACACTCGAGGCCTTTGGCAAAATGGATTTCATCGCCACCGTGGACATCATTATGAATGACACGGCCTGGTATTCGGATGTTGTCTTGCCCGAAGCATCCTATCTCGAACGCTATGATCCGCTTCTACCGGTGGGTAACAAAGCCTTCATTCGGCAACCCGTAGTAGAGCCGCAAGGTGAAGCCAAATCGGCCTTGTGGATTTACAAGCAGTTGGGCGAACGTCTCGGTCTTGGCGACTTCTTCCAATATGAAGATGAAGAAGATTATATTCGCCAGCAACTTGAACCATTAGGCGTAAGTCTCGAAGAAGTCAAAGAAAAAGGTTATGCCGAGATGCCGGAAAGCGAGCATGATGGTGAAATTACCTTCAACACGCCTTCGGGCAAAATTGAAGTCTATTCTGAGACCTTGAAAAATGCCGGTTTCTCGCCCTGGCCCACCTGGGAAGAACCGCCTTTTCCCACTGCTGATGAGTTTTACCTGCTGACCGGTAAAGTAGCGCAACACACCCAGTTTGGCACACAGAATAATCAATTGCTGCATAAATATTCCGATGAGCCGCGTCTGTGGATGAATGCCAAGATCGCCGCAAAGCTGGGCATCGAGGATGGTGACTGGGTGGAGATCACCAGCCCTGTGGGGAAAGCCCACAGCCTCTTGCTGGCCACCGAGGCCATCCGCCCCGATTGTGTGTATCTAACGCCGGGCTATGGGCATATCTCCAAGGGGCTGAAAACAGCCTTCGGAGTTGGCGCCAGCGATTCGGCGCTGCACGTCACCTACACCGATCCAATCAGCGGTGGTCAGGCGCTCAGCCAGACGTTCGTAACGGTAAAAAAGGCTTAGAGGTGCTGCCATGACAGAAATCAAACATCACGCCTATCTCTTTGACGCCACGCGCTGTATCGATTGCCGCGCCTGTATGGTGGCTTGTAGTGTGGAAAATAATATTGCCATGGACAAAACCCGCATCTGGGTGGCGGGGATTGGCATCAAGGGTGAATATCCCAATCTGGAACGCGGCTCGATGGTTTATCACTGTATGCACTGCGAGCATCCCGACTGCATGTCGGCCTGCCCTGTGGGTGCGTACACCAAAGCTGAAGACGGTCCAGTGATTTACAACCCTGAGGTATGTATCGGCTGTCGCTATTGCATGAACGCTTGCCCGTTTGGTGTACCGCATTTCGATTACGACAAGGGCATCATTGATGGCGCCTTTATCGATAAATGCACCTTTTGTCCCCAGCGAATCTATAACGGACAGGAACCGGCCTGCGTGCAGACCTGCCCCACCGATGCCCTGGAATATGGCGAGCGCGATGAGCTGATTGTCAAAGCTCGCGCCCGTATCGCCGCCCATCCTGATCGCTATATCGACCACATCTATGGCGAATTCGAAAATGGTGGCACATCCTATTTGATACTCTCACACATCCCGTTCAATGAGCTGGGACTGCCGGATTTGCCTGCAGAGCCAATTAGCGAAGTTAGCGAAAAAGTCATGGAAATGACCATTCCATTTGCCCTGAGTTGGGGAGCGGTATTGAGCGGCGTTGCGGCTGGCGTGCATCTGTACAATAAAAATAAAGAAGAAAAAACCGCAGCCGAAGAGAACACGGAGGCCACGAAATGAAACTCAATCTCACCGTTCAACCGCGTTTTCGCCTGAACTTTCGTCCACTGGTTTGGGTTTTGCTAGCCCTGATGGGAATTGCCTTCGTGATCGCCATGATCCGCTTTGCTAATGGGATTGGCCCGGTGACGAATTTGAGCAATGCCTACCCCTGGGGATTCTGGATCAGCTTTGATCTGTTCACTGGGGTTGCCATTGGCAGCGGTGCTTTTGTGATGGCTGCCATCGTCTATATTTTTGAGCTGAAAGAATTCCAACCTTTGCTCCGACCGTCGGTGTTGACCGGTTTCCTGGGCTATATTATGGTTGTGGTAGCTTTGCTGGTAGACCTTGGTCATCCCGAACGTATCTGGTATATGATGATACACACCAATCACACTTCAGTGCTGCTTGAAATTGGCATCTGTGTGATGAGTTATCTGACGGTGCTGGCCATCGAGTTTGCGCCGGTCATCTTCGAGGGACTTAAATGGGAAAAATGGGCGCATCTGTTGCACAAGCTCATTATGCCATTTGTCATCCTCGGGGTTGTACTCTCCACTCTGCACCAGTCTTCGCTTGGATCGTTGCTGCTGATCGAACCTACCAAGTTATTCCCATTATGGTGGACGCCAATCCTACCGATTGAGTTCTTCATCTCAGCCATTTCTATTGGCATGGGGATGATTATCCTTGAATCCTCACTCAGTTCCTTATATTTTAAACGTGGCCTCGAACTCCACCTGCTTGAAAAACTTGGCCGGGCCGTCCCGGTTGCGTTGGGAATATACTTGTTGGTTAAATTTGTGGAAATCTTCATAGCCGGTGACGCACACTTTCTTTTCACCAGTGGCCTGATGAGCCTCTTGTTCTGGACAGAAATCCTTGTCGGCGTCATCATTCCGATGGCACTGTTTTCGAGCAAGCGAATTCGCCAAAGCGCCAACGGCATCCTGATTAGCGCTATCATCCTGCTGGTCGGCATGATCCTGAACCGTTTCAACGTGAGTTGGTTTGCTGTGCAACATGCCGATCCGATCACCTATCTGCCGACGTTTATGGGAAATAATATCCACTATTGGCCGTCCCTGTCGGAAGTTTTAGTCTCTGTTGGCATCTTCTCGGCAGGTATTCTGGTATTTGGAATGGCGGCTAAATATTTGCCGCTTTTTGACAACGAACACCCGCAGCACGCGGCGGGCGATTAAGCGCTATCTGATACGCATACTCTACGCTTGCCTCCGCTTCGACGGGCACATCCCATCCCAACAAAACCTCCCGCTGATGTATGGCGGGAGGTTTGCACGCAGCCTGGTGAGTGATTTCAGTGCCATGCTACCAACAAAAAACAAAAAACAGATGAGACCCAGTTTCTTCCACCACCTGCACCCCCCTACGACCCCGGCCGCACAAGCGCGCTGGCGTTACACCCTGGGCGCAGGCGGGACAGCTTTCTTTCTCATGCTTATCATCGGTGTGACTGGAATTTTAGAAATGTTCTATTACATTCCTAATTCGCAGGAAGCTGCTCTCTCTGTGCAAATGATTACCTATCATGTCCCTTTTGGTGGGTTGATCCGCAATTTACATTACTGGGCTGCCCAACTCTTGCTCATCGTCACGGCGGTTCATCTCGTGCGGGTGGTATTCACCGCGGCTTACAGCCGTCTTCGCCGTTTCAATTATTTGCTGGGCTTGGCGCTGTTTATCCTGATCATTTTGCTCGATTTCACCGGCTACATTCTGCGCTGGGACGAGGGCGTCTGTTGGCCGCTTATCACGGGCACCAATTTACTCAAAACAATTCCGTTGATGGGGAACTACCTGTACAGCATCGCCGTTGGTGGCGGTGAGGCTTGCTCCAGCGCTCTGATTCGTTTTTATACCTGGCATATTTTCGGGTTGGTTTTGCCTGTTGTGGTTTTGAGCATCTGGCACGCCTTCCGCGTCCGACGCGATGGCGGAATCGCTGTGCCGCCGCCTGACTTGCGTACCGATCATTCCCGCATTTCACGCGATGAGTTGGTGCGCCGAGAAGTGCTGGCAATATTAATGATCGGAATTCTTCTTATCTTGTTGGCAAGTTTCATCCCCGCGCCGATTGCACCTGCCATGATGGGCAAGCCAGGCCTCCGCGTTGAAGCCCGCGCCCCCTGGTTTTTCCTGTGGGTTCAGCAAATGCTCAAATGGGGCGATCCATTCATTTTCGGCGTGGCGATTCCACTTGGCCTTTTTGCGGTGCTTGCTTTTATTCCGTATATTTTCCCCCAACCCGCTGAATCTGACATTGGTCGCTGGTTGCCTGCATCCAATCGCCCCGCGCAGATAGTCGTCAGCGTGCTTGCGCTGATTATTCTCGCGCTGACGGGTTTATCGTTGCTGCCTGCGTAGAGTGGGAGTATCCCGCTGTGTGAATTACCTCATGAATAAATTGATTACTTTCGCTGCTGGTTTCCTGCTTCTATCCCTGGCTCTGGCCTGGTGGTTGGATGCGCGCCAGCCGCTGGCCGTTGAAATGATTCCAAGCCTTTCCGGCCAGCCCGAATATTGCCTCACCTGTCATGCAGATTTGTCGGAAATTAGCTCTTCGCATCCGGTGGAGGTCTTTGGTTGTGTCAGTTGTCATGGCGGGGAACGATTGGCCCTCGACGCAGACCTGGCCCACAGTACGATGCGAGGCGGTGCAAACCCGTCCGATTTATCTGTGGTGGAAAGCTCATGTGGTGGGAGCAACTGCCATTCCGGGAGTGAAGCCGAAGGGCGCGACCATATTCAGCGTGTGATGACAAGCATCCAGTCTACTTACGCCGGTGCGATTGCCAGCATCCGCTACACGTTTGGCGCACAGCTTGACCTGAATCCAATATTTGGAATCAAGCCCATCATCGATGCGCAGACCCGAACCGGGATTACCGCGTTGGGTGCGTTTGATCCTGCCAGTGAGAGTCACCCCTCCATCCAGCAATTTGGCGAAAATTGCCTGACTTGCCACCTTAACGCTGATCCGCTGGAAGGCTCGGCTTACGCCCGCCAGACAGGTTGTGCCGCCTGTCATTCGACCGCGGGGCATACTTTTACGACTGCCATTCCCTATACCCAATGCAACACTTGCCACAATCGCGGCAATTACGATTTGCGGACAATGAACTTTGTGGAACGTGGCGACCAACCTGTAAAGCGGATTGATGATTACTACCAGCCCATCGCTCAATTCACACAATGCGAATACACCCTCGACTGCGTAGACTGCCATACGCGCAAGGAAGCGATGGGTGATGGTGACATTCACGCCAATCAAAAAGACATCGAGTATGTGCAGTGCAAAACCTGTCACGGCACACCAACGGAGGCGCCGCTGACAAAAACCTTAACCGATCCGGATGAGCTTGCATTCCGCTTAGCATTGCTCAATCCTGTCGTTGATTTGCAAATTGGCGACACGATCCTGATTTCAGAGCAGGGCGAGCCGTTTTGGAATGTGCGTCACTTGCCAGATGGAAGCTTCGAGATGGTTGGAAAAGTTACGCGGCAATACTTCACCTTTCGGCCCGTGATGGAGAGCGGATGCACCCAATCGGGCGAAGACCAGTCGTCGGCGTATTGTCATGGTTGCCATGCGGTGGAGTGATAAGCATGTCTGATCTTTCACGCAATGGCTTTCTCAAACTCGTGCGCGGCGGCTTTCTCTGGCTGAGTGCGGCGCTTGGCCTCGGCGGTTTGTTGCGTTTCCTGAACTATGATCCCAACCCCGCGCCGCAATCGGAATTTGACCTCGGCCCCGCGACAAACTTCCCCCTTGGCACCCGAACTGGCATCGCCGATGGGCAGTTTGTTCTCATCCACGATGAGTTGGGGTTGCGCGCCATCAATACAACTTGTACGCACCTGGGATGCCAGACGGCTCCCGGCCCTGATGGCTTTACCTGTCCTTGTCATGGCTCGCATTTCGACCTTCGCGGCGACGTACTCCAAGGCCCTGCAGCCAAAGCCTTGAACGTGCCGAGCGTGGAACTGAACGATGGTGGGCACCTTATTCTGCACGACTAATGAGACAACCTTATGATTGAAAACCCGATTATTTTTGATTTGCAAGCTAAACTTTGCCAGACCCTTGGCCAACAGGTGCGTTTGAAAATTATCAATCAGTTGAAAGATGGCCCTAAATGCGTTACATCCATCGCTGAATTGATAGAAATTCCGCAGCCTAGCGTTTCTCGCCACCTTCATGTCTTGCGTTCGGCTGGTGTCTTGACCCGGCAGCGCAAGGGGCAAGAAGTCTATTATGAAATCGCCAGCCCTAAAATTGTCGAAGTTTGTGAGATGATGCGAGAAATTTTGGCGGATCAAGAATTGTATCACCTGAAAATATTCAATCTTTTGCAGGAAGAAGCCTGAAAAATACGGTTGAAGCAAGGAAGTATGATCATGGCGAAAATACCCTCTCGTGCAAAGGATATACAAACAAAATTGGCAAATTGTCAACAAGATGCAACGTCGGCGGAATCGTTCGCCAAAGGCCCCGTTCAGGTTGGTGCTCGGATACGAGCGCTTCGTAAGCAGCGCGGCCTGACAATTCGTGCGCTGGCGACCCGATGTCAGATCAGCCCAAACACGCTCAGCCTGATCGAAAATGAGCGCACATCACCCAGTATTCGCACGCTTGGGCAATTGGCTCAAGGACTGGGTGAGAATATTGTTACGTTGTTAGCGCCTGAATCAGCGGAGCAAAGTGTGTTTTTTCAAAAAAGGGGTGAACGCCCCATCACCCCCTTTTCTAACGGAACCATTGAAGATTTAGGAGATGGCTTACCGCCTTTGGGGGTAGAGCCTATCCTGATTGAATTGGTGACCCACCAAACTGTATCGCAAGATGTGATCCATGCCGTGCGCGAATTTGTCTATTGCATTGATGGCAGTGTTACCTGTGTTATTTCCGGTAAAAAATACCCGCTTTCAGTTGGCGACAGCTTGCTTTTTGATGCTGGCGTCTGCCATCGCTGGGAGAATACGCACTCTCATCCCTCAAAGATGTTGGTGTTATTTTGCCCGATGAATGCGAAGCGTAAGTTTTGGGCAAATCGAGTGGAACAACATGTAGGACAATAACACCTTCACTTTTTATTCTCCGAACCCGCCCGACCTGTAGCGCATTGCCAGGGTTTGGCGGGCAGCCTAATGGCCAGGGTCCGCATAGAAATGTGCTGGCCTCCCGAAGTTCTTGCGCCACCCTCTCTCCCTTTGGGAGAAATCGAGGGCGCGGGCAGGAACCCAATTGGAAAGGAGACACGAACCGCCTACTTGCGCGGGGCTGTCTCTATTCCCCAGGAGACAGTTTTTATGAAACGCTTCACTTTTCATCTCATTTTCATGGCCATTTTTCTGGGTGCCTGTGCCGCACCTCAGGCCGATTCCACCACTCCAGATAGAATTGTTATCATTGATGCTCTGGAGCGCCAGGTGACTCTGCCTGCCGCCCCGCAGCGCATCGTGATTACTGGCAAAGCCCTTTTTATGATCGCCGACGCCGCCTATATCTTTCCCGCCGCGGCTGATCGGATCATCGGTCTGGGGGATGCCGGGCAGGGGGCCAACAATTTCATTGCCCTGATAGACCCGCAATACGAAGCCAAAGCCGTTCTCGCTGGAGATGCTGGAGCCGAGCAAATCGCCGCCCTTCAGCCTGACCTTGTCATTTTGAAGAGTTATTTGGCCGAAACCATCGGTCAGCCCATCGAGGAGATTGGCATTCCGGTTGTTTACGTGGATTTCGAAACTCCGGAGCAGTACGGGCGCGATCTGGCAATTTTCGGCCAGGTATTCCAGGATTCAGCCCGCGCCGCAGAAGCCGCTGCTTTCTATCGGGATAAAACCACCCAAATCCAGCAGGTTGTCGGGGAAAATGCCGCTGCGCCACGCGTTTTAATGCTCTACTATAATGACAAAGACGGAAATGTGGCATTCAACGTATCTCCCGCGGCTTGGATTCAATCCCGCATGGTTGAGATGGCTGGTGGCACCCCGATCTGGACGGAGGCGAATCTCGGTGGTAATTGGACTCAAATTTCACTGGAGCAGATTGCTGCCTGGGATGCCGATCAGATTTTCATTATCGCCTACCGTCAAGACCCCACCGAGGTGGTTGCCACTCTGAAAACAGATCCCAATTGGCAAGCTTTACGCGCCGTGCAGCAAGAACAACTTCACGCCTTCCCTGGCGACTTGTATAGTTGGGATCAGGCCGACCCGCGCTGGCTGCTGGGGCTAACCTGGCTAGCCGGACAACTGCACCCAGAGAGTTTCCCCGATCTCGATATCTCTGCGGAAGCTCAGCAGTTCTACCAAAATCTATACGGGCTTGATACGGCCTTCTTCGAAACGCACATTCGACCCACCTTCATGGGAGATTTGCCCTAATGATTTTGAGTCCGCCTTGCCGCGAATTCAGCACCGCAACCGCCGTCGTCAGCAGATTTTACTCATCCTGGCCGCGGGGTTGCTGGCTGCTGCGGGGTTATCATTGCTCTTGGGGCGTTACCCTGCCCCCGGCCTGATCTCCTGGAGCCAGCTTACCAGCGACAATTTGGCCGCCCGGCTGGTTTTTGGTTTGCGCCTGCCGCGCCTGCTCACCGCGTTGCTGCTGGGTGTAACTCTCTCCGCTGCGGGAATGGTGTTTCAGCTTTTGTTCACGAACCCCCTGGTTGAACCGGGCTTTCTGGGTGTTTCACAGGGAGCCGCTTTTGGCGCGGCCTTTGCAATTTTGTTCTTGGGCCATTCCATGATCGTGCTGCAATCTTCAGCCACGTTCTTTGCATTGGCCGGATTGGGTTTTTCGTACCTGCTGGCCCGTCGCCTGCGCTATGGCGGCTGGATTTTACGCCTCGTCCTGGCGGGAATCGCCGTTTCTGCGCTGTTCTCCGCCGGGTTGGGACTGCTCAAATATCTGGCTGATCCGCTCTCCCAGCTTCCCGAAATCACCTACTGGCTGCTTGGCGGGCTGGCTGGAATCACCTGGACGCGCTTTCTCTCTGTTCTCCCGGTGGTCTTACCCGGATTGGCAATCATTTATCTCTACCGTTGGCGCTTGAACCTGCTGGCGCTCAACGATGAAACCTCCTTTGCATTGGGCGCCACGCCTGGGCGAGAGCGATTGCTGCTGATTCTAGCAGCCGTGCTGCCCACGGCAGCCCTCATTTCCATAACGGGTATCATTGGCTGGGTGGGATTGATTATGCCGCATATTGCTCGCCGTTTGTTCGCTGCCGATACCCGTTTTGGCATGCCTGCCACAATGCTCCTGGGCGGTCTGTTCACGCTACTCTGCGATGATCTGGCGCGCACACTGTTGAGCGGGGAAATTCCCCTGGGTATCCTGACCTCCCTCTTCGGTGCGCTCATTTTCCTGGGGCTGATGATGGCTCAAAAATCCAGGGGTAAAGCATGAGTGGAACAATTCTTTCGTTTCAAGATGTCGTTTTTGGTTATCGGCGCTATAAAACACCCGTACTGCAGCAGTTGGATTTTTCGTTGCAACCTGGACGGGTGACGGCGATTTTAGGGCCGAATGGCGTCGGAAAGACAACTCTGCTCTACCTGGCTTTGGGGTGGCTGACTCCCTGGGATGGGGAGATTCAACTTCAAGATAAGCCATTGTCCCAGCATACCCGCCAGGAACGCGGCCGTTGGCTGGCTCTGGTTCCCCAGACTGAACATACCCCCTTCGATTACAGCGTCTTCGAATATGTATTGATGGGTCGCTCCCCACATTTGCCGCCTCTGGGTATCCCTGGGCAAGTGGATTACGAAGCAACCTGGCAGGCCATTGAACAGGTTGGACTAGCACACCTGGCCGATCAATCCGTCCCACAGTTGAGTGGGGGCGAACGCCAGTTGATGCTGTTGGCGCGCGCCATTGCTCAAAATCCACACTTACTCTTGCTCGATGAACCCACTGCTCACCTCGATTTGAGCAATAAAGCGCGCCTGATTCGCTTGCTGCGTGCGCTCCAGGCGCGTGGTACCACGCTGCTGCTGACCAGCCACGAACCCGAGGTGGTGTTGGCCGTAGCCGACGATGTGCTTCTGCTTGAAGCAGATGGTACTGCCTGTTTTGGCCCCATCGCGCAGATCTTTACCGCTGAAACCCTGAGCCGCATCTATCAGATGCCCATCCGTCTGGTGGAGGTGGAAGGCCGCCGACAGGTGCTATGGACATGAGCGCGCCGCCTCTTTGGTTGCTTACTGGCCACAGCGGGTTGGGCAAAACTACCTTTTGCGACCAATTGGCCCATACGGCACGCCATCAAGGCTTGCAGGTGGCTGGTTTGCTCTCGCCCTCCTGGATAGAGGCAGGACAAAAAGCTGGCATTTACCTCCAAGATTTGCGCAGTAGAGAGCAACGCCCACTGGCATACGCTACCCCCAACCCCAAAGCCGATCTGCGTTTGGGCCAATGGTATTTTGATCCTCGGGTTTTCGGTTGGGGAAACCGGCAGCTTGAAAACAGTTTACCCTGTGATCTGTTGATTGTAGACGAACTCGGCCCCATGGAATTCACCGCCGGGATAGGGCTGATTGCGGCCTTCGAACTTCTGGCGGCAGGGATATACCGGGCAGGCTGTGTTGTTATCCGCCCCTCACTGCTGGGGGAAGCCCATGCTCGCTGGCCGTGGGCCAAGGTGCTTCCTGTTGAGGATGCCAGCATCCCGAAAATATTGTCCGCACTTCACGGATAAAAATTAGCATTTGAATCGTAGCGGGTACATTCCCAGCAGCTTGCAGTGGGGTGATTCATAGTTGTTGCTACACGAAATATCCATCTTTGACTACATACGGTTTCGAAGTTATCCGTTAAAGTGAACGATTGAAATACTGGTATTTGTTTATTGCAAGATAGACTCCACTGAAAAAACTACCGTGCAGGTGTTCCCGCCGGAATATATGGGGGTGGTGGCTTCGCCACCACCCCCATATATTCCGGCGGACATCTCCGTCATCGGCTTTTTGCAGTAGAGTCAAGATAGCGTTTTAAAATAGGGGTGTTTGGGTTTTGAAATACCCCAAACACCCCTATTTTTTCAGAATCCCCACTTGCAAGAGCAAATATCCTAATCCATCGCTTAATAATTCAGAATCCACCCCATTCGAAGCAACGCCACTCCAAATCGAGATCTGGATACCTACTACGGGGATTCCCAGAGACCCCCCATCATCTTTATTGCAGTTCGCTCGATCATGGTAAAATCATCAAGAAAATTATCGCTTTCATGCAAGGAGAACCCCATGCTTTCTGATATCTACAAGGATGCAAAAACAAGAATGCAAGGCGCAATCCAGGCCCTTGAAGAAGATTTAGCGACAATCCGTACAGGCCGAGCCAACCCTGCTCTCGTTGAAAAGTTATCCGTGGAATATTATGGCTCTCCTACTCCGCTTCAACAACTTGCCAGTGTTGGCATACCAGAACCTCGATCACTCTTGATCCGCCCATTCGATCCATCCACCTTGAGAGATATTGAACGAGCCATCCTGACATCAGATTTGGGAATTACTCCTAATAACGATGGCAAGGCCATTCGCTTAAATCTGCCGCCACTCAACGAAGAACGCCGCGAACAGTTGGCGCGCATAGTTGGCCAGCGCGTGGAAGAAGGACGCATAGCGATCCGTAATGTGCGCCGCGATAGCAATAAAGAACTCAAGGAATATGAAAACGAAGATATGCTTTCGGAAGATGATCGCAATCGCGGCGAAAAAGAAATCCAGCAATACACCGACGATTTCATTGAGAAAGTGGATGAAATCGGCGAACGAAAAGAAAAAGAAATACGAGAAGTCTAAAAGATGTCAAAAGACCAAGAAAACTTGCCGGTTAGAGTTCCCCGACATGTTGCGATTATTATGGATGGCAATGGCCGTTGGGCAATTTCGCGCGGCTTACCTCGGCTGGCCGGGCATAAGGCTGGCACGGAAAATTTACGCCGTGTTATCGAAGCCTGTATCGAATTTGGCATCCAGTATCTTACCTTATACGCTTTTTCGACTGAAAACTGGGGACGCCCGATTGAAGAAGTGCGCGGCCTGATTCGCATTTTGGAAGATGTGATTGATCGAGAGCTCAATGATCTGCATAAAAATGGGGTTCAGTTGCGCCATATCGGGCAGCTTGATCGCATCAATCCTTCACTAAAACGAAAAGTTCTGGATGCGATAGAACTTACAAAAAACAATACCCGCCTGACTCTGAATGTCGCCTTTAACTACGGGGGGCGAGATGAAATAATCTGGGCAATTCAGCACATGCTGGCAGATCGCGTTGCGCCCGAAGATGTCAGTGTAGAAATGGTCAATCAATATTTATTTACCGTCGGCGTTCCAGATCCAGATCTGATCATTCGCACATCCGGCGAACTGCGCGGCAGTAATTTCCTCATCTGGCAGGGAGCCTATGCCGAGTGGTACTTCACCCCCACCTTCTGGCCCGATTTTGGCAAAGATGCGCTGCAAGAAGCCATTGACGAATATTCCCGCCGAGATCGCCGCTTTGGCCAGGTGAACCAAAAGTAGGTATTTATGCGTCAAAGACTACTCAGCGCTATTTTTCTGGTACCACTGGGTATCGCCGCCATTTATTATGGCAGTTGGTTCTATTTCATCCTGATTACATTATTGGTAACACTGGCCGCAAAAGAATACGTAGATATGTTCCAAGCCGGAGGGCATCACCCCAACGGCCTTATTGTTGCCGGGGGCACGCTGGCAATTATCGTCCATCAAGCTTTTCCCCTTTTTGAAAATACACTCTTGCCGCGGGATTCCGCCTGGCTCATTAGCAGCCTGGCGCTCGCCAGTATGACATTCCACCTCGTCCAGTATGAGCGCGGCAAAGATAATGCTGCGCTCGATTTTTCAATTACCATCTCCGGATTTATCTATTTCGGTATGCTGGGGTCTTTCTTAATTCTTCTGCGGCAATTACCCGAAGGATTATGGTGGGTTATGCTAGCCTTGCCTGCAATCTGGTTTGCCGACAGCGGCGCATACTTTTACGGGCGCGTCTATGGGCGCAGAAAATTAAGTCCCCGTCTCAGCCCCAAAAAAACCTGGGAAGGCTATATCGCTGGGATTATCACAGCGATCATCGGCACTACGCTCTTCGCTTTTCTCTGGAGATTGCCCGCCGGACCGGAAACAGCGATCACGCCCCTCGCTGGAGCATTGCTCGGCCTTGTCATATCCATCGTCGCCCCACTGGGGGATTTGGGCGAAAGTATGATCAAGAGACAATTTGGCATCAAAGATTCCAGCCACCTGATCCCCGGCCATGGCGGTGCGTTCGACCGCATTGATAGCTGGCTATGGGCAGGTGTAATTGGCTATTATATGATTGTATGGTTTTTCTTATAACTGCTGGTAGCTTTCACATCTCCCCACATGATTAAACATGACCAACGCCAAACCCACCCGTAACCTGGCACTAGAACTCGTACGTGTTACTGAAGCCGGAGCACTGGCCGCTGGCCGCTTTATGGGACGCGGAGCGAAAGAAGCCGCCGACAAAGCCGCCGTAGATGCCATGCGTCTGGTACTGAATTCCATCGAAATGGATGCGGTTGTCGTCATCGGCGAGGGAGAGAAAGATGAAGCTCCCATGTTATTCAATGGCGAAAAACTGGGCACGGGGTCAGCGCCCGCCGTTGACATCGCTGTGGATCCCATCGATGGCACGCGCCCCCTGGCAGATGGTTTTCTCAACTCCATCGCTACAGTCGCCATTGCTCCGCGCGGAGCAATGTTCAACCCAGGGCCATTTTTCTATATGGATAAAATCGCCGTCGGCCCCGAAGCCAAAGGGGTAATCGACATCAACGCCCCTGTTATCGACAATCTTATACAAATTGCCAAAGCAAAAGATATGCACGTAAAAGATTTAACCGTCGTCATTCTGCATCGCCCACGGCACGAGAAACTGGTACAGGATGTGCGCGCCTGTGGGGCGCGCATTCGCCTGATCCCCGATGGAGATGTAGCTGGTGCCCTAATGACCGCCTGGCCCGAAGCAGGTATTGATGTTCTCATGGGCATCGGCGGCACACCCGAAGGTGTGCTTGCCGCCTGCGCCCTGCGCGGAATGAATGGCGAAATTCAGGGCAAGCTCTATGCCCGTAATGCAACTGACAAAGAACTCGGCAAACAATTGGGCTATGATTTCGATCAGGTGCTGACAATGGATCATTTAGTAGCCTCCGAAAATGTGTTTTTTGCAGCGACAGGCATCACCGATGGAGAATTGCTTGATGGCGTAAAATACTACAGCCACGGCGCAAGAACTGTGAGTCTTGTCATCCGCGGGCAAACCGGCACCGTGCGCGAAATTATCTCACGGCATAATTTTGAAAAACTCAACCCCATCAGCCAGGTAGAGTATTAAACCCTCGCCGAAAAATTAGATACTCACAAACGAAGACAAGAACCCCTGCCAAACATTGGTCAAACGCTAAATTTGACAGCCCATCGCAGGCGTGGTAATATCGAAAGCAACAATTCAATAACCCCTAGCGACTCTTATCCAGAGAGGTGGAGGGACCGGCCCTATGAAACCTCAGCAACCGGTGTTTAGTTCGTTAGTTCCTTAGGTGCATCGTTTGATAGTTCCAGACAAACTTCGCAACCGAAAACTAGAAACTAACTAGCTAACCCACGGTGCTAATTCCGGCAGATGGACGTTCTGGAAGATGAGAGGGTGCTATACATTGCTTCGTATGCCCCTCTAAGTAGTAGGGGCATTTTTTTTGGAGGTAAAACCATGACCAACACTTTTATGAACTCCTCTAAACTGATGTTTACATCGGAATCAGTCACGGAGGGACATCCCGACAAAATGTGCGACCAGATCAGCGACGCCGTTTTGGATGCTTGTCTGGAGCAAGACCCATACTCACGCGTAGCCTGCGAAGTTGCCACAAAAACCGGCTATGTCATGCTGCTGGGCGAAATCACCACCCAGGCCTTCGTCAATTTCGACGAACTGGTGCGCAAAGTTGTCATTGAAATCGGCTACGACCGGGCCAAAAAAGGCTTTGACGGCAACACTTGCGGCGTGCTCTCGGCGATTGCCAGCCAAAGCCCAGATATTGATATGGGCGTGAGCAAATCACTCGAAGCCAAAAGCGGACATATCACCGAAGAAGAAATCGAAAATATCGGTGCGGGCGACCAGGGCATGATGTTTGGCTACGCCTGCAACGAAACCGATGCTCTCATGCCCATGCCGATTTACCTGGCCCATAAACTCTGCCAGCGTCTCGCTGAAGTGCGCAAAAACGGCACCCTGCCCTGGCTGCGCCCCGATGGCAAGAGTCAGGTGACGATTGAATACAGCTATGGGAAGCCGGTTCGGGTCGATACTGCCCTCATCAGCGCCCAGCACGCCCCCGACGTCTCGCAAGAAGAAATTCGTGCCGCCATCATCGAGCATGTCATCTTGCCGACCTTGCCTGCCGATATGGTGGATGACGATCTGAAAATCTTTGTGAATCCGACGGGACGCTTTGTGATTGGCGGCCCCCTGGGTGATGCTGGCCTCACCGGGCGGAAGATCATTGTTGACACCTATGGTGGCATGGGGCGTCACGGTGGTGGTGCTTTCTCCGGAAAGGATTCCACCAAAGTAGACCGCTCCGGAGCCTACGCCTCGCGCTGGGCTGCCAAAAATGTGGTTGCAGCTGGGCTGGCAGATCGCTGTGAAATTCAGGTTGCCTACGCAATTGGTGTAGCCTACCCACTAAGCGTCAACGTAGAAACCTTCGGCACCGGCAAAATTTCCGACGAAAAGATCGCTGCACTCGTCAACGAGCACTTCGACCTGCGCCCCGGTGCCATCATCCGCGACCTCGGCTTGCGCAAACCCATCTTCCGCCAGGTTGCCGCCTACGGTCACTTTGGCCGCGACGATTTGAATCTCCCTTGGGAAAATACCGACAAAGCTGAAGCGTTGCGTAAAGCAGCTGGCCTATAGTCTTGCTATAATCTCAACAAAAAATCCCCGCTGGAAATCCAGCGGGGATTTTTTGTTCACTTCAGGTAAGGCGATAATTTTTTTAGTATCTGTTTCTTGGGTTTATACCCAGTCAGGCGCTCCTTCGGCTCACCGTTCTGGAATAAAATTAATGTAGGCACGCCCATCACCATATACTTCATCGCAACCGATTGGTTGTGGTCAACATCCAATTTGACAATAGTAACTGTACCTTCCCACTCCCCTGCCAATTCTTCAACAACTGGCTCAAGCATTTTGCATGGGCCGCACCAAACAGCCGTAAAATCTACCAACACTGGCAGTGTTGAGTCAAGCACAGTTTCCTGAAACGATTCTTCCGTAACATGTTGAATAGAACTCATAATTACCTCCTCGGTAAAAACAAACCATCAAATAGTACTTACGCTGGGGAAAAACGTCAAGGTTTTCGTTGACGGGCTTACCTGAGCGTGATAGAATTCTGCCCGTAGTGGGCGCGTAGCTCAATGGTAGAGCAGTGGCCTTTTAAGCCATTGGTTGCGGGTTCGAGTCCCTCCGCGCTCACTCCTTTAGATACAGTATAACAGGCTGATCTTACAAACCCAGATTTTTATCGGGCTTCCTTGCCCCAGCAGAACCTCACAGGGAATCCCGTGGGGTTGTTTTGTTTCTAACAAAACGGAGTAACCGATGGCTCTCCCAACCTACATTCCCATATCTGATGCCGCCCGTAAATACGGTTACAAAGTGGCCGAGTTGCGGAATTTGGCCGAATCCGGTAAGATAGACGCAGTTCAGTTACCGGATGGAGATGTTGTCGTGAGTGAAAACACTGTGAAGAACACCCTTCGCAAAGAAGATTTGCCGGAGTACAGACGCTATAAACACTTGGCTGGGGTTGAGATTGGGATCGGGGAAGCTGCGAGGAAATATGATGTTCCACAGCCTACGATTAGCCGTTGGGTGCATCGTGGCATCATTACAAAGATCAGACAAGACGGACAGAAAATTCTGATTGATGAGCAAGATGTGGCCTACTGCACCAGAATTTATCAGAGAAAAACCGGCGATAATCGAGGGCGAAGGCTATTTACCCAAGACGGCACACCCTACCAACCGAAATCCGAAGAAGCATTACCACAAGCGGCGTGAAGCCGCTTTTTTTTAGACCAACTCATACATCTTTCTTGACAAGAAGTATGAGTTAATGCTATATTCTATCCCATAGCACATTTTCATTAAAAAAATTGACCCTGAGAACACCGGCCCTCAGGGTCACGCCCAGAGACTTGCGCCCCTGAGCGCGCAAATTGCAGCTAGAACTACAACTTGCAGAGGAAATTTTAGCACAAAAAACTTCTGCCAGCAGTTTCCGGTGGAAGTTGTTTTATTCCTGCTACTCTGTCCGTGATGGATACATCCGTTTGGGTACCCCCTCCTCCACATCACGACAGGGCGGCGGGAAAAAATTATACGGCCTATATTCGCGTAGGGGAGGGTTGCGCGACGAAAATGAATGGAAGCAGGCAGTAGCGCGCAAACAGACGATGCGGGATGAATTGCAGAAATTCGCCAAAACCTATAAAGCCAACAACGGCAACGGAAAAGGAAATTTACTCGATGTCAGTGATTTACTGGCGAAATAAGGAATGTGACAAACAACGCTGCACCGGGAACCTGACTGTCACGACAAAATATTTACAAGGAGAAACTTATGACCGACAAATTTACCTGGACTAACGAATACGGAGAGGTACTAACCGTATATAAAGAAGGCGACCAGATCGTTATCGAGCATAGCGACTACCCCGACAGCAAGCTTTTTTACGAAAAGCCGACCAGATTCGCTCGTTTTTTCGCTGCCATGACTAAAGATGTTGCTGTTGTGATAGATGAAGATGGAGAAGCTGTTCTGCTAAACAAAGAAGAAGGTGATTTTATCGAGGCAACCATCAAGGAGCAGGGCTGGTAAAAAAACTTGCGTAATTTATTTCTATGCCGGAG
>ERZ890953.578-NODE-578-length-20654-cov-8.898490_pt1 | contig 20654 bp, 17 predicted proteins | sample MGYA00521264_ERZ890953 | MGnify/ENA primary metagenome ERZ890953 (study PRJEB32303, sample SAMEA104408629) | aquatic metagenome | biome: Brackish water; feature: Chemocline; material: water | place: Baltic Sea | collected 2014-10-26T21:54:00 | depth 200 m ...
TTCCTTCTGTGTTCAATATTTTATCTAATTGACACAGAATTAGTTACAGTCCCTAACACTATTTTGAAAAAATGTTCCCCATCTAAATATTCATGTTCAAACAAAAAGTTATGGCGGGTAACGACTTCGTTGACTATATAAAGTCCTAAACCAAAACCTTCTGTTTTTGAATCACTACAATCTCTCTCGAAGGCTTCAAAAAAGTTTTCTATATTTTTGGAAAATGCTTTGCCTCTGTTTATTACTGAGAGGGTATTGTTTTGAAATTCTAATTTTATTTGACTATTGGCTTCTTTGTATTTTCTTGCATTGTCGATGAGATTTTTAAGAGCAATAGAAAAAAGGTTAAAATCTACTTTTACAATTTCATTACTAATAGAAGAAGAGACTTCATCAAAATATAAAATATCATACACATTTTCAACTATATCAATAAGTGCATACTCTTTAATCTCTAAAGATTGCGCCTTAGAAGTGATAGATTCTATGTCACTTAACTCTTTTAGTTGGGCTTCCATGACATTAAAAGTGTCTAAAAGAGTTGATTTATCATGTAGAGTGTCATCTAAAGTATGAACTATGAGTTTTCCCCTAGTTATGGGAGTTTTTAGCTCATGCATAATGTTTCTTAAAAATAAAATACGGCTTTTTTGTAGGGTGTCGATGGTTGCTGCCGCATCACAAAAAGCATTGGCAACTTGTGCTACTTCATCAGAACTATCTAACTCATTGGCTTGGATATGTTCTCCTCTTGAAAACTTGTCAATATTTTTATGTAAAAGCTGTAAAGGGTACATAGACTTTTTTATAAAATGGTAAAGTAAAAACAGGAGTCCTAAAAGAATGAATGTTCCAAAAGCCAAATATTTTGGAATAGGGGTCATTGGTGCTTCATTGATAAAGTAAAACATATCAGCATCAGCTTTGTAGGCATAAAAATAGTGTTTGTTTTCTACAAAAATTTCAATATTGGCTTCATGAAGAGTTTTGTGAATATCTTTATCGGTGATAAGTTGCTCACCTCTTTTCATAATCGCTTTTGCTTCATCAAGTGTAACCATAGTAAGTTGGTTCATATGTAAATACTTTTGGAGTAAATTATCTTCTACTTTATACTTATGAAGTTTTTCATATAAAACTATACTCTGTTTAATGGCACTGGTTTTGTCATTTGTAATGGCGATGTAACCAAGAAGTAGAGCAGTTGTTATGAGAAGTAGGGCAGTTAAAAACCCTATGAGAGTGATGGCTTTTAGTATTGAGTTTTTAGATTTTATATGCAAAACGGTATCCTAATCCACGAATGGTTTTTAAAAGCTCAGGTTTACTCGGGCTTTTTTCTATCTTTTTTCGTATTCGACCTACCAGAACATTAATGCTCTCAACCCCACTCTCAAATCGCATAGAGTCTATAGAGTTTGCAATGTCTGCTCGTGAAATGGTACGATTTGGGTTATCTAAAAACATCTTTAGCATTTGAAACTCAGCAGGGGTAAGAGTGAGGGCTTGATTGTGATGAAAAATTTGTGAGCTTTCATTGTCAATGATAAAAGCGGCATTTTCATCAGGAGCAATTTTTCCTACGCGTTTAAGAACTGTTTTTATCCTCGCTTCAAGCTCACGAGGGTCATAAGGCTTTGCCAAATAATCATCTGCACCATGTTCAAGAGCTATAAGTTTGTCATTAATATCACTTCTTGCACTCGAGATAATTATGGGAGTATTTGTAAGGGCATTGAGTTGTCTACAAAGTTCTAAGCCATCAATTTCAGGAAGAGTTAAATCTAAAATTATAATGTCAAAATTTCTTTTTTTGATAATATTTAGAGCTTGAGAAGGTCTGATAACATGAGTAAAATCATACTCGTTTGTATCAAAAAATTTCCCCAAAAACTCAGCAATTATCTCATCATCTTCAACCATAAGTATATTTATCATGTAGAGCCTCTCTCTTTAATCTTAGTGCATTCTATTTGTTTAACATAAATGAAATATAAACAATTTGTGTATTTATAATTATTTCTCAAGTTTATTTTTATTATAATTATAATAGGCTTTATTAATAAAGGATGATTAAAAGTTTTATCTTTATATGAAAAAGGAGACGAGATGTTAAATAGAATTATACTCTCACTCATAACTTTTACAGCATTGGCTCAAGCGAGTGTATTTTCCATTGATGTGGTAAATGCTGACTCAAGTCAATCGTATAAACAAGGTTTTTCTAGTGTAGAAGATACTTTTAATGCACTAGATACAGATGCTATTAAATCACAAATAAATTACAATGAGACAGATGCCATTAATGCAGTTGTTGATTTTAGAGGTTTACCGCTTACATTAGATTATATATCAAATTCCACAACCCTATCTTTAAATATCCCCTCAATAGGAGTAACTGAAACATTTTCAGGAGTTACTCGTGATGATAGTGTCAATATTTTAACTGATTGGCTTAAAAAAAATGGTGGTGCTGTTGTTGAGAAAATGATGAAAAAATTAGCTGAAGTCTCACCAGTTGATCCTATCGCCGGTAATCCTAACTCTTTGATGGGCTTGAGTGTTTCTAATGATTTTACTACAGGTTTTATGAATGTAGCAACACAACAGACAGGTAATGAAGCATCATCTTCAGTGGTGAATAAAAATGCTATCATAATAGCACCAACTTATAGTAGTTTTGATGCAGATGGTATAAAGTCAAAAAGTTATATTTTACCCTTGGCTTACTCTTTTAGTTTTGATAGAGATTCAAGAGAAAAACTATCATTCTCAATTCCTGTAACATATACAGAGGTTGAAGGTGCAAAGAGTGCTTCTTTGTCTTTAGGTTTAGCTTACTCTAAACCAATTGCCGATAGTTGGGTTTTGACTCCTTCTATAAGTTATGGGGCAAGTGGTAGTGTTGACTTGGGTGCTTTAGCACAAGTCGTCTCTACATCCTTGACAAGCTCGTATTCATGGAAGTTACCAGATGATTATGTTTTAAGTATGGGTAATATGATAGGCTATTACACAACTGTAAAACTATATGATGGAGATTATGCATATAATCCAGGTATTCAAAATGTTGTTTATCGTAATGCACTTATGCTAAATATACCAACTGATTTTTTAATGAAGAAAACTTCATTAGAAACTTTCATAATAGATACTCGTTATACAGGTACAGCACTTTACATGAACCAATACCAAGAGTATGGGGTGTCTTATGGCTATGATGCAGTTAATATTAACATTCTAAGTGACAAAGAAGAGTACAGAGTTAGAAAAAGTTTAAAAGTAGGTGTTAGCTACCTAGACTCAAATAAAGGAAATGGTTTTAAAGTAAATTTTGGATTTATTTTTTAAATAGTTTTCTCTTATTGGCTATAATCTATTTATGATTGCACAAGATTCCATAGAAGCCCTAAAGGCACGACTTGATATTGTTGATGTTGTTGGGAACTATGTGGAGCTTAAAAAAGCAGGGGGAAACTATAAGGCCCCTTGTCCTTTTCATGATGAAAAATCACCCTCTTTTGTAGTAAGTCCACAAAAACAGATTTATCACTGTTTCGGCTGCGGTTCTGGCGGAGATAGCGTTAAGTTTGTTATGGAATATGAGAAGTTAAACTACCCTGAAGCTCTTGAAAAACTTGCTGATTCTTATAATTTTACACTTACTTATACTGATAACAAAAATAATAAACCTCGTTCACAAGTGATGGATAGTTTAAATGCTTGGTATCAATCTTTGCTCAACTCTAAATCAACAGCACTTAATTACATTAAAGAGCGTGGGATTTATGAGAGTAGTGTGGAGAAGTTTGCAATTGGATATGCACCTGATTCTAATACTTCGGTAAATTATATTAAATCTCAAAAATTCACAATTGCAGAAGCTATTGATATGGGTGTTGTGGGGTATGATGAACAGAGTCGTCATACTTATGCCCGTTTTATTGAGCGTATTACTTTCCCGATTTTCTCAGCTAATGGTAGTATTGTTGGTTTTGGTGGACGAACAATTACAGGGCATCAAGCTAAATATGTGAACTCTCCAGAGACACCTTATTTTAACAAATCTCGTCTTTTGTATGCCTACCATTTAGCTAAACAATCCATACATAAAAAGGGTGAGATTATTATAACTGAGGGCTATCTTGATGTTGTTATGTTGCATCAAGCAGGGTTTGATAATGCAGTGGCAACTTTGGGAACGGCTTTAACAGTAGAACACCTTCCACTACTGAGAAAAGGCAATCCAAAAGTAGTGATGGCTTACGATGGTGACAAGGCAGGACGAGCAGCAGCTCTAAAAGCTTCAAGACTACTGAGTGCATCTGGCTTTAACGGTGGTGTTGTTGTTTTTGCTGGGGGATTAGACCCTGCAGATATGGTTAATGAGGGGCGAGTTGAAGAGCTCTCTTCTATGTTTAGAGAACCAAAAGTGTTTATAGAGTTTGTACTCGATGAGATACTCTCTTTATATAATCTCCAAGACCCAAAAGCAAAAGAGGCTTGTATGCAAGAGGGAATAGGCTACTTAAAAACACTCTCTCCTATTTTACAAGAAGAGTACAAAACCTACTTAGCTTCAAGGCTTGGAGGGCTTGGTGTATCGCCTTCGCTACTCAAGCTCAACAACAAAACAACTCTACATGATAATAGTGCTTCAATGATGCAAAAAAACACCCATAAAGATATGTGGGAACTCTCTTTAATTAAGACAGTGCTAGAACGACCACAATTTATAGACCAAATTCTTGATGTGATTGAACCATCATTGTTGCAGTTTCACTCCCATGAATTTGCTTCAGCCCTGAGTGGACAAAGAGAAAATCCACAGCTTATGGCGATTATGGTTGATGAGAGTGTCATCTCTTTAAAAGATGAAGATGCTCTTACGGCAGAGCTTATCACTTTTTTAACACGCTATTATGAAAGAGAGCTAAAAAAGGTTAATATTGCTCCAAATATCTCTTTTGAAGAGAAAGCTTTTTACATTCGTAAATTTCGTGGAAAAATTGCAAAGTTGAAACGGGGTGAACTGGTGGGTTTTAACGATTAATTCAAATCTCTTATGGTAAAGAAGTTACAAGTACGGTGATTATTTTAAATGAAGAGTTAAAACTCACCATTATCATGTAGTTTTCTGTTATACTAAGTCATATTTTAATAAGGTGACATTATGGCTGGTATACATTTTTCTTTTGAAAACTTTAAGCAACTTTTGGAATTAAACATAGGTATTTCAGATAGACTTGATGAAAATCGTGCGGAGAGTTTTACTCTTTTGTATTGTGATTTTGAGGGTTTAGATGCCGATATGGTGAATGCATCTCTTTTAGAAATTTTAAGAACTTCTGATTCAATTGTTCATCACGAGGGTGATTACTTTTTTGTACTTCCTTATACAGATAAGTATGGTGCAGAGATTGTGAAAAAAATGTTTGATGAGTTTTTTGCAAGATATTTGAAATCATTTTTACTTAGTTACCCAGCAGATGGTGAAAACCCTGAAACAATTTTAGGAGCTATGCAAGATAGTGTGAGTTTCTTTCACAAGAAAGATTTACACTGTTTAGATAGATTTGCAAAAGTGTACAACTAAGATTTTAAAATCTATATTGTACTCCAATTTGTAAATTATGTAAGAAACTAACATCAACACTCGAAGTTGTTGCCCCTTGAGTCACATCTACTTTATGCCCTAAAGATAAACCCTGATAAGCAGTGTAAAAACCAACACTATCGCTTAGATTATACATTAGCCCTGTTTGAATCCCAAGTAAAACCGCAGAACTCGCAGAACTTGAAGTAAAGTTTTTGAGTTTGAGTGTGCTATATCCAACTAGAGCACCTACATATATATCAAAATCTTCACTTACATCAAAATTATAATTAAGTGCAGTATAAATATTGTTAATGTCGGCATCGCTTGTTGAAGTGTTTAAGTAACCTAAGGTAGAATTTATCTGTCTTGAGTAGTTGTATCCAGCCTCAAGAGTGTAACTCATTCCGCTTGTAGAAGCCCCACTGTTAGTCGTTAGTTTATGATAACCTAAAGCAAGACCAACAAAAAAATCATTTTTACTTTGAATTTCTTCTTCATTATCATGTAGAATCACTCTTGCATAAGGAAATACACTTTGAACCTTGTTTAGGGCTTGATTTGCAGACTCTTTATCTTTAAATTTTTGAGAATAAACTTTATAGTAATTATCTGACTTTTGAACAAACATTTTAACATGCAGAGCATCAAGTTTTTGTTTGATAGACTTTAAAGAACTTTTACTAGATGTTTTTGTAATGATAAGCTGTTCATAATCTTGACTAGCAGCTAAGGGGAGGAGAAGTAGAGTTAATAAGATTATTTTACTCAAGAGTTTCATAAGTATCCTTGATATTTTTTGTATTTATAGCAAGTAGTGTACCAAGTGAAATTTTCAAATTCACACTATTTCATACCAAAATAGTAATTTCTTATATAAATTGCTAAATATATATTTCTTTAAGTCGATATGTATTTAAGTTCGTAAAAAGACTGTTTCAATTTAAAGGATGAAAGATGAAAAATCTTATATATAGTTTAGCTCTCTTAGTAGCCGCAGGGTTAGTTGGTTGTGGTGGAGGAGGAAGTGGCAGTGCTGTTGCTACAGATACTTCTGCACCTGTTGTAGAAGTGCCTGCATTGGTTGAAAATACAGCGACTAAAAGTCCTGTTGCTATTGCTCTTCCCGCTGTTCCTCAGATACCGGCTGGCAATTAAAAAAGGTAAAGGTGTAAAAAATGTTTCGTAGTTTACTCGGTTTTTTGTTTGTGATTTTATTGACATCTTGTGGTGTTGAATCTGGAAAAAGTACCTCTGAGACAACTGCTACCAATACTGGTACAGATTCTCAAACAGATACAACGACTCCAATAACCACACCCTCAACAGAGACAACAACTCCTACGAGTCCAACAACAACACCTACTACAATACCAACAACGACTACACCGGTAGTAAATAATGATACTGTTCAAGGTAGTGGTGTTCCAACACCACCCAATTTTGGACTAGGGTTTTAGGTAGAAGTTTGTTATGAAATTTTTGTATATGCTTGTTTTCGTTTTTGTTTTGCTAGGCTGTGGGGTAGCTACAAGTTCATCTCAAAGCACAACAACAAGCACCGATACAAATACATCAACAGACACAAATACTTCTACAGATACCAATACATCAGTTGACACTAATACATCAACTGATACAGGTGGTGATACAGGAACAGGTACAACACCTGTTGTATCAGATCCTATTTTTGATACATCAAACCTTGCTGAGTATGATGAAAATGCTTGTAGAAGTGCTTATGCAACTGCAATACCATTACAAGATCATAATGAAAATGATGATCGTGAGAAATCTGATGATGCAAACGGAATTGCTCTAATGTCGTTTTATACAGAAACGGGACATGTGGAGGACAATAATGTTATTGCTTTTTATAAGACACTTACTGCAGGGACAACTCTAAGTGGTACAAGAAAAAATGCATATGGTGATAATTCTCGTTATAGAGTTGAGTATGATTTAGCTTGGGTGACTGAGCCAAATAACAAAATTTATATAGAGACACCAAAGTTGGACAATGAACTTAAAAGCTGCTTTCGAATGGTTTTAGATAGTAATATTGGTTCATCGATAAAAGAACAAAAAGTTTACAGATAATAAAAAAGGATATAAAATGAACTACAAAAAAAGTATATTGAGCTTAGCAGCTGTATTGGCTTTGAGCTCGACAATAAATGCAGATCCAAATGCTACATATTTACCTTTAACTAATGAGACGAATGATAATGCATGGATAATGTTTGGAGTTAATGATTTTAGCTCGGGTGTAGCAACAGCTCCAGCTACAGATGGTGCTTTTACTGCTGGCTTTAGTCAAGTTACAGAGGCTTCGGTTGCTGATGATATAGCATCACCAAGTCCCGTAATAATTACTGCTGCTGCTGCTGATACAATGTTCCAAGATTCGACTGGAAACAAAAACATGGCAACATTTCAAGCTTTAAAAGATTCTAGTGGTTCGCCACTTATTACAGAGTCACTTGTTATGGCTATTAAAACTTCAGATACAACTTTTACAGAAACACAGCCTATTCGTTCTATGTATATTGCCATAGAAGGTGCTCCAACAGTAGCGAAAATAAAGCTTAATTATAAAGCTACTTTAGAGGGAAAAGCTATTGAAATACAATTTGGCGGTGCTGGTGTTGTTTACAAAACAACAATTAGCGAAACGGCAACTTTCAATTCACCTGCTGTAGCAGCAGATACTACAGCTGCAGTAGTTGAAACAGATCAGGCTGCTCCAGCAGATGTACTTGCATATGATTTAACAGCGAGTCCAGTGTTGGCTTCGGCTTATTCTAAAGCAGATCACCAAGGTACTAGTGCAGGTGCTGAGCGCTTTTATTATTATGATTCAGCAAATGCTCAGTGGTTACTATGGGACCGTGCAAAAATTGCAGATGGAACTAACACAATAACATCGTTTGCAAAAGGTAAAGCTTACTGGGGTAAAATGGATATTAACTCTGATGGTGCTACAACTTCTACTACAAAAGCAGGTTTATACTTAGGTAAAACAGGTCTTGCAGAAGCAGATGCTACTATCTACACAAACAACTTAACTGCTGGTGCATGGAATATGATAGCAATTGATCCAGCATCACATCCTGATATGCGTAATGCAACGACTGGTTTGATTCTTAATGCCTCAGCTGTTGTTAATACAGATGACATTAATATAACAGATGAAACAGGTGTAAATTCTGTTACTGTTACTTTAAATACAGTAAATAGTGGAGCAACTGAAGAGATAGCAAAACAAATCAATGAAACTATAGAAGCTGCTAAAGTTCTTGGTACCGTTCCTGACACATTTAACATAAAAGCTTTTGATGCTAGTCCAGCAGCAGCACCAGATACATTAATGCTTTTCTTATCGGATAAAAAGTTTTCACTCTCTAATCCAGGAGCTGATGGTACTTGGACTTTAGTAAAAACTTTGGCTAATGAAAATCCTGTTATTAGCGTAACTGGTGCAGTAGGTGCTGTAGCGGATTTAAATGCTACAGATGCTGCAGTCTCTCGTTATGGTGAGTACTCTATGCTTATTGAACCACTTGTTGGTACTGATACAGCTTCATACTTAGATAACACAAAAAATGGTGGTTTAAGTGCTGGTACTTCAACAGGTTCAGCAACTGTTCTTTTTGGTAATATTGATGGTGATAGTAAAAATGGTGCTACAACAGCAACACCATTAGCTCTTGCTGCTGATGATGCAGCAACTACATTATCACTAGCACAAGCAGCTTTGGAGTTGGATGATGTTTTTGATAATTCTGTAGCTGGAACTGATGGTGTAACACCAAAAGGTAAAGTTTGGGAAATCGATACGAACTTTGATGGTACAACCGATATGCTTCTAGCTGCGGCAAATAAATCTTTTTATGTAAAAGACAATACGTTTACTCGTGTGTATACTGTTGATACTAGTGCAAATGGTTTAGCTGGTGCATTGTCTCCTATTAATATCTCTCCAGCTGATGAAGCAGTTACTCCAGCTGGAGCGGCGGCTACAGATCTTGAAAGTGCGATTAACGTTGTTGCCGATTCAAATGCAACTACTTCAACGGGTGTGTATGCAGATATAGACCCTAACGATGCTACAAAACTCGTTATTGTTTCAAAAGGTTCAAAAGTATTAGAGTTAGAGGATGTTGATTCTGCAACGATAGATTATTTTACAAATGCTTCTTCAACAAGTGATATCGCAAAAGGTGCTGTTAAACGTGTTGTAGATATCTCAAAACTTGTAAGACAAAATTTAACACTTGACAGTGTAAAAGTAGCCTTTACAGCTGATGCAGATGCAGAAGACCATAATGTTACTATTACAACAGTAGTAGGAGGAACATCTGTAGAAGCAGCTCCAACAGATGTAGCTGCAGCTCCAGCTAATGATACAGATCGTATCACTATGTTAGACTCTTTAGTAGCAAACTTAAATGCTGCATTAAAAGCTGCAAACTCTGGTGCGAGTGCCGCTGCTTTTGCATCACATAACTATGTAAGTGGGCTCAATGATATCAGCAAAGCAATCATTACTATTGAAGGTGTTGATATTAATAATACTGTGTTAAATGAAGCGAATGCAACCGCTTTAGCTGCAACTATTACAGATGCTAATGCAGCAACAGAAGGAACAATAAATGTAGATGGAGCAGTAATTGTAGCTGACCTTAAATCAAATGCTGTATATACTCCTGATTATGTAAATTATGGTCCTTTATATACTTTAAAAACTGCAGGTTATGAGGCTAAAGCTATTATCCGTGCAAGTACATATTTAAATGCTACTCCGACAACACATTGGGATCATATTGATTTAACAAGAAGTTCTAAAGATTGGTTGAAAAACAATGAATTCAATCTATTTAGTGTAGATAATAGTGCTGGATATTGGGCATATGTTGATTCATTTACTCCAGTGAATGATATTGCAGAGGGAACAATTGTATTTACACCATCGTTTGTACACCATTTTAACACACGAACAGGTGCAACAGAAAATCTACTTAATGCTGCAAGCTTTAGTGTTGAAATTACAGATACAAGTGCAACAGATGGGATTTTAGATGAAGAGACTTCAAATGCAAAACTGCTTATTTCTGGTAATGAAGTACAACTGACTAAAACAGGTACAACTTTCAGTGCTGTTTTAACTGCTCCTGAAACAACAGGTTTAACACCAAATCCTGGTAGTAATATTGCTATCGGTCTTAAAGCTGCAGATGGGCTTGGAGAATCATATACAAAATCTGATTTGATTAGTTTTGATTATGATGAACCAGCTGCTCCAACAGTAAGCTTTACTAATGGTGCAACAATGGCTATTTCTGATACAAGTACTGATGTAGCGAGTTACTATATTTGGAAAGATTATATTCCAGATGATGGTGCATCTCTGACTCCAGTTGCATCTCAACTCTTAGCAGCAAGTGCTGGAGCTTATAATATGTGTGCACAATCTACTTTTGGAACAACAAATAGCTATAAAGTGATTGCTTTTGATGGTACAGGTGTATTTGGAAAAGCAAATGCTTCAAATATTACAGGAATTACTTATGTGAATACTATCAAAGGTTCAACAGTGCTCACTCATAGTAATGGTGAAGCAACAAGTACAGTAGTTTCATATGACAGTTCATGTGTGGCAAATGCAACAGCAACTAAATCTGGTGTAGAAGTTAAAGCAGTTCAAGTTGGGACAATAGTTGTTTCTTATATAGCAATTGCAGGAACAACAAACAACAAAGATGATTTACCATATACTGCATTTTATGAACTTGCTGATGGTCAAACTGATGTTTTACAAATAGATATACTTCCTGTTTATGCAGGGGCAGCATTCTATGTAGAATATAATGGAGCTTTATATTCAGGAACTTTTCCTGCAAATCAAGCAGCCGCAGATGCTTCATTTAGTGATGCAATTAATTTAACAACTGTTACTTCAGCTAATCAGTCTTTAGATTAGGAAGTAATTACAGATGAAGCAACTAATACTTTTTTTACTCTTACTCTCAGGTCTCCTTGCAAACTCTTTGCAAGGGCTTGACGCTTCATTTTCTAAAGATGTTCAGAAACAACTTTTACAAAAGTTAAGTTCTGAACACTTTTCTTCTCTTCATAACAAAAACACATATACACTTAGTAAAGGTTGGAACAGACTTACAACCCCAAAAGAGGGTGTTGATGTTATAGAAACCTTTAAAAATATTCCATCAGTAAAATTGGTAATTCTACATGATAATGTAAGTAATTATTGGGCAGGATTTACACTTGACCAAGACGTTCTTAAAGATATCAAAGAGATGTTACTGTTGAAATATTTAGAGCCAAATGTGACTTTTTTTGTACTGAGTGATAGGGCGATGATGTTAGAGATTCAGAGTGCTCAGATGAATCAAACTTGTCAAAAAATTCTACATGATAATCAGTATGAAATTTTACATGATAGTGGACTGAGTAAAAATAAAGCACAGAGTAAAGATAAAAGCATAAGTATAAACTCAAGGTATCACTCTCATGAGTACAGAGGGATTTATAATGATACTCGTGTAACTATGATGTACAAAAAAATAGCAAAGACATCAAAAAAGATTTTAAAATATGGACCAGCAGAGCCAATGGTAATGCTAAACTTCGCACAAGAGTATGCAAATAAAAAGTTTTTTGTGTATGATTATTTAGAAAAAAAATGTTACCAAGGTGTTTTCCCCTCTCCAAAAATGCCACCTTTACCAGTTCTCAAAGAGTTAAAAGATACAAATTAATTATAATTATGCTAGAATAACTCACAATTTTTTTCAAGTGAGTTCTACATGATATTTCGCCTTTTATTACCATTTTTTATGACTCTTTCTCTCTTTGGAGCAGAAAATGCTTGGTACTCTAAAATAGATACAAAGATAGAAGCTGGTATATATTTGCCAAGTTCAAGTGGAACAATCTCCAATATTGTTGGAGAGTCTAACTTTAAAGATGATTTTGGATATTCTAATACAGAAGCTACCTATTTAGCACTTAATCTTCTACTTGATTATGATTATGTACCAAATCTTAATATCAACTATTTTAACATGCAAGATAACCAAAGTGCAACACTTACTAAAACACTCAAAGTAGCAGATGGAACTTTTAGCTCCAATGTTGCTACTGTTATAGATTATCAAGTTTTTAGTGTAATTATTTACCAAGACTTAAAACTTAAAGGTAAAATGACCTCTTGGTTTGGAAAATCATTTTATAGTGGTGATATGGAATTTGATATTGGATTAAATACAAAACTAATAAAGTGGAATTATGAAGTACAAGATTTGAGTGATACTACAAAATCACCCTCTTGGATTCATGTGAGTGAGTTTATTCCTTTGCCATATATTGGAATGAAATATTACCTATACAACCTTATTATGTATGCTGATGCGAGTGCTTTAGCTTTTAGTAGTGCAAAATCTACTTCATATCAAGTTGGACTTGATTATAGAGTAGTTGGAGGCTTGTATTTGAGTGCTGCTTATATGTATGAGCAATTTAAAGTTTTAGAACAGCAAGATACAGTAGATTTTAAAACAGCAGGGTACAAGTTTAGTTTTAAATATGCTTTTTAAAAAATAGGAGAATAATAGATGAAATATTTAGTGGTATTGTTGGTAGCTTTAGGAATTATAACAGCATCTTTTGCACAAGATGGCTTTCCAGATGAAAATATACAAGAGTATAAAGATGATTCTAGTATGAGTAATCATAGCATGGATATAGACTCCGTTGTAACAATCAGTGCAGTTGGTCAAGGTGTTGCTCCATCTTTTGCAACTTCTCCAGCACAGTCTTATGCTCTTGCTAAGCGTGCTGCAACGGCAGATGCATACAGACTTATAGCTGAACGTGTTAAGGGAGTCAGAATTGATGGTAAAGATACTATTAAAAACATGGCGATTAAAAGCTCATCTGTAAACACAAGAGTGGCTGCAATGATTCGTAATGCTAAGGTTGTAGAGACAACTTTTAAAGATGGTCTTTGCGAAGTAGAACTTGAAATAGACATAGATAAAAACAACTTCAAATAACTCTTTTTTATAAATGGAATAACTTTTGCTTTAAACTCTAAAAGACCACTTTTAAAGTGGTCTAGTAGGAGTACAAGATGATTTCATTAGATATAAAACCAAAATCTTCCTCACCCTTAACAGCTGTTTTAAATGGCACAGATGAAAAACCTATTCTCTCTTTTTCTCAACTCCTTAAAGGAGTGAAACTTCAAGGCGAAAATAAAGCGATTCAAAATGGTGTTTTCGTTCTCTCTTTAGATGAAAATATCAAAGAAGCTCCTGAGACAAAAGTTTCAAAAGCACTTAGCAAAACTGATACTTTATTGTCTCTTTTAAAAAATGACAAAGAGAGTGTAATACCAACAGCTAAAACAGAATCTAAAGAACCATTAGCTTTAAATCCAGAACTTACAAAAGATTTAAGTCCAAAAGATTTGAAAGTTGTGATTAAAAATGCTAAAGAGTATTTAAAAGAAAAAATAGAGGCAAGTCCTGAATATATAAAATCACAAGCAAAAGAGTTGCCTAAAACTCTTAAAGGTTTAGCTACATTGGCTAAAAGTTTTGGCATAGAAGTAAGTAAAATAACTTTAGAGAATGTACAGGCAAAAACGGCAGTTGTATTTGACACGGATACTGATGTGTTAAAAAAAGTAAAACAAGATGTTAAAAGTGAAGTTTCAGTACAAATAAAAGAGCCAGTAAAAGTTCAAACTAAAGCTGAAATCAAAAGTGAAGTTCCAGCTCAAATGAAAGAGCAAGTAAAAATTCAAACAAAAGCTGAAATCAAAAGTGAAGCTCCAATTCAAATAAAAGAGCAAGTAAAAGTTCAAACTAAAGCAGAACTAAAAAATGACGAGATTAATCTCAAAGAACAAGCAAAAATAGAGACTCAACTCAAAGATATACCAAAAGAGATAAAGTCAACTCCTCTTTTTAAAGCACAAACTCAAAAAGAACATACAACTGAGCAGATAGTTCAGACAAAAATAGTAGCCCAAGAGCATAAAACACCTAAAGAAAAAGCAGACGATACTCTAAAACTTCTTTTGCGCGGAGAAAAAGTAGTAAAATCCGATACAAAACTTACAGCTGATTTTTCAGTTGCTACTGCAAAAGTTATTGCTCCACAAGCAACTAGCGAAGTTCAAAAAGGTTTAGAAACACTACTAAAAGGCGATAGAGGAGGAACTGCTTTAGATACTCCAGATGCAAAATTAGATGGTCTAACAGCTCCAAAAGCAGATAGTTTTGAGGTTAAACTTAATGAAGCTAAACAGATGATTAAGTATCTCTCTCAAGATGTTAAAACAGCGATAGAAGATTATAAATCACCTTTTACAAGAGTAAAAGTACAACTTAACCCTCAAAAACTAGGTGAAATTGATTTAACAATTGTGCAACGTGGTAAAAATTTACATATTAATCTAAGCTCGAACCATACAGCAATCAACACTTTAGCGATGAATGCTAATGATTTAAAAGCTCAGTTAAGCAGTAATGGAATAAATAATGCTACATTGAATTTTAATAACAACTCTCAAGGTGAACAAAACTCAAATGCTGGACAGCAAAATCAGCAACAACATAGACAAAAAGCTGATGAAGAGTACAATTACTTTGAAAATCAAGAAACAAATGAAGAGGTTTTAAACTCTTTAGAAATCGTAGTAACTCGCTACGCATAAAGGATAAATTATGTCAGTATCATCAACAGATAACAGCACTGCATTAGCAGCGGCAACAGGACAATCATCGAGTGTAAATCCAAATGGAGTTTTAGGTAAAGATGACTTTATGAAACTTCTCTTAGTGCAACTTCAATATCAAGATCCAACTGCACCAACAGATACAGAACAAATCTTAACTCAAACAGCACAATTGGCGAGTTTGGAATCAGCAGACAACACAAATGCAGCTTTAGAAAAATTATCTGCATCTTTGAGTAGTTCTCAGCAGTTTTCAACAATTGCCGCTATTGGTAAAACAGCTGATTTAGGTACTGATGCTATTGCCCATGATAAAGGAAATAGTACAACTTTTGAAGTCTATTTTCCAGAGGATATTCAAGAGGGTACGGTATCAATTACAGATAATGATGGCAATATAATACGAACTTTGGATGTTGGGACTAACTCAAAAGGTGTATACCAATTTACTTGGGATGGTTTAAATAATGGGGGAGAATCAGTAGAGAGTGCAATATATCATGTAAATGCAGCTTATAATGACCCATCAGGCAATGCTCTGCAAACAAGACTTGGAGCGTATCCGATTGAATCAGTGAGATTTAGTAATGGAGAGGCTGAATTAAAAGTAGGTTCTAACTATGTTACGCTAGATAATATACAAGAAATTTACTAAAGAGAGGAGTTTATTATGATGACTCAAGCTTTTTACACAGGTATAACAGGTATTCAAACAAATGCTACTGGGATAGATATAATCTCTGATAATTTAGCTAATATCGATACTGTTGGTTTCAAGGGAACTGGTTACGAATTTTCAAATATGTATCAAAGTATGCTAAATACACCAAATGAATCTCCGACTGGAAGTAGTGTTAATAGTGGAATAGGAACAGGAGTTAGACTTCAAGCAACCCCACTGATTAAACAAACTGGTACACTAATTCCAACAGATAGAAGTACAGATTTAGCAATACTTGGAGATGGGTGGTTTGGAATGCTCGGTGAGGGTGACCCTATTTATACACGTGATGGTGCTTTTACATTTGATTCAAATACTGACCTTGTGAGTGTTGATGGTCTCTATGTTTTAGGTAGTATGGGAGGTAATATTAGCGATAATAACGTCCTTACACAGACATTAGATGATGTGCCTTTAGGTGATATAAACTCTCAAGAAAAACTCCATTTCCCTAAAACACTTACTTATCCACCAGAAGCCTCCTCTTTGGCAAAGTTTTATGGAAATATTGGAACAGATGATGAGACAAGAACTATGGGTGCTAGTGTAGTAGACCCAGAGAACAATAAAAATCATTTGCAAATACAATTTACAAAAGTAGCAACTCAAACACCTCCTGGTTCACAATGGGATGTGGTAGCAACGACAAAATCAATTGATGATACTATTATCTATGATACACAAACAGGAGTAGTTAATTTTGATAGTAGTGGTGCTTTAGTCTCTACAACCTTAAGTAATATAGATAATAATGGAGCTTTAGTTAATATTGACTTAGGTACAGGATTTAACGGAGTGACGGCAGTATCTAACACACCTATTAGTTCATCAAATACTGCTAATGGTACGATAGGTGGTGATTTGATGGGTTACGATATCAATAAAAATGGTGTTGTTATAGCTACATTTACAAATGGTATCCAAAGTAGTGTAGGAAGAATCGCTGTGTATCATTTTCAAAATGATCAAGGATTAGATAGACTAAACGGAAGTCGTTTTCAATCAACATCAAATAGTGGAGATGCTATCTTCTTTCAAGATGCCAATGGGAATAATGTTATTGGTTCTGATATTACGAATTTTAATTTAGAAGGTTCAAATATTTCCATGTCTTATGGTCTTACAGAACTTATAATTTTACAACGTGCTTATGATGCAAACTCAAAATCTATTACAACAGCGGATGAGATGATGCAAAAAGCCTTAAATATGGATGCTTAAAAACTGGAACACTAAATGCTATAAATCTTTTAACAACTCTATCTTTTTTAGGTAGTTCAATAAAGGATTTAAAATGTTAAAATCACTTTTTTCAGGAGTCTCTGGACTCCAATCGCACCAAGTTGCGATGGACATCGAATCAAATAATATTGCAAATGTTAACACTGTTGGATTTAAGTACTCTCGTGCTAATTTCTCAGATCTTTTAGCACAAACAAAATCAATAGCAACAGCACCTCAAGGTAATCTTGGTGGTAAAAATCCTGTTCAAGTTGGTCTTGGTTCAACGGTAAGTTCAGCTACTCGTATCTTCTCTCAAGGTAGTATTCAAAACTCTGATAAAAACACAGATATTGCTATTCAAGGGGATGGCTTTTTTATAATCTCACCAGATGCTGGTAATACTTATAAATATACTCGTGCAGGGGATTTTAAATTTGATGCAGGTGGTAACTTTGTTGATAACAATGGCTTTATTGCTCAAGGATGGTTAAGAGATAACACAACTGGTAAAGTAGATTCAACTGCTCCAATTACAGATATTAACATCGCACCAGGACTCACAACACCAGCACAGCCAACTAATGAAGTAGTGCTTAAAGCCAACCTAAATTCTGGCCCTTTAGTAGAGAGCTTTTCTCCTGCCTATGAGATAAAATCAAACACAGCTGGAGGCACAACTCCAGCCCTTGATTCTAATGGAAATGCTATAGAATCAGGTAATTTGGGTGTTATGTTTAACGAAGTGGGGGAAGCTTTTTCTCTACAACAAGATCAAGGTGTATGGGCATCTTTTAAAAGCTCAAAAGTTGTAGGAGCAGATGTGACAGCAGGAGCTGGAACGCTTAATATGCAGTTTAATGTTGATAATAGTACCTCTGCTGTAAATGTTGTAGCTACTGGATTAGCAGGTAATAGTGCAGCGGCAAATGCAGCTATTTTAGCTGGTGCTATTAATGCTCAAAGTGCCTCTACAGGTATTATAGCAACAGTTGTTGCTGATCATGTAGAACTTGAAAATGATAATTCAAACAGTAATGCTTCTCATAATATTAGTGTATTAGCAGCAGATGGCGGAACTGGTTTTGCAGCGGGCAATGCAGATACTACAGCTTATAAATACCAATATAACAAATCATCCTCTTCAACAACAATTAATGCAGATAAAAAGTTTACAACTATAAACAATTTAAGAGAAGCCTTACAAAACCAAGCTAGAGCAGATGGTGATGATGGTGTAGGTGTCAATGCCAATGCTATTGAAGTTTCTGTAAATGCTCAGGGTAAAATAGAGATTCAAAATACAGCAGGTCTAAGTGATAATTATGATATGAATCTTAAAATCACTTCAATTACTGATACTACAGCAGGAATAGTAGCTAATAGCAGTTTTACAAGAAATATGGAAGCCTTGAATGCAGTTTTACCATCAGGAAGTACAGGTATAGCCTTTTCCCAAAGTTTTAATGCAGCAACACACTCAAGCAGTATTGATATTTTTGATTCTCTTGGCTCAAAACATACACTAAGAATGGAATTTAGAAAAACAGCTGTAGATACTGCAACAGGAAGTACATGGGATTTAGTAGTAACTGTACCATCTCCTTCGACTATTGATACAACACAACCTTTTAATGAGAAAAAAGGTTCTATACGCTTTAGTAATGATGGCTCATTAGCTACATATAATCCGCCAAATATTTCATTTAGTGGTAACAATGGTTCAGCACCAGATCAGCAGGTTTCACTCTCTTTTGGAACTGCAAATGCTTTTGATGGAATGACAAGTTTTGATTCTACTTCATCAACTTCAGGGATTTCTCAAGATGGATTTACAGGTGGTGATTTAGTAGGGATTAGAATTGATCAAAGTGGTACTCTAATTGGTTCATTTTCAAATGGTCGTTCTTTTGGTTTAGCACAAATAGGTATGGCAAAATTTACTAATAATGAAGGTCTTTCAACTGAGGGTGGAAATGTTTATATTCAAACTGCCAACTCAGGTGATCCTATTATCGGTACTGCAGCGACTGCTGGGCGTGGATTTATTCAAAGTTCTGCTCTTGAGGCATCAAATGTTGACCTCTCTCGTGCACTTACTCAGCTTATTATTATTCAGCGTGGTTTCCAAGCAAATGGTAAAACTATTACTACCTCAGACCAACTACTTCAAACACTCATAGGTCTTAAAAACTAGATTTAACTCTAATTTGATATAATTCTTTCAATATAAATGAAGGAATTATACCTATGCAATTCTCTGCACCTCTAAAATCTAACTCAAAAAAAGTAATGTTATTAGGCTCTGGTGAGCTTGGAAAAGAAGTCATCATCGAAGCACAACGCTTAGGACTTGAAACTATCGCTGTAGATAGATACGAGAATGCTCCTGCTCATCATGTAGCACACCGTTCTTATGTTGTGAATATGCAAGATGAAGATGCAATCTTAGAGATTATTCGTCGTGAAAAACCAGACTATATTTTACCTGAGATTGAAGCTATCTCTATTTCTGCTCTTTTTAAAGCTGAAGCTGAGGGATTTAATGTTATCCCAAATGCTGATGCAGTAAACAAAACTATGAACCGTAAAAATATTCGTACTTTTGCCGCAGAAGAGTTAGGGCTAAAAACGGGACCTTACAAGTTTGTAACAAGCGAAGCCGGAATGCTTGAAGCTGCTCGCGAACTTGGATTTCCTTGTGTAATTAAACCTGTTATGAGTAGTTCTGGACATGGTCAAAGTGTTGCAAGAAGTGAATCTGATATTCCAACTTCTTGGGAGATAGCAAAAGAAGCTCGTGGTGATGCTAGTGAGTTAATTGTTGAAGCATTTGTTGATTTTGATTATGAGATAACTATGCTTACTGCTAGAAATGGCAAAGAAACAGTCTATTGTGAGCCTATTGGGCATGAGCAACGCGATGGAGATTATGTATTCTCATGGCAACCAATGCAGATGAGTGAAGTTGCAAAACAAAAATCTCAAGAAATAGCTAAAATTATTACAGATGGTCTTGGTGGTCAAGGTCTTTTTGGTGTAGAGCTTTTTGTAAAAGGTGATGAGGTTTATTTTAGTGAAGTAAGTCCACGTCCACACGATACAGGAATGGTAACACTCATTACTCAAAGTCAGAGTGAGTTTGCTTTGCATTTAAGAGCTGTTCTTGGTCTACCTTTAGGCTTTACTTTTTATGGTGATGGTGCATCGGCTGCATTTAAAAGCCAAGCACATAACTATGCTCCAGTTATTGATGTAGATGATTCGCTTTTCTCAGATAACTCATTTGTTAGAGTGTTTTCTAAACCAGAAGCACACAAAGGTCGCCGTTTAGCAGTTGCACTTGT
>ERZ890953.579-NODE-579-length-20627-cov-5.790443_pt1 | contig 20627 bp, 21 predicted proteins | sample MGYA00521264_ERZ890953 | MGnify/ENA primary metagenome ERZ890953 (study PRJEB32303, sample SAMEA104408629) | aquatic metagenome | biome: Brackish water; feature: Chemocline; material: water | place: Baltic Sea | collected 2014-10-26T21:54:00 | depth 200 m ...
CAAATCAGCGTCACGCAAATCAGCGTCACGCAAATCAGCGTCACGCAAATCAGCGTCACGCAAATCAGCGCCACGTAAACTAGCGCCTTTATGTGTAAATATTACAGTATTTCGTTTATTTTTTATTTCAATTGACATTTTTAGCCTTTTCCGTTGACTAATGTTTCGGCGTGTCGCCGCAGTTGACGCTCTTTGTGTTGGTCCATAAATTCGTCGACCATATTAGCGCACAATTCGATCAAACGTAACGCGGCATTTGTTTCTTCCAGGGATAGATCCTTTATACTGTCGTCGTCAAGTTCGTACAACGCATTAAAACAGTCTACCAAAGCGCTGTATGTATTTTGAAAACGACAATAGCTCATATTTGGCATTTTTTTACCTTTTTATACGAGACGTTTGTAGTAACCAAAGCATACGCGTTTAAAATCCACGTCATTACATAATTTACCTAATGTCAAAGACACGGAACTTGATTTTATACCCATACGGTCAGCGAGAGCGCTTACACTAAAAGTCTCACCTCTTTTTGTACTTTTATAAATTTTGTGTTCAATTGTACCTTGTAATGTAGATTGTATATTTTGTAATTGTTGTGTAAGCGTCTCACCGAAAAGTAGACGAATAAGTTGTATTTGATCTGTCTTTGGTATATTACTTTTTGTAATTGCGCGTGATAATCGTACTTTTTCCGCTTTTTCTTGTGTTTCTTTTGACATTGTAGCACCTCAAGTTAACTAGCCATTGCAGAATGCCACGCCCTATAGGGACGTGACACGCTGCCAGGGACAGTCAACCCTGTATTACGCCGCCGCGTTGGCCTTTTCGGCCTTTTTCGCCGCCCTGCGAGCTTTGTCAGCCGCTTTCTGCTCAGGGGTCTTGCCGGGGAGCGCGGGCAGGTTCAAAGCGTCGGCCAGAATGTCAACCGCCTCTTTTCTGGTCTTGTAGACGGTCAGCTTGCCGTCGATGACGAGGATTTGCATGGTGGTGTTGATCTGAACCGCGATCTCACCGGTAACGGGGATGGAAACAGAATTTTCAGTTTTTTCTGACATTTGTTGCTCCTATGTGTGTGTGTACTGCGTTGGTGGAGTCTACATTGTAGCATGGTAGCAGAGATTACAAGCGCTTATTTTGCGTCCGTTGTAGTTTCATTGAGATCCGTCGCTAATTTCTGCGCTTTTGACAAAGTTTGCCGAAAAGCGCATTTTTCGGTCTTACCAACATTTTGTGGGCCGTAGTGCTCCGCGATACGTACGATACCACGCGCACGCTCACTGATCATTTTGGGTGTGATAGGTGCGCCCTGGTCGTCACATAGTACCTCGACCACTGCGACATTGGCGTATCGGCCCCAACATGTACTGGGCATACACGCGCTGCTGGTCATTACAATATATTTTGTATTTTTAGGCATTTTCTATGTCTTTTTCTAGTTCTGTCAGTACTTCGTTAACAAATTCCTCGTATAGCGCTTCGTACACGCCAGGTACAGTTAAAAGGTGGCTGGCAGGACTGCGATCTAAAATCTCAGCCAATTTAGTGTCAAATATCTCGTCTTTTGTAGCCATTGGTATTACCTCCATAGTGGTGCGGGGACGGTGCGCCGCTACCGTCAACGATCAGGCTAACCCGCGTCGCTTCTACTACATATTACAACTTATTGGCTACCTCATTGAGTCCATCGCTCGCACAGTCAGCCAGGATGAGATCCAGCGCCTTGCGCTTCATGGTCGCGCCCGCGCCAAACCAACTTGCACTTGCACGATTTTCCAAAGAACTGGAGTTTTCGGTGTTTTTGCGTGTCTGAAAATGATCGGAGTAATCTGTGACGGCGTTGAGCGCATCCCACGCGCTTTCACCCTGATTACCACGCTCCGCGCTGCAAAAGAGCTGATCAAACGTGGCGATAGTGCGCTGCGCTCTGGGCGACAGTAGCTCATCAGGCACCTCAACGCCGACGTGCATATTCTGATTTTTGGTTTCGGACAGGATTTCATCCAAAATGTTCGCGCCGACAACCTGTTTATGCGCCGTATCGGTTTTGCCTTTTTTTGTCTGTTTTCCCAAAATTTTCTTCAAGGCAGCTTCCGCGACGAGTTGCGTCGCGAGTACCGTCATGGACTCGCGAGAAAATTTTGTGTCCGCCATGCGTCGCGCTAGCTCGGCAAATTTTGCGTTGTAGTTATCGAATTGCGCGATAACAGCTTTTGCCGCCTGGAGTCGATCATTTTGCTTGGCAGTGTGCCGTACCTTGATCGTGCCGTTTTTGCTACGTCCGCGAAGTGCGCCAGTCAACGTGTTGTTGCAGACGACGCGGACGGACGTAAAAAAGATCATGGTGGGCATTGAGCCGTCATGCGATGAAACGACCAACATGTATGTCTCGACACGATCAGAACCGCCACGAACGGAAAAATCAGCGCGGGGACAGCGCATTAAAAACCATACCGTTTTGCCGCCCCGGAGCGTGCCGCACGTTTCAACGGACGCGCCGTCAGCTTGCATAATAGAATCGGCAATACTGGCCAATTCCGTGTTTTGTTGGCAGCGGTAACGTGCGCCGACGATCCCGAGAACGTCTTCGGTATCGCAGCGCGTTACGGCGTAGCTGTCGGGAATTGCGATATATTTGCCGTCGCGTTCCTGATACACAGCGCGACGCTCCACCTCCCACAAGATCTGTACTAGCTCGCCCGCTTCTTGCGCGGACAGTCCATCGGGGATCGCCTGTCCTAGTCCATGCCAGGGAAGCGCACCGAAAAAGCCCATGTTATCGGTTAATGTGAGTTCGTGTGACATTCGCCCTAACCTCCGTTCAAAGCGTCCAGTTGGGTGGCATAAGTGCCACAGTCAAGGTAGCAGCGTATCAACGGTAGTCAATGGGTGACTACCAAACTACCTATATTATCTCACAAGTGCCGGAAAAGGCAAGGAAAACACGCACTTACCTACATGTAGGTGCATGTAAGACCGCCCGATTCCGTCTGATTCTACCGTATTTTACCATAAAACGGCAAAAAGTGACACGTCTACACCTACATGTAGGCAAGTGTAGGCGGGCTGCAAAAAGCGCGTATATATAGGATTGCAAGGCGCGTGCCAACTTTCACCGGATCTGACAGGCAAACGCAGCCTACACCTACATGTAGGCAAAAAACGACAAAGACCGACATATCGGCGTTGAAGTGGCGCGACCGACAGGTCAGACCTACACCTACAAAGCACGAAAAGTACTGAAATATCCGACAATGTATGTTTCGTGTATGTCGGCATCAAACTAAATGTACCGTATATGCGGTAACAGTATAAGCACCTGACAGGTAAATACGTAGAACTAAACAGTATATAACAGAATACTTTTTATTTTTAAAAAGTGTGGTTCCGCCTCATGTAACCTATTGACATACATGTAGGAGGAGGTATGCTTCTAGTTACAAAACCAAAAAAGGGCAAAAAATGCCAGATACGAAAAATCCACAAGATTATGACGTTTGGGACGAACTTGAAAATCAACGTACTGTATCTGTTGATGCTGAGGGCATGTCAGACGTTGCATTTAGTGACGATGAACCTGTTTCATCGCCTGCGGCAGCTATTGCAGGCTCACAAATGCCCGAGTCACAACATTTACCGTCTACTACTGCTACAACAGAGTGTGTGCGTGGTCCCTGTCAGCATTTATGGGACTGGACGCAACAAACAAATTCTGTCGTTGGTGATTTAATTCGTATTCAATATAACGCAACTTGTACACAATTAGGCGATTTACAAAATATTTCACATGATCGTCTTTTTCATTGCGGTAAGTGGTGGCCTCTTTATTTATCTTTTATTCCGGACTCTTTACGTCCTTTTTTGCGTCCTGTTTTACGTCACGCGTACGTGCAGTATCTTAAAAAAATTAAAAAAGTCGATTTTAGTTGGAAATGGTGGCCCGATAATATTTGGTCGCTGTCTCCTGATGAAATAGATGAATATCGACAAATCGCACTCAAAAAATTACGGAGACGGTAAATGACACAGGAAAATACCGCTGAATTGCACGAGCAACTACGTAAAATCGTCAATACGTTTCCAAACGTAATGCAGACGTTAAAACAACGAAGTACTACGTCACAAGATGCAAAAATACTTTGTGATATTGTATTACCTGTCATGGGTGGTTTACTTGCTTTAATTGAAAATACAAATGTCGGCACAGCAACAGAACTCGAAAACATCAATGAACGTATGAACGAAGTTATTGATGAACTTTCAGGCGACGTTATTATTTATTCGACGATGAGTGTCGAAACGCTGAGTCGTCTTATCACAGAACTTGAGGATTTAGCACCTACCGAAGAATTTGCAAACGATTTAGACATTGACGATGCAAGAAAAGTTGAATTGTTAAAACGTGGTGATAAAATTCGAGAAACTTTAGAGTTTATTAAAAAGATTCTCGACGACGGACAAACAGTCGAAAAGTTAAATGACGATGACAACGATGACGATGAAGACAGTAATGAGTCTGAAACGGATATCGATTCTGTCGTGGAGTTTATAGACTAATATGTTAGACTCAGATAGGACACGCGCACCTTCGCCTGTTACACCACAGGTTAAACCTGTAATTATCGGCGGAAAACGTACAAAAGTACCGCCGCCAACGTCAGTTGAAGTTGATATTGATGTTGACGATGAGCGTCTTAACGTGTTTTTAAACGCAGAAGAAAATGAAAGTCCAGAAAAGGACGAAGAAATGCAAGAACCAGAAAGAAAAAGACGCGCACGTGGACGTCCGCCAAAAAGAGAGCGTGTCGTAGAAACGTCAACGCCACAGGAATATCAACTTACAGAGTTGACAGAACAAGAAGCAGCGGCATTAGATTACGATACGTGGTTAAATAAATTTCCGTGGGAAACTGGACAGTACACGTTAAAATTACGTCGACAGTATCCAACACAGTTACAAATAGGTGCAAAACGCGTTGACATCGCAGGGTTAATTCACGAACAAAACGCGCCTTTGTATGAAAACGAAATTACAGAGCAATTTGGCGGTAAAACGTGGCAAGTTGTTGTTGTTGGTCCAGATCCTAAAACTGGAAAACATCGTGCATTAAGTAATAAACAACTTATTGTTCCTGGTGAACCACGGTTATCAGCTGAAAGTTTACCGCATAACATGTGGATTGACGTTCGTCCCCTTTTAATTGAAGCGGGGAAACTTAAAGAAGAAGATGATGACGATTCGTCGATGGACGATGATATACCTGCAAGTGCATTAAATCCACATAGAATGCCATTTAACTCTCCGTATAACATGCCATATGGTATGCAACACGGACATCAACAGTTTCAAAGACCGCCACGTGAACGTGAAGTTGATAAATTCTCTGTTGACGCGCTCGATAAAGCTTTTCGTAGTGCTACGACAATGGCACGAGATACCGCAACTTCGGCATTAAAAGAAAAAGAACGTCTTTTTGAGAATCAAAATCGTATTTTTACGGATCAAGAAAAAAGAGCGAATGAAGAACGTTCACGTATTGAACGAGAAAGAGAAGTTGCCGTTGCAAAAGCAGATGAAATACGAAAACAAAACGAAGAAGAAAAGCGTTTACACGCACAGCAATTAGAAGACGTTAAAAAAGAGGCGGAAAAGCGTTTGGAAGAAGAGAGACGTCGCGCACAGCAAGAAAATACGCAAGCTGTTACTACTGGTCTTGATCTATTTAAAACGATTTTCCCATCACAAACAGCGAATGCACAAGAAGCACAAAACAACCTTATTCGTATGTTTGAAAATCGTATTGCTTCGGCTGAATCAGGACATCAAAATGCATTACAAGCCGAACGCGCATTAGCACAAGCTAATATCGTTGCTATGCAGTCAATGTATCAGGGACAATTAGAGTCGGCACGTGAACAAGCTCGTATGTTACAGGATCAAAATAAGATAGCGACAGACAGAATTGAAACGTTACGTGACCAAATACAAATTATTTTGCGTCAAAGTTCTGATCAAATGCAGGCTATGTTGCAACAAAAAGCTATCGAAGCAAGTAGTTCGAATCGTACAAGTGAATTGATTGAAACAATGACCATGTTAAATCAATTAAAGGAAACTGTAGGCGGTAACAGTACTGGAACACCAGAAGAGCCGAGTTTAAGTACAACTGGTGGCATGTTAGCTCGTGTAATGCAAACAATAGAAAATGTTGCACCTTCTGTTGCACAAGCGGTAGCAGCGCGATCAGCTAATGCGGCTGTCAATATGATGCCACAAATGCCAGTACAAGAAACAGCGATGATTCCGGCACCGCCTATGCCAGAAATGCCGCCTATTGTAATGAATCCAGAAATACCACCCCCGGCACCGCAAAAACAAAAACCACCGGCAGTTAAAATTAAAAAAGAGGTTATTGCAGAGCAGTTGAAACGTTTGTCTTTGGTTTTTAACGAAAATACGCCGCCAGGTGAAGAAACAATTGATAGTATTGCACGTGGTATTAATGCAACACAAGAAGTTGCGTTGTTAGATGTAATTGCTAAATCCGCAGAGGATAAGCTAATTGCGTCTTTTGATCGTAGTGGATTAATACCGGAAGTACTTAAAAGCGAAAAGGGTTTGACGTTTCTAATCGAAATTATTAGAAAGGTTAAATTCTACCGTCAATCAGTTTAAACATACGAATAGCGTTGGCTAATCGTATTTTGTGAGTATATTTCGCTTGTTCTTCCGGCGAATTTGTGTGGAGGGATTTAAAGCCTACCTCACCCTCCATATTTGTCAATAGTTTTTAGAAAAAATCCTTTAGATTTCTGGTCTTGCCCGGTATGGTATAGGTGTGCTACAACAGCCTACACGTCCATACACGCTCCAGCCCCCGCCCACGCCCGAGAGAACCATGGTCGCCATGGCGCAATTCGCCGTAAGTGCCCAGAAGGATGTAGCTTTTCGGGATAAGGTTACGACGCTGGTTCAGAAAATCTCACCTCGTGATTATACCTCTGAATTGTACGCTATTTTAAATTGGGTCCGTCTTAATGTTCGTTACGTGCGTGATCCGGTGCAATTTGAGCGCGTGCAGACGCCGCAAGTTACTTTGTCGCAAGGTAGCGGCGATTGTGACGATTTAGCGTGTTTAATTGCTGCAATGACTACGTGTATCGGACACCCTTCGCGTTTTGCAGCCGGTGCATTCGCAAATAATCCGCATCCGTCGCACGTTTGGGATGAGACTTTCGATTCTGTTACAAAATGTTGGCTTGTGCTTGATCCTGTTCCCGGTAAACGTGCTGCGGAGATGTTAGGACGCGTGACACGTATTGTTCGTATTCCTGTTACAGCGCAGAGGATGTAATGCTTGATACTCTACACATAGGTCTTACAGAATTTAAAAATGGCGATACTTTTGAAATCGTCGATTTTAATGGTGATTTTGTTGCGTTGTTACGTGTAGTTGAAATTGAGAGCCGAAAAGGCGCTATTATTACACTTGTAGAGGCGTCAGATTTGTTTCCGGCTAAAATACGACGTGATATTGAAGCTGGTTACACTATGTATGTTGATGCAAGTGATGTTTCTGGCTTGTATGTTGTTACAGACGGCAACCCGCCTTTTACTTTTGGTCCGTTTTATCTTCCTGTTGCGACAGATCAAGAATTACGTGATGTTGTTAGAAAACGTGCGGAAGAACTTGCCACTGCTTTTAATAGTGCAAAAAGGCTTGGAAAGCAGCTTGAACGTGAGTTTGGTTTAATGTACGAAGAGTGGGTTTCGGCAATTGCAGACGCAGCAATAAAAGAACGTGGTCGTATTCAGAAAAATCCAGCACGTAGTTTGCTGCAATCACAACGTCACGGCATAAATGATTACGAAGAAGGCGACACATTTGAACTTACACGCGGTTCTTACGGTCAATTGTATGACGTAGGCACATTTTTAATTATACAAGATACATTTGATGGTATGTTGGTACGTTTAGCCGGTCCTTTATTTGCCGGTGTTTCTGAGAAGTTTGTACGTGGTACGTTTGAAGTTTTAATTGCAAATACCGTAGATCCTTCAATTGTAATTTTGCGCGACAAAGACGGTATTGATTACGGACCTTTCGACCTAGTATAACACTGGAGTTAAAAATGTACGCACGTCCTGCAAAAACAATTCGTGGTAATTGGCGCGTTAGTATGACAACGACCGATTTATCTGCGGCGCACCCTCGTCTGTTCGTTAAAGTTTACGGTATGCACGGCTTTGATACGACAGCTTTAAAGGACGAAGCGTATGTGTTTCCGTTTAAAGAGGACGCAGATCATGTCGCGCAGTTAGTTAAGCGCACCACGAAGCAGGTCGGAGAGGACTGGAACGTTAAAGTCGTAGCGGATCAAGATGTACGGGCAAATCCACGTTATAATGACTGTGAACGTGCCGAATGGGTACGAAATGACGAAGGGCTTTATAACGCGTTTAATCACTGGAAGTCTAATAATACCGGTGGTATGCGTACTTTCGTACGAAATCATCGTGGTTGGATCGATGACGCCATTCGTAAAGTAACAAGTGGTGCAAAACAATCGCATTTCTTGGCGTATGATAAAGACGTAGAGTGTAATCCTGGTTATGACGGTGATAAGCTGAAAGCTGGTGGTTTTTACGAATTACACGATATGTCGTCTTGGGGCAGCGATACCTATTTCGCTACCGTAGAAGTCGAGAAAATTGCAAAAGACGAAGGTTTTACGGAACCAGACGGCGAATTTATACCTGGCGAGGGCTTTGTCGGTACGGTTAAAGTCGTCAATGCTGATGATACCTCGTTAGTTGGCGAAACAGAACGTGTGGATGTATCTGATACTGGTGTTGTTCGTGCTTTTGGTATGAAATTAGAAGCGCGGAAACTTGCAGGTAAAGCGTTGCTTAAACGCGGTCTTTTAAATAATCCTGACAGGCCACGACGTCGTCAGGTGCGTAAATCGCTAGAAACTCGTTTTATTGTTTATGTTTTAGCGTCTAATTCTAAATTACCGCCTTTGTACTTAGCTCCGTACGGTCTTACAGAAGCGAAAGATGACGCTAAAGATTTTGATTCGCGTGATATAGCGGAAAATGCGATTCGAGAGTACGTAGATCAAAATCCAAGAGCTTTGAATTTTGATTTTCGTATCGTATCAAACAATCTTTCAAAAATCGCACGAAGGCCACGACAAGATAGAAAAAAAGCTAAATACACCGTAACACGTCATCACAAAGCACGTAAACCAGTTGAAAATCGTTTCATTGTACGTATTTCAACTGATGACCTCGATTTTCCAGTCTCGTATATTTCTAATCACGGATTGACACCTACAAAAGATCACGCAAAAGGTTTTTCGTCGCGTGATGCCGCAGAAGATGCAATTCAAGACCGCGTAGACCGCGATCCAGATGCCGTGAATTTTCTTTACGAAATCATTCCAGACGGTTCCTTCGGTTACCGTGTGAAAACAGCGTTGAGGTAAATCAAAATGTTAAAAGCACTCGGAAGTTATCCGTTTACGACGCCGCCGAATCCGAATTATCAATACCATCGGCCTATGTCGACGCCATCCGGTTATCATTATCCTATGTACGGCGAGGATTATGATCACGGTATTTTCGACAACGATAAGTTCTGGAATTACGAAAATTACGAACAGTTTGATCCTGGTAACATGTTAAATGGCGTCGGTGACGTCGGTTGTGGTTGTGGAGAGGGCTGTGGTTGTCTTTGTGATGCCACAGCAACGACAGATAGTGGAATGGGCGCAAAACACGTTGGTTTGCTTGTTGCCGGTGTTGCTGTAGGTTTTCTTATCAGCAAATTCATTTAATAAGGAGATAACATGTCTACATTAGGCAAATTTTACGCTGGCGATGAGAGTATCAGACGTGCAATGAAGACGCGATCTTTTGCGCGACCTCTTTTAGATCGTGTGAATCCCGCTTTAAGTGGCGTTGAAGAATCTGGATTTATTGTACCCGCTTTTGGAGAGGACACGGAGGAACAAAAAAAAGAAAAAGATACTAAAATATCGAATATGGAAGCATATCGGCTTGCCGGTGGACTTACGCAAACTATTGCACCTTGTATTGAAAATGTACATACAATAGTTACGGCGCTACTTGCAAGTACAGATAAAATAAAACAACCAAAGCGTTACGCAGATTTACAAGATATATACGACACAAATAGATTGACAGCGAAAGCTTTTAATGTACTTGTTGACGCGCAAAAGCCCGATAATCTTTTACTTGCCGCTCTCGATCTTCCTAGTAGTATTGCTGCTATTTGGGGTGGCGGTGCTGTATCTGCTGGTAAACTCCTTTTAGACCAAATGCTGAATATTAAAAAAGACGTAGATGTTCTTGTTGGGCGTTTACGTGGCTATGGTCGGACTATTCCTGGTTGCGGTACACTCACTATTAAAATACCCGTAAGTGCTATTGACGAGACGGAAAAGGCGTTAGGAGAAACAGCAGATTTTCTTACGTTTCTCGTTTATGCCGCGCTTGTTGGTGGTGGTATTTACGCTGCAAGTACCGTAGGACTTGCGTATCTTGATCAAAAAGAGAAGAAAGGAGCGAAATAATGGCTTGGTTCACAAATCCGTTTATTGTTGGTGTACTTGGTAGTGCGGGTGGCGCACTATACAAAAAAAATCGTGTTTTAGGTGCGGCGGTTGGTGGCGTTGTCGGATCTATTGGTGGTTATTTCGCGTACGTACAATCACACACGTCTATTTCGGCGTGGGATTACGCTAAAAAAGCGGCGACAGCTAAAGGTTTTGTCGCTGTAAAAACTGCAACCGGTATTAAAAGCTTGCAAACGGCTGTACTTCCGTATGAAGGCGCGTTTTCTTGTGGTTATGCATACAGTTTTGTTGATTATGATGTGACTTTGAAAGCGCCTGCTATTAATGTACATAAAATGCCAAGCTGTTACGGTGGTTTTGTACAAAATTACGTTTTTGTCGCGTCGCTTCCTGTTTATACGCAGGCGCAGATAAACGCGTTGCCAGCTACGACGCAAAAGGTTTAACAATGGAACACGTTATATACCGTAAACTAGGCAAGCCAACTGTACGGAGAAATCCGGCAGACGAGCTTGATTTTTTACAGTTATATAACGTACCAAAAGAACCGAGTCGTTTTCGTAAAGCGTCTTTACGTGGGCAGCAAAGAGCGCGTAATAATTTCGGTGGTTTGCGTGTTGAGACAGCGCTTGTACGGGATACTGAATACAGGCAAGGACCACAAATTACAGGCGCAGACGACGTTTTTAATCTTGTAAAAGAGCTGTCTGTGTCACCAGATGAACATTTTTTCGTTTTATTACTCGATGCGCGTAATCGTGTTATAGGAATTTACGAAGCTGCACATGGATCGGTTACGTCTGTAGAGATACACCCTAGAAACGTTTTTCGTGCTGCAATCGTAGCTAATGCAGTATCAATTATTGTCGTACATAATCATCCAAGTGGTGATCCTGAAATAAGCGAAGAAGATCGTAGTTTGACAAAACGATTACAACATGCAGGCGAAGTATTAGGTATACCTCTACTAGATCATCTTGTTATTGGTCGTGGTAGATTTGAAAGTTTTGCGTCAATCGGCGTATTTTAAAAAAGGACGACAACATGGCAATTAAGCTCCCATATAAACGTGTAGGCAGGGATACGCGAACGAATTTTGGCACGGCAACGAGTCAATATATTACGTACGATCCTCGTCGTTACAAGAATCAACAGCCGGGACCGGCTATGTTGATACGTGGACACGCGCCGGGTTACACGCCACATGAATTACCGGCACAACTCAAAGGTGAGCGTACGACTGATACTTTAACTGCTATCGGCGCGGCTTTAAAATTACTTGGTACTATCGCTGCTGCCGGTTTTGTTTTCTGGCTTGCATACAAAATACTGTATGATGGTACTGTTTGGGAAGAGTCTGAAAAACGACATAAACGATATGTGAAAGCGTCTAAAAGAGCTAAACGACGGAGAAGCGCTGTAGGAGCACGATAATGTCTAATTTCTTTTCGCAGTTGCCTACATTTAAAGATTTAAATTCGACGTCTGTACGTCACGTACAAGATCAGCTTCAATTTGTAGATCGTTCTTTGGCGTCTGCTTTGTTTGCACGTAACGGACTAACAAAAGCTGTTACACGTGACGTACATGAGGTACGATATTACATTCGTGCAGGTCTTAGCGCAATTATGACGTATCTTGACGGTGGTTACAATATTCGTGCTGCCGCACTTGGCGTCCCTGGTTTGAAAATTGCGATAGATGGTTATCATCTCTCACGTAATAAATGTATTAACCATCAAAAGAGACTTGCGGGTATTATCGGCAAAAAGCACGCAGACAATACTGTCAAAGCTAAAAAGTCGACGTATGTACCAAGTATTAATTTTTCGCCGCTTCGTGGTGAAGAATTAGTTGTACCTATCGGTGGTGTTGAATCAAAAACCGCTCCAGCGATTGTTTTAACAGCTATTGCAGGCGGTCTTGCACTTCTTTCATATGCATTGGTGCGGGTTTCGAGTAAAATTGAAAACGGACCAAGTTACGTTTATAAAAGTCCGCGCCCGACTGAGAGAATAAAGTAATGAATCAAGCAACAATAGACGCTGCGGTTAAGTCGTTATCTACAGGTATTACACCAGACGCGTTACAAACGATTTCTTTGGCTTATTCTTCGGGTGATATTACACCTCTTGAGTACAACAGACTTCTCGGTTCTGTTTTTGGCGGGGAAGCATCATTTAAAGGTTCGTGGGATCAGATTGTAAAAGGTTTGGCGACAGGTGATTTGACGTCGCAAGCTAAAGGGTTACTTGCTTACAAAAATAATTTATCTTCTGTGCTTACACCACAAAGAGCTTTACAAGCGGCGGATACTATAATAGCGGCATTACCCACAGAATACGGCACAAAAATAGCGGAAACTAAAAGTCTTGTTACTGATTTATATAAAAGTGGCATTGTAAAACAGACGCTTAACGGTACGCAAAGTCCGGAACAAGCGTTAGTGTTAGCGGCACGAGCTGCAACGGTAGTAAGTAATAATCCGACGGTCGCTAAAGTAGCGAAAAGTATTCCTGGTGGTATAAAAGCTGTAAAGCAACTAGCTGCTGGTCATTATTTAGAAAGTTGGCGTTCACTTGATACGTTAATTCTTTCTAATTTAGATTTAACACAAGAAGCACAGAAAACTTTTGCAAGTATGATAGGTATTGGAACTTCGGCGGCAGATACAGTCGCAACTCTGACAGAGTTACTTAAAAAGAAAGACCCGACTCTATCAGATATTAGTGGCATGGTAGCAAGTACTGTTCAGATGGGACAACGTATTGTAAATCAAATAGTGCAATTATCTGTACACTTAGGCGGATCTGCTTATGAAGCGAAGCAAATTAGTACTTGGACGAATGTTGCGGTTGGTTGTGTCGTCGGTTTAGCTACAGGTGTTGTCACTGGAGCCGCTGCTGCTGGTATTGGATCTGTAGTCGGTGCTATTGTAGGTGTCGCTTCTTGCGCTATGAGTGTAATTACAACAGCACTCGATTCGCCAAATTATTTAGCGTTATCATCTAAACAGCCAAAAGCGGTTTTTGTACCTACAAAAACACAGCTTTCTGTAACAGCTGTCGACGCTGATCGTTTGGCTAACGTTCTTTATCATCATTTCGGTGTTAAAACCTACGCGGAAATTGCGAAGCGTTTATACGCAATAGATCCTTGGATGAATCCTTTGGGTGGTAGTTTTCACTATCCAACGCGAACTTCAACATCACCTACGCCTGGTTACACAATGTATCACGTTCTTACCGCATTGGATTTCCATAATTGCACGTACGGAACAGCGCAAACTTCAGCTGCTAAAAAAACTGCTATACCTCTTACGCCTGAATGTATCGCTATTGGAAATCCGAGTGAACACGATAATTGGTATGAGTTGTCTTTATACGGCTACGATATCAGTGTCGCACAAATAAAGTGTACTTTAGATACATACATGCGAGAATTGCGCTACGGTGTAAATAAACCAGCAAGTTCTCCGCAAGTACTTACTGACACACAAATTGCCGCTGTATTGGATGTTACACGTTCACAGCACGACGGAGCAAAACTGAAACAATTAGATGCGGATAAACTGGCAAGTTGGTGCAATGCTAATGACAATATACGGAAGATGAATAGTGTGTTGTATGCGTACAATCTTTTAGAGTTTTTTACGGCGTTGACACTGCAAGATTTAAAAACGGATAGAGCAGGGCTTTTACAGTATCTTGTAAGTGATAAATTTAAATCGGCTGAGGGTTTACCTATACGTTTTTGGACAGTAGGTACGACACATCGTAATTTTGTCGCGGATCCCATATTTCAGTCTGATGCAAGTGATACACAAAAAGCGGATATATATAGTCCTGTTTGTTGGACAAATTTACACCGTGCAGGTATAAAAAAGTGTACGGAATTGGCCGACCGTGTTCTCGCACCAACACCGGATCTCGATGCTGTCCGACAAGTCGCATTTATTCGTTTATTGTCTGCTTTTAGTTTTTTACATCTTGTGTATGAACGGGGTTCGAGTGGAACACCAACAGCTACCGAATTAGAATTGCACAACGTAAGTCAAGCAGCAACAGGTAATAATACAAATCTCAACGTATTTACACGGTCAGATCCGATTAAAGACTTGGGTGTGTCGAGTACAGATCCACTATCAGCGTTGTCAAAACCTGTAAGTCCTTTGTGGTATTTGAAAGGAGGTACGTTAATAAAGAAAGATTACGCGGAAATTTGGCGCGAGATGCAAGCAATACAGAACGCTGATTATGTGATTAAAAAAGCAATTGCGGCGCAAATGTCGAAAGATCGTAGTGCCAATACTGTTATTAATTTCGCTGGTATTCTGAAAATTGACAAAAGCATTGTTGGTCGTATGTTACAAACGCAAGACATACGTAGTATTATAACGAATTTAGCGGGCAATTTTACTACATTAAAAGACTATAAGACCAAGTGTGAAGCTGCAAAGGGGCAATTTGGTTTTACAACTTTAAAGAAAGGTGTTTGTTGTCCTTCTTTATATTACAATGAGAATATAGCGAAGTGTGGCGTAGGTAACGCTGCAAAATGTCACGCTGAATGTATTGCACGCAATAGTTATTACGCGGAACAGGTAGCAACGGCAACTGTAAGTAAAGAAGTACAAAATATACAGAAAAATCTCGTAGGCGCGTCTGCGGTCAATACGTCTATATTGTCGCAATTGCAGTTAGCAAATCAAAATGCGATGTTAGTGACGACAATTCAAGGTCAATTACGTGACGCGTTATACGCAAAGAATGGACCTTTGGTGTTGTCTCTTATCGCTAAATACACCGATGCACAAGTAGCTGCGGGTACGTTGCCGACAGCGAAAACAGTGTATGCAGGTACAGCATTACCGGCAGATGTAATTGCCGCTGAAAAATATATATTGCAAGCTGTACAAGCAGGTAACGTACCTAAAACCGTACCATATATAGATGCACTTGTAAAATTAAGAGCTTATTATGGTATACGCGCCACGCCAGTAGCCGTATCTGGTTTTACAGGTCTTGGTAGTGACACAAAAACGTCGTTAATTGTAAGTAAGGGTCCACGTTTGATGACATGGACTGAATACCAAGAACAAGTATTAATCGTAGCGCCAAAAGCGGCGGCTATCGTAGCGAAAAAAGAACAGGCCGCACAAGCACAGAAAAAAATAGTGACTGGCGGTGCGATTGTACTTGGTGTTGGCGTAGCCGGAACAATTTTGTACAACATGTTCAAAAAGTAGGAAGTTTCAAAAATTGAAAACGGACCAAGTTACGTTTATAAAAGTCCGCGTCCGACTGAGAGAATAAAGTAAATGATTACAGCAGAAATAGAGGCTTTTATTCGTACATTGTCTTCAAATGTACAATCAGACGTGCGTGGTATCATAACACAGCTTTCTACAGGTTTAGACGTCAATGAATTACAGAAATTAGCGAATTTATTACGTAAACATGAGCTTACTGATTTAGATTACAATAAGGTTTTAGGTTATGTTTTTTCAGGTAGTACAAAATTTGGACCCGCATGGCAGAAAATTGTAACTGGTTTAGCGAAAAGTAATACAGGCGTGGAAACACAAGGTTTAGCTTTGTATGATGCTGCAATAAAGCAATATCTTACAGCAGATAACGCACTTTCGGTTGCAAAACAACTTGGTCTGTCTGATGGTATAAGCACTACATTAAAAGATTTGTACGAAAGTCCACTTATTAAAAATGCGTTAAAAGGTTCGCAGGATCCCGAAAAAGCGTTGCTTTTTGCAGCGCGTGCTGCGGAACAAATATCGAGTGATCCTACTGTAAAAGCAATCGCTAAATCTGTTCCTGGCGGAATTGCCAGTATAAAGAAAATCGCGGCTGGTCAGTATTTGGACGGTTGGAAATCTTTAGACACACTTGTACTTTCTAATTTAGATCCGTCAGGTAAAGCGGCGAATATTTTTGCTAATAGTTCCAGTCTCGCTAAAGATTTACTCGTAGGTGGTACAGATTTAAAATGGGCGATTGATGCTTATAAATCGGATACAGCAGATGCATCCGGTATTATATTAACAGGTGCGGATACAGCGCAACGTGTTATTAATAGTGCAGCCGCTTTAGCTGTGCGTCTCGGTGCAGATAAACCTACGGCTGAAGATGTCGTGCGTTGGACAAGTGTAGGCACAGGCTGTATTGTCGCTCTTGGAGCAGGTGCAGCCGTAGGTGGTGTTGGTGCTATTGCAGGTGCAGTAACTTGTGGTGTGGCTGTTGTATCAGCAGCTTTAGAGTTAGCATTTAAAGAAGGACCAGATACATCGAAAATAATAAATGAAGCGCCTCTTGCAGTGTTTTCACCGACAAAAGAACAGATGAACGTTATTGCGTTGGACGCGCAACGTTTACTTCTTTTACTTCGCTATGTATATGGTCAAACGTCATATAAAGATATGACAACACGTGTTAGTTATACGCAAGGCGGTTTGTGGCTTGATCCTGTTTATAATTACAATAAAAATCCACAAATAACGCCTGGTTTTACTATGGTGAACGTACTTGGTGCTTTGGCTTTTAATACAGGCGGCTTAGTTGAGGGCGAAGTACCGACAAGAACTACAGTCGGCAAACTCGATGACGGTACTTTTTTAGTGTGGCCTGGTCCAAATTGGGGCTTTTATGGTCTTGGATCTTCGGGTTGTATGCCGCCAACAGGTAAAGACTCGCAAAATACCACTTTAAATCCAAGTGATGAAGGACGCGCAGAGAAGCTGTACATAATGTCTGGCGACGTATCAGCTACGATGGTTGAATGTCTCGCAAATGAAATACGCGAGGATTTAAAAAAACAAAATATAACTATTACAAAACACACAGAATATGTGTCTTGGGCTGATACACTTGGACCTGCGGCGACAAATGCACCTGTTTTACGTGCAGACGAACTTTTGCAATTTTTTAAAGCAGTTGTAACTTACGATCTGTATTACAACGCTGACAACGGCATAAAACCTTTTTTACTTGGTGGAGGTGACATCGATTATAATAAATTACCAATACGTATACGTACAGTAGGAACGAATCAACGATTGTCTTTTCTTAACGACAATTTCAATACTAATGACGCGTATAGTCCATATTGTTGGACAAATATGCAACGCGGTAATTACGGTAAAGGTCAATGTCATATGTTGGACATAGACTTAAAAGCGCGGCAAGAGCCCGCTATCCGTGAAATGGCTTTTATTCGTCTTTTATCCGCGTTTAGTTATATACACGCATTATCGTATAAAAAAGGTTCTTATACGTCTACAAGTATCGATAAGATTGATAACGCGTCTTCTGGCGTATCGATAGATCAATTAAAAGGTAAAGATGTTTTACGTGATTTAAATATAAATGTAAAAGATTCGTTTGCTCCGTATGCGATACCAGTAAGTCCTCGTCCACGAATAATAAATAATGTCGAAGTACGGCAAAATTTTGTAATGTTATTTAGAGAGCTGCAAACACGTAAAACAACAACGGAATTGATTAAAACGAAGACAACGCAATTGTTGTTAAAGACGCGTGCAGCAAATACAGCGCACAAAATTGCAACTGCAGTTGGCGTCGACCATACAGTACTTGGTAATTTAGTACAAGCGCAAGGCGTACACGGCGCTATAAAAGGTTTGCTGGGTCAAGTCACAACTATAGCCACGTACGTAAAAAGTTGTGAAACCGCTGGCGGTACGCCTGGTTTTATGCGTGGTGGTTCTGCGCTTTGTTGTCCTAGTTTGTATTATGACGAGAATGTAATTAAATGCGGCGCGGGTAACACTGCCAAATGCCACGCTGACTGTTTAAATTTAAGTAAATACAATTACGGCGTACCTCCTGTTGTTCGTCTTGATGTTAATAAAAAGCCGTCTTTTAGTGCGTCCACATCGACAGCCAAACTGCGTGAACAATTTATTTCGTGGAAGGATTACCAGCAATATTTACTTCTTATGAATGGCAAATTACCGCCTTTAGTGTCTGTACCGACAACCGTTATAGGATCACAAGCGACGGTCGATACAACTGTATTGTCGCAATTACAATTAGCAACTAAAAATGCGATGTTGGTGTCGACGCTCCAAAAACAACTACAAAACGCGTTATACGCAAAAAATACGTCTTTAGTTTTGTCACTCGTGGCGAAATATACAGATGCACAAGTAGCTGTCGGTACGCTTCCTACAGCGAAAACAGTGTATATGAGTAAAACGTTACCGACAGATGTACTTACAGCGGAAAAAGCGATAACAACGGCTGTTAATGCTGGTAACATACCGTTAGCTGCAACGTATATTGACGCACTTTGTAAGTTAAGAGCGTCGTATGGAATACGCGAAATTACACCATTAGCTCCAGGCGTAACGCCGCCAGGAATAACGCCAACAATTCCAGGTGTAATGCCGTCTGTCGTAGTAGCTGGTGGTCAAAATAATTTGTTAATCGGCAGCGCGATTGTACTTGGCATTGGCGTGGCTGGAACGGTATTGTATAACATACTCAAAAAGTAAGGAGTTTCGAAATGGCACTTATCGTCAAAAATACTAAAGATGACTTCACTTTTAGTACTGGTGGTGGGGTTGGTAGTGGTGAGGGTAATAACGTCGTATTAAAAATCGGCAACCAAAGTATATCCTCTGGTGATATCGCAAAAGGCGCGGTATTTCAAATTGGATTGCTTCCTGTTGTACAGAAAGCTTTGCAAGAGGCGCTATACGCCAAAAACACGACAAATGTACTTGCTCTTGCTTCTATTGTTTGCAATGCGAAAGCTGCCGCCGGTTTAATTGCACAGAACCCTGCAAATTACGCTAAAACACCTTGGCACGACGACGTTAAACCATACGCTGTTTCGAAACTTGAAAACGCGATTATTTTTCATGTAAAAGCTGGTAATGTGCCTACAGCCGTAAAATATATCGACGCTCTTTGTAGTGCTAAAATCTCATTTGGTATGGTGCCTACGTTGTTTCAAAATGGCGTATTTAAACCGCCTGCTATAAAAGTAGCGTCTACTATCGATGATTTAAAAAAACCTGCGCCTGCTGCAAGCGGAGATAAAGATCGCGCTGGAAATGTTATTCCTGGTTCTACTTCAACAATATACAAAACAGATGCGAGCGGTACTACCGTAAAAGTAGATCTTAGTAAAATCAAAGATACGTTATTTGGTGGTGGTAGTGGTGGTGGTAACACGCCACCTGTCGTTACTCCTCCTGTTACTCCTCCTGTTACTCCTCCTGTTACTCCTCCTGTTACTCCTCCTGTTGCACCTGTCGTTAAACCAGGAATGAAAACAGGTACAAAGATTGCGATTGGCGGCGTTATCGGTCTTGCCGCCATTTATTTGCTTACAAGAACCGTTTAATTCTCAATGGAGCGTTAAAATGAGTACGTATGACGAAAAAAGAGAACTTGCAGCGAATAAGTACCGCGCAATAAAACCGACATACGATAGCGTATACGCGGCATTAAGCAATCCCCAAACGACAGGTATTGTAATGTTGCCTGCTGCTAGTACAAGAGCAAAAGCTGTAGTAAAGGCTATAACGGATATTTTAACATCTATAAGTGCGGATACAAAGAAAGATTCGAAGCTGCTCGCATTTTATAAGGCGCTAGATGGTGTAAATAACGCGTTAAAAGGTAAAATATTCGCGATAGATGCGTATTTGTATTTACAAGCACTGGCAAAGAAAAAAGAAAAAGAAAAAGCGAACAAAAATACAAGTACAGCTAGTCAACGCGAGCAAACACCGCCAGCAAAGCCTGTAAAAACGCAAACACCGTCAACAGAATCTACAGAACTCGTTATGATCGAAAAAGCGATTACGTACGCACTAGCCCGTAAAAATTGGGCTGAAGCTGCGATATACGCAAAACGAGCGAATGAAATACGTAAAGCTAAAAATCTACCTTATCACGACTATAAAATACCAGTTACACCGCCTGTTACACCGCCTGTTACACCGCCTGTTACACCGCCTGTTACACCGCCTGTTACAC
>ERZ890953.580-NODE-580-length-20612-cov-5.320037_pt1 | contig 20612 bp, 22 predicted proteins | sample MGYA00521264_ERZ890953 | MGnify/ENA primary metagenome ERZ890953 (study PRJEB32303, sample SAMEA104408629) | aquatic metagenome | biome: Brackish water; feature: Chemocline; material: water | place: Baltic Sea | collected 2014-10-26T21:54:00 | depth 200 m ...
CTCTTTCCTTAACAGTGCAGCTAGGTTAAGTTGCACTTATGAGTTGAATTCGGGGCTTCATAAATACCCTGATGTCCGGCAATATAAATTGCTTTATCTAAGCCACGACCACGCGATGTTTTCCTGAATTTTTAGCTCGGTAAAGCGCCTGATCAACACGTTTAAAAAAACGACTAAAATCATCTCCAGCATGCAGCATCGACAATCCAATACTCATTCCTACAGCAGGAAATTCAAGACATTCGTCTACTTGTATTTGTTTTACACCGGAGAGTATTCGATTTGCCACATCTATTGCCCCCTGAATTTCGGTCATGGGTAAGGCAGCGACAAATTCATCTCCTCCATAGCGAAATAACATATCTGTATCGCGTAATCGAGCGGTCACAGTCTCAGCAATTTTTTCAAGCAGGCGATCACCGACATCATGACCACAGGTATCATTAATTTTTTTAAAACCATCCAGATCCATAATCATCATCGCCAGACGCTGGTCATGTCGTTTAGCTAATTTCACTTCACGCGGTAATAGTTTATCCATTGCCGCGCGGTTATTAATATTGGTTAGTGGATCCGTGTAAGCAGAGGTTATAGCGATGAGATACATCAATGCATTTTTTAACGGGTAAACTAATGAACATAGTAACTCTTCAAACTGACACACTTCGTTGTGACTGAAAGGCTCCTTGCGGTATATAGTTAACTCGCCAAGATCCATTTGCTGAATCGTAAGATGGTAATGCAGACTATGTGTGTTTAATTTCCCAAATTTTGCCTGAGCCTTATGTAACTCTGAAACGTACCGGTAACTTACATGTGGCACCAGACTATTAATTTCATGAGAAAAAACTTTTAATATATCCTCGATTATCAAATGTCTGGATAACAAATCTGTTAATTGCAAAATTTTCAGATATTGCTTATCACTCACAACCTGTTCGGGCTTCCTGGAGTCAAGCGCTATCACCTGACCTTTAATTCTGGTTTCACCCATCAGAGTAGTAATTTGTGGCATAACATTAATTCCTGTCAATCTGAATAAATCATTTACCATGAACTTATGCGAGTATCATGCCACTTTAATAATTCGTTTATAATCATATAGTTAAAACGAAATCTAAAATTATTCAGGTAATTTCGACAATTTATTGTCATATTTCACCTGTAAAACAGGGTTATCGACAATTTTTTACTCAAAATAAATTACGAAAATTTAAACAACTGCCGATAACCTCAGTAAAGCGTCAAAATAATTGAGACTCAACCTGAAGCAAATATCTCTCTACTGACTTACAGCTTAATAATCTATACTGATTACATCAATATAAGGCGGCAGCCTTTTTCCTATGGTGGATAGAAATTGCCCGATGGACGTGCTTAACAACCCAATATCGAATATTCAAATCGATACATTACAGAAACCTGTCATCGATATTTTGAACAGACTGCTGGAGGCAGGTCTATTCAGAGCGTTAGTCATTGAAACAAATGGAAACAAGGTATTATTAGATACGGCTTTTGGTCAACTCAACGGAGTGTCGACCGAAAAGTTAAGCAAAGGGGATGAAATTTTAGCCCGATTATTATCAACAAAGCCTGAACAAAGCATAAAAGTAGAGCAGATTGTAACGGCCAAACAGGCGCTACCGGAAAAAATTTTAAATCAGTTAATAAAATTAGTAGAGTCCGTATCGAATCGAGTAATTAGCAAATCCGACTGTTCTTCAACTGCAGTAACGAATCAGTTTTCTGTTTTACCGCTGGCCATAAAAGTGCTGGGGCATACGACTAATGAAACACTGCTTCAACTGAACCACAAAACATATTCTATTCCCCGCCAGTCACTACTTGAAAAAGGAGAAACCTTACTACTTAAAACTACTGCTAACAATAAAGTTGAGCTTTTCAGAATACAACCGGAAGGCATTCTTAAAAATGCATTAGCCCAACTTTTACCTCGTTTAATACAACAAAAAAACACCGTTGAATATAGTCATTTACAAAAGCTCATGGTAAATATTCTAAAGTTACGCCCTGATGATACGCAACTTAAGACAACGGCACATAGCTTCAATAAAAATATTCACACAACGGTTGTTATGTCTGAAAAAAAGCAGCCCGAAAGGATATTAGAAAATCAGAAAACTGTAGATATGCCGGCAGTCAAATCCACAAAAGAAAATATTGTTGCTACAAAATCCATAGCCACTCAAACAGAAATACCTGTCAAACTTATAAAACAACTCCTATCTAACCTGTCTCAACCTGTTGCCAGAACAGATAATATCAATGCCGAATCACTGCAAAAAATTTTTCGCATGCTGACACTGATTAAACCTGCTACTGCATCTACAAACCCGGATAAGGTTTTATTTACCATTCCAGGTAAGTTGAGTGAATTACATAACGCAGTAAAATCCTCACCCGAAAACTTTAAATTATTACTGCGCCAGATACTCGAGTCTAATGCAGGAGAAGGTAATACAAAAGTGGCTGACAATGTTTTTCTCGAAACATCCAATACACTAAAAACCGAATTATTACAGCAGCTGGAACAGACAATCAGCCAGTTACTGGCCCAAAAAACCACCATACGGCTAAACCAGGAACTTAACCAGCCTATCCAGGTTAATATTAACATTCCTATACAACTGAATAATGAGACCACATCCTTAAAGTTAAAACTTAAGGAGCGAAACACTAGTGATAACAATGAGGAAAAACACTGGGAAATTAACCTGTCATTTGAATTCGCTTTACTGGGTTTAATCAGTACAAACATTTTGTTGCAGGATTCAAAACTGTCAGCTCATTTCTGGGCAGTAAAACCAGGCACAAAACTGTTAATCGACACTCACATGGATCAATTTAAAAATCAGCTTAAGAAAAGTGGTTTCGAGCTCGGACTGTTTGACTGCTTTACAGGAAAGCCTGCATCACAGGATGAAAACTCTCACCCTGTGGGTGAAAACCTGGTAGACATAAAAGTATGAACGTTACAATTGATAGAGTTTATTTATTCATCATTTTAAACATAGTTACACCACGAAGGCCGCAGGAGAAATTATTGTTTAACGAACATTTTTTTCTAAATCGCAATAGTAAAGCGAATTATCAGGTTGCCATAAATTTCACTTGCCTTTCTTCGTGCGTTTCGTGTCATCGTGGTGAATATTTTTTGACTTTAAATCACTTCGCATAGAGACAGTATGGACAAAAAAAATAAAAAACCAAAATTTGCAATAGCACTGGAATATGATGGAGAGCAGGCTCCTGTAGTTACCGCTAAAGGACATCAGGAAATAGCTGAAGAAATATTAACCATTGCGCAACAGGAAAATATTCCAGTGTATGAAGATAAGGAGTTATCTGCATTGCTCGATCAACTCGATTTAGGTGATCATATTCCGCAGTCTTTATATGTTGTTATCGCGGAAGTACTCAGTTTCGCGTATCGGTTATCAGGTAAACATAAAGACTTTACGGATAAACTATAACGTTAGGATTAACTGAACACTACACCATAGTTTGCTGGCACTGACTTTTTACGCGTAAGTATCAATTCCAGCTTTTTTCCTGTCAGAGTTTGCGCTCTCTGATTTACTATCAGTAGATTGTGGTTTTTTTTCACCACTTTTTTCTGTTGCAGGTTATTGCTGGCTTTTGTGACCGGTGAAACAGGTTTTATTGTCTGATTAGCCATCACTGTTTAGCCTCATAAATGAGCGGATTAAAAACCGGATATGTCTCCCCATTCTGATTCACTTAATAATTTATTAAGATCGACCAGAATCAGCAACATTTCTCCACGACTTACAACGCCATCGATATATTTAGATGATTCTGCATTACCAACATTAGGGGCAGAATCAACTTCACTTAGTTTAACATCCACCACTTCTGCAACACTGTCCACCAGTATGCCAATAATTTGATGTTGAACTTCAATGACAATAATTCGGGTCATATCATCACTTTCCTTGGGTGATAATCCAAAACGTGTTCGAGCATCAATGACACTAACCACATTCCCCCTCAAATTAATTATCCCAAGAACATAATATGGAGCACCGGGAACGGGAGCTACTTCAACTTCTCGCAGAACTTCCTGTACCTGCATGACATTAATGCCATAAATTTCATGTTCCAGGGTAAAGGTAACACACTGGATTTTCCCAGTATCTTCCTGTGAAGCTGCCATAATGATCTCCAGTTAATGCTGTATTATCAGGTTATCGACCTGTTTAAGAATTTATTAAGTATAGTTTTATAAAAGTTTAGTTTTTAACTAATTCTGTCACTTTCATACTTATTCAATTGTTTCAAAATTTTTTTAGGGTCAAGTAGAGTTGCTAGCGAATGCTTGATGGTTCCCAGCGAAAATGTATTGCTATTTTGTTTTGACCATTTCACATCCTGTTCTTTCAGATTAACCACATTTCCTAATGTATCACAGGTAATAGCCCAGTTATCATCGCCAAATACCAGTATATGCTGAGTATCCGGTTGCTGCTCTTTACAACTGTTAATTTGTATAATTTTAGCAGTATCTGCAACTTTCACATTCAACTCTCTATGTTTCAATATTCCCAGAAACCAGTCTGGTGAACCCGGTAACATGGTTAGCCTGCCACCCCAGGTCAATACGCTACCCATCTTAATTAACGGTATTGAAAGCTGGTTTCCGCAAACACTAAACATCAGACATTGCAGTGGAAAAGTATAGTCATAAGAATTAAGCTGTAAGTCTGATTTTTCTTTTTTCTGCAGCAGTGTCTGTTCAATATCAATAGCGGGTTGTTCAACTTTAGTGGCATCTTTATCGATAGCAACTTGCGTTGTGACTATTTCCTGTTGCAGCTCGGGCAACAGAACTAAATTTGATTTTGATTTCAGCTGTACAACTTTTTGAGGCTTTGGCTGCTCAGTCGATTCCTGCAGCAAGGTATCCAGAAAGTCTTCAACAGCAGACCCTGGCTTAAGCAGATTGCTGTGATCTTTTTCCTGCATTATTATCTCTCTCATGGATTCCCAAAAGGAAATTGATCAATTTTTTATACGCCAGTGACCCTCTTGAATAAGGTGCCATAGTAGGCAGAGGAACACCCACTTTACTGGCATCCCGAAACTTGGTATCGATAGGGATGACAGAACCCCACACGTTAAATCGATAAATTTCTTTCATCTTTTTTAACGCATCCAGTGAGGCATTGGTTCGCTTATCATACATAGTCGGGACTATCATATAAGGTGTTTTTTTGTGTAGTGACTTTTCTACCATTTCTAGGGTATGTGTCATCCGCTCTAGCCCTTTAAGTGATAGATAATCGGTTTGTGCCGGAATTAAAGCCTGATCACAGGCTGCCAGCGCATTGATCATCAATATGCCCAGCATAGGGGGGCAGTCAATCAATCCATACGCAAATTTATCCTCTACACATTTAATTGCTTTTGCTACAACCAGACCCTTTCCCGCACCCTGCTGCGAACCAATCTGTCGATCAAGAGTTGCTAATGCTGTAGAAGCTGCGAATAGATAGGTGTTTTTTATCGAAGTAGGCAACAACAGCCTGGCAACATCGGCAGGAGTGGATGTCGGATTGGCGAACAATGAATAGACTCCTGTTTCAATCTCATCCGGGTTATATCCCAGATAACTGGTGAGCGATCCATGCGGATCGAGATCAATCAGTAGTATTCTTTTTCCAGTATTTGCTAAATGACCGGCCAGACTGACCACTGATGTCGTTTTTCCGACACCACCTTTTTGATTTATGCTTGCCCAGGTTTTCATAATAATTGATTAATACTCTATCCATTATATGAGTCAATTTTAATTACCATGGGTAAACTGTATAGCCTGTTTTAGCATACAAATTACTCATTACGAAAAAGCCTTTAACAGTCCGGGAATATCCAGAATAATAGCAATATTTCCATCGCCAGTAATGGTCGAACCTGACATACCGGGTAATCCCTGTAACAATCGATCAAGTGGTTTAATAACCACCTCTTCCTGTCCAATAACCTGATCGACTACAAACCCAACAGAGCTGTTGCCGACTCGAGCCATAATAACATGTTGGTCACCATCCATTTCTGCATTAACTTCATTTCCTTTCAACAGCCATTTTCTCAGATAGAATATGGGTGGAGCCTTTCCTCGATTTAAAACGACTTCCTTACCATCAACAACACTAATTTTTTTGGTGCTCAACTCAAAAATTTCATCCACTATCGAAAGTGGCAATGCAAATTTTCTTTTGCCAAGTTGTATCATCAGAGTTGGCAAAATAGCCAGCGTTAATGGTACCTTGATACGCAGTTCCGTACCTACACCCAGGGTAGAGTTTATTTCTATCAAACCATTCAACTGAGATATTTTGGTTTTCACCACATCCATCCCCACGCCACGACCCGACACATCCGAAATCTGATCTTTAGTCGATAACCCGGGCATGAAAATCAAATCAAAACATCCTTTATCATCCAGTCTGGAAGCCGTCTCAGCATCCATTAATCCCTTTTCAATAACTTTATTTCTTAATATCTCAGGATCCATACCTGCACCATCATCCAGTATCGATAGAATAATATGATCACCTTCCTGCTGTGCCGATAAAATTACCTTACCCTGTCTTGGCTTACCTGCTTTTTCACGAACATCTGGCAACTCGATACCATGATCCACCGAATTTCTAACCAGATGGACAAGCGGATCAGCCAACGCTTCAACCAGGTTCTTATCCAGATCGGTTTCTTCTCCCTGTAGCTCCAGTAATATTTCCTTATTTAAGCTTCTTGCCAGATCTCGTACGACTCGCGGAAACCGGCCAAATACTTTTTTAACAGGCTGCATGCGCGTTTTCATAACTGCCGTTTGCAAGTCAGCAGTCACCACATCCAGACTTGAAATGGCCTTGTGAACGCGCTCATCTTCAAATGTCTGACGCAAATTATTCAGACGATTTCGGGTTAAAACCAGTTCTCCCACCAGGTTCATAATGTCATCCAGACGGGCAGTATCTACCCGCACGGTAGTCTCCCCTTTACTGGAAGGAGGTTCTTTTTTTGCTACCTGTTGGGTAGTTTGTGGTTTAACTGGTTGGGCCGGTTGAGGTTTTGCTGGCGGTGCTTTATTAACTGCCTGCACGCGGTCAGTTCTGCTATCCGATTTAGCGTTATTAACTGCTTTAGGCCCCTTACCTTTGCCATGCATATCATCTAACAGCGCTTCAAATTCATCGTCAGTGATTTCGTCAGAATTATCCCTGTCATTTTTTGCAGGTGCCTCAGGTGATAAAACGGAATCTGCTTTTCCCGGTTCAACGTTATCTATAACTTCTCCGCTGCCTGGAGTGGGCCGTGCACCTTTCCCATGTAACTCATCCAGTAAAGCCTCAAACTCATCATCTGTAATTTCATCGGAAGAAACAGCAGCTTCCCTCTTTTTTTCAGTTTCTACCGTTTTAGTCGAACCTGCTGATCCATGCAACGCATCGAGCAATGATTCAAATTCTTCATCAGTAATTTCATCTTTTCCGGAAACAAAATCGTCTGCTGCTTTATCGGGATCAGTGCTGACACTTTCAACTATTGGTTGTTGCTGGTCCTGCGCCGGTACCGCCTCAACCCCAATGGATGCAGCATCAGGATTTTGCATATCAATCAGTTCCTGAATTAACTCTGCCGGGGCGGCGGTGGGATCATCTCCTGATTTTATTTCTGCAAACATGCTATTAACTTCATCAAGTACCCTCAGGAAAGAGTCCATCATATTAGCATTAAGACTAATTTCATGATTTCTAAGCAGGTTAAAAACATCTTCAGACTTATGACAGACAGCCACCAGGTTATCCAGTGCAAGGAAACTACCGCCGCCTTTGATTGTGTGAAATCCACGAAAGATTGAATTCAGTAAATCAGAATCTTCCGGCGACCGTTCCAAATCAACCAGCTGCTCATTCAATGTTTCAAGAATTTCGCCTGCTTCAAGCAGAAAATCCTGTAAAATGTCGTCTTCTAGATCTATTGCCATGATTTAACCTGCAAATCCTATATGGTAGACACTCAAAGTTTCTATTTCTAAAAACCTAAACTGGCCAGTAAATCGTCAACTTCATCCTGATTTGTTGCGACTTCTTCTTTATTGGCTGACGCTAACTGTGGCCCATGCGCCATCGTGCCATCTTTACTTTGTTCCTTATTATTTGAAATTTTAGAGCCGGTTATTGCCACCAGCCTAACCAGTTTGCCTTCTATTTCCTGTACCATGTTAGTGACCTGCTTGATCATCTGGCCGGTCAGATCCTGATAATCCTGGGCCATCATAATATCGGTCATCTTGTCTTTGACTCTATCACTTTCATCGCTAATAGAGCTTAAAAATTGATCAATATCATCGGTAAGGGTCAGGAAATCTGTCTTCGACATTTCCTGACTTTTGAAATTTTTCCAGCGCGCATGCATATCTTTCGACTTATCATTGAAAATATTAACGATATCGACAGTTTCTTCTGCGTTAGTCATTGTACGATGAGCGGCTTCATCGGTTTTTGTCACAATAAAATTAAGCCTCTCCTTGGCATCGGGAATATCTTCTTCGGCAAGTTCTGCAACACGTTGATCATCACCAAAAGCATTAATCGACTCATGAATCTCACGGGTCAATTTGCCTAACTCCTGGAACAGGGTAGACTCCCTTAAGGTGGTTAATTCACCGATTAGCTGATTAGACTTTTCTACATTTCCTGCCTTTATTGCCTCACCCAGATCATTTAAACGAATTAAATATTCTTCAGTCACATGGCTAGTAGTGCTGCTTTCACTCATGCCTCCAGCCTCTCAAATATTTTTTCGATTTTCTCTTTCAGGATTACCGCTGTAAAAGGTTTCACCACATAGCCGTTAACACCTGCCTGAGCCGCTTCTACGATCTGATCACGTTTGGCTTCAGCAGTTACCATCAAGACAGGTAAGCTGCTTAACTTCTCATCGGCCCTTACCGTTTTGAGCAATGTCAAACCATCCATTCCGGGCATATTCCAGTCCGTCACTAAAAAATCAAACTTTCCAGATTGCAGTAAAGGTAAAGCGGTCTGACCATCATCAGCTTCAGTGGTATCGTTAAATCCCAAATCGCGAAGCAGATTTTTGATAATGCGACGCATAGTTGAAAAGTCATCAACAATAAGGATCTTCATATTTTTATCCATGCAACCTCCGACTATTGCATATGAAATTGAAACGCCTTAACTGTTCTAACCAGTGTTATCGGCTGATTCATAATTACTTTAATTTTTGTTACAGGAGCAGCAGATAAACCTTGCCATCCCCGATAAATATTCTGGATAAATCCAGCGACCTGATAGATATTTTGTAAACAAGAATTACATCTATTAATTTCTAGTTAAGCATAGTTCACTTTAACTAACTTTTTACCAATCTTTCATTTTAGAACGAATTCTTAAAACTGCCTGCGCATGTATCTGACAAACTCGCGATTCACTGACTTCTAAAACCTGACCAATTTCACGAAAATTCAATTCATCATCATAATACAGGGACATAACCAGTTGCTCTTTTTCCGGTAATTCGCCAATACTACTTGCCAGTTGACGTTGATTTTCTTTATCAGTCAGGGCTTCATCGGGTGTTTTTTCAGTCGAAACAGGTACCTGGTAATCACCCTGCTCTTCCAGCGCATCCGTACTAAATAACCTGGATGAATTTGAATCTACCAGTATTTGATGATATTCCGACAGGCTAACGCCTAATTCTTTCGCTATCTCAACATCAGTTGCATCACGTCCCTTGCTAACTTCAATATTTTTTATGGCTTCACTAACTGCACGATATTTACGGTGCACCGAACGAGGAGTCCAGTCCAGCTTACGTATTTCATCCAGCATGGCCCCGCGAATTCGAATGCCGGCAAAAGTTTCAAAGCTGGCACCGTGATTAGCACTATAATTACTGGCCGCTTCCAGTAACCCCAACATACCTGCCTGAATTAAATCATCGACCTGGACACTGTCCGGCATCCGGTTAATCAAATGGAAAGCTATTCTTTTTACCAATACAGCATGCTGCGCTACGATACTATCTCCACCGTAAGCCTGTACTTCAGCATACATGGCATGACCATTCATTGCCTCATGCCTCCGCCCTGCGCGCTGTAATTGATCAATCTCTCGATAAAGAATTCCAGGTGCCCTTCCATCGTTTGAGGAATTGGCCAGTCCTGAATCTTCTGGGATAACTTGCGAAAAGCCATCGCTGCCGGACTTCTTGGGTATTGTTGAATCACACACTTTTGTTTTTGAACCGATTTTTTCAAATAGTCGTCATAAGGAACAGATCCCATAAAGTCTAAAGTTGCATCCAGATATTTATCTGCAACTCTAGATAACTTCATATATAGCTCACGTCCCTGCTGAATGCTATGTGCCTGATTCGATAAAATGTGAAAACGCTGAACATCGAAGTCTCGATTCATAACTTTAATCATGGCATAGGCATCAGTAATCGATGCCGGCTCATCACAAACTACAACAATTACTTCTCTTGCCGCGCGAATATAACTGACCACAGATTCGGATAGCCCTGCAGCCGTATCTATCATTAGAGTATCGACTGGTGTAGTTAATTCTGAAAACGCTCGAATAATACCGGCATTTTCGGCAGGGGACAGGTCAGCCATGCTCCTGGTACCGGAAGAAGCAGGAATAATTTTAATGCCAGCCGGGCCTTCAATGATGGTATCTTCCAGTGAACACTCACCGTTAATGACATGCGACAGATTATAGCCGGGGCTTAATCCCAGCAATACATCGATATTTGCCAGTCCTAAGTCCCCATCCATCACCAGTACTTTCTGGCCCTGTTGCGCCAGAGACACTGCAAGGTTAACCGTAATATTACTTTTACCGACTCCACCCTTGCCACTGGTGACTGCTACAACCTGAACGGGTTTCTGATTATTCATTTGCCTGATGCCTTGTGCCTGATCCATAATTTGTCTCGATGTCAAATCCCAGAATGTCAAGTTGACTGGTTGTTAATAATATGATGATAGCGAAATGCCATAGTTTCCTTATCCACCTGCTCTCCATATTTCTGCATCAACGACACCGCTTTACTGACCAGCCTGTGATTTTTTGCCTGCTGTAAATCTTCCGGAACGCGTTGCCCTGTGCCACAGTAAGTCAATGGCAAATTATGCCTGATGGCAGTGGTTATAATGCCGCCCAAACTGGCCGATTCGTCCAGTTTGGTGATTATTCCTCCGGCCAGTTTTACCTTATTAAAATTTTTGATAGTTTCGTTTAATGCGGCCAGTTGAGTATTTGCAGACAGCACCAGGTATGGGCGAATCTCGGGCGAACCATGATGCATTTTATGAAACTGTTCCGAAAGGCGAACATCTGACTGGCTCATACCGGCAGTATCGATTAATACCAGCTTTTTATCGGTCAGCATTTTAAGCCGATCATTTAATTCTTCACTGCCATCGGCGGTAAGCAGCGGGATTTCCAGCATTCGAGCAAAATGCTGAAGTTGCTCATGTGCTCCAATACGAAAATTATCGGTGGTAATCATCGCTACAGAACGTTTGCCATGAGTATGTGCAAAACGTGCTGCCAGCTTTGCGATAGTCGTTGTCTTGCCGACTCCGGTAGATCCCACTAAAGCTATTCGCCCTCCATTGGTCAGAATATCCGATGTTGAAATAGGTATAGACTTAGCCAGCAAACCCAGCGCCTGCTGCCACACTTTATGGGGTTCTTCAGTCATCTTACCGAGCCGCTTGAATATCATTTCACAGACATCGTTTCCCAACCCCAGCTCAGTCATTAAATTTAGTAGTACCGTGCGTACAGGGTGAAGATCACTGTAACGATCCCAGTCCAGAACACTTAACTGGCTTTGCATTAAATCACGTAAATTTTTAATCTCATCCTTAACTTCATCCATCATAGGATTGTGATTGTAATGATTAGCGGGTGGATTATACTGTTGTGGTGATTCGGCAAATTGACGGGCTGAGGCTTCAGTTTTAGCTGCGTTTTGCGCACGACTGCTTTCGTTCTGGCGTATTTTAACTTCTTCTTCTACCGGCAACATTTTCCTGCGAATAGAAATTTCAGCTTTTTTCACTGCCGCAACAGGTGCCACTTTTTTCATTACCGGCCTGGACTGTCTGTGTTCAGCTGGTGCTTCAGCTACCGCAATATCGACCCGATTTACTTCTCCAGGATTTACAACGGGATGCTTCGCTGAGGACATTCCCAAAACCGGTTCCCTGCGATTTTCGTTGGACTGGTCGAATAAAAAATCAGGAACGGTCTTGATGTCTAATTCAGCATTACTCAGGTTTGGTTCGGTATTGTCAATTCGTGCAGCAGTAACAACTTTGGAAACTGGAGTTGCGGGTACACCGGAATAAGCATCAACAGCTTGATGATCGAAGTCAATAGCCGATAATATTTCCACACCACCAGGTACTTTTTTATTGCCGAGAATTACTGCATCAGGACCCTGCTCAAGTTTCACCTGGGCCAATGCTTCTCGCATAGTTGCTGCATAAGTTCGTTTTATTCTCATTCCAACACCTGACTTTTAATGATGGCCAAAACTGCAGCTATTTCAGGTAGTTACCTGTTGCTCAGTGGGTGCTGGGCTACCAACACTCGCGATGACCTTAATTTGTTTATCTTCAGGGATCTCTTCATAACTCAAAACATGTAGCCCCTGAATTCCATGTCTTACCATGCGTGACAGGAAGGCCCTGAGGTTTTGCGAAACCAGTAACACAGCAGGCTGACCTTTTGATAACTGGTTTTGCGTACTTTCCTTGAGTGAGTTATGCATCATCTGGGCTAGTCCCGGCTCAAAAGCCATGACCTTTCCATCTGCTCCCTGTACTGACTGAAGCAATATCTGTTCCAAAGATGGATGTAATGTCATAACAGATAGCTCTGACGCCATTCCGAAGATATTTTGAACAATTTGTCTACCCAGTGAAACTCGCGTTAATGCAGATAACACGCCAGCATCTTGACTCTGATTACCATGATCTGCCAATGTTTCGGCGATACTGCGTAAGTCCCGAATAGAAACCTGTTCCTGCAACAGGTTCTGTAAAACTTTAGCAATGACACTCAAAGAAAGCGGTTTAGGCGTCAGATTTTCAACCAGTTTTGGAGAAGTCCTCTTCAATACCTCCATCAATTCCTGTACTTCTTCATGACCAATTAATTCATGCGCATTATCCTGCAACATTTGACTCAGGTGGGTGGCTATCACTGTTGACGTATCTACAACGGTATAACCAAGCGTCTGTGCATGGTCTCTTAACGACGGGTCTATCCAGATGGCTTCCAGACCGAAGGCTGGATCTTTTGTTATGCTGCCTGATAGTTCTCCATAAACAGTGCCGGGGTTTATCGCCAGGTCTTTGCCAGTCATTACATCAGCTTCTCCCATCGGAACACCCAGTAAACTTAAACGGTAACTGTTTGGTGACAGGTCCAGGTTATCCCGAATATGGACTGACTGAACCAGGAAACCGAGTTCCTGAGACAGCTTTTTACGCACCCCCTTGATGCGTGTCATCAATTCTCCTCCCTGACGCGCATCCACCAGCGGAATTAGTCCGTATCCCACTTCCAGGCCAATAATATCGACTGTTTTCACATCATCCCAGCTGAGTTCTTTTTGCTCGGGTTTTACTTCTAATTCCTGAATGGGTTCGACAACCACTTCCTTCAGCTGCTGTTTTTTATGGATACTGTAGGCCATCCCCCCAGAAATTGCGGCCAGCGTCAGAAAGGCAAAATTAGGCATCCCCGGAATTAAACCCAGCATCGTTAGTATCACCGCAGAAACGATTAATGGTCGGGGATCAGCAAACATTTGTTCGAATATCAGGGTCCCCATCTCTTTCGATGCAGATACCCGGGTTACGATGATTGCGGTAGCAGTCGATAATACCAGTGAGGGGATTTGGGCAACCAGTCCATCACCGATGGTCAGTAAACTATAGTTTTTCATGGCATCGGCTGCCGCCATATTATGCTGCAGGATTCCGATCGCCAGTCCGCCAATAATATTAATAAATAAAATCAGAATACCTGCAACCGCATCACCCCGTACAAATTTACTGGCACCATCCATTGAACCATAAAAGTCGGCTTCCTGAGCGACTTCAACGCGTCTCTGCCTGGCTTCTTCCTGAGTACATAATCCGGCATTTAAATCGGCATCTATTGCCATTTGTTTCCCGGGCATTGCATCCAGAGTAAATCGCGCACTGACTTCTGAAACACGTCCGGCACCTTTTGTCACCACAACGAAATTTATGATAACCAGGATACCGAAAACAACCAGACCGACCGCGTAGTTACCACCGATAACAAAATCACCAAAAGCTTCAATGACCTTACCGGCAGCGGCCGTACCGGTATGACCTTCGAGTAATACCACCCGGGTTGAGGCAATATTCAAAGCCAGCCTTAACAGAGTTGCCACCAGTATAATGGTCGGAAAAACAGTGAAATCGAGCGGTCTCATTGCATACACCGAAACCAGCACAACAATTAGCGCAAACGAGATATTAAAGGTAAATAACATATCCAGAATCATCGGTGGCAGGGGCAAAATCACCATACCCAACATCAATACTATGATGAAAGGCGCACCCAACCCATGTGCATTAAAGCTTTTAATATTCTGCAGAACTGATGATGTATTCATACTTTATATTTTCTCATCGGTGGGCACATAAGGATCGGGACGTTGCGGAATTTCCATCCCTTCCTTTTTAGCCTGATGTAACTGAAAAATGAAGGCCAGAACCTGAGCTACGGCATAAAATAATGGGGCAGGAATTTCCTGTCCAATCTTGCCCTGTGCGAAGAGAGCTCGTGCGAGTGGCGGCGCTTCAAAAATTTCTACCTCGTTTTCACGAGCTACTTCACGAATCCTGAAGGCCATATGATCCTGCCCCATAGCCACGATAACCGGTACCGGCATTGTTTCAGGATCATATTTCAACGCGACTGCAAAATGAGTCGGGTTAGTAATGATTACATCAGCCGTAGGTACGTCCTGCATCATACGACGCTGGGCCATTTCCTGTTGCAAAGCGCGTATTTTGGATTTCACCTCGGGACGACCTTCAGTTTCTTTCATTTCATCGCGCACTTCCTGCAATGTCATTTTTAATTTCTGACTATGATCCCATAACTGAAAAGGTACATCGATTGCAGCTATTAAAATTAAAGATGAAGACATCACCAGAAAGCTATAACCAAATAACCACGCTGCATGAGTGAGACCCTGTAAAAAAGGTTCCCGTCCCAGGCTCAGAAACTCATCCCATTTTGACCACATGAAAAACACCGCAATTGAAGCGACAACGAGGAACTTGGCCAGTGCCTTAACCAGCTCCATTAATCCTTTGGAAGAAAAAATCCGTTTTAGTCCTGCCAAAGGGTTTAAGCGATCCGTTTTAAACGCCATAGAACCAGCACTAAAAGCCCAGCCGCCCAGCATCAGGGGTGTCGCAAGTGCTACTACAGTCATCAACACCAGGAAGGGTAATATCCCCATTAATGCAGTCCATAGTGCTGTTTCAAAATGGGAGAATATTTCCGCAGAATTCATTATTTCTGTACGTGAAAGGGTAAACCCCGTTGACATCATTTCAGTCAGATGAGCCAGCATTGTCGGCCCCATCAACAATAGCCCGGAGGAACCTACAAACATTATCCCCATGCTGTTTAATTCTTTAGAACGCGGTACCTGGCCATTCTTTTTAGCTTCACTGAGCTTTTTCGAGGTAGGTTCTTCGGTTTTTTCCTGACTGCTGTCATTTTCAGCCATCACAGTCCCCCTATTTTCTGGCTGGCCTGCATACCCAGTAACAGGATAGAATTAAATCTCGGTAAAATGGTTGGCATCACCAGCATCAGGATTATAAATCCAACTAGCATGGTGACCGGGAAACCCACTGAAAAAATATTCAATTGTGGTGCTGCTCGAGTCATCACACCCATTGCCAGGGTAATCACTAAAATGGAAATCATGGCCGGTAAAGCAACCCAGGCAGCGCCGATAAACATTTGACTGGCAAAGCTTAAAATAACCCAGAAGCTGTCACGCGGAATACCTTCTCCAGTGATTGGCAAACTTTGAAAACTACTCACTACTAACTGAATAATCATCAGGTGACCGTCTAACGCCAGAAACATCAAAGTACCCATAATTAAAAAGAACTGGGACAATACCGGGACATTAACCCCGTTAGCGGGATCGACCATCGAAGCAAAGCCAAGACCCATACTCATTGAAATAACTTCACCAGCGATGGTTAAGGCAGCCAATACCATTTGCAGTACGAAACCCATGGCCAGACCGATTAAAACCTGGTGTATAGAAATAGTAAGACCAGCCACTGATAGAGAGTCTACCGCAGGCACTTCAGGAATTAAAGGTAAAACCACAAAAGATATCAATAAAGCCAGCACCACCCGGATTCGCACTGATACCATTCTCGTGCCTATTACCGGTATGGCCATTAGCATCGCGCTAATTCGCATGAAAGGCCACATCAAACTACCGACAAAAGCAGTGGCGTCAGCTGCGCTTACATCGATCATCGATAATCACCCTATTAACCCGGGAATGCTGAGATAAAGATTACGTGTGTAATTCAAAATCAGCCCAAGCATCCAGGGACCAGCCACCATGATAGCCAGTACCAGCACCAGTAATTTAGGGATAAAACTAAGAGTCATTTCATTGATAGAAGTCGCTGCCTGAAACATCCCGATTAATAGACCAATCGCCAGAGCCGAAATCAGCATCGGTGCAGCAAGCATGACGATAATATAAAGCGCCTGCTGTGAGAGATCGATGATAGTGTCGGCATTCATAAATTCACCCGTTGATCAGAAAACTGGAAGCCAGAGTTCCCATAATCAATGCCCAGCCATCGACCAGCACAAATAACATTAATTTAAATGGTAAAGAAATAATTAAAGGGGACAGCATCATCATACCCATCGACATCAGTACACTGGCCACCACCAGATCAATGATTACAAAGGGAATAAAGATAAGAAAACCTATCTGGAAGGCGGTCTTCAATTCGCTGGTCACAAAAGCAGGCATTAATAATCGTAAAGGTGTCGCTTCCGGTGAATCAATAGATTCAACTCCGGCTATATCGGCAAACATCTGGATATCCGTTTCACGAGTCTGTGCAAGCATGAAGGTCTTGAAAGGTTCCACAGCAATTTTCATAGCTTCGATGGCACTAACCTGCTCCTGTAAATAAGGCTGAATGGCTGTATCATTGACCTGTTCAAGTACAGGGGTCATGATAAACAGCGTTAAAAAGAGTGCCAACCCGAGAATTACCTGATTCGAAGGCGTCGACTGTGTACCCATCGCCTGACGTAAAATCCCGAGAACGATGATAATCCTGGTAAACGAGGTCATCATTAACAGGATGGCCGGTAACAGTGTTAACACGGTCATCAAAGCAAGAATTTCCAGTGTTACACTGTAAGTCTGACCATCTGCAGCTCCACCTGCAACACTCAACGCAGGTATACCCGCTGTCTGAGCCTCTACCGGTAAGCCTATAAAAAATAAAAATGGGAGTAGCAACCAGTTACGAGGCATTGTGTTTATCCCGGTTCATTAACTGATTAAATTTATTACTGAAAGAATCAGTTTGCGGATTACTGTCATCAGTCTGCACAGGCTTTTTCATCGTATGTAGCTTTTCTATACGACCCGGCGTTAAGCCTAGCAACAGCTGTTCATCACCGACCTGAATTAATGCTATGCGATCACGCTGTCCGACAGAAATGGCTGACACTATCTGTATCAACCCATTTTGTGAGTGTTGTGTTAACTGCATTTTTTTCATCAACCATGCCAGGCCGAAAATAAGCAATAGAATAAATACCAGTGCAAAAACCAGTTTAAATAAATAACCGGAAGAAACCGGATCTACAGCCGGAATTTTAGCGGTTACCTGTTCGGCAAATAGTGGTTGAGAACAAAAAATAAATAATGACAGCAACAGTTTCATGAGTTTTATTTTAAATTTTTAATGCGTTCAGCCGGACTGATTACATCGGTTAAACGGATACCAAATTTTTCATTCACCACCACCACTTCTCCGTGAGCCACCAGGGTACCATTAACCAGAACATCCATCGGTTCTCCAGCCAGTCGATCCAGCTCGACAACTGAGCCCTGGTTAAGCTGTAATAAATTACGAATACTAAGCTTGGTTCTACCGATTTCCATCGCAATAGTGACAGGAATATCGAGCACAACATCCAGGTTGATATCACCCTGTTCATAACTCTGTGATTTATTGAGTGGCTTGGTGGCTACTTTTTCAATCTCTTCTTCAGCCGCTGAACTATCAGCTTCACTCTGTTCTTCCATAGCCGCCGCCCACTCATCAGCCATTGCCTGCTGGTCTACTGGATCCTCTTTCTTTTCACTCATTACTGTACTCCCGATAAATCCGGCTGTTTTTAATCAATTTATTTCGCTTGTGAAATTTCATGTTTTTTTACGTGTAAGCGATTTGGTGATGAATCAATGTTTTCTTTTAATTCAAGAATAGTTTCAATTTTAATGCCCACATTACCATTATGATCGCCATACTCACCTCTCATAATGGGCATATCATCTGCCATCAAGGTAACCTGTTCAGGCATTTCAATAGGAATAATATCGCCTGCCTGCAAATTGATCAGGTCAGAAACCTTTAGTATTTTTTCTGCGAACAGTCCGGTCAATTCTACCTTCGAGTGCATCAATTCTTCTTTTAGCAAAACACCCCAACGATCATCGGAATCACTCATGTCACTTTGCACACCGGCATCCAGAATTGAACGGATAGGCTCAATCATGGAATAAGGTAAGACCACATGAATATCTCCACCGCCACCTTCCAGCTCAATATGAAAACTGGATACTACGATTACTTCAGAAGGACTGACAATATTTGCAAGATGAGGATTTACTTCATGATTGTGATAGCTAAATTCAACTGTCATAATCGGCTTCCAGGCTTTCGTCAGTTCATCGAAACACATATGCACCACTTTTTCGATGACACGTAACTCGGTATGGGTAAAGTCACGTCCTTCTATCTTTGCGTGAATACTGCCATCACCACCAAAAAAATTATCGACAATAATAAACACCAGCTTCGGATCCAGCATGATCATACCGGTACCTTTTAACGGGTCCATCTTGATCAGGCTCAGACTGGTAGGAACAAACAAGGTATGAATATATTCAGAAAATTTAATCATCTGAATGCCATTCACAGAAATCTCCGGAGTTTTTCTCAACATGTTGAAGAAACTAACTCTGAAATAGCGCGAAAAACGCTCGTTAATCATTTCAAGTGTCGGTAACCGGCCACGGACAATACGTTCCTGATTATTAAAATCAAAAGCATGTGCTTCACCATCATTGAAATCTTCGTCACCTGAAGTATCGACAGCACCATCATCAACTCCATGCAGTAAAGCATCAACTTCATCCTGACTTAAAATGTCTGTACTCACAGCCTGTATCCCGGTTAATTACTGCATGACAAAATTAGTGAAAAATATGTTATCTATTTCACCGCCATTGCCATATTTATCGATCACCTGTTGAATAGAATCCTTAACTTTCATCTGCAATTGCTGCTTACCTTCCGGCGAGCGTATATCGGCTGAATTCTGCTCTGCAAATAACAGTGTCAGATTATTGCGTATTAGTGGTTTGTGAGTTTCAAGCTCTTTGGCAACTTCAGAAAAATAGGTCAGAATATTAATTTGAACCTGTAAAAACCCGACCGGATCTTCCGGCCCGAGATTGACCGTAAATGGCTTAAGTTCAATATAGGTTGGATCATCTTTCTGAGGCTTTACCTCCTCGATGACTTCTGCAGTGGCTGGAGAATCACCTCCGCCCAATAACATGATGGTTACGCCTACTGAAATGCCAATCAATAGCAACACGGCTACTATGATGATTATCAGTTTTTTGTTACCGCCTTTTGCTTCTTCTGCGGGTTCTTCTTTTTTCTTAGCCATTGAGCTCTCCAGTATCTAGAGACTAAACAAGCAAGCTTAATGCCAATTAATTTTCCCTTTAATTTCAACTAGTTAATTAATGTAAATACTCAAATGACGATAAATTGACATAATTATCGGGTTGAGGCGATCAACAATTTGACACCGCCCAACTATTTGAAATCTATAAAAATCAGGAAACTAGAAATTATCGAGGGTAATAATTTTACGATCAGTCATGACTTAATAGCTGGAATTTATGCTATCTGACAGGTGAAAGCCGTATTGATAGAAAAACACTGGAGGATTATGTGAAACGCGACACGGGTAGGTTTATGGTTAGAAATACGATAAATCATTAAACTATGCTTGACCAAGGGAGGTCCAGCAATTAGCAGCTGAATTAACATCTGGCTGAAAGTAATTACCCATAAATATCCTGAATCCTTAGCTTAAGGGCGGAATTATGGCGCATGATATTGCTTTTACAGAAACTTGCTGCTG
>ERZ890953.582-NODE-582-length-20606-cov-5.907693_pt1 | contig 20606 bp, 15 predicted proteins | sample MGYA00521264_ERZ890953 | MGnify/ENA primary metagenome ERZ890953 (study PRJEB32303, sample SAMEA104408629) | aquatic metagenome | biome: Brackish water; feature: Chemocline; material: water | place: Baltic Sea | collected 2014-10-26T21:54:00 | depth 200 m ...
CCTTTCAGTTTTCAAAATATGAATCCTCAAATAAGAATATGATTTACCTTGATAACATTACCCTGTCAGGATTTGATAGTGAAATTCCTATACAGGATTTTTTAAAGTCACAAGTGGAAGTTAAGTTAACTGCTGTTAATAAAGCAGCACAGAAATATTCTTCCGCTTTACATACTATTTTTCAAATAATATGCTCTGATTCCAGTGCATATTTGCTGATACATAAATCAAATTCTATTCGCAATAAACAATAATGATATCCCTCCTGTTAAGGCGTTAAATTACGATCATCTATTACATCTACAGAGGCATTGTCAACTGTAGAAGATAATACTGGAATCGTCGTAGTGTTAATTCGAGAAGTATCTATTCCCTGGCTGATCAAGTGTGCTTTTACCGCGTTAGCCCGGGTTACGCTGAGTGCTAATTCATTGTTAGTTCCTATCCAGAATATGCTCCAGTAATCAGGGGTACTTCCGCGAATAGTGACAGTAGCATGACTTCTGCTTAATAAATATTGCACAACCGGTTGAAGCAGTGTGGTGGCAGTTGACGGTAAGGTTGAGGTTTGTCGAGTAAACGGTATATTCACAGTTGACGGGATACTGCGCTGCATTTCTATCGGACTACCTTTTCCAGTGCTATTTTCTAATAGCCCGAAACGCCAGCCTTCGCCTAAAAAGTAAGCCCTTTGTATTGCTTCTTCGCCATCCTGATCATGACTAAAAAGAATATCTCGAAGTTCGACAGTTTTAGTAAAATAACGATCATAGCCGGTTGTAACTCTGGCAGCAGCTTCTTCTGTACTGGAAAGGGGAGCAGGACTATGAGCCTGGATCGCAGTGACTAATCGATCAGTTAGTGCTCTGGCTAAATATTCAGTAAAGCCTTCAGAAAGAATATCGGTAGAGGAGCGGACCTGTTGCATCCTGCGAATCTGGCTATTAAAATTTGCATGGGTAAATTTATGCATTGCCTCATGTAAGACTGTATGAGGAATTTCTGATAATTCAAATGCTCGTCCAAATTCTATATTGCCAGCCTGGGTTGTTGATGTGTTGAAAGTATCATATAAGGCAGAGCGTTCTCTCATTCTATTGGTTCCGGTTAAAAATGAGCTGCCAGAGGCAGATAGCCAGGGGACAAATGTACTCTCCCACCAGCTGGTATCTATTCCACATTTATCGGCAATCAGGTTATAGACAGGATCTTCATTGCCTGCGAACCATTCGAGGAATTCGGCAAACATATCGTCATTTGTTCGAATAGTATCTCCATATGTTGTTGGTTTTCTACTCACACTTGCCATGAAAGTTGCAGCAGAAACGGAAGGTGCAAACGGGCTGTAATATGAATTTATTAATGGCATTGCTTCATCTGCACATAATGATGCGATTGGCATGGGATCGGGAGCATCAACTGGTGAAAGCGGAATCTGTGAGCGCAGTTCTGTATTGATTTGAGTGGCCACAGTTTGTTCAAAATTCGCAGGGGGTGCTAAACAGGATATTCCGCTTGAACCACCGGTTGGAAAAAGAACGCTTTCTATTTGACTCACAACTGGTCCTGAATCTGTTGATAATCCGTGAGTCGTCCTTTCAGCTCTTAACGAAGCAGACAGCGGGTCAAAAGAAGAAGGGGATGGCGCAGGAAATGGACCCATCGGAGCAGCTGGCGCGGCAGCATTATAATTGATTCTTCTTCTGCGGGTATCAGGGTCTTCCCTGCGTTGCAGAACTGAACTGCCTGCCTGTTGTAGAGTATGAGTTAGCTCATGTGCTAATAAATTTTTTCCTTTAGCGGATGAGGGGTTATATTGATTTTTATTGAAATAAATATCCTTACCCTGTGTAAAAGCCAGAGCGTTTAACCGTTCAGTAAGTGAATGGGAAGAGTTGTTATTATGAATTTTAATGTTGCTGAAATTACTTCCGAAACCGGCTTCCATTTCAGATTTTATGTTACTGGACATGGGTTCGCCAGTATTTGCAGAAGACCTTAACCCGGATTCAAAATTTATCTGCTCATTAGAGGTGTTGCTTTTATCCGGCCTGGATTGGGTTAGTCCATCATGACTAATAAACCGGTGAATTTTATTGACTTCTGGCGTTGCAGGAATTTTATGTTCAATATTATAAGCTATGAGATCTGCCTGACTCTCATATTTGTCATTGGACTGCCCAGTCTGCATTCTGGGCTGCAAAATTTTGAGCACTGCAGGCGCATGCTTTACTGCCAGTTTTTTATTTGAAGCATGACGTTTCTTACTGGTTTCTGCTGAATATATCAGATTCATAAGCTTACCTCAGTGTTCCAGCCAGATGGACTTCCCTGTACATTATTCAGGAATTATGGAATTGTGAATTTGATTTTGTCATTCGCCTTTTTCACCAGGCTGGTCGCAGTTTTTATTTGTATACCCAGGCTTTTCAGTTTTGCAGCATCGACATTGGCGAGTGCTTTTACATCAGTGATATTATTATCCTGCAGGATTTTGACATTTTCTGCTGTTATACCCTCGATAGTGGAAACAGGTTGAGCGCCCTGTATGATTGGTTTTAATTCCTGACGCATTAATTTTAACTCTGACAGCCCGGTTTCCAGTTCGATCAGTCGATTATCTGAACTGGTTTTTTCCAGTTTGATATTATTCAGCTCTGCTTTCAGGGTATTCACTTCCTGTCGGGCTGCCTGTTTGTCTGATTCAAGTGAAAGAATGCGGGCTTCTGCTGCACTATTTTCATTTTTTAGCGTACCTAGCTGATCCTTTAAGTCGGTTACTTTTTCTTCATAAAGTATTTGTTCTGCATCTATTACCTGTATTTTTTGCTGTAGGAGCTGGTTATTCATTTCCACTGTTTTAACGGTATAAACGCCCGGTTTATAGTTGTATTCCTGCATCGTTAATTCTTCATAACTCTTCTTATCCCTGTAGCCGGTGCCGACAAAACTGGTTAAACCTTTCTGGGCCATGCTCTGTCCCTGAATTGAGATTTCTGACAGCATATTGGTTTGATCGGCATTGATGATGGCCTTACTCATACCTAACTGGAAAGGACTGATAGTGAGCGCTTTTTCATTTGTCTGTTTTGCGAAATTAGGTAATACCAGGCAACAGAATTGCTCCACTAACCAGCCGACTATCGGGGCGACTGGAATCAACGATAACCAGTAGGAAACCGTTGGGAAAGATTTAACATATTTACGCTTTGTGAAATTACAGATATTGTGAACATTACTTCCGTCCATGCTGAGACAACCCAGGTAGACTTTTTCATCTTCATCACAATCTGGACAATCCACCAGCAGGTGCTGGCAGAAACAATCCTTTAAATATTGTAACAGCCCGGTGAGTAGCTGAAAAAAGGCGTTGATTACATCATCACGGTATTTAGCCAGTATTGCTCTCTCATTCTGGTAGACCGGAAGATTGTAATTAAGCACGGTGATCGATTGTCCAAAGTGATTGAGAACAAATATCTGCTCTGTTGAATCAGTATTGACGATTTCGATGGGGCTGGCCTGAACTGGTATACTTGATAATATGGTCTTTTCGTACAACCGGGGAACTGCGGGTATGTACTGTAAATCATGATTTTTAAATCGACTGGCAAGTATGCCATCCAGGGTTTTATTTTTGATAGTGCTTAATGAAATATGCCCGGCGTCTCCAAAAACATGATATTTGTTGCCTGACCACTGCCATAACTTTTCATTAACCTGTTGAAAACCTTTCTTTTCAAATCGACAGAGTATTTTATTTACGCCTTCATTGATGACCAGAAATAATACCAGATCGGGTGTTTTAAGGTTGTTTGCTGCGTTAGTAACAACATCAGTTTGTAAATCAGTGAGGGAGGATAATACAAACCCATCGACACCCGCGACGGGTTTATCGTTTACCTGAAAATTTATGATATTTGCAGGTTCAGGGGCATCTAAAGATTTACCATTAAAAACCGCTACGCTATTGTAAAATCCATTGGCACAGGACCGACTCAAAAGTATTTGAGTTGTAACTTTATCTTCAGTTTCGTAAGTAGTTGCAAAAACCTGATCACTTTTCATATTAAATTCAATGTGTCCGGAAGCCTTAAGCGGCCAATCCGGCTCCTTTTTTATTTTCTCCTGTTCGAAAAGCTCGTCATAGTTAAACGCATATACACCCTGGCATATTGCAACAGCGAATAAATGTTTTTGTGACCAGGGTGATGGTTTGATGCGAACGATTTTTACACCGCAGATAAAACTGGTCTGCCACTCTATGGGAATGCTGCAATCCTTGATTTGTTTTTCATCAAACGTGCCACGCGCAAACAGCGTATCTTCCTGATGGATGATTGCAGTCAGGTAAATGGTGTTTTTTTCATCGATCATTAAATCGGTAATACTGCCATTTTCTACCTGTTTAATATCGATGTGACCTAAAAGATCACCGGTGCAACCCTTTTTGGATTGTTCAAAAATAAATATCCTGGAGCTGTTTCTCTGCCAGCCAAGTAAGTATCTGCCATTGGGATGTAAACGCAGGTGATCCATCATTTCGGGAGTGAACCAGGTTGCCCGGCAATTATCTTCCTTAAAGGGGTAATCTGGAAATCCATCCTGCTGAAACTGGCCACAGAAAGTTCTACTGCTTAAATGATCTTTCAATTTGTCATAAAGATCTTTGAATAAAGCATGTTCACAAAGAGAAACGTTTAGAACGGTATTTGCTTCCTGCTGGTTTTTGTGGAATACCAGGTTGGTTAACGCCAGCGTGCGTCTTTTAACTGGCGGAATCAGTTTTTTTCCACACTCAGAGGTGGCGCAACGTGCCTGCACATCGGTTTCCGCCATGTCACCTTTTAAGGTGTCGATCAGATCGACAATACAGTCCTGATAAAAATCAAACAGCAGGGTTTCACGAAGCCTGTCCATTAACGAAGCCTGGCGATCGGGTTGGTACAATTCAATACCGACATCCAGGGTCTGTTGATCGTTATGTTCGAGATACAGACAGAGCCCCTGGTCTTTTTCCAGTTGCTGTGGATCTATACCTGCTTTTTTTAAGTACTCGGGAATATTGACAGGCTTATTCTGTTTGATATCCATATCCCTGCCTTCGCAGTCGAGTGCGTAACCCGGTCTGAGGTTGACGGTTTGCGGGTTTTCACGATCACACTCCAGTGTTAATCCACACACGATTCCCCAGCCATGTAAATATTTATTGTGTCGGGGTAAATCATTTTGCTGGCATAAGTGATCAATAGCATCCTGCACCGTTTTCACATCGGGCATATTGCAAATTTCGTTGTCCAGGCATATATCATCTGCCCGTAAGTCGGTAAGACTTGGAAATTGTGCTAAATGGCAGGCATTGTAATCATCGCATTCAACGCCATCGGGTAATGTCATGCTGGTTCCATCGGCAGCTACATCGACCAGTAACATGTAATGATGTTGTTCGCCCTGTGGTAACGCACCGCTATCAGCTTCTTCGCCCTGTAATAGTATTTCACCCTGCTGGTGTATGGCTTCTCTAACCGGAGCTGTCCAGTAGTCACCGCATAACAGGGACTTGTCTGAAAGCTCAATCAGTAATTTAATAACACGTAGTTCAATGGTGACAGAGCCACCGCCCTGTATGACCGTACCAGGATTATCGGTGCCTATCTGTAACTCGATGTCTCCTTCAAAACCGCTGTTCAGTTGCCAGTCACTTCCTGCTTTGACTAACTTGCAAAAGCCATCCCAGCGTCGCACATAATTTTTTTCGGCGGGCGCAGAGGGCGGGTATGTTTCAAACAGGGCGTCTCTTTGTCCATCGATGATCCTGTTATTAGCGCCATCTCTTGCCAGGTGGTTACCCAGAAATTTTTCATCTGTATCATTAAAAAATTCATACACATACTGGCTGCTGATAAAGTCGGCGGGAAGGTCAGTAACTTTATAGGCTTCAGCACCATTTTCTGATGACCATTTGAGGGTGACTTCGTTGGCAAGTACGGGATGGTCCTTATCTCTTTGCTGTGGTGGTAGAGGATCGTTGTAGTGCACATCGTGCAGTTCAACCCTGAATAAATAATTTCCAACCGGGTCATTTAAATCAAGTTCTTCGGAGCAGGGGTCACACTGGTCTATTTCGCTGGATAAACTGCGCAGTATCAGTTGCAGTTGGGCATCACCGATTGGCGGGTTAACCTGCGGGCACAGAGGCTGGGTATCGGTGTCGCACCATTTGACCTGAGCCATGGTCTGGGTGCGGGTTGTGGTATCCGCACCGTGTAAACCCGGGTCACGTAAATTCTCATCTTCCAGCCAGCTTACAGCACGTTCCCATACATCCAGGTAAAGGCGGTATGCACTGGCCGTTGGTAGAGCAGGTGCTTCAGGGTAGCGAAGCTGATGATCGTATTCAAACAATTCCGGGTCAACTGCAGGTTCTCCTTCAGCAGCTTTGTCTGCTACTACTTCTGCAGGTACGCCATCGACATACACCCGCCCCCAGTGCAGGCTGGGTATTTCTGTATCACCAGATTGAGTGAGCTGAAGCAAAGCATCAAAACGAGGTGTGCCAGTACCGATCACATCCAGCAAGGCCTGATTGAGGCGATCTCTGGAGAGTAATGCCTGTTCTGTTAAATCAGAGTCGGTCAGCATTCTGCCCTGTTGGTGGCAAACAGATGAGTAATTTTTTGTAGCTTGCCTGCTATTACGTGATATCTGTGTTTTCATGTTTGTTCCAGCCTTATCAATTTGGTCTAATATATTCAGTCAGAGTCTGCGTCATTGCTAAATTTACCGGGTAAATCATGCAATGAAATATCGGGAATAATCACTGCCTGCATTCCCGTCGGTAGAAAATTTTCAAGTTTTTTAATAACTGCCTGGTGCCTGGCGATTAAGTACAGGTGGTGATATGCACCCATTTCTCCGCCGTCTTCGGCACCAAAAGAGATTTTTCTGGCGGTTGACGGATGTAACACGGCGCAGCCAGCTTCAGCAAAAACTGTGCTGCGAAATATAGCCAGCAGTTTATGTGTGTTGAACAGGCTAACGTCTCCATCGAGTTGTTGTGGATGTAGTGCTGAATAACGAATACAGCCTTCACCAGGTAACGAGTCAGTATCGTGATCGCGCCGGATCAGGCCGTTAAAAATACACTCACTGGCGGTTAACTTTTCGGCAATGGTGTCAGTTAAAACGGTGCAATACTGCATGTTAACCAACCCCTTGGCGGCCTGAACACGTTTCATTAAACAGTTGCTGGCGTTTAATACCGGGCTGTCGAGGTCAGTGCTGTGTACTTCTGCCGCCAGTACCGCGCAGCGATCAAGTTCCAGTCGACCTGAGTCCACTTCAATCGTGTGGCTGAAAACAAATCCTTCAAATCGCCAGCTTGCAGGATCTGCCGGGCCGGTACCACTCGGAACCTGTTCCAGTTTGACCCGTTTGCGGATGATGATGGGCCGATAAATTTTTTCCTTCAGGCTTTTATTCCGAAACACAGTTGATTGTGCGCTAATTTCAATATCAACAAGCTGTAGAAAGTCTTCATTTTCTGCCAGCGTATCACTCCATGAAAATCGCCGTGTTGCAGGAACGTCTTCAAAAAAGCCTGGTTGTGTTGCAGCAAATATCAGCACTCGCTGCGGATGGAAATGTCCCTGTCGCCAGTTGGCATTGCGAAAATCTACGGTTCTCACTGACGGGTCGTCAAAATAACCCGGTATCCAGTCTGTTTTCCTGCCATCAACGGGTAAAATACTATGCCCCTTATTGCAGTTTTGTGAACCATGTAAACTGCTCTGGCGCCAGCGATAGTGGTTTCCTGATATAGAGCTGGTAACGGCAGCCGGATTATTTTCATCGGCCTTGACAGCGCTGCCCTGACAGCGTAAATCGACGGTTCCGGCTGGTAAACCGGGGTGCCTTGCCCATAAGGGTGCCAGATCAGGTTGCTGTGTTTGCTGGTAGGATAAAAAACCGTCCGCATAGTCGGTATCTGCTGTATAGCCATAACTGTCAATCGGTAATACCGGCTTACCGATACGGGCAGTGGTGGCTACTCGTTTCCAGCCCTCGTGAACCACCACTTCCATGCCGCCAATGGTTTCGGCAACCTGTTCTACAACACCCAGCGTACCTTTGGCTTTGCGCCAGGATATTGCATTGGCTATTTCTTCGCGTTGTCCCTGTTCAAGAGGGGATAGCAGTTTGACATCGAATAAAGCTGCCATATAAGGTAACAGCCAGGGCTGTGAATCAATATCGAATGCGGGCTCACTATCGGGGAAAATATCGGCATAACGTTGAAGTAACGTATTATGGATTTGATCCAGTAATAATCCCGTACCATTCAGGTATTTTTGCAGATCCTCATAGCCTATATCCTTTTCGCGGTAGACAGCAGGCAGAATATTATAGAGCAGTTCGGCATGTTTGAATTTTTTTGCACTGTTCATAATACCAACCTATATCTCGTATGCCACACTGCTTATCTGAAGCGGATATTTATCCGTGTTCAGATAGATCAGCTGATTTCGTTTGACGCTAACTTTACGTATTTTCCCATCAATACCTTTGTGTAAAAGAGGTTTGCTGGCAATCGCTAATGAATTAAAAGAGTCGGCCAGGATTTCACAGGAAGCATTTTCTACACCTTCCACCTGCTCTATTAAGGCAATGATTTCGGTACGAAAAAGAGCCTGTCCTAATACACGCTGTTTAATATCCAGCTGAGTTTTCAGATGTTCCAGTACGGCAGATTCTACCCGCTTTTTATCAAAGGCTGACTCGTCCACCATGATGCTAATGTCAAGTTTCATGAACAGCGCCTGAAATGAAACGACCGATATTGGTGTGCCGGGCACTGCATGTTGAATTAGAAACGTGCGGATTACATTAGATGATTCTGAATCTGTGAGAAACTCTTCGCCACCAGCCGCTACTACGACTACTTCAATTTTAGAACGTGCCGGTCTGTCGGGCATTATCTCAAATGCTCTGGCTTGCCAGACCATACTATGGTTGGCAGCCAGATAAGTGAAATCGTCTAAAGAAACCGCTCTGGACAGGGTTAGAACAGTGGCTGGAGCACTTTCGCGCATGGAACTGGCTGATTCTTTCTGAGCACCACCACTGCTTGCTAAAGGCGCAATAAAGTCTTCTACGAATAAATGTGGGCGAGCTATTTTCACCAGGGAATGCGCTTGCAGGTTGCCTTCTTCGCCATAACCATTACGGTAGCGTACGCGTACGTTATCTATTCCTGTTGGTAATCGTCGCCCGTGTCTGCCATCACCAAAGCACACAGATAACATGTTATCTTCGTTTACTTTTACCTGGTAGTGATGATCTTCGGCTGACGACAGAGACAGGTCTTCAACCTGTAACCAGACTCTTTGTCCTACGCGTAAAATGAGATCAGCTCGTACCCCGTTACTAAAAGTAGAATCTGCAACCCATGAAATTTTTTCTGAAGTTAAATCGAATCGCTGGTTAATCTGTGAAGCATCTCCATTACCGACAATTTTTTCCGGTTGTGTTTCACCGTGCGTGGCTTTAACCACGTTGGCATAAACAACAGTGTTATTTCGGGTGAAATATTTTGCATCGGGGGTTTGATGAAAAGGGGGGGAGACAGTCAGGCTGTTTGCATCCATATCTTTGAGTTCTACCACCACGGCCAGTTCATCGCAGGCACAAATCAGTTTTTGACCTAAAGAAAGGTGCTGTATCAACGCAGGATTTTCCAGTTGTAATATTGTGGCAGAGTCAGGTTCAGAGCCAGTGGATTTATTTTCCCAGGCTGGATCATTGTTAATGTTATAGTTTTTATGTTTTAAAGTCAGCTTAAATGCCGAGCGCAGCAGGCTTACACTGTTAACAGTTTCATGCAGGCTAAGGGTGAACCAGTCTTTATCTATATCGATAGTATCAATCAGGCTGGCCGTTACGCTTCCATCTTTTTGCTGTACCAGTGCCCAGCTCGCAGATTCCAGTTTTGAAGTTTTTCCGGCAAAACGAATCTCAGTCAGATTGGCCTGCTGGATAGAGCCCTGTTTAATGTTTCCAGGGTAATAAATTTGTTTGCCATGATCTTCTTTGATAAATCTTCTGGTGAGTTCATCAACTGTACTGCCATCGAGCGTAACAGAAAGTTTGTTTAAATTTTCGTCAACAAAGAAAGCCTGTTCATCAGTGAAATCTTCCGGTAAAAGATAAAGCCGTTCACCGCCTTCCATTTCAGGGTGAGTCTGCTGTTTCAGGGTACGCATCCTGTAAATTTCTTCACCGGGTTGCGGCGGGCTGGATGTGTCATTGAATTCAACATGTGTTAATTCATTTTTCAGTATTTTGCGGGGTGACCATTCATCATCTTTTTTAGCAAAAATCATTTCATTTTCGGCGAGCCCGGTCTCCTTGCTGAAACGGGCACTGTTAACCCCGTTAGCGAGCGGAGAAGAGACAAACTGAGCTTGCAGATAAAGTGTGGATTCATACAGGGTGAATTTATCGGGAAGCGAACCGTTCAGTAATGTTAATTCAACATAATCACCTGAAGTATTATTTTTTATGGCAGATACCCTGACCGCAACAGCTGTTTTAGTCGTTGCCAGAATGCCTGCGTCACCCACATTGATATCCTCACTGAAGGTATTGAGATAAAAGCGAACAGGGTTATTAAATTTTTGTTTTAATGGGGTTAAATTTTTATTCCAGTCTTTCAGCTGTAACCTGTTAACCAGTGCATTTCCTTCAAGTTTTTGCAAAGTTTCAAAAATAATAGTGGGATCACCCGGTTCGGGTTTATTCTTAATGGCAAACCCCTTTTCGACTGCACCATTTTTAGCTTCTTTAAATAGCAGGGCAATAGTGGTTTCAGCTGAAGCAGGTGGTGCAGGGCTGTAGTCAAGTAATGCTACCAGTTTGCGAACATTGTCCCACTCTGCCGCAGTAGGCAGGTAAGCTTCGTTGGCATAGGCATTGATGTATTCACCGAGCACATGTGAACTGCGGCTGAAACTTCTGAGAATTTCCCAGGCATAGTCGCGTCGTTCATCATAGTACTGCGCTCTTAAACGCTTATTTGTTTGTAGTCTGGTTTCATTGGGTGTTACCACAAAACGATCTTGCAGTTCTTTCCATTGTTGCTGTTTACCATTATCAAATTCTTTTAATAGCTGTAAACGTAAGGTTTCAAGATAGGTAGTGGCGTTACCATCTACATATTGAAATTTCGTCAGGCCGGCCCGGTTCCAGCGTGTTAAGTCTTTTTTATTATTCAGTTTCATCCCGGCTTCCCTCCATGCAGTTTAACTTTCAGGGAACCGTTTTGCGGGATGCTTATATCATTTTCGAGTACCGCAATTTCATGTCCCTTTAATATGATTCTGCCGCTATCGGATTGATCGGTATAGATTGAGCCAATACGCTTCAGGCGGTTAATGCACACCGATTGAATGCCATCCAGTGCCGTGAGTACTTCAATGATATTGCTGGCTACAACATCCTCTCCAAACTGTAACTGTCCGGGTGCAAAAAAACCAGCCAGTGGATCTAGTAACGCAGCATGTACCGCGTCATTTATTTCTGAACGGTAAAAATCGCCGATGATATTGATTGAAATTGACAGTACTATGCCGACCAGAGTGGCATCCTGTAACAGTACTTCCTGGCCGATCATGCGCTGGCGCTTTATAATATCCTGTATCAGGAAACGGGAGTTTCGGTTTTCAATATCGGGAACCTGGTTAATGTCGATCTGTTGCTGCTGGTAGTAACTAACCAGGTCATTTTTAAATAGCTCAAACAGTTCGTCCTGCTGTTCTGTAGAGTCGGCCTGCGGGATAATATTCTGCCTGCTCAAGGTCTCATCGAGTAACAGGTTATTGATCAGTCTGACTACCAGAAAGTGTGTATTCCATGAACCGCTCCAACGTGAATAGGCATCTACGTCCAGTACCAGCGGATGGTTCAGTAACTGGTTTTTATAGTCTTCCAGAGTGACCATTCTGAGTTGCTGGTGTATGGAGCGTGGACCGTCGTGTTTTGCTTCCTGCATCAAATGAGGGTAGTAACTCCACAGACTTTCCAGTTCATCGTTACTGATGTTAACTTCCGGGTAATTTAACATCTCTGCCTGATCTTTAATTTTAGCGAGCATGTCGCGCTGGATATGGGATTTTGGCTGATAACCAATCATTTCCAGCATGCGGCGAACCGTATCCGGTCTTCTGGCGGTTTGCAGAAAAGTTTCAGACTGTATTCGATCATTCATATCGGATAATTGATCGAGTATGACGGACAGCGCTTCCACCAGTACCACTTCCATGTCGGCAGGCGTCCAGTTATCCCGTTCGGGGAAGCGCGCTGCGAGTTGTTCCAGCATAAACAGGCGATATCCGTCGTAATCGCGTACGTCCCAGTCAAAGTCATCACCCAGTTGTGGAAGTGCAGCGGGTAACTCGACCTGCCGTTTGCCGCAATCACCGCAACCTTCTGAGTATTCCAGCCTGACTACGGGATTATCTGCCATCATCTTTCTCCATTGAGCAAAAATTCCAGCTTTTCAGAATGCTGTAAAGCGGCCATCTGATAACTGATAAATATTTTTAACTGTTCATTTTTTCCCTGCACATCTACCACCAGGGATTCTGCCAGAACTTCGCCTTTCAAAGCTTCTGCCAGCGTAGCCAGTAAGCGCTTTTTAACCAGTTCCCATAGTGTTTGCTGATTAGGTTCAAATACCAGAGCCCTGGCACCGATACCGAAGTCCGGTCGGTACCAGCGCTCGGCCGGGTTAGTAAACAGAATCTGTTCGATCTGCTCGCGAACATGTTGCTGCCTGCTACTGACAGTACTTCCCTGTTTTCCTATACGCAGCGGGAAGCTCATGTAATCCCGGTTGTTGATCCTCGTTCTGGTGAGTTTTGCCATTTTATGTCACCTTGTTGGTCAAACTCAGGGTGCTCATTTCACCCTGAGGAATTGGCGGAGAGGTCGGAGCACCGGGGGCTGTGCAGGTATGCATGTGGGTGGCAAACAGGCTTAAAAAACTTTGTCCCTTAATTAGTGGTTCACCTCCCGAACCTCCGATGTTAATCATGCTGCCTTCTATGTTTATAGTGGCGCTGCTACTGATTTTTATGCCGCCACCCTGCATTTCTATCTGGTTGCCATTGCTATCACTAATGGTGGTACCTGCAGACTCCATTACGATGGTATTGCCGTTAGCGTCTTCTACGTGTATAGAGCTATCCTCTGCATTCATGGTCAGTGTGGCACCTGATGCATCTGTTAATTGTATCGTGCCCTGTGGATCGATTTTTAGTTCTGCATCGGCAGTGTGATACAGGCGAATTTCTTCTTCGCCATCGGTATCATCGAAAGACAGGATATGACCGGAAGGCGTTTTTAACTGTCGCATGTGTGGTGAACGGTCAGCGGCTTCGCTCGGTACGTCAGCAGTCTGCTGCCACACCGTTCCTGTCCAGATGGGTTTGCTGACATTGCCTTCTTCAAATTCGACCCAAACCTGTGCACTAACTTCAGGTACCAGAAACAGACCCTGGTCACTCAGTCCACCAAAAGGCAGACAGGGTTCTGCCCAGTGGGTTACCTGGTCGCCGAGCACGGAGGGAACAGTCAGTTTTACTCTGGCTCGTTTTTCCGGATCTTCATTATCGGTGACAAAACCACGGTATTTGCCGAAATAGGTTTCCTGTGAGCGGGTGACGAGTCGATTGATTTCATTTTCCATTACAGGATCCCCGACAGAATATGTTCGTCACTTTGTTCTTCACCTACGGCTGAATTGCGAATTAATTGAAAGTTAACGATGTAGTTAGTGCTATCGAATACATGTGTGGTGGAATCGACATACCATTTGCCGTTATTGTCGCCAGCTCCTCCCACTTCAACCATGCTGCCTGGTAATAACAGCTGTCCAAATACGGTGCCTATTAATTTACCATTAGCCTTCAGTTTGAGTGCATTTTCTTCCGCATTGGCAAGTGCAGATGCTTCTGCAGACTGTTGATCATTACCATTACCGGGAGGCTGATTCCAGGCAAACTCTTCGAGACCACTGTCTGCAGAGTCCGCTGGTCTGGTACCCATCAGCTGGGTAACAGGGTTTTGTTCGGCTATGCTAATTTGATCACCTGATAAGGGGGCAGTGCTAACGCGAATTCGATCCGGACTATAACCGTCAAAGCTTATATTGAATTCGGTGCAGTTAGTGTCTTTCCCTGCATTCACCAGGATGGTCTTGCCAGAAGCTTCCGCTGTAGTGCGTGGTGGTCCAAAAAACAGTTGTTCGACTCCGACATTATTGCGTAAATACCATTCATAGTTTTGTCCGACCAGCATTCTCAGGAAGCGATAATCAGTTTGATTCTGGTGGTAACTCATCGGAGGTGAGGGTGGCAGATCGGTATTCAGGGTTAAATCATAATTTGCCAGCAATGCACTGATAATGTCTATATTAGTCTGTTCTTCCCATGGCAGGTTGCGTTGATTTCTATCCATAGCCGCCAGCTTGTCCTGACAGATTAGTGTCAGTGTGGCAACCTGACCCTGTTCGGGTACTGAGGTTGAAATCTGCTGGATGTAGCCGTTGAAAAAAGGTTCTTCAGATGTGCCGAACACCACAATAATTTCAATTGGAGCCCAGCTTCTGATGCGTGGATCTTCAGCAAGTTCGTAGCGGCCGTTGTGTCTTACCATGACAAAGGTCAGTATTGCCTGGGCACTGCCCTTGCGGGTTAATCTGACTTCTGTTTTTTGCAGGTTGGCATAGAATTTGGAAAATTCGCTACCGCCGATTTTGATGATGCATTCACCGGGATCGCGTGTTTCCAGACCGAGCATCGCTGCCAGACTCATTACTCTTTACCTCTCGCTGCCGGGATGGAAACAACATCACCATGCATGTCTTCATCGAGCATTTCAAAGCCGTACATAAAATCAGCATTGGCATCCAGAATACGCCACCAGCGACGATCCTCTTTATAATAGGCATTGGCCAGCAGGTCGAGCCGGTCGGTGTGCAACACGGTATGTTCGACGATGCCCGGTGGCAGGCCTAACTGTCGCTCTCTAAAACCTTCAAAAGAGCTATCTTCACCGAATGGATTCGTATTTTCATATCTTGATCCTTTTCTACGCATACTTTTTCCTCACAATGCTGTGTTAAAACGGTAAAGGCACATTCAGCAGATTGGCTGCTGACATCACCATGCGTTGCACCTGTTCAACTTTGTAAAACGGGTTGTCGCTTTCCAGTACCTGTAAACTGATACTGGCTTTCGCTCGATAGGGTTTTAGTGTTGGCAGGTGTGCCTGTTCTTCCATTGTCAGGCTGGTGATAAAAACGGGTAAAATATGACTACCCCAGATAAATAATAAAACAGATAGATGCTCATCTCTTTCATGAGCATGGCGACTACCCCCGGTTAACGAAGCCATTACCTGAAAGGGGCCGGATCCGGAAATTTTAGGTTCAAGCATGCTGCGTAAAGCTGCCATTTCGGGTTCTACGCCAAAGGAAGTGGCAACGGCATGCATTGGGTGTGATCTATCATTGAGCTTGTCGGTAGCGTCCAGCAAAATATCGAAACTGATCGTTTCTGCAGCAGCGCTTGCACCCTGAGCAATACGATTTGCATCAGACGGAGTCAGAAAATCAATAATGGGCATGGCATTGCTGTCGATGCTGACAGTTCGGGTTCGGGTCAGAGATTCCGGGTTAAACTCAAAGGCGACTGCCAGTGGTGGCAGGCTCAATGCATATTCTATGATCATACCTTTTGCTGTGTTAATCATTTAAACCTCCCACTAGTAGAGTGAGGTTTATTTTTTGTTAACTTTTCTGATAATTGATCTGATAGCTGGCTGGCTACACGATGCGGGTTTCCACCAAAATGGCCCCGCAGTGACAAACTAAGTTGATTGCTGCTGTGTAAATCCTGAGCCTGCAGTTGAATTTGCTCGGATATTTTGCGCGCCAGAAAAACCGGGTCACCCTGCCATCCAGCCGCCAGTCGGATAGTAATATTGTCGATATTAATTGTACTGTTGCTCATATGTCTTCTGCCGAAATAATTTCTTTTGGAAGATAGTTTGCCAGATGTCTTAACTGGTTGGTTCGGGTCTGACCGTCGGATTTTTGTAATACACGCCACACACCTACAGTAATATGTTCTAAATTAATTGGTACTGATTCAGCTGCTGCCAGAATGGCGGCATGGTTGGCTGCATTGCGAATTTCACCACCCGACAATGCCACCGCTTCGGCAACCAGTGGTAAATCCAGGTTTTCTGACAGGGGAGCCAGCGGAGGTAATAATTTCTGCCATAAAGCCAGCCTTTCCCTGCTTTCCGGACGTGGAAAGGTCAACACAAAATGAAAGCGGCGCTGAAATGCCTGGTCAATCTGTTTACGCAGGTTAGTGGTTAGAATACAGGGGCCCTGATGTAGCTCGATACGTGACAGCAGGTGGCTCACTTCCATATTGGCATAACGGTCGCGAGCATCCTTGATCTCACCGCGTTTTCCCATCAGAGCATCCACTTCATCAAACTGTAACAGTATCTTTTGTCCCTGCACGGCGTCGAATAGCGCGTTCAGGTTTTTTTCGGTTTCACCAATGTATTTACTAATTAAGGTGCCAAGGTCAACACGATACAGTGACCAGCCAAGCTTATTCGCTATGACACTCGCTGCAAAAGTTTTTCCGGTTCCTGAAGGGCCGCTAAACAGAGCAATGGGGCCGCCGGCAGCTCTACCACCCCATTCATTAACCACCTTGTCGGCATAATGAATCCAGTGTAAATATTCAGTTAACATTCTACGTTGTGAAGGAGGAATGATAAGGTCATCCCAGCCGGCATCAATAGTGATATGTACAGCACCTGGAATGGATAAAGGTTGTGCGGGTAAACCACTAATCAGCGCTAAAACGGCAGGGTGAGGTTTCAGTTGTAGCAGCGGGCCATCTCCCTCTACCAGTAGTAACCCCCTGGATACCAGTAAACCGAGGCGACCGGTTAATTGTTGTGCAGACAAATACTCCTCATCATTGAGTGCCAGCAGTCTGTGTATAAATGCCAGTGTGGGATATATATTGCTAGTTTGCTGTAAATCCTGAAGCATTAAAGCCACATTAGGATTAATGGCAGGGGCGTAAACGCAGGCCAGCATATCCAGTGCCAGATCTGGCAAGCCTTCGATGGAAAGCTTATGCCAGCCAGATAATTCCTTGCGTAAAAACTCGACCTGATGTTGAGCATCCTGCAACTGTTTAATCAGTTTATCTGAAGGTTCTCTATCAGCTCTTGATTCGAGCAGGCATAAACACAGTATTTCAATGCGTTTCCATTCTGTCGCAAGATTTGAAGAAATCACCATTTCTGCAATAACCGACATCAGCTTGTCTCTCTGGTTAGTGTTATCAACAGTGGATTGCTGCGAATTCGTACGCCTGCACCACTGGATGTAGTGTCGACCCATTCGCCGCTATCCGGGTCAAACTTAATGTAACGTTCGGCAAACAGTTGCAACTGCCAGTTATTTTTTGTGTTATCAATTGCAGTCCAGTGGGCCTGTGTCAGCGTGAAATTTGTGGTAGCAGGTGCAGGCAAATTATTGATATCCAGTGTTTCTACATCGGCTGAGATACTGAGCGGAGTAATATTTTGCCAGGCAGGACTCGTATCAATATCTGGAGGATTTTGTAACAGTTGTCCTACCAGGTTTAAATCACCGGTTTTGAGCGGATCACCGGCTACCCAGAGTTCAATTTGAGGGAAACTGCTAAAGTCAGCATCGGCTCCAGCATTAGGAACCTGCAGATTAATGCTCAGATCAGCCTGCCTGTTTGCAGCCAGCCCGCTAATCATCATGATTGCCGGTGCCCATTGTGGGTTTGACAGGTCAACACTAATGGATGGTACCTGTGGAAATTGTGTCTGCCCGTCCGTTGGCCAGCGTGCATATCGATTATTAATATTACTGACTGCCCTGGTACCGACGGATGCCACTCTGGCAACCTGTGGTTTCGGTATGTCTGGTTTTATAGGTGCCAGTGCAATTTCATACACGATCGATGGACGATAAACTGTTTCACCCTGCGTAGACCAGATCTGGTTGATCTGGTCATCTGCCAGTGGACGGGCAATAAACTGGGTATGCCAGAGTTCTTCGGGTGTATCTCCCTCAATCAGTAAAACGGGTTGCTCCTGAAACAGGCGCATAACCTGGGATAGCATGCTGAGCTCATTGAACCCGGCAGAAAAATCGACAGTAGTATCATTGTCGGTATCTTCATCGACACCAAAAGCGGTGATGATGCAATACATTTTGACCCATTGCACATCTCCGGGTTGAGAGTCTGCAGCAAAGCTGAAGGGTTCAAAGCGATAAAAAAATAAGTTAAGCGTATTAGTGCCATTGTTCGCAGACTGATTGGCAGCAGGCGCGCCTATAGTGACTGTAACATCCCAGTCAGCAGGCGTTGGCGTCAGCCCTAAAGTGCTGACGTGTTCGCGTATAACATTACAGATATTGGCTAATGATGATGTAGGTAAGGGCATTTCATAAGCCTCTCAACCCAAATGGTATGGATGGGCTGGCTGAGTTTGATACGGGTTTAACTGCAGGCCTGGCGGCTGCCTGATCATCCACTAAAATATTAATATTACCGATACGGACCTGAGGTGTTTCAGCAGATTTTGCAGTATTTGATGTTTTTGATTGTGCTGAAACTGGTGATGTTGTATTAAATGTTAAAGTTGTTGCCTGTCTTTTTATCGCTACCGCTACAGGTATTTCTTGCTGCGCATCAATGTCAGTATGTTGTAGCTCTGAATTGATGGAGCCTGGCGGTGTTTCTGAAGAAAATTCCATTTCTAGCGGTTTTGGACTGGAATCGGTTTGAATAGACTGATTTACCGATTCAATAGCTGCAGTTTGTGTTTCGGAAGCTGTCGATGTTTTAGTCGAAAAAAATTCTCTGTCAATTGTATTTTGTTGATTCAAGTCCGCAGAAGGCAATCTTTCCTGGATACTATTTTGCAGTTTCATGGGTTCGAGCTGATGCTGTTCAGGTTGTTTTAGCTGATCCAGTTTTGCCGGTGATACTGGAGATGATTTATATCCGCTAATACCTGCTTCCAGCGATTGAGTAGAGCTTGATGTTTGCACAGCGGCTGGTACATTGGCTGTTGTACTTTTAGATGGTGAATCGTATTTGGAATCACTGACTACTGGCGCACCTACTCTGAGTGGAACTGCCTGATTCGATAAATCAACCGTATTGTTAATGTGTATTGCTTCCTCTGCTACAGAAAAACCGGATGTCGTCGTAACCGGAATATCTGTTTGCATTTCAGTTTTGACCGGTCTATTTAAATTTTCAAGGGACGAAAAATCAGGTGGCTTTTGACCGGGTTGACTGGCTAAGGAATAATCAGTTGCAAGCTTTCTTGATGGCTGCAAACTGTGTTTTATTAAGCCGGACATGAGCTTCATTAAACTTCTCCCCGGGACGCATGAATAAAATCATCTGCCTGATATTTTCCCTGGCTGCGTTGAATTAGTTCCAGGTAGTGTTTGCGGCGTCTTTTAGGTAGTGCCAGAATGTCTTTCTCTGACCAGTGATAATTAACTGCCAGAGTATGGATTTCTTCATCTAAATCCTGAGTTGATTGACTGATCCAGGAATAGTGATCGATGTTTACCTGTTGTTGAAAAGAACAATACGGGCACTCGATACTGACTGATGTTCCAGGCTGCGGGGACATTTCATCCAGCTTATGATCAATTAACTCGAGATCATCCTGACTTAGAGTATGGATGTTCTGAGTATGACTGGTCGCAGATAGCAGGAGTTGCAACAGAAGATCCATAGCATTCTGCTCATTTTGGGCATTGCTGGCGAGACTCTCTTCATCAGCACCTGACGGAACCCTGATTTTAACTTCTCCCGAACTTAATAAAATTGATGTGTCAGGATAATCTTTACCCGCTGGTTTAACAGGCATGCTGGTTGGTTCAAACTGAAACTGGATTTTTTCATCACAATGTCGACAATGTGAGGTGAGCCATTGTGGTGACGGGTCAAGCAAAGCCTGTAGCTGTAACATCAGGTATAACCTGTCTCCGCTGCACAATGAGCGAACCAGTTCTTTGCTGGCTGTTAATCCTGCCACGTTATCCAGTGCCTGAACTAAAATCAGGGTTACCTGCTCGGCGAGGGATTTTAGTTCGAAACCACTTTCACTGATGACACGCTCAAGCGTTCCTGTGAGAGGTTTGAAGTTAAAACTTCGACACACTTTTTGATCAACAATTATGCCGCCAGGCAGTTCCATCAGATCACCTGGTATTAAGTTTCTGATGGTTCACTGACAGCTGTGTCACGTTCCCAGCCTTCATGCTGCAAGGTTAAGATCTGAATGCCGACAGCATTCATACTATTTGAGTCCAGTTCGGGTAAAGCCTGATACTCGGAAACCCAGGCCCGATATAATTTGTAGGAAATGGCTACCTGGCCCTGTAAATTGAGCACATTAATAATAATATCCTTACGAAAATGTAACTGCTCAGCGTAAAAGCG
>ERZ890953.584-NODE-584-length-20535-cov-5.371582_pt1 | contig 20535 bp, 19 predicted proteins | sample MGYA00521264_ERZ890953 | MGnify/ENA primary metagenome ERZ890953 (study PRJEB32303, sample SAMEA104408629) | aquatic metagenome | biome: Brackish water; feature: Chemocline; material: water | place: Baltic Sea | collected 2014-10-26T21:54:00 | depth 200 m ...
TTTAGCCGATTTTTCATTTGATTTTAAGAACTTATGTTTTTTCGTTCAGGCACTAGTTAAGGAGCACTGATGATGACAACTGATAATTCTGATCAACCCCTACCGCTGTGTTTTATCCTTATGCCGTTTGGAGTCAAACCGGCTCATGGTGGACGCAATATAGATTTCAACTCGGTTTATCACAACATTATTGCACCTGCCGTGACTGCTGCCGGCATGGAGCCTCTGCGCGCCGACGAAGAAAAGCATGGTGGAATTATCCACAAAGCGATGTATGAACGGCTGATTCTGTGTGATTATGCAGTGGCCGATTTAACCACGGCTAACGCCAATGTATTTTATGAATTAGGCGTGCGTCACGCGGTTCGTCCATCGTCGACGGCTCTAATGTTTGCTGAAGGTTTCGGTTCATTACCATTCGATGTAAATGGTCTGCGTGCCTTACCTTATCAACTTGGAGCAGATGGAAAACCCGCTCAGATAGAATCCGACATAAAAGCTCTGACCGCTAACCTGCTGGATTGTAGAGACTCGACTAAAAGTGCTCAAACTGATAGCCCCATCTACCAGTTATTGCAGGATTTCCCCGATATTCAGCGCCTGAAGACCGATGTATTTCGCGACCAGGCCCGTTATTCTGAAAAAATTAAGGCAGAACTGGCAAAAGCCAGAGATCTGGCTAAACAGGATATTCAGGCTGCCCAGGCTGCTGTCGATGTGGTCTTTGCAGAAGTGGAAAATCTTATTGCGGATGAACCCGGAGTGATGATTGATTTACTGCTTTCCTACCGGGCGGTTGAAGGCTGGGAAAACATGACCCGGCTGGTTGAGAGTTTACCTCGAGTGCTGGCGGATACCGTACTGGTTCAGGAACAGTATGCGATGGCATTAAATCGTAGCAAGCGGGGAGAGGAAGCTGAGAGGGTGCTGAAAGCATTGATCGATAAACATGGCCCCTCCAGTGAAAGCTATGGAATTCTCGGTCGGGTTTATAAAGATCGCTGGCAATTATCAAAACAGCAGGGAAGTACCATACTGGCTGATGGACTGTTAAAACAGGCTATAGATGCATACCTTAAAGGGTTTGAAACTGACTGGCGTGATGCTTATCCCGGCATCAATGCATTAAACCTGATGGAACAGACTGATCCCCCCGACCCGCGCAGATTACAACTCAGTAGCGTGGTTCGCTTTGCCGTGGAACGGAGAATAGAGTCGGGACAGCCGGATTACTGGGACTATGCTACCTTACTCGAATTAGCCATACTATCGACTGATAAATCATCGGCAGCCGACCCGCTTGCTAAGGCACTGGCTGCCTTACGCGAACCCTGGGAAGCCGAAACAACTATGCAAAACCTGAGCCTTATTCGCGACTTACGTCAGGGCAGGGGTGAGGATGTGAGCTGGGAAAATGAAATTATTAGTGTACTTCAGTCGGCCATATCCGGAAGCAAATAAATTTCTTCTGAACTGATAGAAAGTACGACTGAACATATGAATGTATCCAGGGTAATGAACTTACGTCCTGCCGAGCTCTGGCAAGCTAAACGTTACCGAAGAGGTTGAATAATGAACCAGACTGATCCGCTAACTCTCGCCTTAACCGGGCAAATGCCTTTTATCCTGATCGCAGCGGCAATTTTGGCATTACCTGTATCATTCATACTGCTCTGGCTTTATCGGCGCGCTGTGATTAAATCGATGCTTCGATCATCTGCTGAAGGGATGCAACTGAAGCCAGGGTCGACAGACTTAAATAAACAGGCTACCCGGCTAAAAGTAAAAATTGTAGAAGCCAGACAGGCGGCACCCTGCGCATCAACATGTGCAGACTTTTTAAGTAAACTTCAGTTTTACTGTTGGAAAAATGCGCTAATTTATGCAAAAGCCGGCACTGCATTTACCTCGGTTATGACCGCAGCAGTATTGCTGTCGGGGACGTCTGATTTTTTTCTCATCCGCACTATACTGGTTTTCTGGGTTTATGCCTGGCCAATTGTGCTTACCCTGAACCTGCTTGCTGCCACTGCCCGCAAACAGTTAGTGTTTACCAGTGGCGGTTATTTTGCGGTATTTATTGTGTTGATAGTGCTGGCTCAGTTAACAGGCAATGATAGCTCGTCTTCTCAGATAATTCAGTTGTGGGCTATTACTAATCTACCGCCAACTGTTTTAATTCTGGCATTTCTGGCACGTCCTGTTCGTGCTGTTGGGCCTATGGTTCTATCGTTTATGATTATTGCTCTAACCGGTTCAGTCATCGCGATGCTAGTGGTAGGCAGTAGCGATGAAGCCATGCGTATTATATCGGCTGCAGCTTTTGATTTAGGCTTGCAGGCATCTGGCACCTTTATGTTAATTCTGATAATGGGCTTTATGCTCTTTGCGATAATTGGCTGGCTGGTGGTGCGTCTTATTCGTAAAGGTTATCAGTCAGGTAAGCTGACTGATCAGTCGATGACAGTGGATGCGATGTGGATCCTGTTTGCCGTAGTGCAGTCAACTGGACTGGTGTTTGAAGGTGCGGGCTGGATACTGAGCGGAGTTTTTGCATTTATTGCCTACAAGATAGTCATCAAACATGGATTTAAAGTGCTCAGTCTTAAAACTGAAGCGCAAAATACCCGGCTTTTACTACTTCGTGTTTTCTCCCTGGGTAAACGAAGTGAGCAACTGTTTAATGCCATCACCAAACACTGGCGTTCTGTGGGCAGTGTACAGCTTATTTCTGGTCCTGATCTGGCCACCACCACAGTAGAGCCGCATGAATTCATAGATTTTCTGAGCGGTAAACTGTCTCGCCAGTTTATAGCCAGTCAGCAACAACTCGATCAGCGATTATCCGGGCTGGATACACCTCAGGATTTTGATGGCCGATACCGGGTTAATGATTTTTTCTGTTTCGATAACACCTGGGAAGCGGTGTTGTCACAACTGGTTAGCTCAACCAACGCCGTTGTTATGGATTTACGCGGTTTCTCTTCCAGTCAATCAGGCTGTATTCGTGAACTTTATGAATTAGTGAATGTGGCACCACTACATCGTGTAGTACTTGTGGTCGATAACACGACCGATTTAGCATTCCTTCGACAGCTGTTACAGCAAAGCTGGCAAAATATACATCGGGAATCACCGAATTTTAAAACGGATAATGCAGAAATTCTATTGTTTACACTATCCGATTTAGCAGCCGCTACCTTAGCAAATTTATTAAGCTGGTTAAGCCGGGCGGCAACCACAAAATAAGTCATAGTTAATGGGAATCATGTACTTCAAAAAAGCAGTTAGAACCAGTACTTTAAGCAGACTTTTCTATTGCCTGTAAAATATCCGCAACTATGTCATCCGGGTTTTCCAGACCCACCGATATCCGTACAAGCCCATCACTGATACCATGCTGCAGACGTTCTTCAGGTGAATAAGTAATGTGCGTCATACTGGCAGGGTGCTGAACCAGCGTTTCTGCATCACCGAGGCTGACTGCGCGTAAAGCTAACTCCACATTGTCCATAAATCTTATACCAGCTTCATAACCACCCTTTAATTCAAAAGCTATCATGCCTCCGAAATCCAGCATTTGTCGCTTCGCTAATTCGTGCTGTGCATGTGATGTTAACCCGGGGTAATAAACTTCAGAAACCAGTGGATGCTGTTCGATAATTTTAGCCAGCTTATAAGCTGAACTGGAATGTCGATTCATGCGTATTTCCAGAGTTTTTAAACCACGAGTTACCAGGTAGGCATCAAAGGGTGAGATCACCGCACCAGTCATATCTTTCACGCCATACAGCAGGATATGTTGGATATCCTCCTGAGGGCCGATGATTGCACCGGCTATTACATCGCCATGACCACAAAGATATTTAGTCATGGAATGAACGACATAGTCGGCTCCAAACTCAAAGGGTCTTTGCAAATATGGTGTGCAGTAAGTGTTATCAACGATTACCTTTGCCCCGGCCTGATGTGCCAGCATGCAAACTAACTCAATATCAATTATTCGCATATTGGGGTTAGCCGGTGTTTCAAAGAATACAAAACGAGTTTTAGCGGTTAAATTGTGTTTTATTTCATCTGGCCTGGTAAAGTCAGCAAATACTATTTCTACCCCAAATTTCCTTAAGCCTTCTGTAAAAAATGCGTAGGTGCAGCCATACAGTGTTTTGTCAGCAAGAATAACATCACCCGGTTCAGCATAAGACCAGATCAGTGAGGTAATTGCTCCCATTCCCGAGGCAACAGCTAACGCTGCTTCGCCGCCCTCAAGACTGGCCAACTTTTTCTCAAGCACAGTCTGGGTGGGGTTACCAATCCTCGAATACACATAACCCGGTTCCTCACCTGAAAATCGCTTTTGCCACTGTTCTGTTGATTCAAATGCGTAAGTAGAGTTAAGGTAAATTGGTGGATTTAGAGCGCCTTGATGCTGAAATGGATCATGACCCACGTGGATAGCCCGGGTGCTAAAGCCCTGTTTATTATTCTGATTATTTTTCTTCATTCTATGTTAAATTCGTTAAATTATTATTTATTCAGGATAAACTATGAATAAATATAAATAAATCGAATTAAATACGTATACTGAGAGAGATTTATGCGATGGATAGAATAGACTTCGAAATTATTAACCATTTACAGAATAATGCTCGAATATCCAACAAATCATTAGCGGCAAAGATTGGATTAGCTCCATCTACCTGTTTTGAACGAGTTAAACAGCTTAATGACTCGGGGGTTATCCAGGGCACCCATGCCGATGTTCTTCCTGCTGTTTTCGGGATTGGACTGGAAGCCATGTATTTTGTCGGGCTGAATAAACACTCCAGGGATGTTGTTGAAAACTTTCAGAAAGACATTGAACAGATTGCAGAAGTTCGCACTGTTTATCTGGTATCGGGGCAACATGATTTCCTGGTTCATGTTGCGGTAAAAGATACAGACCACTTAAGAAACCTGGCACTGGATTCTTTTACAATACGTGCCGAAGTGACTCGATTTGAAACAGTCATTATTTTCGATCACAGTCGGAAATTTACATTGCCAAACTACCAGATTAAATAAATTTAACTATCAGCAATTAATATTCTGTAAATCAGGTAGGTGATTTAATCCCACGCTCTATTTTTCAACTCCTGAGCAGCTTACTTTACCTGGTATTTTGTAGGGTGCACACAGCAACACCCTTCTAGCAAAAATTTAAACATATAACCTATATTTCCTGATATTGGATGGCAGCTAAAGCCTTGCACTTAAGCGCAAGGCTTTAGCTAACGAACAGAGACCAATAAAAACAGCCTCTATTATGGACTTTTAATAGCAGGAGTATTACATTAATAATCCACATAAAGTTCAGGCAAAGGAGGCTTATTATGAAACTTTTACCCGGCAATATATTCAGGGTTTTTACACTTCTTATTGTCCTTTCGGGCATACCAGTACTGACACAGGCCACACCACCTACGCCACCGGTTAGTATTGCGGTGACACTGGAGCAGATGGCAGGGAAATTAGAAAGCGGCCATTTCGAATACCAGCTAGACCTGGTAACAGAGAGTACGGGGCAGAATGTCCTGGTAGAGGCTTTTTTAACACCATACCGCCCGGCAAGTTTCAGCGTGAAAAAAAACACCGTCTTCCTCAAGGAGATTAACTCCCGTTCCGAAAAGCAGCGCCAGTTAACTATCCCCCTTGATGCTAAAGAGCCCGGTGTTTATGAACTGGAAGTGCGCGTCTCCGGGAGAGTTGACAAGGACAATGGCTATTCTGACGATATACTTCGTTATGTTTTTATTAGCAAAGAAGGTGAATATCGCATAATTTCACCTAAGCAGTTTGTTCGCGAGCAGCGCGAGATTAGACAACAGAAATTTGAACAGGCCCTGCAGAAGAATCCCGACTCACCGGACATTCGTCTGTTACATGAAGACGCTATTAATGTTCCTGATGAAATTATAAAGAGTATTCGTCCCTTCAAGTTACGCAGTGAATTGATGGCCCGACCAGTCGGCCCCTCTGATACTATTAAAAAGTATATTGAAGAAAAGAGCGACAAAGCCTGGTCTGCAGAAGATCCGCTTACCATTCGCGGCAGGATTACGTATCTGGACTATGACGGTGCGTGGCGGCCATTAGTGAATGTCAGTGTTAACATCTATGACGAGGATGTTGGATTTGATGACCACCTGGGAACAGTGGCTACTAACTGGAACGGCGACTGGTCTTTCTCGGTCAATAATGACGATGGCTGGCTGGCTGATGGTCGTGATATTTATTACACCTTTAAGCTGGAGAATACCCGAATCCGCGTACAGGATTGCGATGGCATCGATTCTACTTATAAATGGCAGTCGGAAGTTCATGATAATCTGAATGACGGATCGGTTGTTGACTTTGGTACGGATACCGGATCTACCAATATCAACTCAATGCAAATCTGGAATATGCTGAATCTTGCCTGGAACCATGCCTCAACGGTTGGTGGCCGGGATCCCGGATTTGTCGATTCCTGTTTTCCGGAAGGCAGTGGTGCGAAGTGGGATCGCTTCTGGGAAGAGATTGACATACCGGGGTCTGATAATAATGCGCCGGATATAGTCACTCATGAATATGGCCATGCGGTGATGTGGTATGCGTATGGCTCGGATAACCCCAGCCCCGGTGGATCACATAGCTTTGGTGATGATGCTCAGAACCGTTCACTGGCCTGGAGTGAAGGCTGGGGCACCGGCTTCATGTTGTCGCTGCGCCCAGATGGACGATACAACTGGAATGAAGGGGATATGGGACAAAGTATCGAGAACTTTAGTGATAGCGGTAACCGTGATGGAAACCGTAACGAGGGCAGGGTGGCTGCTGCCATCAATGACATGCTGGATAATTCCGATGATGACAACGGAGGAAACCTGGATCGTGGGCGCGATGAAGCAGACGATGACAACACACCCAATCGTGTCGCCTTGTCGAGCATGCTGAATGATACCCTGTGGGGTGGTTGGCATACTGATTTTGAAGGTTTCTGGGCTAGCCTTTCCGGAGAACTGGGAGGCGCTACGCTGGGAGATGCCAACGAAATCATGTATTACAACTATATGGATGTACCTGCCCCCATATCCTGTGTAGCCACCAAGGTGATGGCATTGGAGTCAAAATCACCCGAGAGTACACTTGAAGGATTGCGTCGTTTCAGGGATCACGCGCTGAAGGGGTTCAATGGAGGTCAGAACCTGATCAATACCTATTATCGAAACAGCCCCGAGTTAGCCCTGATTCTTCTACAGGATTCGAAGTTACGCCAGGAAGCAATCGAGATGATTCAACAGTTCAGTAAGATCGGCTACATTTTATCAGAGAATAAAGAGCTGCACCGTTATGCCAACAGCCGCCGACCACTGGTCGACAGGTATATGGCTGAACGTATTCGAAATGTTCTGAAGCGTATTGATGAGAAGGCCAGTCGCAATCTCAAGCGGGATATGGCACCGCTGGCTGATATTCTAAGTTCGGTGGAAGAGCTGGATATTCGTTCACTTCAGCAAAAGCTGGCAGATATCAAAAGCAAACATCCTAAAAGCCACCAGATTCAACTCAGGCAGTCTGAATTCAACTCAACCAGCCAGAAAGCAGCGGAGTCAGGTGAACTAAAGGATGTAATTAAACAATATATTCCTCCGTTTGATCGAAAGAAATAGTATTTGATAGTGAGCCGGAATCATGAGATTCCGGCTTACTGGTAATGTCGATGGCCAACCCTGGCCATCGAATTTATGGAGTGTTGGTCAGGCGAAAATTATTTTTTGCCTAAGGATTCCTGAATACATTTAGCTACGTAATCATCTAGTGCATCTTCATCCAGATTCAGTTCTTCACCCTTGTCTAAACATACTGATTTCGCGGCTTCCATGGCTGCATCGTCACCATGTGACATTGCAAGTGCCGGAGAACTGAAAGAAAAGGACAGTAACAGGCAGGCCAGAGCGGCGTAAATTTTGTTCATTGCTTTAAAAAACTCCAGTTAAATAAATTTAGTTCCGGCTTGACTCAATGTTGACCGGATGACGTATTTAAAAGCTTTTATCCGACTTTATCCAACAAATTATTATGATCGTCAGTATCAAAATAATTTGTAGAAACTATGCTGAACATATAGGTTGCGGGTGACCCAAAACCTCAACTATTTTATTTTGTAATCGATATAAGTTGTTGGGTCCTTCCTACGTGCTTTGCTGTTCGATATAGGGTCCGTAGTACGGGGTGCAGCGCCTTCTCGGTAACCGGGTCACCTGGACGACCTGGAAAAGAAAATGATCAAACAATATATTCCTCCGTTTGATCAAAGAAATAGTATTTGATGGTGGGCCGGAATTATGAGATTCCGGCCTCATCGGTTTAGATCTTTTAGACCCTGCTAATTATTCCGTATTACTGTTTTTTTTGCCAGTTCCAGCCTGGTCTGCCGGTAAGCAACAATTTTTGATCTAAAAAGGATCTTTAAAAAAATTGTTATCAATCGACCTGAAATATGAACTCAGGTCATCATCATTTACCTCAGTCGTATCATCAAAATCCTCAAGTAGTACTTCTCCTCTTAATTCGGTGATATCTAACCATGTTGTGTCGTCATTATTTTTCATAATTCATAATATTTTTCGTTGAACACGGAAAAACTTTAGTACACAGCTTTTTTTAATAGCGTGACACTATTCACATAGGTTTGAATTATTAGGGTTTACACAATATTAATGCGGGGAATATCACATCTTTAATGAAACGGGTGGATATGTATTTCCTCATGACAGTATTTCTGCCCTTATCGCTGGCCTTTTATCGCAACAATGATATTGGCTATTATCGAAATGACATCCGTTCCTGTTGCTTATATGCTGATGAGATATTTAGAACTTTAGAACTCGTTCCCACGCTTTTGGCCAGGGGCCTTATGTCGCGAGTCCACGGAAGGACAGGAGCGCCCCCGCGTGGGAACGATCACGCAGAGTAAAATTCAAATGGGACGAAGCCGATATAAAATAGTTGATCCAAAGTTACCGCACTTTATGACGTATATAGTACTGAACTGGATTCCTGTCTTCACCACACCAGAAACTGTATCTATCGTTATTAGTGGTAAAGCGATCCAGTTCTTTACTGACTGATTCGGTGTTGTTAAGGAGTTGATCAAAACAGTCAAAGCTTAGCTGAATAATATTTCACCCTCCACTTGTCGATTTCCACGGTTTACATTGTTCGTTTTATTCGAAGTGTGAATCAGTATTTTTCGAATATACAATTATAAACCTGTTGCGCTAGATTGATCTCTTAGACAATTAAAGATCAGTGGCAAATGTATGTGCTCTACAATAAAAATTACTGATTTAAGTCTATACAAATCCCTCTATGGATTGATTGGTGGAGTTTCATGAAAATCAGCATTTATCTATTACTAATCACATCATTTTCTGTTTTTTCTGCTGAAAAGGCTGGAACGGATGATGAACAACAACTACTGATATCCTGCCAGTCTTTAGCGGCAAATCCAGAGCAGGAAAATGCCAAAGCCTGTATGTATTTTATGCAGGGATTTATTGAGGCAGTCCGCACAATTGACCCTCTAGAAAACAGGAACCAGAAAAAACCTGGATTCACTGGCTTGATGAGCAGGCCCTATCGCAACCCAAGAAGATATTTACCACACAGGTTTTTTCCTTTTTGTGTACCTGAAACTGAATCGACCAGGCATGTGATTAAGACTGTTTTAAAACGATTACGCTCACAATTTGATAATATAGAAAAGCTACAAAACGAGATTTTTAAAGAGCTAAAATATTCATACCCCTGTGGTAGAGCTCAACAAAATTGAATTACGACTGCCTACGATGGTTTTTATTGTTCAGACAGGAGAACCCGACCTGACATGAGCTTTTTAAGTGTTCTTGAAGTGGTAGAGTAATGCGACATACTATTTTGCTATCTCTATATTTAGCTGCATTCTGGTTGGCTAACTCCGGTCATTACTCGGCTCTCATGTTGTCACTTGGGGTTATATCCATTGCGCTGGTCGTATTCATAGCTCACAGAATGGATGTGATTGACCACGAAGCTCAGCCCCTGCATCTCACCCTGAAACTCCCCGCTTACTTTGCCTGGCTTATTAAAGAAATTTTTGTTTCTAATTTGCTGGTAGTTAAGCATATCTGGCTTGGCAATAAATCTATATCACCTGTTTTTATGACCATTACTGCCAGCCAGAAAACGGAATTAGGGAAAGTAATTTACGCAAATTCTATTTCCCTGACGCCTGGCACAGTTACGGTAAATATTGAAGGAGATAAATTTCTGGTTCACGCATTGTTAACGCAATCAATTAAAGACCTTGAATCCGGCGATATGGATCGCCGGGTCACTCAACTGGAAAACTAATGTTAATAGCTGCAACCCTGGCCATACTGGTTGTCATGATCATGGCGATCATGCGAGTGTTCATAGGGCCTACACTATACGACCGTGTACTGGCTGTAAATATGTTTGGCACCAAGACCGTTCTGCTTATTTCACTGTTAGGTTTTGTAATGGGACGACCGGAGTTTCTTGATATTGCTATCGTTTACTCCCTGATCAATTTCATCAGCGTTATTGGTGTGTTGCGTTATTCTGATCATTTCATCTTTAAGCAGAGCGGGCAATCGAAGAAATAATGGATGCTTTTATACATATTAGTAGCTCATTGTTTTTACTGATAGGCAGCTTTTTGTGCCTGTCAGGTGGAATTGGCATTTTACGGTTTCCAGATTTTTATACTCGTATGCATGCAGTAGGTGTGACCGAAACGTTAGCTACCGCGATGATTCTAATTGGCCTGATCCTTTACAATCCTGACTTTCTTGTGGATGTGAAGCTAGTCATCATCCTGTTGATGACTTTATTTATAAGCCCCACGGCAGGCCATGCATTAGCCAATGCTGCGATGCTCAATGATAAAATGCAAAAGGATGACAATAAACAGAATAGTGAGGTGAAGTCATCGACTTCCTGATTGATATAGTCTTATTAGCTTTTCTGGTCGGTGTTGCGTTTGCCATTGTCCGGATGAAGGATTTACTGGCGGTAGCTATGTTACTCAGCATTTACGGTTTATTGTCGGCCAGTTTTTTTGTCGCAATGGATGCTGTAGACGTGGCATTTACAGAAGCATCGGTAGGTGCGGGTATCTCCACCTTGCTTATGCTGGTGGCAATATCCATGACAGGACGCGCAGAACACCCCAGCCGTCATAAGCCGCTGTTGGCGTTAGCTGTAGTCATTGTCACGGGTAGTCTGTTGATCTACGGTACTCTGGATATGCCGTATTTTGGTTCTGCAGAAGCGCCTATTCACCAACATATCGCACCTCGATACATTAATGATTCAATGCAGGAGATTGGTGTGCCTAATATCGTAACCTCTGTGCTGGCAAGTTACAGAGCATTCGATACTTTTGGTGAGGTGGTGGTGATATTTACTGCAGGTATGGGCGTATTGGCACTTTTATCAGTGGTTCGTCGAAGCCCTGTAGATATCGCAAAAATCGTTTTATTTAATGACGCAATGCATGAGCGGCATTTAATTCTGCGTATTGTCACCAAAATAATGATTCCTTTTATTTTGCTGTTTGCGTTCTACGTACAGTTTCATGGTGACTTTGGACCAGGAGGAGGTTTTCAGGCTGGTGTGATCTTTGCCTCAGCCATTTTCGTGTATACCATGTTGTTCGGCATGAATACTGCACGACGAGTGATTAATCAGTCCTTTATTCAAGTGCTCGCAGCCATCGGTGTTTTGCTGTACGGCTGCGTAGGCGTGGTTTCTCTGTTCAACGGAAAAAAATTCTTTGATTATAGTGCCCTGGCTATTGATCCAGTCGCCGGCCAACATCTGGGCATACTCTTTATAGAACTGGGTGTTGGTTTAACGGTCGCCTCAGTCATGGTCATTATCTTTTTTAACTTTGCGGGTCGTAATGAAACCCCGCGCAACAGCGATAAGCAGGATTTGTAATGTTTATCGGACTGTATAATTACTGGGTTGTAATAGTGCTGATGATGGTTGGATTTTACATTGTTATCGCTCATGGCAACCTGATCAAAAAAATTGTTGGCCTGTCAATTTTTCAAACATCCGTTTTTATATTTTATATCAGTATGGCCAAGGTCGATGGTGGCTCAGCTCCTATTCTGGCCGATGAAATCAATCAGTACTCAAATCCTTTACCACAGGTTTTAATTCTCACTGCAATTGTAGTGGGTATAGCCACTACCGCTTTGGCGTTGGCGTTGGCTGTACGTATTAAAGAAGCTTATGGCAGTATCGAAGAAGATGAAATTCAAAAGCAGGATAATCTGGATTGATAGTTCATTTGCCTATATTACAGGTAATCATACCGTTGATGGCAGCACCTTTGTGTCTGCTACTAACAAGACCTCGCCTGGCCTGGCTGTTCTCTCTAATAGCTAGCGGTTTAGCCTTTCTAATTAGTGGCATGTTGTTACAACAGGTGATGACTTCGGGTACGATAATTTATGAAATGGGGGGCTGGGAAGCACCCTGGGGGATTGAATATCGTATCGATCAACTTAATGCCTTGCTGTTACTGATTATTTCAGCACTCAGTACGATAGTACTGTTTGCTGCGGAAACCAGTATCCACAAAGAAATACCTGCAGATAAACACACGCTTTTCTATGTTCTGTACCTGTTATCGCTGGCTGCAATGCTGGGTATCGTAGCGACAGGCGATGCTTTTAATGTTTTCGTTTTTCTGGAAATATCCTCGCTGTCGGCCTACGCTTTGATTGCTCTGGGTCAGGATAGACGAGCTCTGTGGGCCTCCTATCAATATTTAATTATGGGCACCATCGGTGCCACTTTTATTTTGATAGGGATAGGCCTGATGTACCAGATGACTGGCACCCTGAATATGTATGATCTTTCCATACGCCTGCCAGAGGTGGCGCAAACGCGCACGGTGTTCACTGCTTTTGCCTTTGTTATAGTAGGTATCTGTCTAAAACTGGCCATGTTCCCATTGCATCTATGGCTACCTAATGCCTATGCTTATGCACCGTCAATCGTGACGGCTTTCTTTGCAGCAACCGCAACAAAAGTTGCAATCTATCTACTGATCCGCTTTACCTTCTCGGTATTTGGTCTATCTTTTTCCTTCACCCATTTGCCATTACAGCTACTGTTTGTCACTCTTGGGCTTGTGGGCGTATTTGTGGCATCAACTGCTGCTATCTATCAAACTAATGTCAAACATCTGTTTGCCTACTCAAGCATTGCGCAGATTGGTTATATGATCGTTGGCTTCAGCATCAGTACAGCGGCCGGTTTAACCGCAACCTTATTGCATTTGTTTAATCACGCATTGATGAAAGGAGCCCTGTTTTTAGCACTGGGTGCGGTGATGTACCGAATCGGCAGCACTCAATTGAGCAATTTTCAGGGCCTGGGTCGTCAAATGCCTGTCACCATGGCGGCTATTGTAATTGGTGGTTTAAGCTTAATTGGTGTGCCACTTACCGTTGGTTTTGTCAGTAAGTGGTACCTGGTTCTGGCAGTGATTGAAAATGGCTGGTGGCCTGTTGCAGTGCTTATATTAGCAGGCTCATTACTGGCCATCGTATATGTGTGGCGAATTGTTGAAGTTGCCTATTTTAAACCTGCCCTGGCCGGTACAGAAACCATTCAGGAGGCTCCTCTATCCTTCCTGATTCCCGTTTGGACACTGGTTATTGCTAACATTTATTTCGGCATAGATACACGTCTTAGCGTGCAGGTAGCACAGGCGGCTTCGCAGAGCTTATTCGGGGTGAGCCCATGAGTCTGTCACTGGAAAGCATGCTGCAATTCAGCATCATCCTGCCCCTGTTAGCAACAATCGGTATTGTGGCCACAGGGCATAAACCAAACTTGCGCGAGGCAGTGACCATTACCACTTCTTTAGTGGTGCTGTATTTCGTGATAAGCCTTTACCAGGGTTTGCAACAGGGTGAAAGCATCAGTGTGTATTGGGGCGAGCTATTACCTGGTTTAAAGATTAGCTTTAGCATTGAACCCCTGGGTATGCTGTTTGCTTTAATAGCCAGTTTCCTGTGGCTCATTACAACCGTCTATGCCATCGGCTATATGCGTGGTCACCATGAGCAGAATCAAACCCGCTTCTATAGCTGTTTTGCTATCGCCATTAGCAGTGTAATGGGGATAGCTTTTGCAGATAACCTGTTCACCCTGTTTATCTTTTACGAAGTATTGACCCTGTCTACTTACCCGTTAGTCACTCATGCCGGGACAGAAGATGCAAAGAAAGGTGGACGAGTTTACCTTGGTATTTTGCTCAGCACATCAATCCTGTTTTTCCTGTTAGCTATTATCAGTACCTGGTTTGTGGCAGGTACCCTGGACTTTAAGCAGGGCGGTGTATTTGCCCCGGATGTTAATCCACTGGTTGCAGGGACAATACTGGTGCTATTTATTTTTGGTATTGGCAAGGCGGCAATAATGCCATTTCATCGCTGGCTACCGGCGGCCATGGTTGCACCAACACCGGTGAGTGCGCTGCTGCATGCCGTGGCGGTGGTAAAAGCAGGCGTGTTCACTGTTCTGAAAGTATGTGTATTTATATTTGGTATCGATTTGCTGGCGATTCTACCGAGTACACAGTTTTTACTCTATCTGGCCGGGGCATCTGTATTACTGGCCTCCCTGGTTGCTATGCGACAGGATAATTTAAAAGCACGATTGGCGTATTCGACGGTGAGTCAACTGGGCTATATCACGATGGGCGCATTAATGGCAACCTCAGCCGGAGTAGTAGGTGGCTCGATGCATATTGCTACTCACGCCTTCGGTAAAATTACCCTGTTTTTCTGTGCTGGAGCTATTCTGGTTGCCGCCCATAAATCAGAAATAAGTCAAATGCGTAGTCTCGGCCGACAGATGCCAATCACCATGATAGCCTTTTTTATTGCCAGTCTCAGTATCATCGGGTTACCACCCACGGGTGGTACCTGGAGTAAATGGTACCTGTTAATGGGGACCCTGGAATCCGAACAGTTTATTCTTATGTGCATACTCATAATTAGCTCTTTGCTTAACATTGCTTATCTGTTGCCCATACCTTTTCACGCATTTTTCTCGGGTGACAAAAGCTCTACTCCTGACTCCGGGATAAAAGAAGCACCGTTACCCTCACTAATTGCCCTGAGCATAACCACTGTTGGCTGCGTGATCCTGTTCGTATATCCACAACCGTTATATGACCTGGCTAAGGCCATTCTAGCAACTTAGGGATTAGATAATGGATACTAAAAAACCACCCGTCGATAATAATTTATTAGCTACAGAGAAACACTGGCTTGTTAGACCGAAGACCATAAGCTGGCTTTGGCGAGGAGGCATGGTTCTTTTAGCACTTTTAGTGCTGGCTGATTTTTTTATTCATGCCCACCATTATTTCGACATCGACGGTACTTTTGGTTTTTACTCATGGTACGGGCTTGTAACCTGTATAGGTATGGTGCTTTTCGCAAAAGCACTCGGCATATTTTTGAAGCGCAAGGACAGTTATTATGACAATGACTAGCTTCCCGCCCGGCCTTGTCCTGCTGCTTGGCGCTTTCCTTCTGCCAATCGTAGGAAAAAATGTCAGATCAATTTTAATCCTTGCTCTTCCTCTGGTGACACTGGGGTTAGTATGGAATTTGCCAAATGGATTATTCGCTATTTCAACGATGCTAGATTACCAACTAATTTTGGTACGTAGTGATTCGCTAAGTCGCCTGTTCGCCACCGTTTTTTGCATTATGACATTTGCCGGAGGACTGTACGCGCTTAAACAGAAAAGTGTAATGGAGTTGGTTGCAGTTTTTGTCTATGCCGGAAGCGCGATTGGCGCCGTCTTTTCCGGAGACTTGATAAGCCTGTTTATATTCTGGGAAATAATGGCCGTAGCTTCTACCATGGTCATACTTTCTGTGGGTAGCAATGTCGGCAACAAGGTTTCAATGCGCTATTTACTGGTCCACATATTCGGCGGTTCACTCTTTTTGGTGGGAATATTGGCTTATGTTCTGGATACCGGATCCACCGCATTCACTTCAATGCAGCCTGATAGTTTTGGCACTGTGTTAATCCTCTCGGGCTTCCTCATTAACGCTGCCGCTCCGCCACTATCGGCGTGGTTATCCGATGCCTATTCTGAAGCATCCTTTAGTGGAACCGTATTCCTGTCTGCTTTTACTACAAAAACAGCAGTGTATGTGCTGTTACGTGGATTCCCCGGAACGGAGATTCTCATCTTCATCGGTGTATTCATGATTTTTTACGGGATAATCTACGCACTACTGGAAAATGACATGCGCCGTATCCTCGCTTACAGCATCGTCAATCAGGTCGGGTTTATGGTGACCGGTATTGGAATTGGTACAGAAATGGCCCTGAACGGTGTTGCAGCCCATGCCTTCACACACATTATCTATAAGGCGCTACTGCTAATGTCAGCTGGTTCTGTACTTTACATGACTGGCAAACGTAAGTGCACTGACCTCGGCGGGTTATTCCAAAGCATGCCTTTAACAACAATTTGCGGCATTATTGGTGCACTTTCAATTTCTTCGTTTCCATTGACCTCGGGGTTCATTAGTAAATCAATGATCAGTCAGTCAGCTGCGGATGCGAACCTTATGATCGTCTGGTTCTTTTTGTTGGCGGCATCGGCTGGTGTGTTTCTTCATGCAGGTATCAAGTTTCCCTGGTTTGTTTTTTTCCAGAAGGACTCGGGGCTGCGTCCGCCGGACCCTCCCTGGAACATGAAACTTGCCATGATCCTTTTTTCCGGGTTGTGTATTGGTTTAGGTATATGGCCAGAGCTTCTATACGACATGTTACCTTATCCAGTTACCTACGAACCTTATACCGTGACGCATGTTGTCAATATGTTGCAGATCTTAATGTTTTCAGGTTTTGCTTTTTTCCTAATGCTGCCGTTGATGCGACGAACGCTGACTATTACACTGGATTTTGACTGGATCTATCGTCGGGCTTTGCCGGTAGTTTTACAAAACGCCTTCTCTGTTATATGGAAGGTAGACAGTGCAATACGTCAGGCATTTCTTATCAGGTTTAATCAGTCTCTGGCTTTTGTTGCCCGGCGATACCAGAGCCCCAGTAGTTTGCTTTCACGTACTTATCCCGCTGGCAGCATGGTGATGTGGGTTGCCGTCATTCTTGCAGCCTATTTGATTTTGAGTTTTATTTCTAAGTAAAACCTTGCAGGCGTTTTCAAAGTTATGCGTTCCCACGCAGGAGCGTGGGAACGAGTATTGTGAATGAAATTGCATACTGAGATCGACGTTAGAACACGTTCCCACGCTTTTGGCCAGGGATGGCCTTATGTCGCGAGTCCACGGAAGGACAGGAGCGCCCCCGTGTGGTAACGCAAACGGAGCGTTAAATTCAAATGGGACAAAGCCGATATAAAATAGTTAATCCAGGTTACCGCACTTTATGACATAACAGTATTACACTATCTGCAGGTCAATTTTTTATCATAACTCCGCCCCAATTATGCATATAAAGGCTGAATATGATTAAATTGCTACATGTCACACTTCAACTGAAAGGTATTTCATGAAACAGATGGATAAGTTCTTGCAGCATCTCGGTTCCAATTATCGGATCTATACCCCGGAGCAATTCTCAGACCTGTTTTCCTCGTCGAAACACCCTGCTTATATTAATGAGCACCGGGCCATTATAACGATTGAGAGGGTGCGCTTCTTTGCTGCCCTGTTTGCCGTGTTGATGCCACTCTGGCTGGTTATTGACTTTGTTGTTTTCCCGGCAAAAATTTTTGAGTCAATAGCCCTTATCCGGGGTGCTTCAACCATGCTGTTTGTGTACCTGGCCTTACCCCGTAAAACTGACAATTCGCTGCCTGCGAGCCGGTTAACTCTGGCTATCTTTCTGTTTAACCTGCCGGTTACCTTTATCAGCACCGTGTATTTTATGGCGGGCACGCCACCGGAAGGTAGTAGTCTGTTGCTGATTCATATCTACGCCTTACTGCCTTACATGTCGGTTGCCGGTCTGGGCGTATTTCCACTAACCGTGTTTGAAACCCTGGCATTTTCTGTACCTCTTTCTATCGTTGCCATCGGTGGCTGGAGCTACTTCCACATGGAATCCCTGTTGGACTTGATACCGTCAATCTGGCTATTACTGTTGCTGGTAGGGCTGGTTTTTTTCTCGGCGACAATTCAACTGCAGTACATGATTTCGCTGGTTAGTCGAACTTCGTTTGATCCAGTGACCGGAGCCCTGTCCCGTAGATCCGGTATTGATGCACTGGTGCGAGAATTTCAGGTGGCCATGATGCATAACGATAACTTCGCCATTGCCCTGATCGACCTCGACAATGTAGAAAGCATTATCAGCAAATATGATTATTCTGCTTACGATCATGCCCTGCTGGAGGCGGCAAAAATGTTACAGGAAGGTTTACGACATAATGACAAATTGGTCAGGTGGGGAGAAAAAGTGTTTCTATTGATTCTTCCGAATACCGATAGCAAGGGTGTCAGGATTACCCTCGATCGAATTCATAAAAAAGGGATCAGCTCGCTGCCGAATGGAGAACCGGTTACTGCTAGTATCGGTGTGGCAGAGAGGATGACGGACCAGATAGGTGACTGGAATGAACTGGTAGACCTGGTGGATAAACGCAGAGATGAAGCAAAGCTGGCTGGAAAGGATCAAGTTGTTTCGTTTAATGAAAAATCTGTGGCCAGCTAAAAATTGCCTGCTGTAAGGGATTGATTCTGAGATTACAGCTCGTTCCCACGCTTTTGGCCAGGTATGGCCTTATGTCGCGAGTCCACGGAAGGACAGGAGCGCCCCCGCGTGGGAACGAGGAATGTATTCCAGTGTGCCACCAAAAAATTTGGAAAAATTACATAACACGGTGAAAATTTTCAGCATGAGGTGCTATTATTTAATTTCAACGCAGAAATATACGAACAGGGTATAGCTCTGCACCTCGGGAATTTCTAATAACATTGACAGGGATAATCATGGCAAATATCGCAAGTAGCATTCCAGCTGAAATTTTTTATCAATTCGCGAAAAAAAACCAGTCGGTCGACGACCTAATTAGAAGTTTATATATTCATCCTTCTGCGGAAACGATCTCTCACTTCAAATCAATTAACCGCCATTTTAAAAATGGCCAGGTCATGGCCGGGCAAATGGTGGTGATTACACCGCCAGATAGTCAACAATGTACCGGTTACGAGTCGGAACTGGCTGAAGCAGCCCGTCTGATTGATAATAAGCTAGCAGAATTATCCGCACAGGAAAAGCAGATCATGGCTGAACATTATCAATTACTCAATAATATCGCCAGTTACGGTGGAGCAGGTTACGGTGCAACGCTGACGTATTTTGGTCATCACGTAAAAAATGTTGAAGGCATTTTAAAGCAAATTTCAAACGAATATGTGAAAACTTATAACAAACAGGGGGACTTGTATTCCAGGGAATTCTTCCAGCGTCGAAAACAATTATTTATGCGCCTGGAGCAAACACTTAACTCCTTTGTTGGTCACTCTAAAATGGGTTTTACAACAGACTTTTTAAAAACAAAGAGTAACCTGGGTATAAGTACCAAAAGTATACTGCATCAATGGAAGGCACAGCCTGGCCCGGTAGTCGATGTCCCTGGCTTTGAAAAAAACTATGTTAAAACAGCCAGGCTGTCGAAAGCATTACGAGGTGCGGGATACGTAGGCATAGCACTCGATATCGGGCAAAGTGGCCTTAAAATTCGTGAGGCCTGTACGGTGGGAACGGATCAACAGTGTACTAAATCCTATTTCAAGGAAGGTGGACGTTTGACAGGTAGTTTAGTGGGCGGAGCTGGTGGTGGTTTTGTAGGTGCTTCAGCTGCTTATGGAACCTGTAATCTATTATTTGGATTACCATCGGCAGGTACAAGTTTATTGTGGTGCAGGAGGATACTTTGGGGGCAAGATAACTGGTGAAATGTTTGAAAGAGGTGGGGATGTGCTTTATGAAACAACACTTGGTAACTAATTTTTATGGCTATAGCTAAGTTCATTTTTTAATATTATTATTTTTTATTTTAATAAGTGGGTTTTCCTTGATTGGTCTGTTGTTCTATATCGGTAAAACTCGTATTAAAGAAATTGATAAAGTAGTACTGGGATATGAATTTCCTCATGACAGTATTTTTGCCCTCATCATTAGAGTACCAAGTTATGCCAGCGGCTTTATGTGGAAATGGAGTGCTCGTCGATCAGGACTAGAAGGGAAAATTGAACAGTTTGACAGTCGTTTCCGCTGGCCATTTATCGCAACAATGGTATTGAGCATAATCGAAATGACCCTGGTTGTTGTTGCTTATATTCTTATGAATTATTTTGATCTTTAGCCTACATAGACACTGTGAACTACGACGGGTTAGCACTCGTTGAACTCGTTCCC
>ERZ890953.585-NODE-585-length-20533-cov-5.504493_pt1 | contig 20533 bp, 17 predicted proteins | sample MGYA00521264_ERZ890953 | MGnify/ENA primary metagenome ERZ890953 (study PRJEB32303, sample SAMEA104408629) | aquatic metagenome | biome: Brackish water; feature: Chemocline; material: water | place: Baltic Sea | collected 2014-10-26T21:54:00 | depth 200 m ...
ATACCGCTTTTACAAAGCGCACAAAGCGTGCAGGTCGTTGATCGGCAATTGCGTTAGCTGGATCACCCAGATCATTCACCGAACCTATTCCAGTTGCTGCTGTACAATCTGTCAGAAAACATCCGTTAAAACTATTGTCGCCAAAATCATAAACAGATTTAATATGTATCGCTCCAATGCTTTCATCAACCCAAACAGAATCTAATGTTTTAGCCGCTTTTATCAACGGCCTTGGACGCGACTGCAGGGCAACGATTTCGGTAATCACCGTGTTCTGTTCGGCACTCACGATAACCTTTTCAGAATCATTTCCCATGTCATACAACCAGATACTATAAATCGGTGAGGCTTCCACAGCACCTGCATCAGAAATATAGGGTTCTATACAGGGTCTTTTGACATCATTTATGTTTAGTTCACAGGTACTCTTACTTACCAGAATCCGGTTAGTGCCATCCCATAAAGGATAAGCGGCACTGTAACGGCCGGCGAGTGACAGTTCATTCGCAGAACTGACTTTATTAATAGTGGCAGAAGATTGTGCCTGCCCACTCATCCCGGCCATGGAAAAGACGGGTTGTTCATTATTAACAAAATCATCAATATTGATGATGACAATATTGCCACCTCCAAAGGTACCGGTATAAGGTCGGGTCAATACCATTATTCTGCCATCTTGCATTTCTTCAGCCTGAGTAAACTGAATTATGGCGTCATTGGTTTGCGCATTATTGCTACCTGTAGCATGACTGTGTACACCATATAGATGCTGTAATTCAGTACCATCCGGGTTGATTTTATACAAATGCATGGCATTGTTACCAGCCGCATTGTCCCAATGCGTGAATAAAACTTCACCTGCAAAACTATTCGTTAAAACTGTCGGATCCAGATCATGGCTTTGATTAAATGAAATTTGGTGCAATTCACCACCATCATCATTCATCACATGCAATATCATCGCCGCCGTATCTTCATCTTCATCCAGTGCCTTGAAACGTGGCTTACCTTCATTGGTCAGCATTTCACCGGACTGTCGCTGCCTGTTAGAACTGAAGATAATTTTTCCATCCGGGAGATAAGCCGGGCCCAGATCATCGCCTTCTTCCGCCTTAAATCCATCACATACCACTGATGTTCGTACTTCATCAATGATACATCTCAGCTTTTGCTGCTCAAGGTTGTACTCATAAATATTCCAGGTAGGCGTTATATCGTCATCAGGATCTTCATCAAACAAACGTAAGGAAAAGAGTAGTTTTGTACCGTCGTAAGATGGCTTAAGGTCTTTTACATCTCCCAGCCCTTCTGTAACCACCCTCGTTATATTTTTTTCAATGGCAGTCACCGTAGAGTTACTTCGTAAATACACATCGCCACCCTGTGCAAAAAACAGAGGCTCTCGAAGATCAGACTGAATTTCATCACCATCTTCATCTAACGGAACGGGGCGTTTAACAAATGCTATAGGCGCTTCCAGCACCCCGGGATCTGCTCCGGTTATTGTCGAACTGCTACCACTATCTGTACAGGAAACCAGTACAGAAAAAGGCAGTAATAAGAACGATAACTTAATTGTGTTAAAAGTATTTGCTAAAACCATTAGATAAATTATTAAGTGAGAGTAGATTTAATTACCATTGCGCTCATTGTAGATAACTAGCTACTATTTTAAACCTGCCAATCATCAATAAACTGACAGAGCGCTTAATTCTTCAGTTCAACGGTAAACATTCACCGCAGCTTCACGCTAGAATAGTTAAAAACCGTGCAAGGATAACAAAATTAACATTTATGCCATTAGCTAATTTCATTTATGTGATCTATTTCCTGAACCTAAATCTTTTTCGTGTTAGCTGGCTGTGCTAGTTTAAAAAGCACTTTTTTTAGCTGATCCTTTGTGTGCAACAGAGTTCACAAAAACACAGCAACCGTTTAATTAATTACTGCCATCTTTATTGCTGGCTTAGATAAAAGGCACCAAAATATATGTTCAAAATACCTGTTCTAGCCCTTTCGGCGGCGTTAATTATGTTAACTGGCCAGAGCGTTTATGCTGACGCTGAACAACGACGTCAGGCTAAACGTATTCATGACCGTCTGACTGGCACCCCTCCCAGTGAAGTGATTCTAAGCGAAATGGAAACACGACTAATAGATGACCCCACTGGAAAATCTGCAGCAGAAAAGGCTCTCGAAGACCCGGCCTTTTATAATGTTACCTTAAAGAATTTCGCAGCACCCTGGACCAATGAAGAACAAACTGTTTTCACGCCACTCAACGATTACACGGCCACCGTCATCGGCATGATTCGTGATGATATCGATTTCCGTGAAGTTTTAAGTGGGGACATTATTTACACCGGTAACAATTCTCCAGACTATAACAATTCTAATAATGCACACTATGAGGCGTTGGAAAATCTCGGTCCTGAAATCGCCAATCTGGCTGATGACAATGTTCTGACTCAAAAAATACAGAGTGAGGTTACTCTGCTGGACACTACAGCTACTGCCGGTGTCATGACAACACGCGCTGCTGCCAGGGCTTTTTTCTATAAAGGCACCAATCGCGCCATGTTTCGATTCACCCTGATGAACCACCTGTGCACCGATCTTGAACCGTTAAAAGACAACTCCCGCATTCCTGACCGCGTCCATCGTGACGTAACACGCAGCCCCGGTGGAGATAGTCGAATTTACCTCAACAGTTGCGTCGGCTGCCATGCCGGTATGGATGGTTTCATGGGCGCCTACGCCAATTACGAACTCGAATTTGATGAAGTTGACGATGTCGTTACCGAAAATACGGCACATCTTATATACACACCTGGAACCGTACAGGGTAAATTCCTAATCAATGAAAACAACTTTAAACCCGGTCACGAGACGATTGATGATAGCTGGATCAATTACTGGAGAAACGGCCAGAATGCATTACTGGGCTGGTCAAACGGTTACCCGGGGCTAACTTTAGATGAAAAAGGTCATGCCATTGGAAATGGTGCCAAATCTATGGGCAGGGAACTGGCTAACAGTGAAGCGTTTGCCCAGTGCCAGGTAAAAAAGGTATTTAAAAACGTATGCCTTCGTGAGCCGGGCAATACGGCAGACCGCACAGAGGCAAACAAAATCGTCACTGATTTCAAAGCAGGAAACTATAAAATGAAACAGGTATTTCGTGATGTTGCAGCCTATTGCAAGGGGAACTAAGCATGACTAATTCATTTCGAATTTCGTTGTTAAATTCATTCAATAAAAGCGCCATATTAAAAGCCGGCTTTATTCTATCTTTTCCTGCATTTCTGATTGCCTGCGATGGCCCTTCAACGGTCGCAAATCCATTTCAGAGTAGCGGAGAAGCAGTCAATGACAGTCCTCCAGCAGCTACTGAAGATGTGCGTTCATTTGAAGTCAATGTATGGAGCAGCCTGAAAGCCGATAACCGTTGCGGACAATGCCACTTTGAAGGTGAAGCAGGACAGGCACCTGCATTCGCGGATTCATCTGATGTTAATATTGCTTATTCTCATGCCGTTCCATTAGTTAACCTGCAGGATCCGGCCAGTTCATTACTGGTGACCAAGCTTGAATCAGGTCATAACTGCTGGGAACAGTTTGACAGTGTCTGCGCTGATAGCGTGGAAAGCATGATCAGTAACTGGGCAGGAGTCCCCGACGATACAACAACTGCTCGTGCAATTACCCTGACTGCGCCTGCAATTAAAAACCCTGGGGACAGTAAAACGTATCCTGCATCAGCTTCCGAGAATTCGCCCAATGGTTTTGCAGATACTGTACACCCGCTATTGGAACAACACTGTATAGCCTGTCACTACGAGGAAGCCGTTGCTCAGCAACAATCTCCTTTCTTCGCAAATCCGGATGTTGATTCCGCCTACGAATCAGCCAAACCCAAAATCAATATAGATCTGCCATTAAATTCACGCCTGGTGTCGCGTTTACTGGATGGTCACAACTGCTGGTCTGATTGCGGAATTTATGACCCTGTTAGCGGAGTTACTACCGGTGATGCAGGAGAAATGCTAGATGAAATCGAGAAATTCGCAAATGCCATACAGCCAGATATAATCGATCCATTACTGGTAACCAGTAAAGCCTTAGTGTTATTAAGCGATGGCATCATTGCCTCCGGCGGTAATCGTCATGAATCCAACCAGATTGCTATCTGGGAATTTAAAGTGGGCACTGGTTCTACCGCTTTCGATACCAGTGGCATTGAACCGGCGATGAACTTGAGCCTGGATGGCGATTACGAATGGTTAGGCGCTTATGGTCTGGACTTTTCCGGTGGTAAAGCCTGGGCAGACACACAATCCAGTAAAAAGCTGCATGATTTCATCAAATCATCGGGTGAATATTCTATCGAGGCATGGGTTATTCCGGCGAATGTCACCCAGGAAGATGCCAATATCATCAGCCTGGATGCCGGATCAACAATCAAAAATTTTGCGCTGACCCAATTCATGTATAACTATAATTTTCACAATCGAACCGCTCTATCCGACACCAATGGCGAGCCATTTCTGTCTACTGAAGATGCTGGTGAAATTTTGCAATCCAGTTTACAGCATGTAGTTGCCACCTATGATCCTATCGAAGGTCGCAAGATTTACGTGAATGGTGAACTTATGGTTGGATTTCAATCTGGTATAGCCGACCCTGTCACTGAACCCACTTCAATCAGTAGCTGGGACGACACATTTGCTTTTGTACTGGGTAACAGTTCCGCAAGTAGCAACCCATGGTCAGGTAAAGTGCGTATGGCTGCCGTGCATAACCGTGAATTAACTTCTGAACAGATAAAGCAAAACTTTAAAGTCGGTGTTGGTCAAAAATACTTCCTGCTATTCTCCATTGCAGAACAAACAGGTATCGACGACAGTTATATTCGATTTGAAGTCTCCCAGTTTGACAGCTTTAGCTACCTGTTTAATCAGCCGACCTTTATCAATCTTGATCCTGACTGGGTTCCCGGTGGCTTTAATATTCAGAAAATGCGACTAGGCATCAACGGTAAGCAGGCTGTTGCCGGTCAGTCTTTCGCCTATATGAATGCAACCATTGATGGCAGCTACACTGCCGCCGAAGGGCAGGAGCTATCATCTCATGGAGCCGTCATAGCGCTGGAAAAAGGTGCCGACAGTGATGAATTTTTCCTCACCTTTGAAGTGCTTGCCAATGAAAGCAATGAGTTTATCGATCCTGACCCGACCATTCCTGCCGATCCGCAAGATGCTGATCCAGTTTCTGACATAGGTGTCAGGACTTTTGATGAAATCAATGCCACCATTGCAAAAATTACCGGCATTCCGGTGACCAACGAAGCTGTCAATACACTGTTTCTGCAATATAAACAGCAGTTGCCAACCATTGAAAATATCGATGCATTTCTGTCATCTCACCAGATGGCAATAGCCCAGCTGGCGTTAACATCCTGCAGTGAAAGAGTGGATGCTGACAGGGCTTTACCGGTCAATGACAGCGGTCGCGTTATGTTTAGCAGTGTGAATTTTAACGATACCGCAAGCGCTGCATTTGATACTGTAACCGAGAGAGCTAATGTTATTGACCCTGTACTAAATGCTGTACTTTCAATCGATCTGGACTCTCAACCTGTACACAGCGATATTTCAGACTTATTGGGTTCAACTTCTGTACAGCAGTTAACGGGGGAAAATAACGATCCATTAGTGGATCCGGATAATGAATTTACCGATGACACTTACCAGAGTTTAATCACAAAAATGAATACGATTAATACTTCAGCCAGAACCGTACAAATAGTTAAAGCTGTTTGTGCTGCAGCCGTCGGCAGTGCCGCAATGCTGATTCAATAGGAAATGACTATGATCCGCAAAATTAAACCCACACAACAGGCATTACCTGTTGACGCACCGCTTTATCACACTGATCATGCACGCCCTGTTACCCGGCGCGATTTTATTCGCCAGGGATTCCTGGGGGGTACAGCAACAATGATAAGTGGTGGAGTTTTCAGCCTGTTTGCTAATCCCAACACCGCACATGCCGCTCTATCAGAGGATGTACAATTACTGGCCAGGGATATTGGCTGTACATTTGGTGTAGAAGGAGGAAAAGTCCCCTTTATCTGTTTTGACCTGGCCGGTGGCGCTAATCTGGCAGGTTCAAACGTACTGGTAGGTGGAGCAGGCGGTCAAAATGACGGCACCATTTCCACCGCCGGATACAGTAAAATGGGTATACCGGGTGATATGGTTCCCGGACTCGATTCGACTAACTTTACTTTATTAAACCCCAGCACTAACAATGATTTCGTCAACGATGACCTGGGGTTACAGTTCCACGCAGATAGCGCTATGTTAATGGGCATACTGGAAAGAGCTGGAGCTTCTGTAGGTAATATTGATGGTTGCGTTATTCCGGCCCGTTCAGATAATGATACCGGTAATAACCCTCATAACCCTTTATATGGCATCGCCATGGCAGGCGGCAAAGGATCAGTGGTTGATTTAATTGGCTCCAGAAGCTCTGATTCAGGTGGAAACTCAATGGCTCCAGCTGACATGATTAACCCGGAAGTCCGCCCGACTAAAGTTGACCGTCCCAGTGATGTGACCGGTATGGTAGATGTTGGTGAACTGACCGCCATTTTAAGTGATCCGGCCGATGTCACCGCTGTGATGGAGTCTATGGCACGGATTACTCATAAAAAACTTAAGCTCGGCACTGTCAATACCGGATTAACTAAAGATGAAGTGGTTAAAGACCTGGTACGTTGCGGTTATCTGAAAGCAGCTGATCTGGCCGACCGTTTCGCCGGTGTGCCGGTCGACCCGACTGAAGATCTGGACATACTTTCCATATTTTCAGCCAATGAACTCGAAAACGACGGTGAATTCCGCAAAACAGCCTCTGTGATGAAGATGGTCATGAACGGCTATTCTGCCGGTGGTTGTATAACCATGGGTGGCTACGATTACCATACCGGTGATCGCAGAACCGGTGAAAACCGTGATTTACGTGCTGGACGTTGCATTGGTGCCTGCCTGAATTACGCTGCAAAGCTGGGCAAACCATTGATGATTTATGTCTATAGTGATGGCTCTGTTGCCAGTAATGGTATGCGTGACGATTCAGCCGATGTTAACGGCGTGCTGGGTGGACGCGGAAAAGGTCAATGGACTGGTGACAACTCTTCAACTGCCTGCTCCTATATGCTGGTTTATAACCCCATCGCCAAACCCAATTTACTCATCCCGGGTCGACAGATTGGACGTTTTGGTGCTGATGCCTCAGTAATAACATCTTCTAGCCCGGCAGCAAATAATGTAAACCTGCTGGTAAATACTGTATTGCTGAATTACATGGCACTCAATGGTGAAATAGATCAATTTGAAACTGTCTTCCAGAATCACGGCCTGGGGTCTGCTTTCAATTTATATGCCGCTTTCGATGCAGTTTTATAGGTGATTGATTTTTCCTTTGTGATGCAATGGAGAACTTTAAATAAACCGTTAAGCCTGACTGCTTTACTGGCCATTAGCGTTTGTGGTTCAACCCATGCTGACTGGTTTAAACAGTCACAGGACATCATGGGTACCCGTGTGGCTGTTGAGTTATGGAGTAATAACCCGGAACTGGAAAATTCCTGCGCTAACCAGGTTTTCACAGAAATGCAGCGCATTGATGCATTGATGAGTCCGTATAAATCCACCAGTGAAGTGGCCAACATTAATCAACATGCTGCACAAAAAGCTGTCAACGTTAGTGCTGAGTTAATCAGCTTAATCCGCCAATCGATGTATTTTTCAGAAAAATCTAACGGGGCTTTTGATATTACTTTTGCATCGATTGGTTTCCAGTATGATTATCGACAGCACAAACAACCCGATGCTGAAACTATTCAACACGACCTGAAAACCATTAATTATCACAACCTGATTGTTGAAAATAACAGCGTGCAGTTTGCCATGCCCGGCATGTCAATCGACCTGGGTGGTATCGCGAAAGGCTATGCGGTAGATAAGGCGATTAAAATATTACAGCAATGCGGGATTCAGCAGGCACTGGTAAGTGCCGGTGGAGACAGTCGAATATTGGGTGATAAGCAGGGTAAACCCTGGATGATAGGTATACAACATCCTCGTAAAAAACAGGCCATAGCACTTACAATTCCTTTAACAGATACGGCTATTTCAACTTCAGGCGATTATGAGAGATATTTTGTATCCAACAAAAAACGAATTCATCATATAATCAACCCCGCAACAGGTAGGTCTGCAAATCAATCCTGGAGTGCAACCGTGATAGGGCCGGATGCAACAACAACCGATGCATTATCGACCACTGTTTTTATACTAGGCGCTAAAGAAGGATTGAAATTGATTAACTCGCTCGACAACATAGATGCAATCATCATCGATTCACAAGGTATAGTTCATTATTCGTCTGGATTAGAAAATCCAGAAAATAATTACGGAAATAATCCATGAAAAATGTGAAAAAAACCATCCCCCTGATTTTAGTTTTGTTAATGGGTTTCATGTTACCTGTTTATGCACAGGATGCTGAACCCATCACAGAGCTGCAACAGAATATACAGAACCTGAAACAGGATGTTCTAAAATTAAATAGAAATTTATTTATTCTTGAAGAAGACTTATTGTTTCCTTCAAACACACAATTCAGTGTTTTTCTGTCAATGGATTCGGGTAAACTATTCTCACTGGACGCTGTGCAGCTCAAGATAGATGATAAAGTCATCGCAAATCACCTTTACACCGAACGTGAAATCGAAGCCTTAAAAAGAGGCGGCGTACAGCGCCTTTACCTGGGCAACCTGGCGTCTGGTAAACATGAAATTATCGCCATATTTACCGGGAAAGGTCCGCAAAATCGCGACTACCGAAGAGGCGAAACCATTCAGGTTGAAAAAGGCAGTGACCCTCAGTTTATTGAGTTACAGATCATTGATAACCCGACCAAAGAGCAACCTGAATTTATAACCAAAATTTGGGAATAAACAGGTCAACGATAGATAAATAACCACTTGTATTAAATGTATTTCTCCCACAGGCAAATTATCAAATTCTCTGCAATATCATTATTGCTGTGTCTTTGTGCGCCTGTATCAGCCAGTGGAGAAAGGCATGAACAGAAAGTGACAGACCTCGCTTATGGCACATCTCTGTATTATTTATTTCAGGATCAAAAACTCAGGGCCATAACGGAACTGGGTGTTGCCAAACAAAGGCAAACACTTAAAAATCAACCAGATGATGCAGAGCTTTTATTAGGGGGCCTGTATTTTGAATATGGTTTGCCAGAAGACTCTGAGCAAATATTAACCCGCTTACTGAATGAAAAGACCGATGCTGCAACCACAAACAGAGTCTGGTTTAATCTGGCAAGGGTTCAATACGAAAAAAATAATTATAAACAGGCTGAAGAATTGCTTGCTCGTATAAGCGAACAACTTCCCGCATCACGTGAAGCGCAGAAAAACTATATGTTAAGCAATGTTTATATCAATAATCAACAATTCGATCAAGCCGCTAAAATGACTTCGCTGATTCGTCCAGAGTCAAACTGGTCAGCCTTTTCACAGTACAACCTGGGAGTTGCACTAACAAATACTGAACAGTTGCTGCAGGGTCAGTTATGGTTAACAAAACTAATCTCAAGGCAAACTGAAGAAGCAGAATTACACTCATTACAGGATGCAGCCAGACTGCTATTAGGGTTGAATGCACTACGAAAAAACCTACCCGATGAAAGTATCAAATACCTCAGTAATATACAGGCTGACGGTGCTTTCACTAACAGGGCATTGCTTGCCACTGGCTGGGCATGGAGCAAGTTATCAAATCCTCGAAAAGCTTTAACTTACTGGTTGACGCTAGCCGAAAGGGAACAGCATGATGGCGCGACTTTAGAAGCCTACCTGGCCATTGCCAATGCTTATGAACAATTAGATAACAAACCTCTGGCAATCCAGCATTACGAACTGGCTTTGCTAAAATTTGATGCGTCGCTCAATAAACTGGATGAAGCGGTTGAAAGCATTGTTAACATGGAATTGGTCAACACACTTTACAGTGAAAATATTAATAAGCCCGGAATACAAAATACAATTGCAGAAAGCCTTCCCGAATATATTGCAACACCCTACTTGCATCAAGTATTCGCCAGTAAAGATTTTCAGCAAACACTGTTAAATTATAAGGAGTTAATTGAAATTCATAACGCTTTAATCAGCTGGAAAAGCAACCTGCCTACACTGCAACTCATGCTGCTAGAACGCATCAATTCATTTGAAAACAAACGCCAACTGATTGCACAAACCAGCGATTTTACACAGCTGAAAAATTTACAACAACAACGCGATTTACTGGCTCTGAAAGTCCGCAGAATAAAGCAAAATTCTGATTATTATGCACTCGCCAATGAAGATGAAATCGATTATCTGGAACAACTGGAAGACTTAAAAGTTGTTTTCGAAAAATTACAGAATCAACACGACTTAACTGAAGAAAAAGAAAAATTTCGTATCATGTCAGGCTTGCTGCAGTGGAATATCAGTACTGATTACCCACGTCGTTACTGGAGTTTACAGCACCAGCTTCAACTACTCGACCGTGCATTAAAGCAATCTACAAAATCTGCTGCTTCATTACAACAGGCTTCGAAAATTAATGTTGTGAAATTAAATGATTTCAAACAACGCATAAGTGGACAGGGCAGTGAAATAGAACGCATGGAAATTAATGCCTCCCAGTTAATAGAACAACAGGAACAACTCATTAATTTGCAGGCTCTTGAGGCGCTGGAAAAGCGGCAACAACATGTTGCACAGTTAAAACTGAGTGCACGTTATTCACTGACCCGACTGTATGATGAATTATCGAAGTTAAGGAGTGCTCAATGAAAGCACAACTAGCCTTAACTCTAATCAGTATCGCTGTATTACAGTCGTGCACGCAATCGGCCAGTTCGTTAAAACCGACAATTGCTGACATTCCTGACAGAACCATTGAAAACATTCAGCCACAGGTTAATTTCGAATCCAAAGACTATCAGGCAATTAAAAGCTACCGTGAATTAGTGGCAATCACACCGCAAGGTGGTGAATACGGTAAGGAAACTCAACGACTGGCAGACCTCGAACTTGAAGCCAGTATGGATAACAGGCTATCAGATAACTCGGCACTGGAAAAACAGGGGGAGAAGGAAGCTCAACTGGCAATTGAACGCTATCAACAATACCTGGAAACTTATCCTGACCGGCCCGATAATGATTTAATAATGTATCAGTTATCACGCGCTTATGCTATCGAGTCGAATCCTGAAAAGTCTCAGCAATACATGCAACAACTGGTCAACCAGTTTCCTAATTCACGTTACATGGATGAAGTACAGTTTCGTCTTGGTGAGAATTATTTCGTTGAAGGATCATATGCTAAAGCCGAAAAAGCGTATGGTGTTGTTGTCGATAAATACCCCGACTCATTGTATTACGAAAAATCGTTATACAAATATGGCTGGACTAAATTCAAACAGAACAACTATAAACAGGCCATCGACAGTTACGTCAAGTTACTCGATATGAAACAGTCGATTATCGATGAATATAAACTGGCGGAAACTCTGGCTCGCGCCGAAAAAGAACTGATTGAAGATGTACTACGTGTCACCAGCCTGAGTTTTTCCTACCTACCAGAAAAACAACCAGTCAGCCACTATTTTAATCGCGCAGGAAAGCGTTCCTATGAACCTCTTTTGTATCGAAAATTAGCTGAACTATACCTGGGTCAGGAACGCATAACCGATGCCACTGATGTTTATCTTTCATTTGGTGACAATTATCCATTTTCCAGATATACACCAGAATTTCATCAACTGGCTATAGATATCTTTAAAAAATCCGGATATGTTTCGCTATTATTACCAGAAAAACAGGCTTACGTAGATAAATACAATAAAGGGAGTGCTTTCTGGGACCAGCAAACCGCACAAACACAGGCCAGATTACAACCTGTCCTGACGGCTCATATGTTTGATATAGCTACACATTATCACGCGACCGCTCGTGCCAGTAAAAAAGCCGACGACTATAAAAATACTGCGAGCTGGTATCAGCGTTACCTCGATTCATTTCCACAGGATGCTAAAGCCGCGGAAATCAATTTTTTACTGGCCGAATCGCGTTTCGATGCGAGACAATATAAACAGGCTATTACAGAATACGAAAAAACTGCCTACCAGTACCCGCCTCATAAAAACAGTGCAGAAGCCGGTTATGCGGCGCTGATAGCCTATAACAAATTGTTTAGCGAAAGCGACAAAATACAAAAACCGTTAATTAATGATCAGCTTATACAAAGTTCTCTCAGATTCAGCGATCAATTTCCGGCAGATAAACGCATGCCCGGCGTGTTATTAAAAACGGCTGAACAGTTTTTTGATTTAAAAAAATTCTCACTGGCGAAAACAACTGCCGAACGGCTGGTAAACCAGCCACAAATCAAACCTGAAATGCATCACAATGCATGGATATTAATTGCTCATTCAAACTTTGAACTAAGTGATTTTGCTGCCGCTGAAAAAGCTTATTTAGAGGTTTTGGCAGGGTTACCAAAAAATCCTGCAAAGCCTGATAAAATTACAGCGGATAAGACCAGGAAAACCATCCAGGAACAACTGGCTCTATCAATTTACAAACAGGGTGAGGCAGAACGGCAGCTAGGTAATCATCAACAGGCTGCTTCTCATTTTCTACGGGTTGGCACCACGGTAGCAAATTCATCGAACAGAATCATTGCCGATTATGATGCTGCCACTGAATACATGGCACTCAAGCAATGGCCCACCGCAATAATTCTGCTTGAAACTTTCCGTAAATCATATCCTAAACAGAAAAAGTGGGAAAAAGGTATCAGCGAAAAGCTTGTACTGGCCTATAACGATTCCGGTCAACACGCAAAAGCAGCTGCCGAAATGATCAACCTGATGAAGCTGACACCCAAAAATAAGCAGCAGGACTTATTATGGCAGGCTGCTGAACTTTATAATCAGGCTGGCGACCAGCAACAGACCATTGCAACCTATAAAGCCTACATTAAAAGTTATCCGCAGCCGATTTCCCGCAGTATCGAACTGCGTTATAAGATTGCTCAATACTATGCGGACAGAAAAGACATTAAAAATCGCTATTTCTGGCTCAATGAAATTGTAAAAGCCGATGCCAAAGGGAAAAAACAACGTACAGACCGTACCCGTTATCTTGCTGCTATAGCCAGCCTCGAATTAATTACTCCGCTGCATAAAAAATACAGCAGTGCAAAATTGACGACACCGTTAAAGAAAAGCCTGAAAGTCAAAAAGAACCTGATGAAACAATCCATCGACGCTTATAGCAAAGCCGCAAAATTTCAGGTTGAAGAGGTCACTACTGCAGCAACCTATAATATTGCGGAGATTTATCGCGAATTTGCCAGTGCCTTACTGAAATCAGAACGCCCAAAAAAACTCAACCAGGAAGCACTGGAAGAATATAATTATTTGCTCGAAGATCAGGCTTACCCGTTTGAAGAAAAAGCAATTGCTATCCATGTATCAAACCTGTCACGAATTCCAAAAGGAAGCTTTGATGATTCGATCAAAAACAGCTTAAAGGCATTGAGTAAAATGATGCCATTCCGTTATGCTAAAACCGAGATGACAGATAGCCATGCCGAATAATCATATATTTAAAAACCTCATTATTGTCGTAATAAGCAGTGGATTATTTGCCTGCCAGTCAGGCCCCCAGCCACAGGCTACAGCGCCACCCGAGCCTCAGATTGAAACAAAAATAGAACCTGCGGCTCAACAACAGGTTGCTGTAGAAGATCTGCTGTATCAGCAAGCTATTCAGTCCACCCGGGATGGGGATATTGATAAAGCCATACAGCAATTTACAAAGGTTATTCAAAAAGACCCGTCTACCAAACAGGCCTATACCAATCTGGGATTACTGTATATTCACAAAAAGCAGAATGAAGAGGCGAAAGCAGCGTTTTTAAATGCCATCAAGCAGGATAAAAACGATGCTATCGCTTATAATCACCTGGCGGTTTTACAACGTCAGCAGGGTGAATTTAAGCTCGCTCTTTTTAACTATTACAAAGCCATAAATGCTAAACCCGATTATGCAAATGCACATTTAAATCTGGGTATATTATTAGATATTTATTTGCAGGACTTACCCAAGGCACTTGAGCAATATGAAATCTATCAGAAGCTTACCGACCATAAAAACGAATCGGTAGAGAAATGGATACTCGATATGAAGCGTAGAATCGAGACCGACAGCGGAAATTCAAAATGATGCTTAATCGTATTAACTATTTATTATCGTTTATGTTGTTGTTATCCAGTCACCTTTCATTCGCTCAACAACGACTTGAAATGGAAGGAACCGCCATTATCGGTAATAAGGAATTACCCAAAGTGCTGTATATCGTGCCGTGGAAAGTAGCCGAAGACATAACACTTAGCACGCCACCTTTTAGCAGTGTGCTGGATGAACCTTTCCAGCCGGTTCACCGAGAAACATTTAACCGTCAGATTAAATACTACAATGATTTATATTCTGTACCAGAAACTAAAACCCTAAACTAACCGACATCATGAACTATAAAACCATTAACCCAATCCACGGAGTGATTTCCCATGCTTGATACCGTAATTCGATTTTTTCAGTCCGGCGGTCCTTTCATGTACCCCATTCTACTGGTACTGGCCATCGGTCTGACAATTACCATAGAACGATATATCTATCTGACTGCTGCGAAAAGACAAAACCGTAAGATTCTGGCTCAAATTATGCCTATGCTGCAAAAAGGTGAAATGAATAGTGTTATTCAATTAACCAAAGATTCAAAGGCCACAGTGAGCAAGATTCTGACCCAGGGGTTGAATAATTTTAAATCTGCCAGGCGCCGTGATGACATCGAAGCATCAATGGAAGAAAGTATCATGGAAGCAATTCCAAGACTGGAAAAACGCACACACTATCTGGCTATGTTTGCCAATATTTCAACATTACTTGGGCTGCTCGGTACAATTATTGGTTTGATTAAAGCATTCACCGCTGTCGCTCAGGTCGATCCTTCAATGAAAGCTGAAATTTTGTCTACCAGTATTTCTGTCGCTATGAACACCACCGCTTTCGGTTTGATAGTAGCTATCCCTTTACTTATTTTTTATACCCTGCTACAGACTAAAACGACAGAAATTATCGACAGCCTGGAAATGGCAACCGTTAGATTTGTTAATCAACTGTCAAAATTCAAAAATATAGGACAGCAAGGCAATGTCCAGTAGAACACGCATCCGGCGTAAACACCCGGCAGTAGAGCTCAACATTACTGCCTTTATGAACCTGATGGTGGTTCTGGTACCTTTTTTATTGATGACGGCAGTATTTACCCATATAACAATTCTGGATTTGAACCTTCCGAAACCCGGAAGCCAGAACAACCAGAATAAAAAAGATGCTCCGTTTGAGTTACGCGTCACTATTCGCAAAGACGCGCTCATTCTGTCGGACAATAAAGGCGGTTTAATCAAGAAAATTGCACGTCTGGAAAGTGGACACAATTACGGCTTGCTAAAACAGGTTTTAAAACAGGTTAAAGCACGTTTTCCGGATAAAACCAATATGACGATTTTATCTGAACAGCAAACCCACTATGACGATTTAATTCAGGTGATGGATAGTGCCCGATCATTCCAGACCCTGTATGAAGGAGAAATAGTTCAGGCTGAATTATTCCCGGATATTTCTATTGGCGATGCAGCCGTTAAAAATAACTAATACTAAGAGTTCTTATTGATGAAACTATCTCGACGCGCGAAACGCATGCAACAGCATCATGCCCGTAAAAATGACCGCAATGCGTCATTAAATATGGTTTCATTAATGGATATTTTTACTATCCTGGTTTTTTTCCTGTTAGTCAACGCCAGCAATTCCGAAGTGTTGCCGACCCCAAAAAATATAACTTTACCTGCTGCGAACTCTGAAAAACTACCTGCAAGGAATCTTGTCATTGCGGTCAATAACAATACCATCAGCCTGCAGGGAATACCTGTCGTCAGTGTTACTTCAGCTTTAAACAATGAATCTAAAACTATTAAACCGTTATTTGATTCCCTTAAAAAGCTAGCTCTCAGCAGCAAAAATATAACCGATAAAAAAGGGGTCACTATAATGGGTGATAAAGATATCCCTTATGTATTACTGAAAAAAATAATGTTGACCTGTGCCGGTGCTGAATATACCAATCTGTCATTTGCTGTTAATCAAAAATCTGGGAAAACCGAAGGTTAATATGATAACTACGGAACCAAATCTACCCTGGGTTGAAGGTAAGGAAGACCGCCTTTTTAACCGTCTTGTTATTGCCTTTATTGTTATCTTTTTGATCATAGGCATAGTTTTAAACAACCTGTCGGTTCCTGAAATTGAACAAAAGAAACTGGTTGATGTGGCACCACGACTGGCCAAACTGATACTTGAGAAAAAGAAAATTCCACCACCTCCACCATTAAAGAAGGTGATTCAAAAGGAAATCCCCAAGAAAAAAGAAGTAAAAAAACCTGAACCCAAAAAACAGGAGAAGCCTAAACCCGCGCCAAAACCGGATAGCAGGGAGGCCGCTAAAAAGACTGCGCAACAATCCGGTTTAATCGCCCTGAGTGATGAACTTGCTGATCTTAGAGAGAGTTTTGATTTTTCAGATATCGCCGATACACCTCAACTTAAAACAGGCAAACAGGCTGAAACGGTTGTTTCTACCAGCGATTTATTAACAGCTTCTGCCTCTACCGGTAGTGGTGGTATAAAATCAAATACGCTTGAGCGTAAAATCAGTACCAGTGAACTTGCTCAGCGTAAAACTTCTGCCGTTAATAGTAATATTCAATCAAATGAAAAAATTGTGGCTAAAGTTACCCAGCAAAAAACCCGTAATGCCACCCGTAGCCAGGAAGAAATTGAACGTGTTTTTCAAAAAAACAAGGGTGCTATCTTCAGTATTTATAATCGCGAATTGCGCAAAGATCCGTCTTTACAGGGTAAGGTGGTCATTGAATTAACTATTGCAGCGAATGGCTCGGTCACCAGTTGCAACATTGTTTCCAGTGAACTGGGACATAAGAAACTGGAAAAAAGGCTGATCTCAAAAATCAAAAAATTTAAGTTTGCCGATAAAAATGTTCCTGTTATAACGGTAACTTACCCAATTGATTTTCTTCCTTCTTAAGAATCATAACAAGATTTGAGATAAACACAGGTTTGTATTTTTAATTTAGATAAAACAATAAAATACTAAATTCAACAACTGCTAATCTAGACTGGGTTCCCATAGATAAGTGGTTTGGGAAAGGACTGGCAGAGTAATGCTACTCCAGTTTTCATGGTTTCACCAAAGATCCTCTGGTGTTTGCCTTGCACAGGGCATAAACCAGAATGAATAATTTCTTTTCTGGTCAATTGAAATCAAAAGACAATAACCCATTTATTCAAACTACAAATATACATCTAACCCTGTGCAAGTTGTATGATTTTCTTTTTCATATTGCTCTTAGTCAGCTACACTGATAGGCGGACAAGTGAACTACAGAAAATGATCGGAGTAAGCGGGAAAAGACTATGATTGATCTAATTGAAAAATTGAAGGTAATTGCTGTAAAGGCCCGGCAGTCAGACGGGTTAATTATCGAAGCGGCAATAGATCGCATCAAGGAACTCGAAGCTAAACTTGCTGACTACGAGGAAGACATAACGGACTGGCAATTTACCGTTGAAACACAAATGGGCCATAGGAAAGATGATAAGTGATCCTCCAGAAATTCAACTAACTCCGAAATTATTTTAACTTCTGGCAAAATGATATCGGTAATCTCAATTTTATACTGACACAATGGGGCTGATGACGCTTTTATCTTTAAGCTAAACCTTTTCATAGAAAGATAGATATTCAAACTAATTTACCGGCAGATCAGCAGCAATGCATCATCAGCTTAAAAAAGCAGTAGATGCTTCAGTAGACTCTTAAACTTAGCGTATAATACAAAATTTTCCGGGTTCTTCTGTTGATACATCCTCAATCCATCAGCTGGTTTTCACCATCACAAATCTTAAAGCGTCAGATAGACCCGTCTATACTGTCCTGGCTGGAAGATGAAGGCTCTTTAACGAAACGTCTGAAAAACCATTGCCCGCAACAGTTTTCAGTTGAAGTGCTAGCTGAAGAATGGGTAAAACCCGATCAGTCGGAAGCCCAGTTACTGGAAATTCCTATGGCGCAAAAAGTCCTGTTACGCCAGGTTCATTTAAAGTGTGCCGATCAACTCTGTGTGTATGCCAGATCCGTAATTCCACTTTCCACATTACAGGGAAAACACCAGAGGTTACAACATCTGGGCAATAAACCGCTGGGTGAATACCTGTTTGCTAACACAACTCTGAAACGGAGTAAGATAGAATGGAGCAAATTAACCAGTGGTATTTCATTATTTTCAACTGCAATGGCTAACCAGACCGATTCAGAACAGGCCATCTGGGGGCGACGCTCCCTTTTTCATATCGATGCAAAATCACTACTGGTGAGTGAATTTTTTTTACCCGTTTTAAACAAGCATAATGACACAGAAAAATAATAAAGTTGGCTTTGTCAGTCTCGGCTGCCCCAAGGCAACGGTAGACTCCGAACAGATTATTACCCAGTTGCGAGCTGAAGGTTACGACATCGTACCGGACTATGATCAGGCTGATCTGGTCATTATTAATACCTGCGGTTTCATCGATTCTGCTGTGGAAGAGTCCATGCAAACCATCGACGAAGCACTGCATGAAAATGGCAAAGTAATCGTCACCGGTTGCCTTGGAGCCCGATCTGAAATGATCTCTGAAAGCTTCCCCAACTTATTAGCGGTGACCGGTCCACATGCCACTGCCGAAGTAATGCAGGCCGTGCATAAACACTTGCCGGCAAGACACGACCCTTTTATGGATCTGGTACCTGCTCAGGGCATAAAGTTAACGCCGCGACATTATGCTTATCTGAAAATATCCGAAGGCTGTAATCACCGCTGTACTTTTTGTATCATTCCATCATTTCGAGGCGATCTGGTAAGCCGCCCCATCGATGAAGTTATGCAGGAAGCACAAAACCTGGTAAATGCAGGCGTGAAAGAGCTACTGGTTATTTCGCAGGATACCAGTGCGTATGGTGTCGATCAGAAATACGCTACCCACTTCTGGAATGGACAGCCTTTACAAACCCGTTTTGTCGACCTGGCACGTGCACTTGGGCAATTTGGTATCTGGGTTCGTTTACATTATGTTTACCCTTATCCACACGTTGATAATGTCATCCCGTTAATGGCTAAAGGCTTAATACTGCCTTATCTGGATATTCCCTTTCAACATGCCAGCCCAAAAATTTTGAAAGCCATGAAACGCCCAGGTAGTCAGGAAAAAGTACTGGAACGCATTAAAAGCTGGCGTGAAATCTGTCCAGAACTTGTTATCCGCAGTACTTTTATTGTGGGCTTTCCGGGCGAAACTGAGGAAGACTTTGAATTACTGCTGAATTTTCTAACTCAGGCTCAACTCGATCGTGTCGGCTGTTTTATGTATTCACCGGTAGCAGATGCAGCCGCCAATGAATTACCCGATCAGATTGATGAAGAAATCAAAAAGGATCGTTATGAACGCTTTATGCTGCATCAACAGCTGATCAGTACTAACCGTCTCAGTCAGCGCATTGGACAAACCCTGCAGGTACTTATTGAAGCGCATTATGATGAAGGCTGGACGGGGCGAAGTTATGCAGATGCACCGGAAATCGATGGATTAGTTTATATCCAGACGGATCAAAAATTACAACCAGGTGAGTTGGTCCAGGTAACTGTGCTAAACAGTGATGAATATGACCTTTTTGCGGAGTTAAAGAATCAATGAGTGTATTAGCCGTAGTCGTTAATGATCAACTTACCCTGCAGTTTGATCGATCAAAAGCATTACCGGAAAACCAGCAACAGTACCTCGATAAACTGGACATAAAGTTTGCACAGGGCATCGAATTACAGGGTGAAAAAATAAATAACCCGGATATTCAGCAAAAAGCCAAATATATGTCGTTAAGCCTGATGGAAGGCATTATGTATCAGGAAGATGATAAAGCAGCCGTTAGCATGGCCTGGCTAGCCACGAGACTACCGGATTTAAAGCAGGTAAAGGCTATAGTTGATGAAAACGGTACGCAGTTTGATTTAATTTTTGACCGTGAATACCAGCCCCACCAGGTGGTAGATTTTAAAGGATTAAATTAACTCGCATTAAAAATTAGGCCTATTAATATAAGAAAAATCAACTATTTATATTTTATTTCAACAAGTTTAGTAAAACTCTACTAAATATATCTCCCGAATTCAACTCATAAGTGCAACTTAACCTAGCTGCACTGTTAAGGAA
>ERZ890953.586-NODE-586-length-20514-cov-9.666895_pt1 | contig 20514 bp, 18 predicted proteins | sample MGYA00521264_ERZ890953 | MGnify/ENA primary metagenome ERZ890953 (study PRJEB32303, sample SAMEA104408629) | aquatic metagenome | biome: Brackish water; feature: Chemocline; material: water | place: Baltic Sea | collected 2014-10-26T21:54:00 | depth 200 m ...
CTAAATTGAATAATCTAAATAAATACCCGTATCCCAACGGTTTAAAGGATGATAATGGAGATTGGATTCATCGTCCAGTCCATAGTTTCCTATTTGGTCTTTGGGTTATGCGTTGTAGTTTTAAAGAAATACATCATGGTTATGAGGGTATGTTACTAAGTATGATTGGTTATATACTTACCTTATCTATAAATAATCTCCTTGTTTTGATTGGTTGGATTCTAATCATACTTGGTGCATACCTTTTCTATGATGATTTTATTAAACAACATCCAAGACAAGTTTACCAGTATAAACCTTTATATCATAGCCCTGTTCATATATGGTATGGGAAGCATTTATATACCAATACTTTTGTTAGGTGGTTGAATATACAAGTTGATAAGTTGATTAAAAAGATATGGAGTTGAATGTGCCTAATACTATCAAAGCATTTTGGGAAAATCTATCTAGTGGTGTTAAGTTAATACTATTTTCTATTGCTATTTTAACCTCATTTAGTAGTGGTCAGTTTATAGTAAATCCACAGGTTAAAATGAATAAAATACTTGTAGAAGAAAACAGAGTTATTACTAATGGAAATAGTATTGTATCCCAGAGTAATCATCTTAAAATCGATAAGCTTTCAAAGAGTGTTGAATTCCTAACACAGGTTGCAGTAGCCACCGCAAAGAAATCTGGTGTAGATACCGAAGAGATTCGTAGAAAGGTTGAACAGGAGTTCAGACAATTAGAGGCTATGAGTAAATGAACAATCATTTCAGAAGTAAGAAATTATACCTAGCTATTTTTGCTATTCTTATGATTGCTCTGATAGCATATTTTGTTACTGATTCAGTTATAGCAACTTCAGCAATTTCAGCTATTAGTGTTTTAGGTAGCATATACCTAGGTGGTCAATCAGGTATTGATACCATGCATAAATATAAGAATCCAGAACGTAATGAAGGCTAAAAAGTTTTTCTATGCCCTCGCGCTCATGCTACTGGGTGGTGTTGCATTATATTTATATTTTGCTCCACCACCCACTCCCTCTCCTATATTCATTCCAGGAGAGACTATTGTGGATACCCTCTACTTACCGCAGGACACAATTCGTATACCTCCAATAATTATTAAAGTACCAGTCCGGGATACCATTTTTGTCTCTCAAGGAGATACTATAAAAAGTGGTATTGCTTCTCTTGATACCATTCTTACTACTGGTGATACTCTAAGTGTTGACTATTACATTGAACCTTCAGTGTTTGACTTATACATAGGATATCAACTAGATAGCATAATGGTTCTTGAGGAGTCTCGGACTGATACTTTAATAGTTACAGAATTTAAATCCAAAAGGTTTGATAACTTCCTCTATGGTTTCATAACAGGTAACCTTTCTATGTTAGCTATAATTAAATTATTGATGGGGTTATTCTAATGCCACAAAACACAGAACAGGCCAAGAAACGCAAAGTTAGTATTTTTGCTGAGTCTGATACAACAAATGTAAACTTTGCAGGGGTATATAGGGGTATTCTTCAAGAGTATTTAGCTTCTAACCCTAATGCTGAAATTCATACACCAGAAACTAGTGTTGCTGTGTCTGAGCTTTATCAAGCTAGGTTACGTGAGTTGGAAGCTGAAGCTATGGGTAGGCCAGTTATTCGAGATAGTACTTTCATTAAAGAGGCTGAAAAATTTAAAGACCTTAACCCAGATTTGGATATTAGTATTTTTCCATTCCATGGTAAGAATGAACTTTCTGAGTCTTTGAGGGTTATGCAACAACAGGTTGGACAAGATTCAGTAGATATTGGAATATTTGGTCATGCAGGTGATAAATTTGGTGGTGTTAAAACAAATGAGTTTGCTGATTTATACAATAGTACTGGTGAGGATTGCTCAAAGGTTGGTGGTGTTTATATTGGTTCATGTTCTTATGCTGCTTCGCGTTTTGATAGTAATAGGGAAGACCTTGCTAATACATTTAAAGCACCAGTCAAGGCACAAACTATATTTTGGAAGGGTGCAAGAGCTAGGACATTGACAGAAGAAAGAAAACTCAGAGAAGCAGGTGCTGATCAACTTGGTAGTAGATTATTCACACCATATGCTAATGTTAAAACTACCGAATATAAGAAAACTAAGCCTAGACCTAAATATATAGAACCCACAATCTCAAGACCAGGAGTTTTTGATGCGCCTAGTTCTAGATAGATCACTTGATATGGACCATGCTACTATTGGTGTGTTATTAAACGAAAATAAATTTGAAGCTTTTACTTTAGAAGATGAGCAAAGAACCAAGAAGGTCAATGGAGAAACTCGGATACCTGCAGGTTTATACTTCATCAAATTTCAGAAGATTGTTACACCGAAAACTATATCCTATCGTAATAGATATGATTGGTTTTCCTTTCATCTCCAAATAATGAATGTTCCAGGATTTACTAATGTTTACCTTCACGTAGGTAATTATGATACTGATACGGATGGATGCGTTCTACTAGGACTTACTGCAGATGCTGAGTTAGGTACAATAGGTAAGAGTGTAAAAGCTTTTAAGTCATTCTATCTAAAGGTAGCACCTATACTTGAAAAGGGTGAACAGGTTAGTTTGAGAATATTAAATTAGCAGCTTCGTACACTAATTGTACGTAGCTGTAATAACTCACGGAGGATAGGTTTCGTGGAGTGCCTATCCATACGATAGCCCCTGTGTCACTTCCCCTGCATGGGGGCTTATTTTAGGAAATTATGTTAGATATTAGTCAATTAAAAAGTGTCAATGACAACCCTGAGTTGCATAAGGTGTTACAGCAGGCTTACCTTAAGTCTGACCTATACGCTAAGACTTTTTATGAAAACAGGTTTTCTCTACCATTCACTGATTTACATCAGCAAATATTTGACGTCATAGATGCAAAGAATCCTGATGGAACTCCTCACTATCAAAAGATTGTTATTAAAGCTCCTCGCGGTATTGGTAAATCATCAATAGCAAAAACCATTGTAGCTAAACGTATCCGCTATAGTGATGCGCACTACGTGGTTTATTTAGGTAAAACATTTGACTTTGCTGCTACTCAGACTGAGAACATAAAAAATGGTATGCTGCAGAATAAGTTAGAAAATGGTCTCTTTGGTTCTATTAAGATGAAGAAAACCACTGATGAATTTTCTGATACTTTCAGCAAGAAAGCTTGGATGACAGCCTCTGGTTGTATGGTATTTCCTCGTGGCGCAGAACAGCCTGTTCGTGGTTTATTATTCGATTATGATGGTTTTTCCTATCGTCCTGATCTATATATTGCAGATGATTTAGAGGATCGTTTGGAGATATTAAATCCTGAAACTCGGGCCAGAATGGAAGGTTGGTTTTTCTCGGATGTTGTTAAGTCTGTACCTCTCCCAGGTGTTAGCAAAAACTGGCAGATTATCTATATTGATACTTTAAAGCACTCCGATTCTTTGCTCCAAAAACTTTTGGATAATGATGAATGGAAGTCAGTAGAACTCTCTATTTGTGATGCAGAGTATAATACCTATGCACCAGATTTCATGACAAATGATGATATTCAATTAGAGTTAAAAGAGGCAAGAGATCAACCACACCTACTAGATATCTTTTATCAAGAACGTATGGGATTACCTATCTCTGCGGAGAATATAACATTTAATAAGAAGTTCTTTTTGGAGTATGAAGAAAGTTCTGTTGACTTCCAACGTGAGTTACATTTAAATGAAATACAAACCTGTACCTTACATGATCCAGCTAAGGTTACTGTAAATCCTAAGAATGCAGATACAGCCATAGTAACTATTGGTGTAAATACTAAACGTAGGAAAATTTATATTAGACATATTGCATATGGTAAGATGCATCCTGATGAACAATATGAAGAAGCAGTACGACAGATCAAGAAATATGGTTCAGAACTCTTAGGAGTTGAAGAGAATTCTCTCCATGAGTTTATCGAATATCCGTTTAAAGAATATCTAAAACAACAACATATAGATATTGAATGGATGAACCTAAAACCTAGAATGGGTAAAACTAAAGGTACAGGAAAGATAGAAAAGATTAAAGGTTTAATTTCTTTCTATCGATCAGGTATTATATATCATGAAAAAGACTTAATACGTGAATCGACTTTACAGGGTAATAACGTATTAGAAGGTCAACTTTTACAGTTTCCTCTTGGAAAAAAGGTTGACGTGGCAGATATAGTTTCTTATATTATCCAAGTGTTAGCGGAATACTTCGTCTACTTTGATAGCTCTGAGGTTGATGATAGAGACCTTGCATACGAACAGAGTTTAGAAGATGAAGAAGAAGATTTCCTAGCAACAGTGGATGAGCTTCCCGATGATTGGAGAATCAATTAATGCAATCCAATGGTTACACACCTCACAAAGAGTATAGGTATAAGTACCCTAAGGAATTAGGTAATAAGCTAAAACCTGGTACTGATTTTCATGGTAAGATGGTTACTATGCTCTTAGAATATAGTGATATGTCTCAGGGTCATATGTCTGATAGATATCCTGAATGGGATGCTATCAACAACACTCTTACTGCATTCATACCTTCTGATGACATAACCAATATTAAGAAGTCCACAGGTACTAGTCCATTAATAGTTCCTGTTAGCTATGCTCAGTTACAGACCCTACTCACATATATGATGTCATATTTTATGAATGATCCAATCTTCAAATATGCTCCTGTAGGTGGTGATGCACATGATAGGATTGGTAATGCATTATTGGAACATAATGTGCATATCCAAACCAAGAAGGCTAAAATGGGTTTGAATTTTCATACCTTCTTTAGAGATTCCTACTCAGTTGGTTTTGGTGTCATGGTTCCTATCTGGGATGTCAAGAAACAGATGGTAATAAGGACACGTGATGTAAAAGATACTGGATTATTCAGCTTTGGTAGGAATAGAACAGAGGAGTATGAAGATGAAAGAATTATATACGAAGGTAATAAACTATATAATGTTGATCCATATACCTTCTTTCCTGACCCTAATGTCTCAATATCCAATATCCAAGAAGCTGAATACTATTCGTATTTGGAGCGAACTTCTTATCTTACACTACAACGTATGGAAGATCAGGAAGATGATCCAGCTGAATCATTATTTAACGTAAAATATTTAAGAGATACTGAAGGTTTAAGTAAATACTTTTATGCTTCAAGTAGGACAAAAGAGAAGAAGGATTCTTCCAATAAATTGTCCAACACTAATTCTGATACCATGGTTAAGACAGTAGATGTCATGCATTATTTTGTTGACCTAATTCCTAGTGATTTAGGCTTAACTAGATCAGATGATGTGGAAACATGGTTATTCTCTTTGGCTGGAGATAAGATTATAATAGATGCTCATGAAGTAAAATTCGAGCATGGTCTTAAACCTATTGTTACTGGTTCACCAGATATGGATGGTTATTCTATATCACCCACTTCCCGCTTGGAAATGATGTTTCCTCTACAGGATACAATGGATTGGTTATTCACATCACATATTGCTAATGTCAAGAAAGCATTGAATGATGTGATGGTTGTTGATCCTAAGAAAATTTATATGCAGGACTTGATGAATCCAAAACCTGGTAAGTTGATTAGACTGAAAAAATCAGCATGGGGTGAAGGTGTTGAGAAGGCTATACAACAGTTGAAGGTTACTGATGTAACAGGCTCTCATATGCGGGATACAGGTATTATTACTGATATGATCAAACAGGCCAGTGCAGCCTCTGATATTGCTTCAGGAAATGTGGATAGAACAGGAGAAAGAGTATCAGCAACCGAAGCTTCTAATGCATTCCAATCTTCTGTAGGTAGAATTCAAAAAGATGCCATGTTATTTTCTCTCCAGGCATTTGATGATTTAGGATTAATGCTAGGTGCAAATACTATCCAGTTTATGTCAGGCTCATATAGACAACAGCTTACTGGAGATTGGGCAGAAATTTATGCTAGGGAGATGGGTGGAAAGACATTTGCTCAATATGATTCTACTGATTTAGATATTCATTTTGACTCCAGTGTTAATGATACTAATAGATTGTTATCACAAGGTAGTGTTGAAGCATGGAATGTTTTATATGGTAATTTATTAAAGAATCCTGAAGTAGCTCAAGGTTTTGATATGGCTAAGATATTTATGCATTTAGCTAGAAGTATGGGAGCTAATAATGTACATCAATTCATTAAGCAGCAGGATGTACAGATTAGGCCTAATGAAGAAGTAGCTGCAAGAGTTCAGAGTGGTGAACTAACTCCAGTAGGGAATGTTTGATTATGGTAACAAATAATAAAATGATTAGAACTTTATATGAAGCTTCACGTAATGTAGCTAGACTTAAGGTCGAAGAGGAGATTAAAGAAACACCTGAGTCTGAGATTAAGTTGTATGAATCAAATATAGTTCAGATTAAGAATTTTATAAACTCCAAAGTGTGGTTAGATATGTCTAATGCACTTGGTGGGATGATGGAACAATTACAACTATCTATGATGATAGAAAATGACCCCGACCAGATTAGGAGACTCCAAGGAACAGCCACAGCTCTATTGTTCCTAGCCGAACTGCCTGAATCTATGTTGGATGAATTGATAACCGATGAACAGATACAAAAAGAGGAAGAAGAGGAAGAAGATGTTGATGAATAATAAGTTTGCTCCACAGTTTTTGTTTGATAAGGATGGACCAGTTGATGATGATATTGAATTTGTTGATGATGAAGGTTCAGACTTCCAGGATGATTTTAAGAAGGACCTAGACCACAATAAAGACCCTCTACCTAAAGATGACGATGACGACTATGAGGATGAGGCTGATCTAGAAGATGACGATGATGTTGATCCTACAGATGAAGATGAAGATGATGAAGAGGATGACGAAGAAGAGGACGATGACGAAGAGGATGAAGATGAGGATTCAGAAGACGAAGATGAAGAAGAAAAACCTGATCTTGTAGCTCGTCAAGCTAAGCTTTTAAAAGTCATTGAGGAACTCTCAGGTGGTTTGGATTTGAATGATGTTCAAGCAGGTGAGATTGTTGAACAGCAGTTTGTATCAGATGAAGATTTTAAAAACTTTGAAGCTGCTGAGTCTGCTGATGAGATGAATAAGATTTTTAATAAAGTATATAAGAAGATCATTCTTGTGAGTGATCGTAGAGCCAATATGATAGCTGGTTCTAAACTTACACATCAAGTACAAACAGCAGAAACTACGGATACTTTCTATCGTAACAATCCTGAGTTAGCTGATGTGAAAGAGTTAGTATTAGCAAAGGCTAAAACCATATTTTCAAAGAGTGACGATAAAGATTTAACATTGGCTGACTTGCTAGATAAAGCTGGAACTGAGGTTCGTGAAGCTCTCGGACTAAAGAAAGGTAGTAAAAGCAAAGAGGACAAGAAGTCCACTACAGCAAAAAAAGATCGTAGTCGTAAACCACCAAGAATGCCTAAGACTAGAGGTGGAGGCAGAAGTAAAAAACGAACATCTTCGAACAGTAAAAAGACTGGTCTAGAAGCAGAGCTAGAAATGTTTGCAAATCATAACAAACGAGTTAGGAGCTTGTAATGCAAAATAGTAAATCCGCAAGACAGCAGTCTGCTCTACGAGATAATGTACCAATCTTTGTAACAGCTGCTACTACTCTTGAAGTGGGTTCACAGAATGTTTATGCAACTGCGAACACCGCAACTGATAGTTATACTATCACACTACCTCCTGTAGGACCTTCCGCAGGAACAATCATTTCTATTCAGTCTATTATAGCTAATTCAAAGGCTGTGACAGTTCAGGATAATGCTAATGATGGTAGTTTCACTGATGTTGTACTTAACACCACGCTTGATAACTTGGTACTATATTCAACTGGTATCTACTGGCGTAAACTTTTTGATGGAGAGGCATAAACATGAGTGATATAGCAATTCCTGGTATGATTGGACCTGGTGACTTTACAGATGATCAACGTCCAAAAGATTGGACACAAGGTATGTTGGATATCGATCCTAATGGTGATGTTATTCTTACATATCTCCTATCTGTTTTACCTAAAGTAAAAACTACGGATAATGACTTTAACTGGCATGATCGTTATCGTCCATCCCTAACAGCAGATTTAACCAATCTGTACATTGATCCTCTTCTGGCTACAGCATATGTCTTTGCTACACATACTGGAGCTATTGGTCAGACTCTTTATGCTAAACTGGCTGAAGCTGATGCAAAGATGTTCCGTGGTGGAGATCAAGTTCTCTTAAGAGACGATTCTGACTCAGGTGTAGACAAAATCGCACTTGTGACTAATAAAGTCTTGAATGGTGCTTCTTCTTATCTTGCTGTTAAACTGCTTGAAGCTGATGCAACAACTGCTGGATCGAATGATTTGGCAAGTGCTGATATCATTGCTGGAGCTGGTACTGCTCAAGGAGTTGGTTCGCCAATGCCTGATTCTGTCACCTATGCTCCAACCAAGTATAACAACAGAACCCAGATTTTTGAGGAATCTCTTGATCTATCTCGTACAGGACTTAAGACTCACCTTAGAACAGGTGACATCTATATGGATGCCAAAACATTAGCACTACAAACTTTGCTACAAAAGAAAGAACGTGCTTATTTCTTTGGTGCCATGTATGAGGATACTGATGAGAAAGGTAAAGAAAGAACATTTACTGGTGGTTTAAGATGGTTCTTGAGAACATATGCTTCTGAGAATATCTTTGATTATGAGTATGATACTGATTATACTGCAGCTGCTTGGGCTACCAGTGGAGAAACTTGGTTGGATAACTCAATGGAACAGCTGTTCCGTTATGGTTCAGATACTAAGTTTGCAATCTGTGGTCCTGGGTGTCTACTTGGATTGAAAGCCTTGGCTAAAGCCAATTCGAATTATGAGATCAACTCTAGGACTACATCCTATGGATTGAATGTCTATGAGTTTATCAGTCCTTTTGGTAGACTGTTGTTTAAGAAACATCCCGACTTTATCTATGATAATGTTATGCGCCATACTGCTTTTGTTATTGATACAAAGTATATGCATGATCGTGTTATGGATGCAGTTAACTTCAAACCTGATCCTAGTAAAGGTAAAGGTGGAAATAACTCTGTTGATGGTATCAAAGAGAGTTTCCTTGGAGAGTCTGGATTGATGCTTCGTAATATCAAAGCCTTTGGTATGTTACAGGGTTTTGGTAAAGCTAATGCTTTAAGTTAAAAGTATTAACTTAGGATAATCTAGTTGGGAGATTTGCATCGTGTAAGTCTCCCAGCTTCCAACATTTAATGTACGAAGCTGAGGATTTATTAATATGAACTTATTGGAAATACGCACAAAGTTTGTTGAGATCACAGGTCGATATGATCTAGTAATAGATGATACCTCCTTCGTAGATAATGGTGCAAATTTTTATATCACAGAAGGTAATAAGGAGCTCTATCGAGATCAGGATATTCTTCCCAATAACATGGAAGCTTGGTTTACAGTTCCTGCAGGTTCTATAGTATTACCTATTCCAAATATCATCACTCTTGAGTCTATGTATTATATTGATTCAGCTGGTGATAAAAAGTATATCACCACTCTAACTGATATGCAATTCAAAGCTACTTTTCCTGATGCAAGGAAGGGTGCTCTACTTTCTAAGAGTGTACTCACAACTGTGACTGCAGACCTTACAGGTTCAACAATTACTTTTACTAATTTCAATCCTTTAGCCTATGGCTTTCTACCAGGAATGAAATTAGAGTTAGCTGGCACAACAGGTTTGGATGGTTCATATGTTTTGGCTTCACGTGATGCTACCTCCATTACAGTAGAAGAAACTTTCTCTGGAACTGAGACAGCACAAAAAATTGATTTAGCTGGTTATTTTGGAGATATGGGAACACCGAGTTATGCACGCTATACTGGACTAAATATTGTAGGTCAAGGTATAGTACAAGCAGGTAATATAGGAATTTATTTTGATACTCCATTCTCCACAGAAGTTACATTATTCGTAGAAGGTTTATTCCTAGATTCTCTATCTGATGATACAGATGAATCTTATTGGAGTCTTAGAGCACCTATGCTACTCTTAGCACAAAGTGCATGGTTCTTGGAAATGACATATCGTAATTCTACTGGTATGAGGGATTGGGATGAAGCTATGTTAAAGATGAAAGAGAAGATAGAAGCACAATTTACTGAGCTTACTACTCATGAGATAGATCAGATGGAAGAAGCCTATTAATGAAAGAATTCATAACAACTCTAGAACCTTTAAAGAAGGGTTTAAATCCTATTAAAGATCGGGATTCTTCTTTTTTGGTAAATGGTTATAACATGAGAATAGGTGAAAAAGGTGCAGAATCAATCGACTTTGATATGCCCTCTTATATTACATCTGAAGTTTTATTTAATGCTGGTATAGAAGTTAATGAAACTTTTCCACAGGTTTTCCTTGTGAATGATGAATATCTATTATTAACCTCAACTAAATTATATAGAATCACCTCCAGTAGTATAGTTGAGATTGTTTTATATGATGCTTATTCAGAAAGTGCTACAACAGCTATTGAGAATGGTAAGTGGTCTTGTGCATCTATAGGTTCTACTGTATATTTTGTTAATGGAAAATCCGCTATATATTATCAGGAAGTTCTGGAAGGTACAGCTATATGGAAGGTTGAGAATACAATACATATAGAATGTACAGAAGAATACATGGGTCATATTATGACAGCTGGTTTTGATGGTACATACTATAACGATGAATGGCTTGATTATTTTAGTGCCTCACAATCTAGTGTAGCTCAAGTTAGATTTCTTATGGATAAAAATACTTTAACCTGGGGTTCTGTTAATGCTGGTGATTTATTATGGTTATATTATCCTGAGCAAGCCTTCACCGGACCATTAGGATTTTCGACAGAGTATCAGTTCTATAAAGAATGGATATTTCGTAATGATTCAGGTCATATGAATATACCTTCTCTAGATGGTATTAAAGCCATTAAGAAATCGGGTGACCTTTTATTTGTCTATGGTACTAAGCGTAGTGCTATATGTCAATTTACACTTGACCCTGTATTCTCTCTTGGTATCATAGGTTATTTAAATTATGGTCTTCAGAGTAAAAGTGCAATAGCAGGCAATGAGACTACTCATTTTATAATTGATAATAAAAATAATCTGAGAAAAATTGTTAATGGTCAAATAGAAAAAATTGGATTTCCAAAATATTTTGACTCAGATTTATATAGCCTTGAATATCATGAAAAGTATGATGAAGTTTATATTAATGGAACTAATAGTTATGTATATAACAAAGGTTTAATGAATTTAAGTTATATGATACCCTCTGCCTTCTCCTTCGAGAACACAGAATACTTAATCTATAAATAGGAGTGCTTAAAATGCATGAACAAGAACAACTGAGTGTCAGAGGTAGTGTTAGGCACTTTGAAACAGATTTAGATAACAATATTATACCAGGAACTTTATTTGAAGGTCCTAATACAATTCAAAGTTCTTTGAAGAAGTATCTAGCTTGGTGTATAGCAGTAGACAAGAATTTGGCTATTGATAATTTCTTTACTGGTTCAGTTCCAGCCACTGAAATTTCTGCAGGTAGATTAGATGGTATTGCATTTACTACTTCTGAAGGTCCTTCAGATATTGGTACATGTTTTATTACTACACTTAATGTTGGTGGTGATGGTGTTGAAACATATGTAGAATTCTATGGTTATGTTGAAGGTGCAGTTACTTTGAATGGTTATCTTCAATTAGGTTATAACCTATATGTTGATGGTGGTGGTAATAATACCTTTAAAGGTATTGAAACTGGTACTGATGGGAATAGCCACTATGCTAGTTATGCTATCAATAAATCAGTAGCTGCCAATCGTAGATATCACTTCTACTGGAAGATCACAATAGGTTAATCTTATGCCTAAGCCAAGTCCAAGTTATTTTTTAAACAATGCTGCTTATTCTGGTGCATCAACTTCTGATTTTACAGTAACTATTTCTGATACAGGAGGTACTGTTTTAGGTACAATTACATATGCAGGTGCAGCAAGTTCTTTTACAGCAGGTGCAGTAATATCTAATCCATTAGAAACAGTTATAGTTGTGATTGTTTTAGATTTTGGAGCTAACTTGGACTTTGCTTATGGTGATCAAATAGTATTAACATTTGGAGGTCCTACTAATCCTACAGTAATCTATATAGAACTTGACCCTAGCTTTAAGAATATAGATGGTGATATTTTATACATGGATACTCAGGGTGTTTTATTCACTGATGTTGGTCTAACCACCTTTTATACAGGTAATGGTGGTATAACAGATGATAGTATAGTAACAGTTGAAGCTACAGACGATGATGTCTTAGATGAAACATACGAAACACTTTATCTTAGTGAAGGTGTAGATGGAGATAACACTGGTGAGTCAGCAGAATTAATTTCTATAGTTGAAGGTTATTCTGAAGATGCTGAAATATTCTATACCGATGCTATAGTATTAGAAGAATTGACAGATGATGATAATACAGATCAAACTGTTGATACTGTTTTAGTCTTGGATAGTATTTTTGTAGAAGGTCATATAGAACATGTAGATAATGTTTCTTTAGTCGATGTAGTTGATTTAATGACTGGTGAAGTTGAAGAGAATATATCTATAGTAGATACTGATTATTCTAATTTTAGTACAATAACCGATCCAGGAACAAGATTTCAGGTTCCTGTATATCCTGTAGATATAACTGTCTTGGCATCTTTAAGTGAAAAGGAGAATCTAGAAGGTTCTAAATTCTTTAGAGTTGGGCCATTAGACTTTGATACACGATCTTTAAAACATATGGCTGTGATAGAATTAGGTATGAGTACAGATGCTAATGTATATTGTGCATTAGAATATAACTATAATAATTCTGAGACTTATAAAATAACTAGCTTTAGACCAGTTAGTAGTAAAGGTTTTGTCCATATCCCAGTCTCAGCAGTAAATTTTAATCTTATCTTGATGGTCGTAGAGACAGCAGATTTTAAGTTAGATTATATTAAGATCGGTCATAAGTATGTTGACCGTAGTAATGTTAGGGGATTTGAAATATGATATTCGCAAAGTTTCCACAAACCGAAATAACAAAGCATTGGATGACATTAAAGAAACATCTAGAGGAAAATTTACCTCCAACTGCTTTAGGTTTACCCATCAATCTAGATGAAGTATATACTAGATTGATGACAGATGAAATGCAGGGTTGGGTTTTTCTCCAGGGTGAAGATGCTATAGGTTTTTTAATTACTGCATTCTCACAAGAATTAGGTTTCAATTTTAAGAATCTTACTATATATGCAGTTGTTGCTACTCAGCATATTGATGATGAAGCATGGAAAAATGCTTTTTCTACTGTTAAAGCTTTTTCAATAAAGTATGAGTGCAAACGAATAATAGCTTTTAGTTCTAATCCTAGAGTTATTGAACTTGTAAATAAACTTGGTGGTGAATCATCCTATCATGTTTTAACTTTGGAGGTATAAAATGGCAGGCGGAGGTGGAGCAAGTTCAATTGGTTATGCTAAATATATACAAGCTATACATGAGCTCGTTATGCGGGGTGGTACTATTGACCAAGATGGTGATAGTGTTAATTCTAGCTATGTTGAGTTTGGTATAACGCAAGGTTTAATTCGTAAGATGCAGGATGCCTTAGAGGCTACTACAATTCGTGATGAATTAGATACTTATGTATTTGACCCAAATCAACCATCCACAACTAAAGATGGATATCTACGTAGATTAACTAACTATTCAGAGGATATGGCTAATCTAGCAAAAGATGGTGGTACTCAATTAACCTCTGAGCAACTAACTGAGTTCATTACAAGAGCTACGACAGTAGACGATATTAAATCTGATTTTGATTATGATGGATTTAGAGTATTATTAACATCTGTATTTAGTGATACAGTAGCAGAAGTCAGACAGAATTCTCGTAATAGTATGACTGATGGAATGTCATTAGTTTCTACTTCTTTTGATACTCTTAAATCAAGAGTTGACTCTGATATTTCTACAGTACTAACAGAAGCTATTACATCTATCAATGGTGCTATATCAACTGTTTCGAATGAAGCTGAGGTTACAGCTACTACGGATTTGATAGGGTCTCTAACTACGTCTATCTTAAACTCAGTTGATAATCGTGTTAATACGGTATTGACAAAAATGTTGAATGTAACATTAACTTTTGAATCTCAGATTGATGCTATGGTAGATGCTTATTCAGCTCAAGTTCTTTCTAGACATCAACAAGCAGCAGGACGACTTTCTGCTAGTATGGGTCTAAAAGGTGCTAGTACATCTTCTAGTATGGCTGTAGGAATGGCTAACCTAGAAGAAGAAAGAATAAGAGATATTCAAAATTATCGTAGTACAGTTGAATCAGATTTACGTGATAAGCTATTCTCTTTATATCAAAATACAGGACAAGAGATTTCAGCTTCTTACCAAGCATATCAAGTACATCTTGCCGATAAATCAGCTAAGCTTATATCCTTTGTTCAGTCTTTTGTTAATAGTTATGTTTCTAATCTACAAACACTCTATGGAAGTTTAGATCGAACACATGGGGTTGCAATGTCCTCTATGGATAGTAGAAATCAAATAGTTGCTAATCCAATAGGACAAGCATCTCTACAAGATCAGGCTACAGAAGATCGTAATAGGTTTTCAACTTTAGTTAACCTACTCAATGATAAGAAGCAAAGTTTTGAAGAAGAACTCAAAACAAAAGATATGCTAACTAAAGTAACTCAAATGGCATATATTGCTAACAAGGAATATTATGATAAAAAGGCTGAGCTTCAATACCAAAACCTACGTTGGGATTTAGATACTTTTGCATATCTGGGAAACTTCCTTGGTGCACCAGGATCATCTGTAACTAAAACTAATGAACTTACAACAGGACAAACTGTGATGGGAGCTGCTGCTTCTGGTGCTATGATAGGTTCAGTTGGCGGTGTTCCTGGAGCCGTTGGTGGAGCTATTATTGGTGGCTTAGTAGGTCTTGCTTCATCTGGAGGACAAATTTAAAATGCCATTAAATCAAGACTCAACACATCTGAAACAGTACCAACAGCGTATTGCTACGATAAATGCGAACATAAATTTAAGCTCAAAAGATAGAGAAGCACAACTCATACAAGCGGGTAAACTCTTTCAAGAGGAAAATGCAAAGAGAGAAGCTGGAAATCCTACACTAGCTCCTTCTTATGTTCCACCTAAGCCTAAAATTTCTAGTACACAACCTACTGGTCCTACTGAGCCAACTACTGGTCCAGTTCCTGCATTATCTATCAATAATTTGAGAGCAAACAAATCAGTTCCTGTATTAAATACTATAGGTGGTGACACTACTTTAGCTAATGCAGAAGAGAACATTAATAAAAATGCAGGTATTCAATCAGAATTAATCAAACCTACTTTATTGAATACACAAAGTGGTGATGATATATTGGCAGGAATAAGCCCAATAGCTGCAGCTCCACCAGTAGTTGAGCCACCTAATGTAACTGAAGCTAACTCTGTTGAGACAGCCAATTCAATAGATGGTATTCTTTCTTCTTATCTAGATGAATCAGAACTAAAAACAATCACAGCTAAGAACAGTCTTAAACAATCTATAACTGATGCTACTAATACTACTGAGATATTAAATACTCCACCAGCATCTAAGGATGATCAATCTGATAATCGACCTGCTATGGCTATTACATCAAACCAAGTACCTGCATCATCTGCCATAGCACGACCAAACATTCAAGCTGCTCCTATAGAACAAGCAGTAGATAATAGAAGTAAATATCGTAAAGCAGATGATTTCATCAGGTCACCAAAAGGTGGTATGGTATTAGCTCAGATTGCTATGGCCACGAACCCTCCTGGTTCACAAGGACATCAACTTGCGGCTACTATGTATGAACAGTTTAAGAATCAGGCGACTGTGGATGATGAATCCCTATTAACTCCTGAACAGAGAGATGCACAGCAAAGAACTAAATTAGATGAACGTAGAGTTGTTACAGGAGAAAGAACAGCTGATGCTAATATTCAATACTTAGATGCTCAGGGTAGTAGATTAGGAAAATTAAATGAGCTTACTGATCTTCAGATTGTCTTGGGTGGAACTGAAAGAGAATGGGTTGAGTCTCAAGCAGATGATAAGTTCTCAAAACAGATGATCTTGGAAGATAAAAGAACAGCTAATGATATAACTAAGGCTGTCACTTTGGGTAATATCACATATGAACAAGGTCAAGTTATTAGACAGAAGGAATTTGAAAACAAGATCAAACTAGCACATTTTAACTATGAACTAGCTTTAAGGATTGAGAATGCAAAGAATGATGCAGAGAAGTCTGCAGCTATCTCAGAAGGTTGGATTAACCAACAGAAATTGTATAATCAAACCTCAGGAGATGTGTGGAAACAAACTAAAGATTTACACGCAACTGCTATCACAGCTGATTCTTATATCCTAGAAGATCGCGCCCTAATAGTTAAAGAGTATGCAGATAGGATGGATACTTATTTAGACTCAGCTCTTCGTAGTGGTGGGATGTCAGTGCAACATGCACAATCTTTACAGACACAACAAATCTATCAGGTTCTCACAGAAGCCTATCCTGGAGCTCAGGTAAGTCAGCCTAAGTATACAGCTGAAGGTCCTATCTTTAAAGTTATCCACACACCTACAAGAGGACCAGACAAAGGTAAAGAAACTTCTATTATTTTAGATGCTCGCGGTAACATAGTTAAATAAAGGAATCTACAATGCCACAGCAAAAGGCTGCTACATTGGATAAAGATGGTTTTAATTTTAATCCACTAACAAATTTAGATAAACGTAAAGAGGAAGATGATTTTGATTTCATAGAATCAACTTCTCCTTCCAGCTTTGTACAATCGGTGAACGAAGCTGGAGTAGATAAAGCATCTTCTAGTGTAGATGAGGATGGCTTTTCCTTTGGTAGTACAATTCAACCAGACGTAGGGGAAACCTTTCAATTTGGCGGGGTCTCAGCCCTTACTGGTGCCACTTCGATTGTAAACTCGACACTTGACCCCACCGAAAAATTAGACCGCCCACAATCGCCTGCTCTGGAGGATATTCCATATGAACCAGATGAAAACGAATCCCAATTCCTCAATTCAGTAGACCATCAACTTAATTCCATCAAAGCCAATTATTATTCTTTAATCGGCAACGATGAAGAATCATCTAAAATCATGCAAGCCTCTGAGCTAGAGAATCAGGATAGAGGTGGAGTAACAGGATTTATTGGTGGTGCTCTACTAGGTATTTTACCTACAGCAGTAGCAGGAGGATTATCTCTAGTTGCAGCTCCTGTTGTAGCAGGTTCAGCTATGATTACGGCCTTGGCATACTATGTTACTAGTAGCATGGGTCAGGCGCAGAGAGAAATCTATGAATATGAACAAGAGACTGGTGTTGATGTTCCTTTTGAAAAGGAAGCTCTAAAGACTATTGGCTATGGAGCTATTGCGCTCGCAGTAGAGAGTCTAGGCTTTGGTTCTGCTAAGTTAGCAAAATCTGCTAATCCACAATTACTAAGACAAATAGGAAAATTATTCACTGAGAAGGAATTTGGACAAGCCAGTAAGCTTATGGTTAAGGAACTTCCTGGTGTGTTTCATGCAGCTGGTAGAGCTGAAGCAGGTGAAGAAGGTATTGAGAATACAGTTCAGAATCTGCTAACCAAGACTTATGATGAATCCCGCCAGATACAGGATGGATTATTAACTAGCCTAGCGGCAGGTTATGGTGCTGGTGCTATATTAGGATCAACTTTAAGAGTTGGTGCATACAAGTCCACAAGAGCACAAACTCAAGCTCAGTTGGAGATAGATACTTTTATAGATAGCCAAGCTGAGATAGCAAACGTACAACTAGAACGTGCTGGTAGAGTGTTGTATGCATCCGAAGGATTGACATCCACCATAAGACCATCTAAACCTTCAGAGTTTGAAGTATTAGATTTCAGTCCTGACGTTCGTAGGATGGAACAGCAACAAAGAGAAGACCATCTTAACAATCTAAAAAGATTACAGGAGATTGAGAATCAGGCACAGGAAGATGAGCTATTATATTCTCAAGAGTATGACGAAGGTGTAAGATATACAACCGAGTGGGAAACACAAATAGCTGAATTACAATCTTTAGAATTTGACTTTGAATCTCCAAGTATGTTTGATGTAGAAGTAACTCCTGACACAGATTTAACCTCACCTATGTTTGAGCGTAAAACATATCATGAAGCTCAACTTGAGACTTATGATAAAATAGCTAATGATCTTAAAGTTGAAGGTGGTAATAATATTGTTTTAGCCTCACTTGATGTTAGGCTAGCTTTCAGAAAGAGTAAACTCCATGGGTTAAAGGTTATAGCGGCTAAGATGCAACAACCTATTAAAGCATTCGGTAGAGTTATTGATGTAAAAACTAGATGGGGTGGTCAGACTGGTGATGCTATGCAGAACCTATGGTCAATAAGGTCTATGGTTCAGAATCAAGGTCATAATACCATAAAGAAAATTGGTAAGACTTTGAAGGGTGTTGATAATATTGATGATGTCTCATATATGATTTCCATCGTAGCTAATGATTCTAAATATGTTGAATCCCAAACCTTTCAGAGCCTCTCTCCAAAAGATCAAGCTATAACAATTCAGGCTGCTGAGATAATGAGAACCTATTTCACAACTAATGAGGCTTTGATTAAAGAAAAGCAAATAGCTACTCAAGGATTCTATGAAGAAACATCAGCTAGAATATTAGATAAGATAGAAAAGTCTAAGAGTAAGAAAGAACAAAAACAACTCATAAAAGAGTTGCAGCGTATCAAAGAAGATTTATCTTTTGTTCATATTCCATATAACTTAATGTTCATGGAAAATCATTTATCTACAGGTAATGGTTTGAAGAAAATGCAATATCTTACTCAGAAGGAAAGAAAGACTTTAACCATCCAAGATATTATAGAGCCAATCTATTCTCCAAAGGGTGATCAGATATATAGTTCCTATGAACTTCCTGGAGTATTCAATTTTGATAATGTAATAGCAAGTTATGCCGACCGCCTTGGAAAGGATGTAGCCTTAGCTAACATAGTCGAAGCGGGTATTGCTGATGGTAGGATTATAGATATAACCGATTCTAATGCAGAAGAAGGTAACTATGAACACGGTTTTGTTCAGCCTTCACCTCTTAGTAGAAGAATGCTAAAAGGAAAACAAGTTGATAAAAATGTAGCAGATTGGTTAAATGAGAATACTTTATATCAATATAATCCTGGTAAGTTTGTTAAGGTTCTTAATGCGGCTAAGCATCTATCATTCTTAAATCCATTATTCCTAGGTATGTACGATGTAGTTCAGGGATTATACGGAGGTAGTTTAAGTTATAAACTTTTATTTAATGGTGCTTATAAAAAGGCTTGGCAGAGCTTGAAGGAAACTGATGCAGAGATGGATCAGGCTTTGGGTTATGGTATGGAATCTAATATCATGTCTGATACTTTTGTCAACAACATTAAGAAGGCTGTTGGTTATGGTAAGAATGATGGTACATTAGGAGGTAAACTCAGACAGTATTACCACCAGTATGTTTTACTAAACTCTGATTTAGTCAACACAGGTGTTGATGTTAAGAAACAAATTAATCCACTCAAGTCTATTTATGATGTTTCATTTAATACTGCTTGGTTTATTGATAGCCTAGTACGTAGAACTTCATTCTACTCATTAAGAGCTGAGGGTATGAGTATTAAACAGGCTGCAGAAGAGACAGCATTAATCCATGGTAAGTATGCATCTGTTCCAGTTAAGCTACGTAGGACTTTGAATAAAGTTCTCTATACTCCTACATTCAAAATAGTTATGGGTAAATATTTTTATCGAATGACTAAGGATATTGTAAAGTCTACAAAACATTATGATGATGCAGGTCAGAAAGCATTAGAAACAGCTTTCAGATTATTTGCTCTGATGACTGCTCAATCAGCAATAATGGCTGGATTGGGTTTTGAGGAGGAAGAATTCGGTAGGAAGTATACCCGACAGGTAGAGGATACAACTGGAAAACCCCAGCAATTAAATATTACATGGTCAGCTCCACATAATATGTTCTTTAAATATGTTTATAGATTCTTGAATACTAGTAATGACCCAAGAACTAATCCGCTAGTTCAATTCTTAAAGGCTAATGTGTGGGAGTTGAATCCTGTTTGGAGAGTTGGTATCCAGGTTTGGGGTGAGAATCGTGACCCAGTTACAGGTAGGAAAATAACCAAACAGAACATAGCACCTTGGAAGAATCACCTAGCTAAGATAGATGCAGCTTCTAGGTCTATATTTCCTCTATACTTGAAAGGTGCTGGTCAGGTTGCAGGTCCACTT
>ERZ890953.587-NODE-587-length-20512-cov-5.355722_pt1 | contig 20512 bp, 19 predicted proteins | sample MGYA00521264_ERZ890953 | MGnify/ENA primary metagenome ERZ890953 (study PRJEB32303, sample SAMEA104408629) | aquatic metagenome | biome: Brackish water; feature: Chemocline; material: water | place: Baltic Sea | collected 2014-10-26T21:54:00 | depth 200 m ...
GGGATTAAAAAGTTTCGGACAAATGCGGGTTAAGCCTCAATAATAGATAAAAAGACCTTTTGCTCATTTTCGGTATTGAGTTCTTTGGCTAAAGCCGCAAATAACTCTCCGGTATTCTGGCTACTAATCGCAGCTGTTTCAACCAGAAAACCGGCTATAGGGCCGATGACCTCAGCCAGCCTTTTTTCAGCTGTTAATAATATAGCTGGGGTTAGCGGTTCTTTTGAGTGAATCAGTTCATTCGATGTCTGGGTTTCAACCTGTTTAATTTCTAAACCGTTTCGGGAAATTTTAACTGAATTGATAGACAGGATTTCGGGTAAGTCATTTAGTACTTCTATGAGTCTATTCCTGCCGCAGTTTAATTTTCCGCTACCATGCACCGTGATCAGATTATAGTCCTGCTGGTATTGAATATCGTGAGAGCTGTAAATCAGTCCAAATAATTTAATGTCACGAATTAAGCGCGACAGAGTCCCCGGTTTTTTAGAGCATTTCAGGTGGATAGACACATCAATCATAACTACCTTACCTTTTAGTGTTGGCCTGAGTTTTTCTGAGTATTTGTATAATTTTGATGACACTGCGTCTCATTCTATTAAAAGAACGTGATAAATCGGCTATTTCATCTTTTCCGGAGATTTCAATTTCATTTCCGGCAATATTCCCCTTACTCAGGTTATCAGCCATGCTGGTCATGATTGTGACTGGTTTGAGTATCAGTTTGCGGATAGTGATATTTAACACAATGAATAAAAACAGAAACAATAAAGCCAGTGCCGCCAGAAAGCTGTAAAAAGTTTTCTGAGCCAGTTCAGCTGTTAATTGATAAGGCACAACGACCATTTGGGTACCGACTATTTCATTCAGTGTCCAGCCAAACCCACCCTCATCACCGTAGATAGCTCGCATCGCCTCAGGTGCTTTTTCGGGCGTGCTATGACATACAAGACAGTCAGGATTGGATATTTTAATCGGGTAGGAAATATATAGTGATTTTTGACCTTTAACCTTGATGTTTCCAATTTGTTTAAGCAGATTCGGGTTGGCTATAAAGTTATTGATTATCTTTTCTTCCCTGGGGTTTGCTTTATTTCGTGGGTTAGTCGGGTTGAATACCGCTTCTTTGTAAATGTAATCAGCACGTTTTTCACGCACCAGATTAGAAGTTTGAGTCGCCGCATAGGCAGGAACAGTCTGCGGGTGAAATAAACCATCGTCGTTGTTGTTGAGTAAGGGGCGTATTTCATTGACGGTATAGCTGCGAATAGCTAAAGCTTCCTGCATAATTAATTCAGCCTGATCGGTGACCTGTTGTAAGGCATTATCCTGTGTCAACTGATAAGAAAAGAAACCACCAATGGTCAGACCAATTGAGAATGCTATGATCAGAATGATGTTGAATTTTGTGGTTAAGTTCATTGAGTATCTGCTTTTATATTTTGTTGGTAAATAAGCCTGTATGGCTAATCATATTTCATTGTTTTTCAACTGGTTATGTTGTTTTTTCAGAATCATGTGTTTTATGCCCAAAAATTGGCGATTAGTATATGTTAATACTTTTTAACATTAAATAGATGACTGGATGTCTGTGGGATTGCTTAAACCGGAAGAAATGAAAACAGGGAATTATATCGTCAAATTCGAACTAGCGTAGCAATTCTGCAACGACTGCCGGCCAGGCTTTTGAAATGTTTTCCATATTATATCCACCGCCACCCAGTCCGATAATTCTACCTTCACAGAATTCATCGGCTATTTTACATAAGCTCTGGGAAGCAAGTCGATAGGAACTTTCGGTGTATTCCAGATGAGTAATCGGGTCGCCTTTCATGCTGTCGGCACCGCATTGAAGTATGATGAATTGCGGTTTTATGGATCGTATAAATTGTTCTGCTTTAGCCCACTCTGCTGCAAAATCTTCATCTTTGGCGAATTTGGGCATTGGAATATTCAATTTAAAACCTTTGGCGGGTCCCGTCCCTGTTTCATCGGCATCACCGGTTCCGGGATATAAATATTGTCCATCTTCGTGAAAATCGACCACACAGACACCTACGTCTGATTCGTAATTATAAAATACGCCATCTCCATGATGGGCATCAATATCGACATACAGCACTCTTTCAAGCTGGTGATGGTTGCGTAAACGTTCTATGGCAATTGCGCAATCATTAAAAATACAGAAACCACTACAGTGATCTTTATATCCATGGTGTAATCCGGCAATAGGGACGAATCCACGACGGAACTGCTTATTCATAATTCTATCGAGCATGTTGATGACAGAACCGACCACGAATGATGCCGCTTCATAAATACCCTGACGAGCAGGAGTGTCTCCATGATCCAGATAGCCAAGTCCTGAATCGGAGCCATGTTTTACCTTCTCGATATAATCTGCTGTGTGGAAGCTCAACAGGCTTTGCAGATGGCATTCAACAGGTTTCAGGTATTCTACCCGTGATGAAAGCCCCGCAGTTAACAGACCATCAAGAAAAGCCTGGTGACGTAACGGACCGAATGGGTGTTCATCTCCAAAGTGATAATCAGCAATTTCATCACCGGTAATGATAGCTACGGAAGAATTTGTCATAATTTCAGGTAGGAGCAGAACTATATTTTGCTGTTTACATTACACTAAATGAGTAAAAGTTACTTGAAATAAATGGTGGATATACTATATTAGAGGTTACTAATATAGTTACTTGTTAAAATGCAAACAGATATTCTTCCAGATCTTGAATTTGAGTTTTCTCTAAAACCTTCTGACACCGATGAATTCAGTAATTTACTGGTGGATTTTAAGGGTCAGGCTATTGCCTGGGATGATGATGCTGAGGAAAAAGTGGTTGCTCGACTTAAAGGGCACAGGCTTGACCTGGCCAGTGCGCGAACATCCTATGATGATATTCAGGAACTGTTTGACTCCATCTCCCCTGAAATCTCTGACCTGGGTTCACATATCATTTCTAATAACAATTGTTATGTTGAATGTTGCAGCAAAGGCGAAAATGAAAAAACACCCTGTGCCAGCCTGGTCTATATTGATGAGTTGATTGTCGATCAGGACTTTCGAAATCGAAATATCGGTACAGAAATGCTTAGACGTATGAGTCAGATTGTCGATATGAATAAAACTCTGGTGGCATTGAAAGCTTTTCCTATTATCGATAAGGACTCAGAGCAACGCACACCTGAGCTAAAAAAGAAGCTTAAACATTTTTACAGTAAGCTTGGCTTTCATCATTCCGGTGAACATTACATGGTGAAAGATGCCAGAGACTGTCATGCACAGCGAACCAGGGCGTTAGCGGATGAGGGTGTTACATTGCGACTGGATTCCTGAAGTTCTGACTTGTCAATTTATGCTGGAGAGCTTCCAAGGATGAAGGCACCGACTACATGACGATCTTCAGCGACCAGGATATTGTAAGTTCGACAAAGTGCTCCGGTGTTCATCACTTCGACCGCATACCCCATCTTTGCGAAATGTCCGAGAATATGCACATCCGGAAAAATTTGTTTTTCACCGGTTCCTAATAAAATCACATCAGGTTTCAGCTCAAAAATACAATCGAGATGCTGCGGCTCTAACATCGGAAGCGAATTAACCGGCCACGGCTGAATAATCTGATCGGGTGTCAGCACTAAACTTTCAGTATAAACTCTTTCATTGACGGTAATTTGTCCCTGCTCATAAGCCTGGATGCTATACCTGTTGGAGATGATGCTTTCTGCTAATGCCATGTGTGCAGAATATAATATTTAATCCTCTATATCCAGTCCCCCTGTTATTTGTGTAATCGTCGTAAAAAAAGCTATATCATTTAACATTGTTAGTTTTTGCAGGCAGCAGTCTTTAAACCTAGAATCCGCAGTTGGACAGTATTCAGATTGGTTTTGCCCGTTTGCCTGGCGTAGCTAAAAAATAAGGTAATGGCTGCCCCCTTGCCGTATTTTTGTAGCATGGAAGTACTTATACTGCGAACACAGGGATGTGTAAGAGCAGTGTTTAGCATAGCCAGGCGAACGGGCAAGGCCGATATGGCTACTGTAGCGATTTTACCCATACGGTGAACTGCGGCGCAGTGATAATATCTATTTATTTTATGAGCTTACAGCTCATTAATAGCGGTCAACTGCGGAATCTAGGTTCAAAAGTATACAAGTCTTTTCATTGCTTGATGCGAAGCGTAAATTCTGCGTAATAAATGAACAAAACATTCTTTCCGTCACCCTGACGCTATGATAAGGTTGCCGGTCCATTATTTTAGCTTTTTGAGTAACTTCCTTGAACGACGATTTCCAACGTATAAAGCGCCTACCTCCCTATGTTTTTAATATTGTTAATGAATTAAAAGCAGCCGCACGAGCGAGGGGTGAGGATATCATTGATTTTGGTATGGGGAATCCTGATCAACCGACTCCACAACATATTGTCGACAAACTATGTGAAGCGGCTCAGCGTGGAGATACCCATAGATATTCCCTGTCGCGCGGTATCCCTCGTTTACGTCAGGCAGTTTGTGGCTGGTATAAACGTAAATACGATGTCGATCTGGATCCGGAATCAGAAGCCATAGTGACTATAGGTTCCAAAGAAGGTCTGGCTCATCTGGCCATGGCAACTGTGGGTCCGGGTGATGCTGTGCTGGTACCGAACCCTTCCTATCCCATTCATCCCTATGGTTTTGTGATAGCTGGTGCCGATATCCGGCATGTGCCGCTGACACCCGGTATCGATTTTTTCGGTGAGCTTGAAAATGCCATCAAAAACAGCTGGCCAAAGCCGAAAATGCTGGTGATAAGTTTCCCCGGTAACCCGACCACACAATGTGTAGAACTGGATTTTTTTGAAAAAGTGGTCGCCATAGCCAAAGAGCATCAAATCTGGGTAGTACATGATATCGCCTATGCTGAAATTACCTTCGATGGTTACATAGCTCCATCCATACTTCAGGTAGAAGGCGCGAAAGATATTGCGGTGGAATTTTATTCACTTTCCAAGACTTACAATATGCCCGGTTGGCGAGTGGGTTTTATGTGCGGAAACAAAACCCTGGTAGCAGCTTTGCAGCGAATAAAATCGTATATGGATTATGGTATGTTTACGCCAATTCAGGTTGCTGCAGTGACTGCACTGGAAGGAGATCAAAGTGTCGTTGATGATATTCGTGATATGTATAAAAAGCGTCGTGACACTTTATGCAGTGGATTGAGTTCCATAGGCTGGGATGTGCAAATACCAAAAGCTACCATGTTTGTGTGGGCTAAAATTCCACCACAATTCAGTCACCTGAGTTCACTGGAATTTTGTAAACTAATGTTACAGGAAGCGAAAGTAGCTGTATCGCCCGGCATAGGTTTTGGTGAATACGGTGATGATCATGTGCGTTTCAGTTTAATAGAAAATGAACATCGAACACGTCAGGCCATCCGCGGTATACGTGACATGTTCAGGAATGCTGCAGCCGCAGAGAAATAACTATTTATTTGAACTACTCGCTGAGTAGTTACTTTAAAATTTAAAGATAATAGAGGTAATACATTGAAACCGGTCAACATTGGGTTATTAGGATTAGGTACAGTAGGTGGTGGAACAGCTAGCGTTTTAGCCAGTAATGCAGCTGTAATTGCACGTAGAGCGGGTAGGCAAATTCAGGTTATTCATGCTGCAGCCCGTGGGTTAGGATCTGATAGACCTGAAGGAACCGAGAATGTCGATATCACTGAAGATGCTTTTGCCGTGGTTAATAATCCTGACGTTGATATTGTAGTTGAATTGATTGGTGGCGATTCTCCGGCCAGAGAACTGGTCATGCAGGCCATTGAAAATGGCAAGCACGTGGTCACAGCGAATAAAGCCCTAATTGCTAAATATGGTAATGAAATTTTTGCAGCTGCCCAGGCAAAAGGTGTGGTGGTTGCCTTTGAAGCTGCTGTTGCCGGTGGTATTCCAATTATAAAGGCTATTCGCGAAGGTTTAAGTGCCAATCGTATTCAATGGATCGCTGGCATCATCAATGGCACTGGTAATTTTATTCTGACCGAAATGCGCGACAAGGGTCGGGACTTTGCTGATGTTCTGGCAGAAGCTCAGGCTCTGGGTTATGCCGAAGCGGATCCAACATTTGATGTTGAAGGTATTGATGCTGCTCATAAATTATGTATCTTATCTTCCATCGCGTTTGGTGTGCCTTTACAGTTCGACAAAGTGTATACAGAAGGCATCAGTAAAATATCACAGGAAGATGTGACTTATGCTTCTGAGCTCGGTTACCGTATAAAACACCTTGGAATGACCAAATCGACTAAAAATGGCATAGAAATGCGTGTTCATCCTACTCTGATACCCGAAAAACGCCTGATTGCCAATGTCGATGGTGTGATGAATGCTGTATTGATTATGGCTGATAGACTGGGACCATCTCTGTATTATGGTGCCGGAGCCGGTGCTAATCCGACGGCTTCAGCTGTGGTGGCTGATATTGTCGATGTAACGCGTTCCTTAACCACCGATCCCGATAACCGTGTACCTCACCTGGCGTTTCAGCCGGATCAGATTAATGATACCAGGATTCTGGCTATGGAGGAGGTAGAAACTGCTTATTATCTACGACTGAATGCTGTTGATAAACCTGGTGTTATGGCTGATATCACTAGAATCATTGGTGAAAATAATATCTCTATAGAAGCTATTTTACAAAAGGAACCTGTTGAGGGCGAATCGACTGCGACTATTATCATGCTGACACAGCGTATTCGGGAGTCTCAGATGAATCAGGCTATTGAGGCGATAGAAAAACTGGAGAATATTAGCGGAAAGGTCACGCGAATTCGAGTGGAAAGCTTATCTTCTAAATAATTATAAAATCAATATTTTATTTCAATAAAAGGGGCTTAATTGCCCCTTTTTTTATATGTAGTTTCTGTTTAAATCGATTTTTTTGTTGTACTGGAAACGAGAGTTAAAGCTGCTATCAATTTCGCTGTTATAGAAAATGACCTGCAGTAACTATTGATCCAGAAAAGCCAGAATTTCAGTTTCTATATCTTTTTTATCGATAACACTTTTTTGTACGGTGTCTTTTTCAAACAAATTCTGAATAACAGCTGGGATTTTAATATCGGCTGTTTCAGCTATAGATTTTAAAGAGTCGATATCCTTGGTATCCACATTGCCGGTCAGGGCGTTATCAATTACCGGTGAAAACTTGGTCCATTCTGCAGTGGAATAGATAATGGATTTTAGTGGCTTTTTACGACAGTTCTGATGAGCCTGGAAACAGGTGGCCGTATGAGGGTCCATCAGGTAACCTTCATCGAAAGCCTGTTTAATCTGTTTTTTACCCTGCTCATCATTACAGAAATCAGCAACAAAGTGTTGTTGCAGTTGCTTTAGTTCTTCGTCGGTTAACTGATAACATTGCTGTTCTTTTAATAACTGCATCAATTCATGGGTGCGCTCGGTACCGAATAGATCAAATAAAATACGTTCTATGTTAGATGAAATGAGAATATCCATGGCAGGTGATGTGGTCGCAATCAATTCACGACCTGTTAAATCATAACGTCCTGTTGAAATCAGATCGGTCAGTACTTTATTACTGTTCGAGGCAACGATAATTTTTTCTACCGGTAGACCCATTTTCCAGGCGTAATAACCACCCAGTGCATTGCCGAAATTCCCGCAGGGAACATTCAGGTAAATTTTCTCACCGAGAGTGATGGCCTGTTGACGAACCAGCTCTAGATAAGAGTGGATATGATAAATTATCTGAAAAATAATGCGTCCAAAATTTACCGAATTAGCTGCAGACAGTTTAATATTTTTATCTTCAAGTTTATGGTTGAAAGATTTAGACGTTAACAGTTGTTTAAGGGCATTTTGCGCATCATCAAAAGAACCTTTGATACCGATAACTTTTAAATTGGCGGCGTTTTCAGTCACCATTTGCAATCTTTGAACATCTGAAGTGCCGCCATCAGGGTACAGGCAGACAACACGAACATTATCACGGTTTTTAAAAGTTTCCAGTGCGGCAGGACCGGTATCACCACTGGTGGCCGCCAGAATCAGGTATTGCTCATTACGCTGCTGTGCCAATGAAGATAATACGACACCAAAGGGTTGTAGAGCCATATCTTTAAAAGCCCTGGTCGGACCGTGATATAACTCGCTAACGTACAGATCATCTTTAACCTGCACTACAGGAACCGGATTGGTGGGGTCATCAAACAACTCGTACAAAGCGAGTGCCTGATCAATCACGCTATCTTCAATGTCCACTTCGAAAGCTTTCAAAACTGCGTGGGCCAGTTGCGGGTAACTGGAGTTAACATGAGATTGTAAAAACGTATTGTTGATGCTGGGCAGAGCCTGAGGACTGTACAGGCCACCGAATGATGCCATCGGATTGAGAATAGCTGCAGAGAAGGGGACTGATATTTTATGCTGGCCGTCATTGCCACGGGTTTCAATAAATAACATGGAATCCTGATAGTTTGAAGATAAATGGAGCATATTATAGCGGTTAACAAAAGCGATGAAAGCGTTGTTTAGATCTGATTAACTGACTGTTGGTCGTAATGTTGAATTTATTTTCACAAAAACAGTCAAATTTATGCACTTATTAAGCCTGATAACTTCTGTTAATGCTCAAACACGCGTAAAATCAGCCGGTTATTAAAGCAGCTGCTGAAAATGGATTTACAGAGTTCTGTTATCACTATTTGAGATATTCATGGTTACTGAAGTCAAAGTTAATTTACTAGATCTGGATCGCCCTTCGATGGAACAGTTTTTTCTGTCTATCGGGGAGAAGCCTTTTCGTGCGCGTCAGGTTATGCAATGGATACATCAACGTGGAGTGACTGATTTCGATTTAATGACTGACCTGGCTAAATCCCTGCGTGCCAGATTACATCAGAAAGCCGTGATTACTCTGCCAGAAGTGAGTGTCGATCAAAAATCAAAAGATGGTACTCGCAAGTGGCTGTTGCATATGGATGGTGTTGAGAATGCCGTTGAGTGTGTGTTGATCCCGGAAGATAAACGCATGACATTGTGTATTTCATCCCAGGTTGGTTGCACCTTAAACTGCTCATTCTGTTCGACCGGGAAACAGGGTTTTAATCGTAATTTAACCACCGCTGAAATTATAGGTCAGCTATATCTGGCTCATCATGCCCTGGTCAAAGATGGTTATGAAAATGGTATAACTAATGTTGTTATGATGGGTATGGGCGAACCGCTGTTGAATTTTAATGCAGTCATGTCAGCCCTTAACATTATGTGTGATGACTTTGCCTATTGTTTGAGCAAACGTCGTGTCACCATCAGTACCGCAGGTGTAGTGCCGGCGATGTTGAAACTAAGTGAGTTTACCGATGTAAGTCTGGCGGTTTCATTGCATGCACCCACTGATGAATTACGTGACCAACTGGTACCATTGAATACTAAATATCCCATCAAACAATTGTTGGAAGCCTGCAAGGCTTATCTGGAAGGTCATAATCGTCGGCGTATAACTTTTGAATATGTTATGCTCAAGGGTGTTAATGACAGTCTTGAACATGCCCGTGAACTGGTAGCAATTCTTAAAGATATTCCCAGTAAGCTAAATTTAATCCCTTTTAATCCCTATCCTCATGCGATTTACGAATGCTCCAGTGGCAATGCAATTCACCGGTTTAGAGAATACGTAGTGAATCACGGTATTGTGACTGTGACGCGTAAAACACGCGGTGAAGATATAGATGCTGCCTGTGGTCAACTGGTAGGAAGAGTCAATGACAAGAGTCGCAGAAGCGAGAAATACCAACTGAGTTTAAAAAGTTTAACAGGACAACTGAATGTATCGAATTAATTTACTTTCATTATTAATTCTAGCGCTATTTTTGCAGCTTAGCGGCTGTGTGACGGTGAATGAAGGCGGTGGAGGAGCAACAGATTTTGAAAAAGCCAGTAAAATTAATGTGCAGTTAGGTATTGGCTATTATAATCGTGGAAACCTGGAACTGGCGAATGAAAAACTACTGAAAGCGATTAGACAGGACCCCAAGTCGTCACAGGCTTATCATGCTTATGCGGTATTGCAAAATCGCTTTCTTGACCCAGAAAAAGCCGAATTTTATTTCAAAAAATCGATAGAGTTAAATCCCAGGAATTCGGAAGCACTAAATAATTATGGTGCATTTTTATGTTCAGCGAAAAGAATTCAGGAATCAGAAACAATGTTTTTAAGGGCGATAGATAATCAAGCCTACCGTTCACCCGAGGTAGCTTATACCAGTGCTGCCGTGTGTCTACTTAAAGAAGGGGATGTAGCTAAAAATCGGGAAAAAGCTATAGGTTATTTGAGGAGAGCACTGGCAATCGGTAGTAACTATCGACCTGCATTAATTAATATGGCAGCCATAACTTTAGAAGAAAATAATAATGAGTTGACCCGTCTTTATCTGGAACGTTTTAATATAACGGGTAATCCGACAGCGCGAAGTCTGTGGCTTTCAATTCAAAATGATCTTGCAATGGGTGACACCTCTAAAATAGGGTTGTTAACTGAACAATTAGAAAATGATTTTTCAGACTCTGAAGAATATAAACAGTGGTTGGCTTTAGATAAATGAATCAACAAGAATCTCAACCGGTTGAGTCTTCTCAGCCTAAACAGGGACCTGGTGACAAACTGCAAACCGCGAGGATTTCGAGAGGCATGACACTCGAAGAAGTTGCCAGCAAAATGCATTTATCTACTGGTATTTTAACTAGCCTGGAAGAAAATAATTTTGACGATATTACTGCCCCCATTTTTGTAAAGGGTTATCTCAGAGCGTATTCCCGTCTGGTCAATATTGATGAAAATGAAATTATCCAGCAGTATGCAACTTGTTATATGAATGGTGATCCACCGATAAATTCAACCAGTAATACCTCACCGGAAATTAACGCTAATGATAGTAAAATTAAATGGATAACCTATCTTATAGTTATAGGTTTGATAGCTTTATTATCTACCTGGTGGTGGAATCGATATCAACAGGCTCCAGAAATGGTCAGCCTCGAAAGTGGTAATGAATCTAAGTCTGAATCTTTAGTTTTTGAAGAATCTGCTAACGCGGTTGATCAGGTAACAAATGACATTGAAACGGACCAGGTAAATTCAACACAAAGTTCCCTGCAACTGGATATCACAGAAGTTGCAGAATCTATTGAGCTGCAACAAAATCAATTAGATGAATTGGCTACTGATAGTGCTGAAATGCAAATATCCGCAGAATCTGATACTAACTTGAACGAAACTGTTTCTGCAGGGCTCGAAACCACAACTCTGGAAGATAGTATCTCTATGGAGCCTGAAGCAGTTGTCGCAGAAGTATTAGAACCCGTTGTGCAAAATGATAAAGACCTTGTTATTACGGTCAATGCTGATACCTGGGCATCAATTAAAGACGCTGATGGCAATAAGCTGGTATATGACCTGTTGAAATCAGGTCAACAGATCACGGTGACGGGAAAGACTCCATTCAGAGCCTTCCTGGGGAATGGTTACGGCGTGAGCATGAAGTACAAAGGTAAAGATATTGATCTTAGTCGAGTTATCAAATCGGATAATACCGCCAGGATAAATATAGGGCAGTAACATGGCACAACAGATTAAAGTCATACGCGGTATGCACGACATACTGCCGGTAGATATGGACGCCTGGTATCAGGTTGAGGATAGCTGGAGGACACTCGCTGAAGCTTATGGTTATCGTCAAATTCGCACGCCCATTATGGAAAAAACGGCATTATTTAAACGCTCCATTGGTGAAGTAACCGATATTGTCGAAAAAGAAATGTACAGTTTCGATGACCTGGGCGGTGATAACCTGAGCTTGCGCCCCGAAGGTACAGCCAGTGTTGTTCGTGCCGGAATAGAGAATGGATTACTGGTTAATCAACAGCAAAGACTCTGGTACAGTGGACCGATGTTCCGTCGAGAGCGTCCGCAAAAAGGTCGTTACCGACAGTTTTATCAACTGGGTGCTGAAACGTTTGGTATGCCCGGTGCAGATATCGAAGCTGAGCTTATATTCATGGCTTCACGTTTCTGGAAACTATTGGGTCTGGGCAATATCGAACTCCAGTTGAATACTCTGGGAACTGCTGAAACACGCCTAAAGTACAAGGATCTACTGGTGTCTTACTTACGTGGTCATATGGATGAACTGGATGGAGATAGTCTGCGTCGCCTTGAGTCCAATCCCTTACGAATACTAGATAGCAAGAATCCCGATATGCAGGGTTTAATCGAAGCAGCTCCCCAATTAAGAGATCATCTTGATCAGCAATCATCCGATCATTTTGCTGAATTACTGGAAATCCTGGATTTTAATGCAGTTGCTTACCATATTAATCCACGACTGGTTCGGGGGCTTGATTATTACAGTCACACTGTATTTGAATTTGTCACTACTTCTCTGGGAGCACAGGGAACAGTGTGTGCCGGTGGCCGCTATGACAGTCTGGTTGAACAACTAGGCGGAAAACCATCACATGCTGCAGGATTCGCGATGGGCATAGAGCGCCTGGTGCTGATGTTACAGGACCAGCAAAAGGTTACTACTCAGACTGAGACAGATATTTATTTTGTGATGGCGGGAGCTAATAGCAGCATGCATGGTCAAAAACTGGCAGAAATGTTACGAAATGAATTACCCGGGATTCAGCTGGTTGCGCATTCTGGTGGTGGAAGTTTCAAGAGCCAGATGAAAAAAGCAGATAAATCAGGAGCCTCTATAGCGCTTATCCTGGGGGAAACTGAAATACAGAATTCGACCGTCAATATTAAATTTTTGCGCCAGGACCTGCAACAGCTGGAGATTGAACAGTCTCAACTGGTCGAACAGATTAAAACATTATTAAAAACCAAAGTATAAATTAAAAAACTGGAATGAGAACATGAATGATTTTGTAACAGATGACGAACAGGTAGAACGCATTAAAAAGTGGTGGTCAGACAATGGCAGTTCAGTCATTGCAGGCCTGGTTATTGGAATAGGTGGACTGTATGGATGGCGTTACTGGGTAGACTATAAAGCAAATGTGGCTGCCGAGGCATCGGCTCATTTTTCCAGCATGGTCAGTTATGTCGAAAGTAATAAAAATGATGAAGCTATAGATGAAGCTTATAAAATTTTAGATAATTACTCTTCTACAGCTTATGCCGAACTGGCCCATTTTTCTCTTGCCAGGATTTATGTTGAAAGCAGAGAGTATGACAAAGCAGAACAGCAATTGCAGGCAGTTATTGATGCTAAAGTAGATATACCTCTTGAAATGCTGGCGCGTAAAAGACTGGCATCAGTGTTACTGCAACAGAGTAAACTGGATCAATCATTGACAGTTCTTGATGTGAAATTTCCAAAACAATTTGCAGCGGCTTTTGACGAACTTAAAGGTGATATTTTTGTAGCTCAGGGTAATACTGATAGCGCTCGAGAAGCCTACCAACGTGCGCGTCTGGCACAACCTGCTGCAGCTAATCCTCAATTTTTACAACAAAAGATGGATGACTTAGGTTTATCCGGGGTCAACAGCTAGTTTATGAAATTTTATCGACTGTTATTTATTGTCTCGATATTTTTTGTAGCAGCCTGTTCTACACCTGATAATAGTGAGCCTCCAGCACCACTGACTGACATACAGAGTCCTCAATATGTAAAACTGCTGTGGAGCCAGGACTCAGGAAAAGGAGCTGTAAATAAATATATTGATATGCAGCCTTTTATTCTTGGCAATAAAATCTATACCATCGATACGGAGGGTACTATTTCTCGTTTCGATTCTTCTTCAGGTCAGGTTGACTGGTTCCTGGAGAGCGGACTTTCTGCAATTAACGGGCTTACTGGTGATCAGTCCAGCCTTGTCGCTACTTCGCGTAATGGTGAAGTGACCCTGTTAGATTATAATGATAAATCCATTAAGCAACGCTGGAAACAGCAGCTTAAAAGCGAAATAAGAACCAAAGCAGTGCTGCATGGAAAGCAGGTTTTTGTACGCACTGTCGATGGCAAAGTAACTGCTCTTGATGCCGGCAACGGAGAGATACAATGGGCTGTTTCACGCAGAGTGCCGGCCTTATCACTAACCGGCAGTAGCTACCCGCTGGTTACCGATGAGCTGGTTATCAGTGGTTTTGATAATGGCAAGTTAGTCGCCTTTAATCGTGATAATGGTTCCACAGTCTGGGAAAATACTGTGAGTACTCCGAAAGGGCGAACAGAAATTGAACGTCTGGTCGATCTTGATGGGCAGTTTGTTCAGCGAGACAGCATTATTTATATCAGCTCTTTCCATGGTGACCTGGTCGCTCTAACGCTGAATGGTGGGCAGGTTCTATGGTCACGTAAGTTTTCCAGTTTTCAGGCGATGGATGCTGATGAAGAGGCGCTTTATTTAACCGATGACAAAAGTCATGTCTGGTCGATTGACCGTCGTACTGGAAGTGCTTTCTGGAAGCAGGATATTTTCAATGCACGTAAACTGACTGCACCACGTGTAATAGGTGACAAAATTGTTGTGGCTGATCTGGAAGGATTCATTCATTTGCTGGCCAAGTCTGATGGCCGTGTTCTGGCACGCATTCAACCTTCCGATGTGCGTTATATCGCTCAACCGGATATTATTGATACTAAAATAGTTTTACTCGACATAAGCGGTCAAATAGCGGTGGTAACTCAGGATAAAACATTGCCGTCTCCCCATTTTTCTAATATTAAATTCAGACAATAAAAATTAATTGAGCATGATACCGGTCATAGCACTTATTGGGCGACCCAATGTAGGTAAATCCACTCTGTTTAATGCTCTCACGCGCACACGTGATGCTATTGTGGCAGATATACCCGGGCTGACTCGTGATCGTCAATATGGCATCGGCAAGGTAGGGCACAAGAAATTTATTGTGGTGGACACCGGTGGCCTCAGTGGCCAACAGCAGGATCTGGATGACTTAATGGCGCGGCAAACCTTACTGGCATTAAAGGAAGCGGATATCATATTATTCATGGTCGATGCGCGTTCCGGTATCAATAGTGGCGATGAAGTGATTGCCTCCATGGTACGTAAGGCTGGAAAACAGACTACTGTCGTATTAAATAAAATTGACGGGGTTAATCCGGATCATGCAGAAGGTGATTTTTATGCTCTGGGTTTTCCTGATATGGCACTGGTAGCAGCCTCTCAGCGTAGAGGGATCAATTCTCTGATCGAACAGGTTATGCAGGATTACCCCGATGAAGTCGAATCGGATGAAGAACCTGAAGGACCTTCGATTGCCATCATAGGGCGTCCTAATGTTGGAAAATCAACCCTGATAAACCGTCTTGTCGGTGAAGAACGCGTGGTTGCATTCGATCAACCCGGCACTACAAGGGATTCTATCCCCGTGCCATTTGAACGCCATGGAAAGAACTATACCCTGATTGATACAGCAGGCGTTCGACGTCGTGGTAAAGTTCACGAAACTATCGAAAAATTCAGCGTCATCAAAACCCTGGACGCTATTGAAAAGGCCAATGTGGTCGTTGTAGTAGTAGATGCACGTGATGGTATTACAGATCAGGATTTAACCTTGCTGGGTTATGTGTTAAACAGCGGCCGTTCTCTGGTACTGGCAATCAATAAATGGGATGGCCTGGAACCAGAGCAGCGCGAATATAACAAAACCGAATTACACCGGCGCCTGTCCTTTGTCGATTTTGCCAACCAGCATTTCATTTCTGCCTTGCATGGGACAGGTGTTGGTGATTTGATGAAATCCATCGATCAGGCTTATGCTTCTGCTTTCAGGCAATTTAATACTAGAGAATTAACCGATCTGCTGGAAGAAGCAGTGTTTAAACATAATACTCCGATTCATAACAGTCGCAGAGCAAAACTACGTTATGCTCATCAGGGGGGTAAAAACCCACCCATTATCATTATTCATGGCAGCAAGACTGACTCTCTACCCGAATCTTATAAACGTTACCTGATGAGTTTCTATATTAAAAAACTCAAACTGATGGGAACACCTATACGTGTTGAGTTTAAAGTTGGTGAAAATCCGTTTGCCGGTAAACGCAATAAACTCACCAAACACCAGGTAGGAAAGAAACAGCGCATGATGAAGTTTGTGAAGAAGAAAAAGTGATCAAGCTTTAAAACCTTATTATTTCCTTAGATGGGCATGTGAGCGTGAAAAATATCTCTCGCAAAGGCGCAGAGAACGCAAAGATATCCAGGATTGCTTTATTAAGCCTGAATTTATTTAACTTTCCTTACTTTGCGTTCTCCGCGACTCGGCGAGAAATCATAATCTTTAACCTTGTGAAAGTCCGGTTTAAGTATCAATGTATAGCTTAAACATCTATCCAACGACGTACCAGATTATTAAAAGTAGCACTTATTTTACGGGTTGCTTCGGATTCGGGTAACTCTTTGTAAAGCATTTCACGAGCCTGATTTAATTCATATAGCATCTCGCGTTTAGAGGGATCTCTTACCGTACTTTGCGCCCAGGTGACTGCCGCATAACGCACACCACTGGTGACCGGTGCCACATAATGACGACTATGCGATGGATATATAACCGCAGAACCTGCCGCCAGTTTGATACTTCTTTCACCATAGGTATCTTTTATAACCAGTTCACCTCCCTCATAATCTTCGGGATTTGACAAAAATATGGTGGTTGATACATCGGTACGATAAATATCTCCCTGACCCATTATCGGATCATCCACATGCTCTCCATATTCCATGCCCGGTTCATAACGGGCATAGAAGGGAGCCGCAACACGTTTTGGCCAGGCAGTTGCTTTATATTTCGGATGACGAACCAGATTACTCATGACCAGTTCATTAAGCTCCTTAAAGTGAGCAGACTGGGGGTTCATTTCCTGATTTATTTTTACACTTTTGGCAATCATTCCAGCAGAAAGCTTGCCATCGACAAAAGGTGAATCATCTAAAAGCTGTTTGATTCTAGTCAGATTTTGTGCGGATATAAGATGATCGATAGAGGCTAACATAGGTATAATGACTCATTTTTACAGGAAAAACGTATGATACTTAATATCAGTATTGAAGACCAAAATTATCCTATCGAAGTACCCGAAGAAATTTTGACTGAAGGATCAGAGTTTTTTAAAAAAGTTGATGCTGATATGGATAAAGGCTGGCAGATGAGCAGGAGTTGGGTAGATAATCCTGATGTTGAGCAACGTTGTCAGGTTGTGGCGGATAAAATACTGGGAGCTTTTGAACACGAAAATAAAAAGTTACTGGTTTTAATGTCGGCGTATATCCTGTCAAAATTACCGGGCGTTAAAACTGTTTACGTAAGTACAAATGGTGAAATGCAGGAAACTTCTTTCGAAAACTAGAGCAGGGGAGTCAGTTGAAAAGAATTATTCCAGCTCTATTTTTTGTCGTAACTTTAAAGGCGGTTGCAGTACCGACTGCCTGTTGGGAAATAGAAAATTCTGCCGAACGTCTGGCCTGTTTTGATGAAATAACGAAAAAGTACGAAGATACTCTACCAGACGATATCAAGATTGACTGGAATCGTAAAAATACAGTAAAACCTGACGCAGATTTTTCATTATTAAATGAGCGTTGGGAACTGGAGCAGGACCTGATTCAATATGCTTTTCGTCCCTATAAACCGGTATATTTTTTCCCGGTTTTCTATAACTCAAGTCTTAATGAGTTACCACATACACCCAATCCCAGAACAACTGTAACCGACCCGCTAAACCTGGATTACCTCGAAGCCAAACTTCAATTGAGTTTTAAAACGAAGTTAGCCAATGATATTCTGGGTTCGAATGGTGATGTATGGTTTGGCTATACACAATCTTCCCGTTGGCAGGTTTATAATACTGCCGAGTCCAGGCCATTTCGTGAAACCAATCACGAACCTGAATTTATGTTTGTGTGGCGCACAGATTATACCCTTGGCAGTTTTACCGGTCGATTAATAAGCATGAGCCTGACTCATCAGTCTAATGGTAAGAATGAACCAGCCTCCCGTAGCTGGAACAGAGCTATTCTTACTATTGGTTTTGATCGACCTGACTGGGTGGTGCAACTACGACCCTGGTGGCGAATACCTGAGACTTCGGATGAAGAAGATGAAAATCCGGATATCCTGGATTTTATCGGCAGGGGAGAGTTACTGGTAGTTCATCGAAAAAAAAATTCTCATCAGATATCTACCCGATTCAGGCATACATTTAAATCGGGTAAAGAATCCCGAGGTTCACTAAATCTGGACTGGTCATATCCCTGTTTCGACCGGTTACGTTGTTACGCACAAATATTTCACGGCTATGGAGAAAGTTTAATCGACTATAACCATAAAACGACTTCTATTGGACTGGGCGTGGCATTAGTGGAATGGTTTTAATGGATGTTTTTTTCTGGTTAAATTTAAGCCAGAAGACGGTTTTAAAAATCATTTCACAGCAATGCACACGAATAACTGTAACCAGTTATTGAATGAATAATTTTTAGTTTTTGTGTGTTGTTGAAGTCCTTCCAAAAATCCTCTAATTCATAAACTTGAACCTGAAAAATTAATAGAAAGGGTAAAAACAGGTTAGGCAAATTTATACTAACCCGGGTATAGCTTTTTAGATTCGCTGTGCAGAAAACCGCCATTTACATTATAATTTTTCTGGTATTCGCCTCCCAGGTGAATATAAAAACAAATCCAGCCATCAGGCTAATTCTAATAATTACTAAAAAGGATCAATATAATAATGAATAATCATATAAAACTAATGATTTCTGCTTCACTGGCACTGGCGATGACAGCTTGTGGAACAGACAATGAGGAAAGAGTTACTTCTGTCAATGAACTGAGTAGAGCGGAGAAAGAAGCACTCACCCTGGATATGGCGGAAATGGACAAACCCTATGTGACGGCTCTCTTTTACAGCAACATGACTGCAAATCAGCAACTTTACGAAGATGCTAAAACGAATCTATCACTGTTCGAAAGTAGCTGGAATGCTTTCAAAACAAGTTATATGGATACTTTTGAGGTAAGTCGCTGGAACGATTACTACCCGGGTGTAGACAGTGATATTTCAACAGCATCTTCGCACTACGATACGATTACAGCTTTTCCTGCCAGTCTTGTCGTTGCTCATGAAGCTCTGGAAGATGTACGTGAAGTGCATGGTCATATGCGCAGTGATGTCGGGTTAAGCTACCTGATGGACACTGTCACAACGACACACCATAAAATGGAGGCAGTTTCCGGCGCTTATGCTGCTTATAGTGCAGATCCAGATATCGAGGTATTAAAGTCAGCGCTTGCCAACAGTCTACCCGATTTTGTAGCAGGTGTTGTTGAACTGGCAAGTACTTATGGCGACGGGAGTCTCACCAAAAGCCTGTACAATCTGAGTGATGAAAAATCATCAACTCTCAGTAGCAATATTTCCAGTACCGATCCCACTGCTCCAGGGTTACTACAAATTGTTAATAACCTGACGGCAGCCCTGGCAGATAATAATGATGCGAATGTAATAACCCTTGCAAGCAAGGTAAAAGGCAAGTTTGTGCAGATATTTCTTAGCTTTGGCGACTTTGTCACTCCCTTTGAAAGTGACTTTATTGCTTTGCTAAAGGCGACAATTCCAGCGCTTTACTGCACCGGTAACCCATCTGATGCTGCGACGACCTGCGCTGATAATAGTAGTAATACACTTCAGGGAACGACTGATTATGTAAGTGCCTATTCGCAGGCTATGAATTCTCTGAAGGCTCATTATCCGGCTCCTGCCAACGTTACAACCTTGCTAGGATGGGTGTCAGACTTAAATGATGCTGATGGTTACCTTAGTGATGTTACCGCTGTTCTTGGTTCTGCCACGGATTTAAGCTCCGCAAAAGACGATGGTGCTCATGACAGTATGGAAGGCGTTAGAAGTTCTCTGTATCACTTACTTGCTACCTATGAAGGTAATGTGTCGGTTATGACGCGAATGGATGAATACCATAAAGTGTTTGAACAAATGCTCGCTTATACTTTAGATAACTCATTATCAGCGGATGAAATTAATCATATAACAGTTTTAATGCCCTCACTGGAAAGTACTTTCAGTAACCTGCTGAGTGTGACTGGTAGTATTGATAGTGCTGCTTGGGGAGTGTCCGCAGTTGACCTGTCAGCCATGCTGGACAATCAACAGAGCAATATTACCGATTTAAAAAATGCACTTGCTGCTTTCGATGAGACTAGCAATGACAATAGCCCTGCTATACTGGCAAATGTCACAGCGCTGAAAAGCCGCTATGTTCCGTTCTTTAAAGCGTTTGGTAGCTTTTAGATTTAAACAACGCCCCCCCCGCTCAGAAACCTGGAGCGGGATTTTTTGTTGATATTTAAAAACCATAGATTACAAAACCTCCTGAATTCGTATAATAAGTGCATAACCTCTGAATGTGGCTAGACATACACCC
>ERZ890953.588-NODE-588-length-20506-cov-9.701873_pt1 | contig 20506 bp, 11 predicted proteins | sample MGYA00521264_ERZ890953 | MGnify/ENA primary metagenome ERZ890953 (study PRJEB32303, sample SAMEA104408629) | aquatic metagenome | biome: Brackish water; feature: Chemocline; material: water | place: Baltic Sea | collected 2014-10-26T21:54:00 | depth 200 m ...
CGAGGACATCTGCCCACCGCGACCAGAGCCGGCGAAGGAAGACCCAGAAGAGTCGATCCGTGATCGACAGGCGGGGCCGCGGGCGCCGCTCCCCGAGGACGGCGACCTGCTGACGGAGGGCGAGATTCTCGAGGGCGAGGTCGACGCGATCACGGAGAAGCGCGCGGAGGCCGTGCGTGGGGAGGATGACGAGCCGAACCACGGATCCAGGATGGCGGACCTCGGCCTTCTCGGCAATGTCGAGCCGGTGGAACGGGCGCTCCGCGGTCAGGGCAGGCCGATCTCCAATCATCAGCATTGTCGGCTTGGGATCGAATTCTGTCGAACCACACGGCGCTCTGGCTGCCGCTTTCTCGAGCCCCTTGACCACGCGCATCGTGCCGACGGGGTCCGCGCCCGAAAGGCCAGGCTCCCCGAGCCGTCCACGGCGGTCGATGCAGCGGGCCGGTGTCCTGGCCCATCGGATGTAGCCAGGGTTGTCCCACGAACGGCTACCGGTTGAGACCGCCCCCTTTCCGACCTCTCGAGTTTTTCTGATACCTGGCGCCCGCTCGAGGACAAGCTGCAAGCAGTGCCTTCGGCATCCCTGACTCGGTCGCTAGGTGTCTATGAATGGCTGGGTGGATCGGAAAGGGGGGCTCTGGACAGGGACCGCCAGGTGGGAAATTCCGGGAAAAGATCGTGGTACAGGACAGATCAGAATCCGAGCACGAGGTAGACCGCACCGGCACCAGCGCCCGCGTGGTCGGAGCCGGGGGCGCCGAGGAGCAGGTCGGTCCGACCGTCGCCGTCCACGTCGCCCGCAGTGGCCACGGCGGAGCCCAGGAGGTCGCCGCTGGACTCCCCGAGCCAGGTGATGTCCGCGTCGGCCAGGCTGTGGCTGCCCGACCACGCGCCGGGGCCGCCGAGGAGCAGGTAGGCGCTCCCCTGCGCGGCGTCGGTGTCACCGTGCCCGGGGGCGCCCACCGCGAGGTCGGCCTCGCCGTCCCCGTCGAAGTCCTCGAGCAGCGCCACGGAGGCGCCGGCTTCGTCCCCGCGAACCTCACCGATGAACGTGGCGTCGGAGCCGGCCACCGAGCCGTAGCGGCCCGTGTCGCCCCAGGAGGCGTCACCGCGCCACAGGTAGATGGCCCCTGCGGTCCCAGACCCCCCGGGGGCCGCGATGACCAGATCGTCGTAACCATCGCCGTCGAAGTCCTCGTCGCCCGCGATGGCGGCGCCGGCCCTCTCTCCGTCCGACGCACCGGTGAGCAGGTGGTCAGCGTCCTCGAGCTCCACCTGGGCGCCGGGCCAGCGAGGCTGCCCCATGTACAGCCAGGCCGCGCCCGCAGCCCCGCCAGCGGGGTAGCCGGTCCCCGCGACCACGAGGTCGTCCCGCCCGTCACCGTCCAGGTCCCCCGCGCTACCGAGGACACTGCCGACAGCGTCGTACGGGGAGTCGCCGACCCAATAGGCGCCGACGGTGACCATCTGGGAGGCGTCGCCCCGCAGCAGCTCGGCGAAGCCCTGGCCGGCCTGGGTCGAGCTCATGCCCGGCGCGCCCACCAGCAGGTCGCCGAGACCATCGCCGTCCACGTCCCCGGCTCCCGCGACGGGGCCGAGCTGCGCGCCCGCGGCGGAGGTCCTGGTGTAGTAGAAGGCGTCGATGCTCGAGAACCAGAGGACGACGATGCCGGTGTCGTCGGCCCCGTCGTCTATCCCGGGGGAGCCCACGGCGATGTCCGGGAGGCCATCACCCTCCATGTCGCGCAGCAGGGCCAGGCTGGCGCCCAGGGCGTCCCCGGTCTGTGGGCTCGACCAGCCGACGCCGCCGTCCGGGCTGGCCGTCTCCAGGGACTGGCCGGTGGCGTCGAAGAGGTCCTCCCCACGCAGGACGTAGAACTGGCCGCCGGTGGAGCCTCCCGGGGCGCCCACGAGCAGATCGTCGCTGCCGTCGCCGGTGAGATCCCGGCCCCCGGCGAGCGCCGTGCCCGCGGCGGCGCCGGCTCCGTCGCCGGTCCACCAGTCGGTGGTCAGGTGCATGTCGAGGACGTCGTAGGTGGCGCCACCGTAGGTGCCCTGCCCGCCGCCGCCGCCTCCGTCCTCCCCACCGCCGTCCACCACGCCGTCGCAGTCGTTGTCGACGCCGTCGCTCGCCTCCTCCGCCTCGGGGTGCACGCTGGGGTCGGCGTCGTCGCAGTCGCGATCATCTCCCACCCAGCCGCTGGGCTGGCGGCAGGCCAGTTGCTGGCGCTGCGGGTCGCCGAAGCCGTCCCCGTCGTCGTCGGAGTACCAGGCCTGGGTGTCCAGGGCGCCGTCGTCCACCACACCGTCGCAGTCGTTGTCGGCGCCGTCACAGTACTCGGTGCCCCCAGGGTAGCTGGTGGCGTCGTCGTCGTCGCAGTCCTGCTCCGCCACGTAGCCGTCGCCGTCGCCGTCCTGCCAGCGGACCTCGCTCGCCGCGGTGTCCTGCAGGGCGCTGTCAGCGGAACCCGCGCAGGCTGGGAGGAGCAGGGTGAGCAACGCGGAGCGCAGCGATGGCGTGGTGGTCATCATGGTGGCCTCTCTGACCGAGCTGTGGCCGGGGTCCTGCGGGACCCCGGCGCGTGGTGGGCTGCAGTCCGCGGTCCTAGGGGGTGTCCGCCTCGGTCACCACGGTCGAGGCGTTCAAGGCCGTGGTGCGGGCGTAGTAGCCGTTGGGCAGCTCGACGTAGGTGACCCTCTGCTTGAACACGGTCACTGCGCCTTGGTCGGCCATCTGCTCGGTGACCCAGCTGGGCAGGAAAGGATCGTCCCCCGCCTCGAACTTGCCCAGGAGCAGTTCGTCGTCCTCGGTCATCACCATCACGAAGAGCGGGTCGTCGCCGGTGCCGCCGCTGTTGGTCAGCTCGAGGGTGAGCGCGTCGTCCTTGGAGAAGTGGATGGAGGTCCCACCGTCGGCGACGACCTGCAGCTCCGGGGTGTCCGCCAGCTCCACGGCGTTCTCGACCTCGAAGCCAGGCAGGCCGTCCACCTGCCCCTGCACCCTGATGTCCAGGGTGGTGCCGTCGTCCAGCACCAGGCCAGAGTCGGTCAGCGCGTTCTCCTCGATGTCGGTGGTCACGTAGATCAGGTCACCGTCGGTGGTCTCCTCCACCGTCATGTCGATGACGACCTCGTCATCCGACATGCGGATGATGTCACCGGCGCCCATGTTCTCGTTGTCTTCGGGCTGGTAGAGCTCGGTGGGGTCCTCGGTGGGGTCCAGGGTGATCCAGTCGCCGGGCTCCATCTCCTCACCCAGGGGATCGGCGCAGGCACCGAACTCGTCACCAGGCCTGTAGAACACGGCCGCACCCGCCGGGATGCGCGTGGCCTCCACCTCGCCACGGTCGTCCTTGGAGAAGGAGTTGATGACGCCCAGCTGGATGTCGCCGCCCACCATGCAGACGGGGATGACGATGTCCACGCGGACCGGGCAGAGATCGCCGGCGTTGATGGCCGCGCCCAGATCCAGGCCTTCGAGCACCTCGTTGTAGGGGCGGTCGCCGACCATCATGCTGGCCTTGACCACGCCCGTGCCGTTGGGCATGCCCGAGACCACGCCCAGGCCGTTCTCGTCGGTGTTGGTGAAGGTGGTGGAGACGTAGTCGGTACCGGTCAGGCTGACCTCCACGCCCTCGATGGGGTTGCCGAGCTGATCCTCGACCCAGACCTCGACGCAGGTGGCGGCGAACAGCGCGTCGCAGTTCCACGGCGAGAAGTGGGGCAGCTCGGCGGTCACGCTGCGACGGCCCTCATCGTCCTCGTCGATGTCCAGCTCGTCCATCTGCACCCAGGCGGCCTCCTCCTCGTCGAAGGTCCACAGGGGCATGGTGTCGTTCAGCAGGTAGCGCTGGGCCTCGGGGACCTCGTCGTCGTCCCACAGCTCGTACTCGAGGGTGACGGTCTCGCCGTCGGCCACGTTGATCTGCTCACCGTCCTCGAAGACGCGGATGTCCCAGAAGCCGAAGCTGGCCAGCACACCGTCGCTGTCCACCACGCGGAAGTCGCCGGGGGCGCCGGCGGTGCCGGTCTCGAGCAGGTCGGGCACGGTCAGGGCCAGCTGGACGTTGTCACCGCCGGCGAAGGCGAAGGGGGGCGCGTCCACCAGCAGGCGGCCCTCCTGGAAGAGCCCGCCGCGGGTGTTGTCCACGTCGAAGATCACGCCGGTGGGGTACAGCTCGAAGTTGGCGTTGTGGGTCCGCCAGTCGTCGATCACGACCTTGCGGAACTGCTCGGCGTACTCGACCACCGAGACCCGCACCACGTAGGTGTCGGGCTCCACCTGGGGGAAGCGGTAGGCGCCGTCGTCGTCGGTGGTGGTCTCCATGCCGTTGGAGAGGGTCACCGGGATGTCGGCGATGGGCTGGCCGTCACGGTCCAGGACGAAGCCCTGGATGCCGCCGAGGACCGGACCGTCGTACAGGTCGAAGGGCTCGGGGGTTGCGTGGTCCGAGCCGTGCTGGAAGAGGCTGCAGCCGGAGGCCAGGGCGAAGGTCAGCATGACGTGGGTGGGGGCGTTCATGGCACATTCCTCTGGTGGGGATGGGTCGCGAAGGTGCGCGCCCACCGAAGAAGCAAACTTCATGCCAGGAACATACGTTCCTTATAATGCCGTGTTTCGACGGCATGGCACACTGCTGGGTGGGCAGACCCCGGACAGGGTGGGCTAGGCACACCCCATCCCCGGGTGGGGCAGCGGGGCCCTCCCCCACCCGTCGGAGAACGCCCTGAGCCCACCCCCGTGTGGCCTGCAAGTGGATCAGTTATTGTCCGAACGGTAGATATGCCTTCGCGGAGCCCCCGCCACCCTCACCCAGGAGATGAGATGCGGGCTGCCATCTTCCCACTGCTCACCCTCGTCCTCGCCGCTTGCCCAGGAGACCCAGAAGACAGCGCCGTGCTCGCGCCCCCAGACGCCGTGAGCTCCGCCACCCCGGGGGTGGCCTCGGGCCTGCTGGACGCCAGCCACGACGGCTGGGGACGCGCGGACTGCCTGGCCTGCCACACCGTGGTCCACAACGACGCGGGCTACTCTCCCGACGCTTGCGCCACCTGCCACGGCGCCAACGGCGCCCTGGCCCGGCCCCTCGCCCACCAGGACGAGGACTGCCGGAGCTGCCACGGCGACAGCCACGCGGGCCTGGACCTCGCGGAGCCCTCGGCCTGCCTCGGCTGCCACCCCTACACGGCACCCACGGACGGCCAGTGCGCGGCCTCCAGCGACTACGACGTGGTGGTCATCGGTGCGGGCGGCGGTGGGCTGGCGGCGGCCGCGGCCCTGAGCCGCGCGGGCTACCGGGCCGTGGTGCTCGAGCAGCACCACGACGTGGGGGGCTACATGTGCAACTTCGAGCGCATGGGCTACCGCTTCGAGGCCTCGCTGCACGCCATCGACGGCCTGGACCCGACACCCCACCCCGGCGATCCCGGCTGGACCCTGGGCATGAACGTGCAGACCTTCCAGGCCCTCGGGATCTACGACCGCCTCACGCTGGTCAGGGCCGACCCCATGTACCGCGTGCTGTACCCCGACCTGGACGCCGAGATCCCGGCCGACGCCGACGCCTATCTGGCCCAGCTCCAGGCGCTGTTCCCCGAGGAGGCCGAAGGTCTGACCGCCATGTTCGCGCTGCTGCGCGATGTGGACGAGGTCATGCGCGTGATCATCTCCTACCAGTACGCGGGCAAGGACATCGGCGGCGCCGATGCGGCCGCGTTCTTCGAAGAGATCACCGAGCGCGAGCTGATGGACCAGCTCCTCCTGGTGCAGTCCCTGATGAACGGAACCACGCTCTCCGAGTTCATGGCCGACTACATCTCCGATCCCGCCCTCGTCAGCCTCTGGACCCAGCTGGCCGGTTTCGCCGGGGCCCAGCCCGACGAGGTGGCCGCCCTGTTCTTCCTGGTCATGTGGAACAGCTACCACTTCGGCGGCTACTACTACGTGGAGGGCGGCTCCCAGGCCATCAGCGACGCCCTGGCCGAGGTCGTCGAGGACCACGGCGGCCGCATCCGGCTCCACAGCCTGGTCACGGGCATCGACATCGAGGACGGCCGCGCCACCCGCGTGCGCACCCGCGACGGCGCCTGCTTCGAGGCCCCCTGGGTGGTCTCGAACGCCAACGCCCCGACCACCCTGCTGGATCTGGTGGGCGTCGAGCACCTGCCCACGGACGACCCCACCAGCCCCTTCCATCCGGATCGCGTCGCCCAGGGCCACGAGGACTCCCTCGCGATCGGCCTGCCCGCCTTCCAGGTCTGCCTGGGGGTCGATGCCGACTACACCGACCTGTTCGGCACCACCCACGAGGTGATGATCGCCGACTCCACCGACGTGGGCGAGAACTTCCAGTACTACTTCGACTCGGACGTCGAGCGCGCCCCCTACGCCATCGCTGACTACACCGTGCTGGATCCCACCGACGCTCCGGCCGGGCACAACGCTATCTGCCTGACCTCGATGCTGATGTACGACTGGCAGGAAGAGTGGCGCTGGGCTGAGAGCCACGCAGCCTACCAGGAGCTCAAGGACGAGGTCGCCTGGAAGCTGGTGCGCCGGGCAGAGGCCGACTTCCTGCCCGGGCTCACCGAGCACGTCGAGGTGATGGAGGCCGGCTCGCCCCACACGCTGTGGGGATTCACGCTGAACCCTCGCGGCACCATCTTCGGCTGGGACAACACCCCCGAGCAGAGCATGAACCACCGCATGCCCCAGCAGACGCCCATCGGGAACCTGCTGCTGGCGGGTGCCTGGACCTTTCCCGGCGGCGGGCAGTCCGCGGTGCTGTCCTCGGGTGCCATCGCGGCCATGACCATCGTGGCGGCCGACGAGGCCGCGCCTGGAGCGCCGGTGTCGACGCGCCAGGCGGGGGGCAGACGGTGAGGCGCGGATGACGCGGGAGGATCGGAGGGGGACGGTGTGGGTTCAGGTCCCGGGTGGGAGCAGCACCATGCCCGAGCCCCACATGCGGCGCGCCTTCTGCTGGCCGGCATCGCCGCCGCCGTAGACGTCGGTGGCGTAGACCCCGATGATGCCGCGCAGCGGGTCCTGGTAGATCACCTGCTGGTCGGGGTTCTCACCCCGGGCGAGCTCGTTGATGGCGCCGTCCACCCCGGCCGCCACGTGCAGGCCGCCGCGGGCCACGTACACGAAGAAGGGCGCGGCCTCCACCTCGGCGAGCGCTGCGGGGTTCCGTTCCCAGTTCAGCACCGTGTCGTCCACAGGGACGTCGTAGTAGGTCCCGTTCTCCTGGGCCACGGCCAGGCTGTAGACGTGCTCACCGTCGGGCTCGGTGACACCGGAGTAGGCGGTGTCAGCGTTGAGGTAGAGGACGCGCCAGCCCGCGGCCTGCAGCTCGCGCGCCAGGCTGGTCCCCTGCAGGCGCTCGTCGCGCACCCGCCGCTCGATGGTCTCCCAGGTGGCCGAGTCGCCGGTGGCCTCGTAGAACGCGCGCACGTGCTCCATGGCCCACTCGACGCAGGAGCTGCGGGTGAGGTCCCCGGGCGCCGGGGACACGGCGCCGTCGCGGGTGTGCCCGGCGAGCCAGGCGCGCTTCTCGTCCTCGCCCAGCCGGTGGAAGGAGCCGACGTCGCCGTAGTGCGTCCCCACCCCGGTCCGCTCGCGCTGCTCCCGGTGGCGGTGGGTGGCGTCGATCACGCTCTGGTGGGCCGCGTGGGTGCCCAGGGAGAGCTGGCCCGGGCTGGGGGCCCGACGGACGGGGGCCTCTCGAGCCGGGCTCTGGTTCGCTGGCGTCGCGGCGGGGGCACCCGGGGGCAACCCGGGGAGGTGGAGCCATGGTTGGACGATCTGCTGCAGGCTCTCGATCAGACCCCCAGAGGGATCGCAGGGCGCGCACGGCCCGTCGGTGGCGAGGGCCGGGCCAGTGAGCAGCAAGGCGAGGACGTAGGCTGGCGACAGCATGGCGGACACCTCGGGTGAGCGCGGGGTGGGTAAGCAAACGCCGTGCCAGCCACCTCGACGAGCGCTGATCGCCGGAGAAACGCTGGAAGTCTGGTTACTCTTGCCGTCCGGCGCGCGAAGGACGAAGCACGCCGGATCGGCATGCCCCCCCCTCCGATGCCCCCCCTGGGGTACGCATACCCCAGCGCCATCAGTAGCAGGTCTTGAAGGCCTCGTCGCAGTGCAGGGAGGTGACCGCGTCCTGCCAAATCTCGGTGGTACCCGCGGTGACGGCGCCACCGTCCACGATGATCAACACATCGTAGCTGCCCGCCGGCAGCCGCGCGCCGCAGTACTCCCGCCCGTCGGCGTGGCCGCGCAGGCAGACCCGCTGCGCGGTACCCCCGACCTGCACCCGCCCCATGGGGGGCTCCGACGGGGGGACTGGCGGGGGCGGAGGTTCGCTGGCCGCGACCGGCTCGTCCGGAGGAGAGCCCGGCGGTGGGCGTTCGCCCTGGCCCGTGGGGGGCACCACCGGCTGCGGAGCGGACCTCGCGGCCGGGGCCGGAGGCATGGGAAGGGGGGCGGCGGCCATATCCGGCGCGGGCACTCCGACCGGCTTGGGCTCGACAGCCTGCGGCTCGCGGGGGAGGGCTTCGACGAGCGTGGGCAGCGCTTCGGGCTCCACCACGGGCTCCGCAGGGACGAACACCAGCTCGGGCTCCGGCGCGGCCAGCGGGGAAACAGGGGCGATGGGGGGAGCGGATGCGGGGGCCGGCACCACGGGGGCCCGCGTCGTGAGCGTGGGCGCCTGCGACCGGGGCCACGCGATCACCAGCCCCACCCCCACCCCGATCACCAGGCCCCCACCCAGGAGCAGGGCGCCGAGCACCAGCCGCGCGAGGCGCCCCACGCGCGTGTTCAGGGGGGTCGGTTCACCCGCGGGAGCCCGCCGTGGCGGCGGCGGCGCGGAGCTGACGGGGTCCGTGACCGTGGGCGCGGGGTCGGGGAGCCGGAGGGTCGAGCTCGGCGGGGGCTCGGCGGCCTCGACCGGGAGCAGCTTCCGGGTGGGCGGCTCCGGCGCTCCAGGCTCGGACGGAGCGGCAGGGAGGAGGTGCTCGATGAACTCCATGGGCATGGCCACGGTCGCGGCCTCGGTCGTGTGCCACCGCGCCGTGGTGGCATCACCCACGACGGCCGGAGCGAGCCCCGGGTCCGCGGGTGGTGAGGCTCCCACAGTCGAGCGTGGCCCGCCCGCTTCTCCCAGGCCCAGCGCCCCGAGCGCCGGTTGCCCACGCTGGATCACCTCCCACAGGGCCTCGCAGCTCGGGATGCGGAGGCGCCGGTCGGCCACCAGGCTGTGGCGGAGAGCCAGCCAGAGCCCCTCGGGCAGATCGGGAACGTGCTCGCGCGGGTCGGTGTACTCCTCGCCGAGCACCTTCGAGAAGGTCGTGGAGAGATCGTCCAGACCAAAGGCGGGCTTCCCGCACACGAGCAGGTACAGGATGCAGCCCAGGGAGTAGACGTCGGCGCGGGCGTCGATCTCCGACAGGGCCCAGATCTGCTCCGGCGCGATGTAGCCCTGGGTGCCCATGATGGTGCCCGCCACGGTCCCCTCACCGGGCACGCGCTCCCGCAGCAGGTCCTTGACCAGCCCGAAGTCGGTGACCTTGGGCACCACCCCGCCGGGGGCCGGGGCCACCAGGATGTTGGCGGGCTTGAGATCGCGGTGCACCAGCCCGCGGGCATGCGCCGCGCCCACCCCGTCCAGCACGGCCCTGAACAACGCCAGGGCTTGTTCCCGGCTCGGCCAGAGACCGCGCAGGCGCTGGGCGTGAAGCCAGCGACGCAGGTCGGTGCCCTGGACGTACTCCATGAGCAGGGCGTGGCGCCCGAGCACCGTCAGGGAGCCGAGCGCGCGCACGACGTTGGGGTGCTGCACCAGGTACTGCGCGCGCCCCTCGCGGATCAGCCGCCGCGCCCGGTCCTCGTCGTCGTCGAGCATCACCTTGAGGGCCTGCGGGACCTCGAAGGTCAGCTCCGTGACCAGGTAGACCTCGGCGATCCCGCCCCGGCCCAACAAGCGCTCGACCCGGTGCTGGCCGACCCGTTGCCCGGGGGTGAGCAGGGATTGTCCGGTCACACGCCCTACCGGGGCCAGGCGAGGGCCGCGCCCAGTCCCAGGCCGCCTGTCATGGCACCGAGACCCACGGAGACGTACACAAGGGAGTTCGCCCGCGCGCGGAGCCGATCCAGCTCGGCGTCGGTGTGCGGGTTGTCGCGGTAGTCGCGAGCCGCGCCCCAAGCGATGGCGTAGCTGCCCGCCGCGGCCAAGGCCGAGAGGCCTGCGCCGACCGCCAGGGGAACATGGGCATGGTGGTCGCTGGGCACGGTGATGGTGTTGCCGGGATCCATGCGGATCGACCGCGCAGCGGCGACCACCGGTGGTACCGGCAGGGGCTCGCCGGGCCAGGCGTAGGCGGTGGCGAGCACCGCACCGTCGCGGGCCTGGAGCTGGACCACCGCCGGGATCATGGTGGGCCGCGCGGTGCCGACGACGCCGTCGAACCAGAGGAGGGCGGAGTCCGGCACGGCCACCGGCTCCACCTCGCGCGGGATCCCGGCAGCCTGCTCCCAGAGCCGGGGCACGGGGTGGGCGCTGGGGAAGACCGCTTCTGGGAACCGGAAGTCCGGCTCGATCCGCTGGGCGGCCGCGAAGGCACCGATGGCCCGCTGGCGGTCACCGGCCACGAAGGCGCGCAGGCCCTCGACCCGGTGGAGCCGCGCCGCGAGCTGCGGGTTCACGATCCGCTCAACGCAAGGGAGCTGCGCCTCGATGGCCTCCGAGGCGCCGCCGAAGCGCTGGGCATCGCGGCCGGCGCTCTGCTCCGCGATCTCGACCTGGGCGAGGAGATCGCGCGCGGCCGTGGGCTGCTGACAGGCGGTCTCGGCCCGGCCGGTCGAGACGGCTAAGATCAGGACAGCGGCGAATAGCGCGGAGCCGGGCATGGAGGGTCTGCTTGGGCGAAGAATATCCTGTGAAGTTAGCACCGACGGCGGGATGCCTCAAGGCACCGTCGCCGGCACCACAAGCGGGCGTCTCCACGGGTGCGTTCCGGAACTACTTCCTGTTAGATGCTCGCTTTCGGCACACTCGAGGAGCCACCCATGAGCGAGTTCACCACCACGGCCAATATCGGTCAGGTCCGACGCCTGCTTCTGCGGCGGGGGCGATTGACCTGCGTCGCGGGGGTGGACGAGGGCGCCTCATGGCTCGTTGACGGCGACGTGGTGCGCATCGGCACCCGGGCCAGCAACGACATCGTGCTGAACGACGACACCGTCTCGCGGTGCCACGCCGAGGTGGTGCGCTCCCGGGCCGGGGTGCTGTTGCGCGATCTCGACTCCACAAACGGTACGTTCGCGGGACCTGTCCAGGTGCGGGAGGCCTACCTCACCCCCGACACCCGCTTCCGGGTGGGCCAGACCGAGCTGATCTTCGCCACGGCCGACGAGTTCATCGAGTTCCTGCCCCTGGATGAGTGCCTCTTCGAGGACATGGTGGGTGCCTCCCTCGCCATGCGCACCCTCTTCGGGATGATCGAGCGCGTGGCGGCCACCGGGTTGACCGTCATGGTCACGGGCGAGACCGGCACAGGAAAAGAGCTGGTCAGCCGCGCGGTGCACAACCGCTCCCGCCGCGCCGCCGCCCCCTTCCAGGTCTTCGACTGCAGCGCCGTCTCCGCCAACCTGGTGGAGAGCGAGCTGTTCGGACACGAACGAGGCGCCTTCACCGGTGCCGTGGCCAGCCGCCCGGGGGTCTTCGAGCTGGCCCATGGCGGCACAGTCTTCCTCGACGAGGTCGGCGAGCTACCGCTGGAGCTGCAGCCCAAGCTCCTGCGGGTGTTGGAGCAGCGCGAGGTGCGCCGGGTGGGCTCTGGCCAGACCCGCTCCGTCGATGTGCGCGTGGTCTGTGCCACCAACCGCGATCTGCGCAAGGACATCGCCGCTGGCCGCTTCCGCGAGGATCTCTACTACCGGCTGGCCGTGCTGGAGCTGCACCTGCCCCCCCTGCGCGAGCGCCCCGAGGACATCCCGCCGCTGGGGGAGCATCTGCTGCGATGTGCCAGCCACAACCGGGGCATCAAGGCCATCTCCGATGAGGTGCAGGAGCTGTTCGCTGGCTACCATTGGCCGGGAAATGTGCGCGAGCTGCGCAACGTCATCGAGCGCGCGCTGCCCTTCAGCGACGGCATCAATATCACCCTCAATTCCCTGCCCGAGGCCCTGCGGATCGCCGTCCCAGCGCGCCCGACCGCGGCGATGGGCAGCCCCAGCGAGCTCGGGGTGGACGCTCCCGACGTCTCGGAGTTGCCCTTCAAGGACGCCAAAGAAAGGATCATCGACGCCTTCGAGCGCCAGTACCTGGTGGACCTGCTCGCGCGTCACGGGGGCAACATGAGCCGCGCCGCCCGCGCCGCCGACATGGATCGCAAGTCCGTCGCCCGCCTCTTGAAGAAGCACGACATCCGCTAGTCAGTAGCAGCTCCCACCGCTGCAGGTGAAGGTCACGTCGTCGCCGTAGCTGGACCAGGCCGTGCCGGAGGAGTTGGTGAACACGTCGTCGGGGCTGTTGTCGCTGCTGCCGGTCCAGTCACAGGTGTTCGACACGAGCTGGCAGGTGGCGTCGTAGAGGAATGCACCCCCGCCGTGCACGGCGGTGTTGCCCCAGATCCCGGCGCTGTTGGTGGTGGAGCCGGTGCACGAGATCTGGCAGGTGGTGTAGCAGATCAGGCCTCCGCCCACGGAGGACGAGGTCCCCGAGGCCACGTTGCCCGAGACCACCGTGTCCACGAGGTCCAGGGTGGCCATGTCCACCCAGATCCCGCCCCCGTACTCGACGGTGGTGTTGTCACTGACCTGGGAGTCGGTGAGCTCGGCGTCCGCCGCCGCCAGCACTAGCCCGCCCACAGACGGGGAGTCGTTCTCGGCCACGGTCACGTTGTCCATGCTGATGTCGCCGAGGAATACGTACAGCCCTCCGGCGACGGAGGAGGCGGTGTTGCCCTGGATCGTGCTGTCGGCCCAAGAGGTGGTGGCACTGAAGATGTACCCGGCGCCACCGTAGTCGCCGCAGTCGTTGCCGGTGATCGTGCTGTCCGCGATGTTGAGGGTGCCCTCGTCGATGTGCAGCGCGCCCCCCTGCTGGGACGCGTAGTTCCCATCGAGGGTGGTGCCCGTGATGGTGACGTCGGCGTCCGCGCCGTACAGCCCACCGCCGGCCGTGGCGGCGTTGCCGGTGAGGACGCAGTCACGCACGGCCAGGGCCAGCCCTGTTGCGTTGGCCCGGATGGCGCCGCCCGTGACGGAATCCCCCCCGGTGATGGTGAGCCCCTCCACCGTGGCGCTGGCTCCGGCGGTCGTCGCGGAGATCACCACGGTGCTGCCATCGCCCTGCAGGGTCACGGCACCGGCGCCGCCGATGCCGACGACCTCGGCGATGGACGCCGTGATCTGCAGATCGGCGTACCAGGTGCCGGGGCAGAGGTAGAGCACACCATCGCTGCTGATCCGCAGGGACGCAGCGCTGGAGGCCGTACCGGCGCCCAGGGTCGCGCTGTAGTCCGTCGCGACGCCCGCGGAGTCGATGAAGGTGGCGAGCCCCGCCTCGGCGGTGACGCCATCGCAGTCCTGGTCGATGGCGTCGCACAGCTCGGTGGCGCCCGGGAACACGGTGGGGTCGCCGTCATCGCAGTCCGTGCTCGCAGGGAATCCGTCGGCGTCGGCGTCCGGGTCGCTGTCCCCGTCGGCGTCGGCATCGGCGTCGCTGTCCCCATCGGCGTCGGCGTCGGCGTCGCTGTCCCCATCGGCGTCAGCGTCGGCGTCAGCGTCGGCGTCGCTGTCCCCATCGGCGTCCCCATCAGCGTCGGCGTCGGCGTCAGCGTCGGCGTCAGCGTCGGCATCGGCGTCCGTGTCGGTGTCGGTGTCGGTGTCGGTGTCGGTGTCGGTGTCCGCCTCGGGCTCGCTGTCCGCCGATCCGCTGTCATCGTGTCGCAGCCGCGCGTCGTGCTCGGCCTGGGAGATGAAGGCACAGCCCGGGAGCAGGAGGGCCAGCACCGTGGAGAGGAGGAGGGTGCGGAGCATGGGCTCTATTCTATGCGCTGAGGTGGCCTCGGGGGAAGCGCTCAGGGGGTCGTGATCTCCCCGTACCAGAGCGGCGCCGAGGTGGACCCGTCCCAGGTCCCCACCGCGTCCAGGAAGGCGCCGCTGCCGTAGCGCACGCCACGGCCGTCATAGGAGCCGTGGTAGCCCCCCTTGAACCGCTGGCTCCAGACGCCCGCCGGATCGTTGACCGTGTAGCTGTCGGCGCTCCGGCCGGTGGCCACCACCACGTGCCCGGAGCCGGTGAAGTAACCGTGGACGATGACGGGCTTGCCCTGGTCCAACAGGCTGTTCATCCCCGCCACGGTGCCGTCCCGGTGGGCCACCATGCGCTGGGGGATGCCCCCTTCGCGGGCGTAGGTGTTGAACACGTCGGCCACGCCCTCCGGAGACTGGGCGTACTGGGTCCCGAAGCGCTGGCTGATCTCGTCCGGGAGCACGTGGACGCCGTAGGCCTCCAGCACCATGGCCACGGAGGTGTTCTGGCAGCTCCCGCCCGGGTTGATGCCGTTGTCGTACTGGCTGTAGTAGGTCATTCGGGCGGGCTGGGTGCCGTCCTTGGCGGCCATGGTGTACAGCCGGCCAGCCTCGGCCTCCACCGCCGCCTGCTGCTCGGCGGTGAGCTGGTTGTAGCTCCCGAAGGAGCGCGCCTGCTCGGCGGTGTCGTGGGCCAGCTCCTTCGCCTCGCCCTTGCGGCTCTGTGCGATGAGCGACTCGGTTCGGGCCAACCCGTCGGCCATGTTCCAGAGACGCCAGGCCTGGCCCAGCAGGGCGTCGCGCTGGGCCTCGGTGAGGAAGCCCTGCTCGTAGGCCTTGCGCACCCGGTCAGCCACCTGGTGCGCCAGGTCCCGCGCGTCGCCGAACCGACCGTCAGCCAGCGCCTCCCAGCCGTCGTCGAGCTCGTCGGCGCGGTGCCAGACGTAGCCGAGTGCGTCCAGCAATCGGGCCGCGTCGTCCGCCGCGATCCGCCCCTCGTCACGCGCCTGGCGCACCTGGTCGGCCACGGCGTGGGCCTGGTCCTTGGCGGTGGCCGCGGCCATCTGGTCCGTGAGGAATCCCAGGGCATCCTCTACGCTCGCGGCCCAGGCGGCCTGGGCGGCCCGGGAGACGTCGTGCACCAGGGCCGAGGTGGAGGCGACGTCGCAGGACTGGGCGTGGACCTGGGCGAGGGCGAGCAGCAGCAGGGGGAGAGGCATGGGCGGGCTCGGGCTGGGGGGGGTGACCAGGGCAAATGCAACATCCGTGCCAGGGGCGAGCCAACCCTGTGTCACCGGGAAACCGCGGCTTTCCCCGATCCCGGTGGGGTACCCCTGCCCCGCCCGGGGGGACCGGCGCCCCACGGGGATGCCCCAGGTCGGCCGCCCTCGACGGTGGACACTCGGACGGAGTCCGGCTAGTTTCCTGGTGAATTCCCTTCGGAGCCGATGGTGGCCCCTCCCAGGAAGCCGGATGAGCGCCGACTCGCACCGATAGGATCGCCCCCACCATCGCCGGCGGGGGCAGCGGGGGCTACGGCACCCGACACAGGGCTGGAGGATGTCCCCACGCTCCGGGATCCCTCACCAGCCACCCAACCGTTCTCCGCTCCCCTGGGCGATGTGTCCGTGGAAGGAACCCGCGAGGAGCCCACCCGGACCTGGCAGATCGGCGAGCACGAATCCCTGACCCGCCGGGTGCCGGCGACGGCCGGGTTGTTCGACGCGGACACCATCGTCCTGCCCCCAGGGCAGGCCCAGGGCGTGCCCGTCGGCACCCCACCTTGCGTCGAGCCCGGACCGGAGGAGCCGACCCGGGCGCTGCCCCCACCGGCCCCGCTGCCTCCCCCCGCGCCCCCGCCGCCGCAGGCACCGCCTCGCTACGAAATACGCGGTGAGCACGCCCGCGGCGGGCAGGCCCGGGTGCTGCTGGCCTGGGACCGGTTCCTCGAGCGGGAGGTGGCCTGGAAGGAGGCCGCGCCCCGCCCCGTCCCCGACCAACCCCAGGGTGAGGCGGACCGTGAGCGCGGGGAGGCCGAGCTCCGGCTGCTGAACGAGGCGCGCATCACGGGTCAGCTCGAGCACCCCTCCATCGTCCCGGTCTACGAGCTCGGCTGGTACGCCGACGGCAAGCCCTACTACACCATGCGCCGCATCCAGGGGCAGGATCTGGCGGCGGTCCTGGCCCGGTGCCGGCAGCTTCCCAAGCGGTTGGCGCTGCTCGGCCACTTCCGGGACCTCTGCCACGCCATCGCCTTCGCCCACAGTCGCGGGGTCCTCCACCGCGACATCAAGCCGCACAACGTGATGGTCGGGGCCTTTGGCGAGACCATCCTGTTGGACTGGGGGCTCGCGCGGCGGCGGGGCGGGGCGGGCGGAGAGTCCGTCGCGTCTCTGGAGGTGCGGCCGCTGGTCCTCCGGGGCGTGGGCGAGGACACCACCGCCGGATCGCTGCTGGGCACGCCCGCCTACATGAGCCCCGAGCAGGCCCGCGGGCAGACGGCACAGGTGGACGAGCGCTCGGACATCTGGGGCCTCGGGGCGGTCCTCTACGAGATCCTGACGGGCCGCCCCCCCTACGTCGGGCCAGATCCCGCCGCGATCCTGCACCTGGCAGCCCGCGGCACGGTGCCCCCGGCGGACCGGGTGAGCCCCGGAGTGCCGCTGGAGCTCGCCGCCATCGCGCGCAAGGCCTTGCGGCCGGACCCCGCCCAGCGCTACCCCAGCGCGAAGGCCCTGGCGGAGGACGTCAACGCCTACCTCACCGGCGGGCGGGTGCGGGCCTACCGCTACCACACACGGGAGCAGGTGCTCCGCCTGTATCTCCGCCACCGCGCCGCGTTCGTCGCGGGACTGCTCGCGATCGCGGCCACCCTGGCGGGGCTGCTGGGGGTGACCGTCGCGTGGCACCGCGAACGCTCGGCGCGCCAGTCAGAGCAGGTCGCGCTGAACAGGGAGCGTGAGGAGCGACTCGTCGCCTCCCTGACCGTGGCCGAGGCGCACCTGCGCGAGGCCGATCGATTGCAGGTCCAGCACCAGCCGCTCTCGGCAGGCGCCCACGGCGCCGCGGCCCTGCAGGCCAACCCCACCTACCCGGCCAGCCCGAAGTACGACCGCGAGTTCGCCGCACGGCACCCCGAGGCGGAGCGGCTGTGGGTCGATGCGCTCTCCCACGTCGAGATGGCCCGGCTGGGCCCCCTGGAGGGGCTGGAGCGGGCGCTGCCCTTCCGCGAAGCCGTCCCCCGGGTGGCCTTCTCCCCGGACGGCCACGCCGTGGCCGCGACGGATCTCGGGGGCCGGCTGCTGGTCTGGGACATCGCGCAGGATCGGCCCGAGATGGACCTGAACGCCTGCGCGCCGGGCACCTGCCTGCTGGCCGTGGCGGCGGATGGAACCCATCTGGTCACGGGTGAGCCGACGGGGCGCATCGCCTGGTGGCACCTGGGCGGCACCACCCCCGAGTGGGTCGCCAGCCCCGGAGCGGGGCGGCTGCGCGCCATCGCGGTGGACCCCGCGAGCGCTCGGATCGCCGCGGCCGACGAGGACGGGCTCGTCCACCTCCTGCGGGTGCGCGATGGGCAGCCGCTGCGCACGCTGCAGGCCGGATCTGGTCCCATCGGGGCACTGGCGTTCGACCCCGGGGGTGCCAGGCTGGCCGCCGCCTCCCTCGGCGGCGACGTGGCGCTGCTCGATCCCGCCGGGCAACGGCCCGAGCGCCTGGTGCCAGACAGCGCCGGTGCATGGGGCAGCCTGGCGTTCTCACCGGACGGGCGCAGGCTGCTCGGGTCGGGCTCGGGAGAGCGGTCCGTGATCTGGGATCTCGACGGCGAGGTGCTCCCCCTGGTCCTGTCGGACGGTGGCGCCCACCTGAGCGCGGCGGTGTTCTCGCCTGACGGCGCCACCGTGGCGGCCGGGGGGTACGACGGTGTCCTGCGCCTGTGGGACAGCTCCACCGCCCGGATGCAGGAGACCGCGGCGGCTCATCCCGAGGGCCTGCTCGCCACGGCGTTCTCACCCGACGGCCGCCGCCTCGCGACCGCGGGCCTGGACGGCTCGGTTCGCCTCTGGTCCTTCACCCGGTCATCCCAGCCCCTGGATCTGGTGGTGGGTCCACCAGCCCGGGGCCTGGCCATCTCCAGTGCCCATCCTTGGCTGGTCACCGCCTGCCAGGACGGCGTCGTCCGGGTGTTCGACACGCGCAACGGTGAGATCGTCCACGCCCTCCCCACAGGCTCAGACCCTGTGGCGGCCCTGGCGCTTACGCCCGACGACCGCGTCGTCGTCAGCGCCCACCAGGACCACACCGTACGCACCTGGGACCTGGAGCGCGGCGCGCTCATCGACGTCTTCAGCGGCCAGCGCCTCGGCATCCGGGGGTTGGTCGTGGCGCCCTCCGGCCGCTGGGTGGCCAGCGCCGCCCGGGATGGCACGGTGGCGCTGCTGGACCTCGAGACGGGCGGCAGCCGCACGCTGGTGAGCGGCGAGGCGGCGCTCTGGGCCCTGGCGCTCTCGCCAAACGGGCAGCACATGGCCACCGGCGACGCTGAGGGCCGCGCCCGTATCTGGGACGCCGACGACGGCACGCTCCTGCAGGAGCTCACGGGACACGACGACTGGGTAACGGGGCTGGCCTTCTCCCCGGATGGCCACCGCCTGGCCACCGCCGGCAAGGACGGGCGGGTGCTGCTCTGGGATCTGGACAGCGGCGTTCTCCTGGCGGAGTTCCCGGGCCACATGCGCTGGGTGAACAGCGTGGCCTTCTCTGCGGACGGGCGCCGGCTGTTGAGCGCCGCGGACGACGGGCTGGTGGTGCTCTGGGACGTCGACTCGGCCCGCCCCCTGCTGCGCGTGCGCCGGCCGAGCATCGCGTTCGTCGCCGACTTCCTCCCGGACGGGAACACCTTCGCGTTCCTCGAGGGGAACGCCATCCACCTCATCCCGCTGGCCGGCCACAGCGCGGCGCACCCCCTCGCGGACGCGCTGCTGCAGGAGGCGCTGGTGCGGGGCGGGCTCTCCCTGCAGGGGCTCGACCTGACGCCGAAGCGCCCCGGCGTCGTCCGCGATTATTAGGAACGCCCCGTTCGTGGTTGACTATCGACGGGCCCTGAGGCTCTGGTCGATCATGCTCTCGCACCTTCTTCTGATCGTTCCCACGCTGCGAACCGTTCTCGGACGGCGTGCTGATCTGCTCATCGAGATCGCCGCACTACGACACCAGGTCGAAGTGCTCAACGCCCAGGTTGCTCGACCACGATTCCGAAGGCGGGATCGCATGGTCTGGATCTGGCTCTGTCGTCAGTGGCCGCGCTGGAAGGACGCACTGGTGATCGTCAAGCCCGAGACCGTCCTTCGGTGGCATCGCGAAGGCTACCGTCGCTACTGGAGACGTCGTTCAGGTGGCTCTCCTGGTCGTCCAAGAATCCCTCGCCAGCACATCGCCTTCATCAAGCGCATCTCCACCGACCACCCAGAATGGGGCGAGGACCGGATCGCGCTCGAGATGAAGATCAAGCTGGGAGTGGACCACAGCACAAGCACGATCAGGCGGTACATGGTCGAGTCGGGTAGGCCACCGACGTCGTCTTGGCGCCGTTTCCTGGCCTCCCACGCCCACGAATTCTTCACGATGGACTTCGCCACACAGGTGATGTGGGACTTCTCGACTCGCTACATCCTGATCGTCATGGCTCTGGACACCCGCAAGGTCGTTCACTTCGCCGTGACGGGGTCGCCGACGTTGGGCTGGGTCGAGCAACAGCTTCGGGAGGCCACTCCATGGGGCGAGGTGCCACGGTTCTTGCTTCACGACAACGACGGCATCTTCGGGCAGTACCCACGAGCTGGTGTCGAGCTCCCACGCAAGTACCGCTGTGCGCTCGATGCCTGGCTCCATCGCGTACTCGGCATACAGGGGATACCAATCCCGTACGGTGCACCGAACGCCCAGGCTCACGTCGAACGCTTCATCGGGACTCTCCGTCGAGAGTGCCTGGAACACTTCATCTTCCTGTCGGATGACCATCTTCGGCGTACGTTGGCGGTGTTCAACCTCTACTACAATGGGTTTCGGCCTCACCAGGGGTTGATGGGCATCCCAGCATCCCAGGAGCCGCGTGTCCGGGGGGAACCCACGTCTCTTGGCGGCCGGCGCGCCCACCTGGTCTCTCGGCCCAACCTTGGTGACCTGCACCACGACTACTCGCTCGCAGCGTAGTCGGTCCGTCCTTGACCAGACCCTGATGGACGTGGGACTCGTGTGCCTCGAGCCCAGTGTCGGTGGCTCCGTAGCCTTGGTTGACATGGTCCACGGCGTCCGGAGTGGCTTGCGCACGGATTCGATGCAGGCCGAAGAGGTGGGCAGGTAGCTTCACGGGCGCTACAAGCTGGCAGATGAGGTTTTCGCGGACCACGGGGGATCAGTCCGAAGCGCGCTTCGTCTTCCGCCCAGATTTGGACTTCGACGCCG
>ERZ890953.589-NODE-589-length-20499-cov-5.215809_pt1 | contig 20499 bp, 12 predicted proteins | sample MGYA00521264_ERZ890953 | MGnify/ENA primary metagenome ERZ890953 (study PRJEB32303, sample SAMEA104408629) | aquatic metagenome | biome: Brackish water; feature: Chemocline; material: water | place: Baltic Sea | collected 2014-10-26T21:54:00 | depth 200 m ...
CTCAAGACCCTATGCAAGGAGTATCTGCGTAACATCGAAGGATACTCCGTTGCCACCATCTTGAAGGGCCAACTTTATAGCACCGAACTCGGCGCCAAGCTGCTTGAGTTCGCCGACCGGGCCAACAAACTGCGCAACCGGGTTGAGAGCCTCTATATCAGCATCGAACTCCTCGAAGAATACCTTCAGAGCGGCGGTATGCCTGCAGACATCAAGGGCGAAGTCCTAGTCCACGGCATCAAGACTGATGACGAGAAGGAATCCCTGCCCCTCATTGGCGTCGTCGAGATTGCCAAGAATGCCAAGGCAGAGCTGGACAAAGAGCTGACCACCAAGGAGATCTGCGAGCCCGTTGCCATGGAACTTGAAATCCCCACCTGTGGCGGCAAGGGCGAACCGGAAACCGAGAAGCGCCTCATCGAAGTCTTTGATAAGAAAGAGGTGGAAGAGGTTCGCCAGTTCCGCAAGATCAAGGTCAACACCACGGACGGCAAGAAGCTCACTGCACGCATTGAGAATCTCTACAAGATGGACCTCAGGCCTTACCTGAAGCCCCTCATGGAGCGCATCACCGCTGACAAGAAAATGGAACTCGAAAACCTGGGTGTACTGGTGGGCACTCTCCTCCAGAACATGGCTGACGTCAGGATGGCCGGCGAGGCCGTCGACTTTGCCGACGTTGTTGACTCCCTTGAGAAATACGCTTCCCAGGAAACCTTCTTCACCTTCTAGAGGCCACCATTGCCGTCGAAAAAGCAACGACTGGCCTTTGTCGTACCCAATTTTATCACCTGTTTCGGCCTGGGCTTGGGCGTTGTTGCCATCCTTCTTTCCATTCGGGGTGACTTCTGGAACGCGGCCTGGCTCCTGGCGGCATGTGTCGTCGTGGACAAACTCGACGGAACCATGGCCCGGTTGCTCAACGCCAACAGCCAGATCGGAGTAGAGCTTGATTCCCTCTCTGATTTCGTCACCTTCTGTGTCTCCCCGGGCATCCTCGTCGCCGCAGCAATAACTGCGCCGGGTCAGGCCCTCGCGGAACCACCGGGGATGATTATCGCCTACGCTTCGGCCATCATCTATGCCGTCGCCGGCGCCATCCGACTGGCCAAGTTCAATACCATCGAGCACCGCGGCGAAGGGCTCAAGCGCAACTTCCAGGGGATCCCCACCACTATGTGCGGGGCCCTTCTTTCCTCCCTGATGCTGGTTCTGGTCAAGTACAACCTGATTGCCGTCACCGGGGTCTGGCTGCCTGCCCTGCTGGTCATTCTTGGAATCGCGATGGTCTCCCAGGTATACCTTCCAAAACTGGTGCGAAGATCGTCAAAATTCGTTAACTACTTCACCGTTTTAAATGTCGCCGTAATGCCCATCCTCATCGTCACGCACCAACTCCCGGAGTACCTGCTGGCAATGACAATGCTCTATTTGGTCGTCGGCATGGCTGCGGTTAACCGCAGAGGCTACGAAATCACTTAGAGACTACCCCATGCCAGACCGTGAAAAGCAGATAGCAGCAGCCCTTTTTGTCATTACTGCGCTGGCCTTCCCGGTCATCTTTCGCGGCGCATCGGAGCAAGCTCCCACCGAACGCATGAGCAGATTCCTGGTGCGCAGCGCCATCCTCGAGATGAAGCTTGAGAGCATGCTGAAGTCCTTCGAACCACCGCCGGATGACACTACCGCAAATCAGGATGCGACAGAGACTGCAGAGCCACCAGATCGCCTGGACCTCTTCTCCCCTGAAACCTGGCTGCAAGTCACTGCAGAGATGGCTCCGGAAGAACGCAAGCCGGTAATTAGTCAACTCGCCGTGGCATGCCTCGCCATGGGGCTCGACGAGGAGGCCCACAAGCTCATCGATGCCGGCAAGCTGACTTTCGAACTGCACGATCCATTCCGCGAATTGCTGGAGACTGGCAGTACCCGTGACTATGCGCGGCTGGCCGACGACCTGGAGGCCTCGGCACTGCCAGAGTGGCTCACCGCATTGGCGTTGGAGCGCTGGGGCCCAGGAGCCGCTGCCACTCCCCCTTCCGACCAACGCCTGGAGAAGGCTCTCGCACCATGGGCCGCCCGCACCTCCATCCTCTTTGGCGTCCTCATGGTCTGCTTCCTCGCCGGCCTCGTGTTGCTGGCCCTCTCGCCTCGCATCCTCGCCCGCTTCGCGCGCCCGGAGTCCGTCCTGGAACGCAGCATGTTTGGCGTCCCCCCCGTTTACACGTATCTGCTCTTTGCCGCCTGGTTCACCCTGCCAAATGCCATCTCCTGGCTCTTGCTACCCAGCCTCAAAGAGAGTCTGTCCTCAGCCTCCGTCCTTCTCGTCGGGTACCTGGTCAGCGCATCTGTTGGCATCTTCCTGGTCACCAAACGGGGCATGATGCGCTCCCCGAATCTGTTCGTCGCAGTTGACCTGGATCTCGCCAGCGCCACCCCCCGCAACCTGGCACTCGGATTTGTCGGCTATCTCGTGGCGGTTCCCGTGGTCGCCTTCCTTACCGTCTTCTCAACGCTTCTGCTTGGCGGTGGTGAAGATGGACTCAACCCGGCCATTCCCATCCTCGTCGATGCCGGCAGTGGAACCGATTTCTGGCTCTTACTCTTCAACGTCTCGGTCCTGGCCCCACTCTTCGAGGAGTTCTTCTTTAGAGGGTTTCTCTTTCAGCAGTTCCGGCGATTCTACTCGCTATCCAATGCCATCTTGCTCTCTGCCGCAGTCTTTGCCGCAGTCCACCTCTCCATCGAGTCCTTTCTGCCCCTCTTCGGACTGGGAGTCCTGCTGGCCATCGTCTATCACACAACCCGTTCCCTCTGGGCCGCGGTAATTACCCACGCCCTCTGGAACCTGGGCACCGTTCTCGCTGTCATTGTTCTGTTTGGGTCCTAAGCCGAACAAGACGCAGGAGGTTTCATGAGACCACAGATTCTGCTCCTAGTTGCTTTCTCCGTGATGCTCGTCGGTACCGCCCAGAGTAGCGAAGCTGAGGGAGTGCTCAAGTCCATGCAGCAGGAGCTGGACCGCAACGTCAAAGGTCTGGTCCTGCCCGACTACCCGGGTCCCTATTTCATCTCCTATCTCATGCGCGAGACCGAGGCAGTCAACGTCACCTCCCGCTTCGGCGCCCCGGTGATGAAGCGTGCAGAAACCGTTCGCCACGTCGGCGTCGACGTCCGCGTCGGCTCACCAGCGCTGGACAACTCCTTGGACCCCTTCTCCGGGTTCGACATGCCCTTTCGCTTCCAACCATTTGCCGGACGCGCCCCCCTGGTGGACGACGACAAAGCTCTGCGCCGCTCCCTTTGGCTCATCACCGACCAGGAGTACAAGCAGGCGGTGGCAAGTTACCTGAAGGTCAAAGCCCAGCGCGTCTACCAGGCCGACGACCCGGAATTCGTCGGCTGCTTCAGCGACTCACCCGTCTCCCGGCACGTGGCCACACCGGCGCAACGCATCGAGGACATTGACCCCTACGAAAAGATCGTCACCAGACTATCCCAACGACTCACCGAGAAAGCCTTCATTCACGATTCCTGGGTAAGCTTCGATGCCACCCGCTACAACCGCTACTTCGTGAACTCGGAAGGGTCGCTGGTCTTCACTTCAGATACCTACTTCGCCTTCTCGGCGGAGGCCTCTGCACGAGCCGACGACGGCTCTGTGATACCCCACAACATGGTTGTCTATGCCCGCACCATCGACCAGATCCCATCGGAAAAGGAGGTCACCCGCCTCCTCGATGCCATGGTCGAAGAACTCGACGCCCTCCGCAAGGCAGAGATTCTCCAGCCCTACAGCGGTCCAACCCTGCTCGCTGGTGACACCGCAGGCGTCTTCCTGCATGAGGCCCTAGGACATCGCCTGGAAGGGCACCGCCAGAACGGTATCGACGAAGGCAGCACCTTCTCCGGCAAGGTGGGTGACCAGATTCTCCCTGAATCCATCTCCATCGTCGACGACCCCACCCTGGCCAGCTTTGGAAACCAGGGCATCAATGGCTACTACACTCACGACGATGAGGGCGTGGTGGCGCAAAAGGCAATCCTGGTGGAGGCCGGCAAGCTCGCCGGTTTCCTCCTTACGCGCCGCCCCTCAAAAGGACTCAAGGTCTCCAATGGGCATGCCCGCGCCTCGAACACCCAGGCCCCGGTGGCGCGCATGGGCACACTAGTCATGCGAAGCACGCAAACTGTCTCCGAGCCTGAACTCAAAGAGCGCCTCATGGCTGAGGCCAAAGCCCAGGGCAAGCCCTTCGCCATCATTTTGCGAAGCGCAGCAGGGGGCGCGACCAATACCTCAAGTTGGGGATTCCAGGCCTTCAAGGGGGTGGCCCGGCTGGTTTACAAGGTCGACCTGGAATCGGGCGATGAAACCCTCGTGCGCGGCGTGGAACTGGTGGGAACTCCCCTGGCGAGCCTCATGAAAGTGCAGGCCGTGGGCAGTGAACCAATCCTGTTCAATGGGTACTGCGGAGCAGAGTCAGGGTTCATCCCCGTCTCCACCATCACGCCATCGCTATTGCTCTCGGAATTGGAATTTCAGAAGTCCCCGCCCCAGCGGGAACAACCGCCCGTGCTGGAGCCGCCGCAATAGCTACCAGGGCATGTACTCCTGCGGCGAACCACACAACGACATGTCAGGTAGACAAGCCTCAGTGGGCACCCGCAACGCCATCAACTGGTTATCACTGTCCACATCGAACACCACCGCATCCAACCAGTTGTCATCCGGCGAGAACATCCAGCGCCCCGAGAAACCCGCCCCCGGGTCGCAACCGACATTGAGTGATACCCGCAGCACCAGAAACCCGGACTGCGTCACTTCGGGTTCCCAGCTTCCCAGCTTCGGCCATGTCTCAATAGCCGAATCGTAGCAGGGCCACCCCGGAATGTCGTCGGACCAGGGACCATCAGCCTCGTAGTGCCCCCGCCGCAATGTACCATCGGGCTCAAAGCGGAAGTAGCTGAAGTGGTCCATCCCCCCCGACCACCCGACGAGCCAGGTGCCATAGATCCAGGAGGCAGGCGGCGTCATTTCGTAGCAGATGCCCGGGGCCACACAAGTCTCCCCGCCGGGCCCCCAGACGGACGGACAGTCATGGTCGTTGCGGCAATCAGCACAGCGACCGTTGACGCAAGCGGCATAGGGGTGCGAGCTGAGCACCTGGCACATCTCATCAGAGCTACACGCAATCCCGTAGTCAGAATCACAAACACAGACCGGGCAGGGGTGCTCGGAGGGGGTGATGATCTTGCAATTCGGCGCATTGCAGGTCAGCTCAGGGCAGTTGGCATCGCCAGATACCGGGGCCACGCATCGCCCTGCCCGGCAAAGCTGCGATGGCGGGCACTGACTGTCGTTCCAACAAAATACACAGTTGCCAAAGACGCACCAATCACCTGCATCGGTGCCGTCGGGAAAGCCGCTCGGGCAGTGCTCGTCCGTTTTGCATGGACCGGCCATGCCTTCCTGTTCGATACAGCTTCCCGGGGCCAGCTTGTACACGTATGGCTCGTCCGCCAGCGCGCCGATGTAAGTCGAGCAGATGGGCACCGCATCGCACTGCTGCTGACACTCTTCGAAAGACTGGAAGGTCAAGTCACAAAATGGCTCGCAGCCACAGCAACCGGGACACGTCGCGATGCACTTCTCGCCATCCCAGACAACGACGCTGGCAGCATTGCAGATCTCCTTGACCCAACTCGTATCGATGGGGGCACAAGCCGGTCCCTCCGGCACGCAAATGCCCGGGCCCAGATAGGGCGGGTCGCAGTCGATATTGCAGCCGCAGACTGCCGACCCATGGCACTCCTGGCCCGGCCCGCAATGACCGTCAGCGTAACACCACCCCGCCTCAGGCGGCGGTCCCAGGCAGACGCCGAGGCCATCGGGAGCAGTGTTCTGGCCAACGCAGAAGACCGTCGCACCGCCAGTGTCGGGGGGGCAGTCGTCGTCAGTGTAGCAACAGCCGACGGGGGCCATGGGCAGGTCCGAGTCGATGTCGGGCGCAATTTCCGGATGGGTATCGATGGGCAAAACGTCGATGCACTGCTGGCAGCCCGAGTCCACCGTCCCGCCATCCACGAGGTCAGCCACAACTTCCGCACCGCCAATCACATCCGACGCAGCCACCTCCCCACCACCATCAACCTTCCCCACAATCCCGTCAGCCTGGCCCTTTGAATCTGTGTTCAACCCCTCTCGTCCGGTACCCGAGCAAGCAACGAGAATCCCGACCAATAGCAACCATCGATACATGGCAAACCTCTGTTCGTGTTGCGGGCATTGTACTGAGGGAGAGGCGTGTTGCCAACCGCACAAGATATTCAATTGGGGTTTTCGCAAATCGCGCCGTGACGATGCCTGACGCAGTGTACGTAATCGGAATGGGGTGGAGCGGGACGGAGACGCCGGGTGACGCAGTATTGTTGTTCGGAATGGGATTAATTAATCCGGCCCTGAAGGACCGGGCTGGGTAATTAGCCCCCTCACGGGGGCTGCAGCCGACGCGAGAAATCTGCCTCGACTTGCTCGAGGATAACCCCGCCCCACCCCCAGGCCCGCAGGGCCTAAGTGCCCAGCGAAGGGCTTCAGCCCTGGACCTCAATTAATCCCATTCCGAACACCAACACCACGTCAAACGCCATCCCAACAACACCACGTCAAACCGCCTTGCAGCCAACCGCCCCGGTCTGTACAATCCGCTCGCGCGGGGAGGCTTCGATGGCACGGGTTGACAGATTCACGGTGGTAACGGTGGTTCTCCTATGGGCGTGCGCAGCACCGCCACAACCGCAGCTCTTCATGGACCCCGATGGCAGCTACCCCGACGTTCCGGACCTCGTGCAACCCGAGAGCATTGCCCTGGACGTAGCGCCCCCCGATTCTCTCCCGGAAATGACCCCGGTCGATCTCCCCGACTGTCCCTTCAAGCAATGCAATCCCGCCGACTACCCGGACATCAAGCTGGAGCAGTGCCAACGCCTCGGGTGGAACGGAGCAACCTGCGATTGCGCAGTCTTCCCCAAGAACGAAGGCGCACTATGCGACGATGGCAACCAGTGCAGCGCCCAGGACTACTGTACGGCCACCGGCCTCTGCACCGGCATCGGGGCCAAGGATTGCAGCGACGACAATCTCTGCACCAGTGACTCCTGCGACCCTGACAAAGGTTGCATGCACACCCCCAACCAACAGCCCTGCGAGGATGGCAACCCCTGTACCGAGAATGACCACTGCGGCGACGGGGCCTGTCAGCCGGGCGACTACAGCCCCACTTGCGGGGAGTGTAAGCCCAGCGCGGACAACTGCGAGCAGCTATATGGCGACGGTGATCTTTGCACCGGCGTCCTTGAGTGCTTTGGTAACGAATGTGTCCTCAACCAAGAGACCGTCGTGACCTGCGACCTCACGCTTCCCCCCTCCTGCATCGAAAATGTTTGCGCCCCCAACCTCGGGGAGTGCGTGCTGGTGCCTCTGGCTAACGGCACCGACTGCGATGACGGCAATATTTGCACCAAGGACGACTACTGCGTGGAAGGGGAGTGTGCCGGGTTCCTGAACTCCGAGCTTGATGGCTGCAAGTGCAAGGTCGATGCGGACTGCCTGCCCCTTGATGATAACAGTCTCTGCAACGGCTCCTTACATTGCAGCGACGGCATCTGCAAGACCAACCTGTTTACCATCCCGGCACCTTGCGACGACTCGGCGGACCTGGCTTGCATTAAGAACCTTTGCGTCCCCTCCACCGGTCTTTGCGAAACAACCCAACTCAGCGACGGCAGCTTCTGCGACGATGGCAACAGCTGCTCCCTGGGCGATGCGTGCCAGGCTGGCACCTGCGTGGCAGATGCGCTGGTGTACTGCCAGGATCTTAACACCGAATGCAGCGAGAGCGCCTGTGACCCCAATCTCGGCGGCTGCGTCATGACTCCCATCAACGAGGGTAAGGAGTGCCCCACCAACGACCCCTGCGCCACCGCGGGCAAATGTAGCGACGGCAATTGCCTCCTGGCAACCTCCATCGACTGCAGCGACGATGACCCGTGCACCGTTGACACCTGCCTCAACGGCGGTTGCTTCCATGAGCCCGGAGGGGGAGAATGGGCCCTCGAACTAACCACCAACGAAGTCCCCGTGGCCCCCGAAGGGATGCCCGCCACCCCGGCCGCAGTCGCCTATTCGATTACCAATAACTCCACTCTGGCTCAGGGTCTCCACATCTACCTGGCTGATGGCTCTGGCGACCCCGTCGAGGCAGACTGGCTCTCACTGGATGCCGGCTATTTCCTTGTTGAACCCGGTGGTTCGGCAACCTTCCACGCACTCCTCCATCCCGCCGCAGCCGGTCTGACCGTAGGCATGCACGTGGCCCAGATTGCCGTAACCGATGAGTGCGCCGAAAACCCCAAGACGGCCCTGGTGGGCGTGGCACTGAGCGTCATCCCGACCAAAGCCGAAACCATCTTTGCTGAGTCCTTCGATTCCGACCCCTTCGCCAACGGTCGTTGGGCCGTTTATATGGGTGACTGCACCAACCCTGCACCTGGCACCGTGGCCTTCTATGCCAATGCCATCGATGCCTGTGGCGACGTGCAGGGATACGTCTATCGTGAGTACAAAGGAGACCGCTGTGTTGAGTATACCGGGGCCCCATTTTCGACAGCATCCTTCGCCAACGTGAAGCTCTCTTACGCATACCGTCTGGTCGGCAGCAGCATCGCCGTAGCGGTACGTGCCAATGGTCTCTGGTCAGACCAGATCGCCGAAGCAAAGGGCAAGGACATGGCGCAATGGGAATACCAGGAGGTGGCCCTGAGCGGGGCAGTGGACGGGCTCCGGTTCTTCCTCAAGGCCGGCAAGGACCACCTCCGCCGCCTCGACTGCATCAGCCTGGAGGGAATCCCGGCCTGCACACAACTCCCAGCCATCGTTGAAGAGCCGGCAACCGCCACGGTGGCCACCGGCGCCACGGCAGTTCTGCAAGTCACGGCCACCGGCGACAATCTGGCCTACCGCTGGTTCAAAGACGATGCCCCGCTCACCGAGGATGCCCAACTGGGCGGCGTGCACTCCGCCACCCTCACCATTAGCAACACCACCGGCAGCGACGCAGGCACTTACTACTGCCGGGTCACAAGCCCGTGCGGCACCATCAATTCCGCACCGGCCGGCCTCATCGTCCAATGATTCACTAGATATCAATTCGCAGGTTAATCCCTACGGAATACAACTGATTGGGAATCTCGGGGGACCCGGGAAAGAACTCGCCTTCGGCCAGACCGAAACGGAATTCACCACGCGGCTCGCCGTAGTGGAGCTGGGCATAGGCCTGCACCGTCAGATAAGTGAGCACCGAGACGCTGTAGTCGAACCGGCCGACGAAACTCATATCGCTGAAGTTGGCGATATTCGAGAGGGTGAAGTTAGTGTGGTCCCAGGTTCCGGGGCCGGGCAAGGCCAGGTAACAAGCGCCGTAGTGCTTCCCAAGGTAAAAGGGAGTGAAGGCACCGGGAGTCTTGAAAAGCTCCACATACCCCTCTTTGTTGCTGAGGCCGTCAGGATTGAAGAAATACTCCAGGCCCACGACCAGGAAATCATCGGCGGAGTACTTGTGCGTGTAGCTGACGCCGCCTGCTGTTTGCAGCAGCACCTCGCGGTCGCTAACGGTGAAATCCCCCATCCTGGTCTCATTCTCGAAGGATGCCGATGCTTCCGCCGTGAAATCCAACTCCCAGATACCCGCCGACCAATCCAGACCCAACTTGGGGATGAGCATGTCCGTGCCATCGACTTGGACCTCGGATCGCACCATGCCGGTCAAACCGACCTCCATAGTTGAGAGGGCCATCTCCAGACGTACGGCCCCCCCCAACTCAGCCAAGGAATCCGCACCTTCGAGCAGCACCACCCCGATGATGTTCCAGGCCAGGCTCTCGATGGGTATGTGAAGCTTCAGGGCACTGACTCCGGTGCGGCCGTCAAAGAGCGTCAGCGGCTCCCGCCGGGTAGAGTTCACTACGTCCACCGGATTCCAGAGTCGGGTGGTACCCCACTGCAAGGGCTGCTTGCCCACCGTCACATAAACCCGCCTAGCGATATCGAACTTGAGCCAGAACTGATCAAGCATCACCCTCGTTGGATCGGGACGGGCAGTCAGCTGGTCAATCTGATCAATGGCCTCCTGCGGTACTCCCGGCATGTTCTTCATGGTCTCGGCAAGAGCCATGATCTCATCGGCCACGCTCGTCGGCATGCGGGATAGGGAAGAGGTCGTCACCGGGTCGAAGCTCAGCCGGCCTTTGACGAAGCCACGCACCCGATCGTTGGGACGGCCATCCACGTAAAGGTCAAGCAGGTTGGGCATGGCGGCGGTGGGCTCCGAAGCATAGCCATCATAGCCCGAGGCACCGTACCGCAGGTAGAGCATCCCACCGATCTGAAGCTTGTCTTCAGTAAGCAACTCCCACTCCTGATTCCCGAACTCCTTCCCCCCGTACTCGCCGCCAAAGAGCGCATCTTCCCGGTCGCTGGCACTGGCATCAAGACTGTCCAGAGCTTTGCCATCGACAGCAGGTTTCTCTTCAGCGCCGGGGGCTGCGTCCGCACCGAACATGTCAGCTTCCCTGGGGTCTTCCTGGGCCGTGGCAGGGGCCGGCACAAAGGCCAGGCATAGCAGCAATAGCCATCTCATCGGATCACCTGCTCTTGGATTCGAGCCATGCCTTGGTGAAGATATTGGCCGGCAGGGGGCGCAGGTCAACAGACTGCAACTTGACGATAGTAGAGTTGTCCTTTTCCACCTCGTCGTAGATCCTGATTTCGCCCGGATACCAGACCTCCTGCTTCTTCGATTCGCTGAACTTCTTCTTCCAGCGAGGCGTGTACGAGGTCCGCATCAGCTTGCCGCTGGTGGCATAATCCTGCTGCTTCAAGATATTGCCTGTCGCCTGATCAACCCACAACTCACTGACGGGATAGGGCACGTCCACGCCCTCCTTTTCGGTGAGCTTGAGGTGCCAGGTTTTGAACTTGCCCAGCATCTCGTCGCCCAGATACTCAGACGTATACTCCTCGGCCAGCCGGGATTCATCGAAATCCGTCCGGCGAGAGTCAGAACCGGCGATGCGCTCCCGCTCAGTGCGCCGCTCCCAGCGCCCAACAGAAGGGTCGTACATCCACATGTTCTTGTCGACGCGCAGATAGCCTTTGCCGCGCTCTGCCTTGGGATTGAGCAGCAGAATCATGAACTTGTCGTCCTGGTCACGACGATAGACCACGGCCTCCATGACGATGTCGTCACGGTCCTTCTCCTTGGTCTGGATGAAGGCCAGGGATTTGTAGTCGCCCGAGTTCCGCTGCCGCTCGTCGATGGTCTCCAGGACTTTCTGGAGTTCGTCCTTGTCCAATGCCCGGGCCGTACTGGCGCCCAAAGAGAGGAGCAGAATAGTTGCCATAAAGAGGGTCAGTCGTCGCATAAGAACCTCCATCAACCTACGTGGTACATCGCAGTGACAGGTTTCAGTTTTGCGCCGCGTCGGGCGGGAAAAAAGGCCCCCACCGTGGTCAGCAGGGGAATGACAACAAGCGCCTTGATGACGCTATCTGCCGACACCACCATGCGTAAAGTGTCCGACATCAGGAAGATCTGGAACCCCTCGGAAACAGGGATCTTCATGGCGGTGAACGCTGAGGTGAGCAAAGCGCCCAGAGCAATGCCGAGCAAAGTCGCAACAGTGGAAAGCAGGAACGCCTCCAGCAGGAACATGGTCAGCACCTTGCCCTGGCTCATACCGATGGCCCGTAGCGTACCGATTTCCCTGGTCCGGTCCCGCACCGCGATCCACATGGTATTCATAACCCCGACGACGATGATAAAGAGCAAGATACCGATGAGCACACCGGTCAGGTAGTCAAACGTCTTGACGGTCCACTGCATTCCCGCCAGCGCCCCTTCCCAGGTCGTAAGGTCAAGCTTCTGACCCGTCCACGCCTCCCCCTGCACCACGTCGAACTTGCGGTAGAAGGGTAGATCCTGCCGCTCCATGATCAGATATCCTTTGTCCAGCAGACCAGCGTTCACGGTCTCCAGGACGCTCTCAGCATCATCGGGATTGTCCAGGTAGACGAAGTAAACACCGGTGGTATCCGCGGCCAGTTCATAGAGGTCGTGCACCGTTCCCATCGAGACGAAGGCACTCATGATCGAGAGCAGGCCCAAGTCCTTGGCCACCGCTCCCACCGTCACGTCGATGGAGTTGTTCTGTCCCTTCATAATGGGGGCCGACAGGGTCACCTTTTCGCCCACCGTCACGTTGAGCCGCTTGGCCTGCTTCTCGAAGAGCATGATGGTGTGCGGATTCGAGAGGCTGTCAAAGTCTCCGGCCACCATCTGGAGCACTGCGCGCAGTTCGCTCTCCTGCTTCGGATCCACCGCCGTCAGCGCCGCCTGATTGGTATCGGAGTTGCTGACGATCTTACCGAACCCCAGATCGCGATTAACAATCGCTTTGGCATTGGGCACCAACTCCTGGATATCTTTCTTGAGCTGCGCCGCGTTGGTTACCAAGGGGGCTGCCTGACCACTGGTTATCTTGTAGAAGCCACCGACGTTCACATGCCCGGTCATCAACGCGGTGCCAGCGCGCATCATCGTATCGTTGATGCCGTTGCCAACTGACCCCAGGAGAATCAGCAGGGTGGTTACCGCGACGATGGCTCCGCCCAGCAGGAAGGTTCGACGCTTGTTCTTAAACAGGTTGCGACCTGCAATCATCAGAAGCCGTCCCATCTAGTCCTCCTTGCCCATGGCTTTGACCGGTTCGATGCGTGTTGCCAGCATGGCCGGATAGATGGTAGAGGCCACCGCGGTGAGGAAGTTGGCCACGAAGGCCGCCGCGATGTGCCCGCCAGTCAGGATCGGATAGAGCCGCGGTCCCGCGAAGATGAAGTAAAGCTCATCAGATACCGCCGGGATGCCAAAGTGGTGCAGGGTGACAACGATGCCAGCCCCCAGGGCCGTGCCAAAGAGACCAAAACCGACGGCCAGCACCGAAGATTCGATGAGGAACATCTTCAGGATGTACTTCCGCTGTGCACCGATGGCTCGCATGGTGCCAATCTCCCTAGTGCGGTCGAGGGTGGCCATTACCATGGAGTTGTTAATGATCACCAGGGCCACCAGAAAGATGATGAAGATGGCCGTTACCAGGACAATCCAGACGACGCCGACAAACTGCCCGACCAGGCCACTGGCTTCACGCCAGTCAACAACTTTGATGTTGTGGCCACCGGCATCGAGGGCCGCCTGGACCCGCTCCAGGGCGTCGGCAACGTCGACCCCTTCCTTCAGACGGACCGCAGCGTTAGTCGTAACCCCGGTCCAGATATCGTCCTGCGAGTAAACATGGTCCATCAATTCATCGGTATATCTGGTACCGCCCACCGACATGTCAATGTCAGCAAACTCGTCGAAGCCACCACTCTCTACTTCCTCCACCACTTCGGCATCGCCGCCAAACAGATCATCCTCGGCCGATGCCCGGTCCACGACCACAATCTGCGCCTCATCCTTCAGATCCTGAATCTCTGCCGTCTGCTCATCGGTCATGTAGCCGTAGAGATCACGGAAGGTCATCAAGTCCATGAGGTTGTACACCCCCGAGAGCGCCGACTTCTCCATCCCCCGGAACTGGTAGGTGCCATAGACCTTGACGTTGACTGACGTAGAGTAGCCGCTGCGAGTGAAAGCACGCACCGTCAGGATTTCGCCGATGGGGACGGCATAGAGAATGATCCGGGGTGCTATTTCCCCATAGAAGAAATCGTAGCGCTCCTGGAAGTTCTCGTCAGTCATCTGCAAATAGGCTTTGACCAACTCAACCATGTCAGTCTCGTCGGTGCCCAGAAGCTTGCGCAGCTTCGCACCCACGTCCGCGGTGGCCTCACCATCCAACTGGAAGACGATATCCTTATACTGGCGGACGTTCATGTCCACCCGTTTCGAGACGATATTGTCGTCGGCGATCTTCTTGCCGGTATCGACCCACTCCTTGATGCGGTCAAGGCGGCGAGCAACCTGATGCTTGACCATCCGTTCGTAGATGAACTCAGAGAAGAGGAACCCTCGTTGCCCGGGCGGGATCATCTCGCCCTTGACCATCTCGAAGAGTTCGAAGTTCTGCACAAAGGCGGCAGTATCCGTGCCGATGTAACGAAGGAAGAGCATGGACTCGTCCATGGCCAGTTTGGCAATCTTGTTCTCCAGGAAGACAATGCCGCTCTCCCGCCCATCACCGTCAAGCGCTTCCCAGAACTCGTCGGAGGTAACCCGCTCAAGGTCTTCCAGGGATGCGGTTATATCGTCCGACGAATTGGCATCTTCCCTGATGAAGCCCTTCAGGTTATCCATGTTCTCGCCCAGCAGCGACACAATGCGGCGAACATGGTCCGCCACAACGTCAAATCGTTGCTGGTCGCCAGCCCGCTGCGCATCACGCAGTTCCGCCAGCTTGATGTCCATGATATTGCCCGAAAAGACGATGGCGAAGTCGCTGCCCATGGGGACCACGGCCTCCACACCATCAACTCCTTCCACCGCCTTCTTCATCGCCTTGAAATCGTCGATACTTCCCAGATTCGGGGTCCCCGTGGGCGGTGAGAAAAACTCCACAGGGTCTTTGGCATCCTTGGAATAGAGCTGGAGATGGCCGGAGACGCTCCCGATAATGCTCTTCGACATGGTATATTCCAGGGTCGAGAGCAGGGAACCGCCCAGCACCACCAGCACCGTGCCGAAGGTGACCAGCAGCCCGATGATCAGGGTCCGCACCTTCGTGGCGAAGATGTTGCGCAGTGCGATTCGAAAGAGAATCATCCGTTTGTCCCCTCCACGACGCGACCGTCCTCAAGCTGAATCAGCCGGTGCGCGTGCTGCATCACCCTGGCATCATGGGTGGAGAAGATAAAGGTCGTACCGTCGAGTTCATTGATGCTCTTCATCAAGTCGATGATGGCCCCGCCGGTTTTGGAATCGAGATTGGCCGTCGGTTCGTCAGCCAGAACGATACGGGGCCTCGTCACCAGGGCCCGGGCGATAGCCACCCGCTGCCGCTGTCCCCCAGAAAGCTCGTTGGGGCGGTGGTGCCCGTGGTCCTGCAAACCAACCTTGGCCAGCAGATCATCGACTCGGTCTTTGCGCTCCTTCTTCGATGCAGTGCCCTGCAACAGCAAAGGAAACTCCACATTCTGAAAGGCATCCAGCACGCCCACCAGATTGAACGACTGGAAGATGAAACCGAGGCGCTCCAGCCGCAGTCGAGTCAACTTCTTCTCGGAGAGTTGAGCCGTGTCCTGTCCATCCACCAGCACCGTTCCGCTCGTGGCAGTGTCCACACAGCCCACCAGATTCAGCAAGGTGGTCTTGCCGCTTCCGGAGGGCCCGGCAATGGACAGAAACTCCCCCGCAGCAATGGACAGAGAGACCTCTTTCAAAGCAGGGACGGTGATCTTCCCCAACTGGTAGTCTTTGACTACTTTGTCCAACACAACCACATCGCTCATCGCTCACTCCATATCAGATAGAAGGCGCGTTTCCCTCACATGCCACCGGACACTCATCTGTTAACACCGGACTATCCCGCAAGTGGTACCAGGGTTACAAGAAAAACATGGGCTGTTCGCAAAACGCCATGGTCGCGCAGCATCGAGACAATACTGGGTGGTTCGCTAGGCGCCAGCGTCGCGCAGCACCCTGCAGAATTAAAGGTTGATTTCGATGGGGGCGGGAGCCTTGGCAGCATCTTTCAAAGCCTGCTTCACTGCTGCTTCTTCGGCTTCCTGAATGCGAGTCTGGAGGTAGGCGAGGTAGGCAGTGAAGTCTTCGGTGCGCTCGATTTCGCCCTTCTGGAGGGCAGTTTCGCGCAGCGACTTCAGCCATGCTTCCAGGAATGGAATCTGCCGGGTAAGAATGAGGGACTCACGCTCGGCCGCAAGTTCATCGGCATCGATCTTCTCAGGGGCATCTTCCTTCTCTATGACCTTGATGACGAAGGCGCGGTTGGTCGTGGGGTGGACCCAGACCTTATCAAGTCCTGCTCCAACCGGCAGGCTGAAAGCGGCGTCAAAGAGCTCTTCGTAAGGTCCGATACCAGGAATGGCGAAACCGGGAGTGGCCAGGTGGAACTTGCCCGTCTTGCGCTCCTGAAGGAGCAGTACGGAGAGGTCATCCTCGCCCACTTTCTCTTTGAGGCCTTCCTTGAAGCTTTCGATGGTCGCGGCAATATCCTTGTCTTCCGACTCCACCACGGCCTTGCGGAACTTCTCTGCCTGCGCCTTCACCGCTTCAGGAGCTGCATCCTTCTTCACCAGGGTACCAGCGATATCCAGCTTGGCATCGTCGTATGTGACATCCTTGGCCGGCTGCAGGTCGCGCACGAAGAGGAGCCAGTAACCCGTGGGGGTTTCCACTGGGCCCACAAGGGAATCCTTGGCGGCACCGCTAAGCGCTGCCGCAACACCTGCACCAAAGGGCTCCTGGCCCATTTCGGCAACGCTCTTCCAGCCCATGAAGAGGCCGGAGCGCTCCTTGGTCTGGGCGTCCTCAGATTCCCGCTTAGCAACTTCCTTGAACTGCTCAAGCTTATCTTCGGGAATGGCCAGTGCAGCATCGTCGGCGGGGGCTCCCTCCGGCAACGGCAGTTTGCCGCCGGGGAAGAGTTCCTGCTTGCCGTCGAGGCGGGTACGAATGATATCGATGCGCGCCTTGGCGGCAGCCATCTCTTCAGGTGTTGGCAAAACGACTTCCGCATCCGGAGCAGCCTTGGGATCAGGGGTCTTGCCCGCAGTATAGATGCCTGCCACCATGTAGCTGGCTTCGGAATGATATTCCGCCGGGTGGGAGTCGTAGTAGGACTTCACCAGGTCTTCTTTCGTGACCAGGAACTTGGCAACTTCTTCCTCATCAACAGAGGCGAGCTTCTCAAAGAAATCTGGGCGGAATTCCACGTAGGAGAGGTCCACTTTGGTGCCGCGCACGCGGGCGGATAGCTCGGCCTCGGCCGGCTCAACCTTGACCACGCCGTTCATGAAATTCTGCAGTTTGAAGGCCAACAGAATCGACGTCGTGAACTTCTCGTAGTTCTGGGGGGAAGAATTGAGGCCGTATTTGACCCAGCGATCGAAATCCTTCTCTTTGAAGACCTTCTTGTTGGTCGGCAGACCGTCTTCGCCGGTCACTTCTTCCTCTTCGTAGAACGATGCCGGGTAGAGGGCCTCGGCCAGTTCCTTGTCGTCCACCGAGAAACCCAGGCGAATCGCCTCGTCGCTGGCCAGATAGATGGCCTCAACGAGCTTCATCAGTCCATCAGCCTGCTCCGGGGTCAGTTCCTCGATATTCTGGCGGAAGAGTTGGCTGGGGTCGATGCCCGCAGCCAGCGCAAAAGTCATCCCGCCGGGGCGCCCCAGGTAGGTGGGCAGCAGTTGCATTGCCATCACCAGACCATCGGCCGTCACGTCGTGACTGCCAACCCGGGCATAGATCGGATCTTCAGGAGGCGTACAACCACCGTCCTGCGAACCACCCGTATTAAAGGTGAAGACAAACACGATGATAATCATCGCAAACAACAGGTAAATCAGAAAGGACTTCGAATGCCGTCTCATTGCACCGAGCATGACCAGACTCCCTACACGTTTTCTTCAATTAGTTCAGGCCCTTCCATGCACGCACGCAGGCCGTAAGTCGGGGCATGGTATACGATAGTGAGGGCAATTGCAACTTCGATTTCGGGTTAGCCCGGCGACCCGCTACGGGTTGAGGGAAAAGACGACCAGAGCGGCATCCACGCGGACCATGGCATCCAGCAGGAGCACTACCGCAGCTCGCTGCCCATCGGGGCTGATAAAGACTCGCGGCCGCAGGCCAAAGTAGATCTCGTCAAACTCGCCGCGATAGGTGAATCGCTTGCCTTCCGACCCTTCCACGTGGAAGTACCAGGCCACCTTCTTCTCGGTGACCAACTCGACCTTCAGCACGAGTCCACGATCATCGCGAAACTCGTATTGCTGCTTGTCCAGTTTGGTCGCTGGCAATTCCTCGATCTTGAAACCATTGCCCTCAAAGTAGTCGGGGAAGCTGACCCCCTCAAGAACAATGCCCTCCGTGGAGAGCTTGCGTTTTCCCGGCTTGACCCGCCGCAGATGGTAAGTGGAGCGAGCCTTGGCCCCCTCCAACTTCCCGGGACAGGTCAGATGCCAGTAACCGTAGCGGGTCGAGTCGGGAGAGAACCCCAGAAACTCATATTTCTCACAGGGCACATCGTGGCAGAGTTTGGCACACTGCTCCGCCGGGGTCGGTTCCGCAGCCTCTGCGCCACCCATTCCTGCTACCACCATCATCATCGCTAAGAGCACTCTGGCAAACATGTCCCCATGGTGCCCTGACACGCCGCCGGCGTCAATAGGGGGTTGGTGCCCCAGAAGAAGGGCGGTCACTCTGGGGCAGGGTGCGGTTTGCGGAGGCCAGGGTGGTGCGAAGTGCCGTCTAGAAACACTCGATGACTTTGGCCTGCCCGGTCTTGCCGATGGGTTGAAGAGCAGTGCTGGGGGAATAAATGTCCACTTCGAAGGAATCGGTGCCGTCCAGGCCCATGGTGTTGAGCCACTGATTGCCGCCGACATCAAAGAAGCAGCCGCCCTGGTCGCTGGTGTTGCCGGCGCATGGGACCTTGCTCTGAGAATAGGTCTTGCCTGTATTGATATTGCGGATGACCACCTTGATGTCGTTGTCCCATGGGCCGGTCTCGTCCGTGCCCGCAGCGTTGTTGGACTTCATGAGATTAACTTCCAGATAGTCCACGCAGATCCACGACAGGTAGATCTTCACACACAAGTAGATGCCGATGTTGGCGTTGAAGGCACAGTGCCATTCGTGGTCCTGAGGAGCGGTCTTGTAGTGAACCTCGCCAAACGGACTGTCTTTGCACCAGGTCGGCATGCAGACGTTGTCCCATTTGTCGTTGACACAATCGATCTCGCCATCGCCAAACTTAGAGAAGACGCCACAGTTGGGATTACACTCCTTCTCGTCCCCGGTCTGGCATTCCTGGCAAACGCCATTACTGCAGGTCCCGCCATTGCAGGCCGTGCCGTTGCTCACGTTGACGCATCCGCCCGAGCCGTTACACTGCTTGCAGGTGCCGCACGGCGTCCCGTAGTTGTCATAGCTGCAGCCATTCGAACAGCATGTGCCCCCGCCACACGCGCACTCGCAAGGGTCGTTGCAGCCCCCCTGATTGGCCCACTGACATGAGTTATTGCAAGCTTGTTGCTGCGTGCCGCAGCTCCCACAGGCCACGCTCTGCGTCTGACCGGTGGTGCACACGCCCTGCCCCAGACACTGGCCCCAGATTCCCCAGACACACTCGTTGGTGCAGGTCTGGCTCTGAGTCCCGCACAGCCCGCAGGCCTGCGTATTGTTCTGCCCCGGCGCACACTGCCCCTGTCCGCCGCACGGTTCGCCACAGTCGGGGATAGGATCATGCTGAACCCCGTCGTCGGGGTCGCACCAGTCGTTGGTGCAGGGGTTGTTGTCATCGGCATCCACCGGCAGACCGGCACAGAGCAACGTGCCGCCTTGATCAGTACAGGTTTCATTGGTGGTACACTGGTCGCCATCATTGCACGGAGTATTTTCCGGCTTGTAAGTCACCACGCAGCCATCCAGATTGGGGTCGGCCTGTTCCGTTGCAAAGGGGTCACAGAAGACCTGGCTGACGCACGGATTGTTGGAACCCGGGCAGTTCTCGTCTTTGGGTGTATTGATGCAGTGTCCGTCTTCGCCATCGCAGGAATCGACGGTGCAGACCTTGCCATCGTCGCAGCCCTCGGCCGTGCCCTTGCACAGCCCGTACATGGGGTTCGACGAATCGCCGCACAGGTCCGCAACCGTGCAGGGATTGCCGTCATCACACGCTCCTGCCAGCTTGTGCGCCTTGCAGGCCCCGTCCTTGGGGTCGCACTTGAACTCGGTGCACTGCATGCAGGCGGTGGTTTCACACTCCGAGGGGGGCTCACAAATCACATCCAGCTCATTGTCCGATACGCATTCGCCGGCCAGACAGGCAAATCCCTGGCACTTGTCGGTACCCTGACCGCAGGCGGTACTATCGTCCTTGTTGATGGTCACGCAGGCCTTCTCGCCGTCAACGCAGACCTTCTGATCGACGCAGCCTTTGGGATCGATGGCGGCATCCTCGGCCTCACAGGCCAGGGCAGCCTCGGTAGGCAGCGTCTCGGTGACGATGCCATTGTTGCACACGCGTTGTGCGCAGTAGCCCGAGATGATCTCGCCGTCCCCAACGGGCACCTCTTTGCAGATCTTCTCGTCCCCGGTCGCGGTGGGGTTGCATTCCGGGACCGTGCAGGGGTTGCCGTCCTGTTCGTTGCACTCAACATTGCCGGGCGAAACGCAGACCCCATCCTCGCAGGTGCCAGGCAGC
>ERZ890953.592-NODE-592-length-20482-cov-5.749449_pt1 | contig 20482 bp, 17 predicted proteins | sample MGYA00521264_ERZ890953 | MGnify/ENA primary metagenome ERZ890953 (study PRJEB32303, sample SAMEA104408629) | aquatic metagenome | biome: Brackish water; feature: Chemocline; material: water | place: Baltic Sea | collected 2014-10-26T21:54:00 | depth 200 m ...
ATCTCTTCTGCCACTACAGTCTGTTTTTCCACGGCAGAAGAAATCTGTAAACTCATATCCGTAATAACCGTTATTTCATTCACGATTTGCTCCAGAACCTCTCCCGCTCTAGCTGCTTTACTCACGCTACTTCTTGAGTCACTCTGACTTTGTTGCATAACCGATACTGCTTCCTGGGCCTGCCTCTGAAACTGTTCGATAATACCTCTGATTTCATTGGTAGACCCCTGGGTTTTGGCTGCCAGAGCTCGCACTTCATCAGCCACAACTGCAAAACCACGTCCATGCACTCCTGCTCTAGCCGCTTCGATGGCTGCGTTTAAAGCCAGCAAATTGGTTTGTTCCGATATATTACTGATAACTTCCAGTACCTGACTGATACTCCGACTATCTGCATCAATTCGTGTAATAACATCTGCAGAAGATTCCACCCGTTGACCAAGTGTCTGAATCGCATCGATTGTTTCAGTCATAACCTGTCGACCTTCACCAGCCTGTTCTCTGGCGGATTCAGCCGCACTATTAACTTGATGAGTATTTGCAGCGACATCCTCCACTGTCAATGACATTTTTTGCATGGCAGCAACTACCTGTTCAATTTCTTTACCCTGCTTTTGAATCGACGCCACTGTGTAATCTACCTGGGTACTTTGCTTTACCGACGCAACAGCCACTGCCGATGTTGATTTCGAAACTGCAGAAACCATTTCCACAATCTTATCCATCAATGCATTGAAGGAGGTCGCCAACTGACTTATTTCATTTCTACCCCTAATAGGCAAGCGGGTGCCAATGTTACTTTCCTGCTCGGCACTCACCATAGCCGTTAACACTTCTCTTATTCCCCGCATGATGCTATTACCGAGAAAGAAAAAACTAATCGCCAAAAATAAAATCACTCCGATACCTATCCATAGCCCGGAACTTAAAGCCTTATCTATACGTTCACTGAGAGACTGGCTCACGGCAGCTGTTAACTGTTTATAAGCTTCATCCAGTTTAGTAAAAGCCTTGAAGGCAGGTTCATCGTTAATATTGACTTTACTGTCTATTTCGCCGGGTGTTTTGTTTTCAAGCAGCAATATTTTTACAATATTTAAATTTGTCTGATACTGAGAAACAACCTGGCTAAGACTGATTAACGCCTGTTTTTCCTGCTCCTTTAATACAGAAAGACCGCTATATCTTTTCAGCAAACCATCCAGCTCTGAAAAATTTTGCTGTAATCTCTGATGATATTTATCGCTACCGCGTAAAACGTAATTTTTAAAATTATGAATAATTCCTCCGTATCCCAGAGAAGACTTGATCTCCATCAACAGAGTCTGTCGTAGAGCAATGTCACTTTGATACCTCGTCCATTCACTATTAATAGGACTGATTGTTTTAATCAGCCCCACAGCGGCCAGTAACATTACCAGCAGAATCACCGCAAAAACGGAATAAAACTGTGTCTTAATATCAAATTTTCTAAACATTTAACTCACCGACAGTATTCCATTAACAGAATCCTTTTCTATCGTTTATAGCGATTTTATTGTTTATAGCGATATGTACTTATTTAGTAAAGAAGATATCTGTTTTGTTAATTGATGGCTTGACCTGAGTCATAAATATGTGTGAGAAAGTTATATTACCCGGTTAGAGCCGAGAACTCTTTACAGAGGTATCAGGTTTTTAAAAAACCAGTCTTTTTATAATTATTCTTCATATCCGCAATAATACTTATAACGCGATTTTTGAGTGATACCGGTTTTAAAACAGTCACATCGGCACCATGTTTTAAAATATCCATGATCAACTCGGGTTCCTGGCTGTAAGGAACAGACAGATAATAATAACCTTTTGCATCAAAGCGGGAGCTTTGTGCTGGATGCCACTGTTCCTGCGCAACCCAACGCGCACGCTCGGGAGTGAAACGTAATTCTGCAATACTGGTAGTAGAGCCTGAAAATATTCCGTAACCACTGGATAACTCCTTATCCAGAACCCTGTCCGACTTTTCTATCGCTTTAGCCTTTAAAATATCCACCTGTTGTAAAGCATCCACCGAAAAACTGCGTATGGCCTTACGGGTATGGCACCAGCTATCCAGATACCAGTTATCCCGGTAAAACGTTAAACGTTGCGGTGATATTTCACGTTGAGTAACCTGCGCTGACTGCCGATTAAAATGACTGACAAACAAACGTTTGCGTGATAACAAAGCCTGGGATATCAATTCAAAATAGTTATTTTCAAGTGACTTGCGCGGTTGCGTCAAAATTCGGATACGCCGGGTAATTTCTTCTACGCTATGATCACCCTGATCCAGCAACCCTCGAATTCTCGACTGCAGCGGTTTGATATGATCTGACAGAATACCTGCCTGTAAATTTTCCAGCCAGGCATTCATCGTCAACAAAGCCTGTATTTCCCCCGTATTAAACCACAGCCCGGGTAACTGGTAAGCTGTTCCAACATGGCCTTCACTTTGATAACAGTATCCCCGTTTTTTAGCATCCCACACAATTGGAGCGCCTAACCGGTCACGAAGATACTCCAGATCACGTTTAAATGTGGCTGCTGATATTTCCAGAACATCCAGAAACTGTTGCCGTTGAACACAGCCCTTTGTATTGATCATCTGGTCAATCAGATGAAATCGTTCTGTCCGATCCATATTGTCCTTTACTCCACTATTTGAATAAAAGTTAGTAACTATTCAGTGTGATTATAATCCTAAAAGCTTAGCACCACGAAGAGCACGAAGAGCACGAAGAAAGTACTTTTTAAGATTTATTACAATTACACATAAACAATTTTTTAATCTTTCTTCGTGTACTTCATGCGCTTCGTGGTGAAAATATTTTAAAATTAATTTTTACTAGCTCGCCTCACGAGCCACCACATATGGATAATAGCATGGGTCAGATAAACAAGAGATCATATTCATGCAACTGATTAATCGCATTTTATTCAAAATTAGTTCCTATTTACGCTGTAGAGTTATTCGTGGCCCCAACCATGAAGCCTACCTGGAACGTTATCATTTACTGCGCCTGCCATTTGGCATACACCTCTATTTACACCGTTTTGTCGCCAGCGACCCGGGCAGAGCATTGCACAATCATCCCTGGCACTCGGCAATATCTCTGGTTTTGAGTGGACAATACATGGAAACCAGGCTCGGTAGCAGCCAACAAAATAATGACTTAATAAAAAGAATGATTAAAGCGGGCAACGTTAATTATATTAATGGAAAGATATATCACCGCATTAATCTGCAGCAAAACGAGGAGGTCTGGACGCTCTTCATCCATACGGCAAGTCACCGTAGCTGGGGCTTTCTAAATACCGAAAATAGACAGTTTAGTTATAGCGATCACAACCAGAAAATTAAATCGGCCAGTAACCCAATGTGGTGGAACACTGCTCTCAGACCACGAAACAACCCTGAAATGCGTAGTTTGATGAACAGCAAATCTGATCAACATCTATTTTCATAACTACTACTGCCGTTAAAAAACAGCAATATTTGGATAAAACTACGGATACTACATTCAAATATGTACTCAACCAAGTATAATGAAAAACTCATATCTAATTTAAATAAAAGGGATCGACATGAAATATTTCATTACAATTTTAGCACTTTCAAGTGCGCTGTTAGCCAATACTCAGTTACAGGCTCATGATTCATACTGGAAAAACTCATCAGGCATATATCTAAAAAATTCAACTGGAAATTGCTGGATGACCGGTGCTCATTCCTCTGATGAAGCAAAGTGTGGAGCTATGCCAACTATGACTCATAAACACGCGGCTCCTGCTATGGCAAAAGCCCCTGCTGCAGCAATGACTGATGAACCTGTCATTAAAGAAATAATTAATCTTAAGGGTGTAACATTCAAAACAGGGTCGAATGAAATCAATGAATCTTCCTATACCCGCCTGAATATTTCTGCCAAAGACCTGGTTAGAAATCCGGATCTGCGCGTTATTGTTGCCGGGCACACTGACAATGTGGGCGATCCAGCCTTTAACCGTCAATTATCCCAGAAACGCGCCGAAGCTGTAAAAGCCTACCTGGAAAGCAAAGGTGTTAAATCGTCACGTTTAACTGCTCGTGGTTATGGTGATTCACAACCTGCAGCCATCAATGATACTGCTGAGGGACGTGCTAAAAACCGTCGCGTAGAATTACGCATTCACTAATTCTCTGAATCAGCAGTGTTTTAAACAAAACCCGGCTTCTGGCCGGGTTTTTTTATTGTCCGAACAAAAACAATACTATCTGGCTATGAAAAATTCTGATGTAAAAACCCCTGAAATGATTGGATTTGCCGCATTTAGTGGCACAGGGAAAACCACATTACTAAAACAGTTGATCCCCCTGCTCACTGCTCGCGGGTTACAGCTGGCAATCATTAAACACTCACATCATAACTTTGAGATCGATCAGCCAGGTAAGGATAGTTATGAATTACATCATGCCGGCTCCAGCCAGACATTACTCACTTCAAAATTTCGAAGCGCGCTGATAACTGAAAACCTTGCACATCAGGAACCCGAATTAAAACAGGAGGTAATGAAACTGGATTTAATGAATATCAACCTGATCCTGGTCGAGGGTTTCCGCCATGAAAAGAGCCTGACTCGTATTGAGTTACACAGACCATCGCTTGGAAAACCATTTTTATATCCCGGGCAAAAAAATATTATAGCCCTAGCCAGTGACGAAAAGCTGGATATTGAATTACCATTACTGGATCTTAATAATCCGGCTCAAATCGCCGACTTTATTATTAACAGAATAAAACAGGCATAAGGACCTCGACCCTACGAGGCCCTTATGCGAAATAATATGTAACGACTCAGCGTGTTTAAATATTCGAACACTTTAAAAAATTTTTCACCACGAAGTACACGAAGATAAGTCATTATGTAGTCATAAATTTTTTATGATTATGATAATTACTGATTTATCTGCTTACCTTTTTAATGTCATTTGTTTTTCTTCGTGGTCTTCGTGTCTTCGTGGTGAATATCTTTTGACTTTTTAATTACGCTGAGTAGATGCAATAATATTAGCTTAACGCCTTAACCAGTTCATCCATATTTGTCTTTGCATCCCCAAATAACATGCGCGTATTTTCTTTATAGAATAAAGGATTATCAACACCTGCATATCCGGTGGCCATACTACGTTTTAATACCACAGTCATTTTACTCTTCCAAACTTCGAGCACCGGCATACCTGAAATAGGGCTTCCCGGATCCTCCAGTGCTGCAGGATTGACAGTGTCATTTGCACCTATAACCAGGGTCACGTCGACGTTCGGGAAATCATCATTAACTTCATCCATTTCAAACACCACATCGTAAGGTACTTTTGCTTCTGCCAGCAGTACGTTCATGTGTCCCGGCATACGCCCGGCAACCGGGTGAATACCAAAAATTACATTGACACCTTTACCCATTAATATGCGTGAGACATCTGAGACCGCGCGCTGAGCCTGTGCCATTGCCATACCATAACCTGGAACGATCATCACTTTTTTAGCTTCTGATAACATTAGCGCCACTTCTTCAACCGAAGTTGCTATAGCTTCACCGGCAATCCCGGCAGCAGCGGATGTCTTGCTACTGGCCGTTCCAAACCCTCCGGCAATTACACTAAAGAAGTTTCTATTCATCGCGCGGCACATGATGTAACTCAAAATTGCACCACTACTACCCACCAGTGCACCGGTTACAATCAGCAAATCATTGGCCAGCATAAAACCGGTTGCAGCAGCCGCCCAGCCGGAATAACTATTCAGCATCGAGATAACCACCGGCATATCTGCACCACCAATGGCAATAACCATGTGCACTCCAAATATCAGCGCGATGATAGTCATTATAATTAACGGACCATAGGCATCGCTCATGCTTTCGGCATTAACAAATTCGACGCCATAATACAGAGCGATTAAAAACATGATTAAATTAATCATATGCCGGGCCGGTAACAGAACAGGACGACTGGTAATCATCGCGCTCAACTTTCCAAATGCTATAACTGAGCCTGAAAATGTCATCGCACCGATAAAAACACCCAGATAAACTTCAACATCATGAATGGTTTTTTCGGCACCATTAAAATGCATTTCCGGATCTAGATAGGTTGCATAACCTACACTCACGGCAGCCAGTCCGACCAGGCTATGCAGCAATGCGACCAGTTGCGGCATTTGTGTCATTCTAACCTTGCGAGCTAAAATCAAACCGATGACTGATCCGACCGTCATGCAAATGAGGATTACCCAGTAGCTGGTGACAGTGTCACTGAATACGGTGGCAATGACGGCCAGCCCCATACCTATCATCCCATACAGGTTTCCCCGACGGGCATTTTCATTACTACTCAAGCCACTCAGCGCTAAAATAAACAGTATGGCTGCGCCTAAATATATTGAATTCACTAAACCTGCAGACATCACTATTCTCCAAACATTTTCAACATACGTTGAGTAACAGCGAAACCGCCGACAATATTAATCGATGCAATCAGAATCGCGATAGCCGACAGGATGGTAATTAAACTACCCGGCGATGAAACCTGAATCAGTGCCCCGATGATAATAATACTACTTATCGCATTGGTGACACTCATCAGCGGCGTATGTAATGACGGCGTAACATTCCATATCACCATATAGCCGATAAAACAGGACAGAATAAAAACGGTAAAATGTCCCATGAAAGAAGGCGGTGCGTATGCACCCATGCTGAACAGTAATAACCCAGCCAGACCGGCAGGCAACAGGGTGGATACAGCTTTTTTAAATGCCGAAGGTACTTCATCCGCATCAGCTTCAACATGTGCTTCCGGAACTGATTGTTCACTGTAGGCAGATGGCCTGGCAGCCACTTCAATCACCGGAGGTGGCCAGGTTATTTCGCCGGCTTTCACTACGGTGGCACCGCGAATGACTTCATCTTCCATATCCAGTACAATTTCAGCATTTACATCCTTTACCATATCATCCAGCATATTTAACAGGTTAGATGCATACAGTTGACTGGCCTGAGCCGGTAAACGACTGGGCAAGTCGGTATAACCAATAATGTGAACACCCAGTTTTTCAACCACCCGATGCGGAACTGTCAATTCGCAGTTACCCCCCTGTTCTGCAGCCAGATCAACGATGACACTGCCCTGCTTCATGGATTTAACCATCGCTTCGGTAATCAGTTTAGGCGCGGGTTTACCGGGAATCAGTGCCGTGGTAATAATAATATCAACTTCTTTGGCCTGTTCAGCGAATAGCGCCATTTCAGCATCGATAAATGCCTGGCTCATCTGTTTGGCATAACCACCTGCTCCAGCGCCATCCTCTTCAAAATCCATTTCGAGGAACTCTGCATCCATACTTTGAATCTGTTCTTTCACTTCAGGACGCGTATCAAATGCACGCACTATGGCACCCAGAGACTTGGCCGTGCCGATAGCGGCTAAACCCGCTACTCCGGCCCCGATAACCATCACTTTTGCCGGTGGTACTTTACCCGCAGCAGTAATCTGACCAGAGAAAAAACGACCAAAATGATTAGACGCTTCAATAACAGCCCGATAACCGGCAATATTGGCCATCGAACTCAATGCATCGAGCTTTTGTGCTCTGGAAATACGCGGAATTGAATCTACTGACATGGCATTAATGCCTTTATCAGCCAATGCCTTCAACATATCAGGGTTTTGCGCCGGCCATAGAAAACAAATTAACAACGCTCCTTGTGGAATTAAATCGATTTCGTGCACATCAGTTTCAATATTCAACTGCGGCGCTCTAACCTTCAGAATAATATCTGCTTTGGCATAAAGATCTTTAACTTCATTAATAATTTCTGCCCCGGCTTCCAGATAAGCTTCATCGGAAAAGCTTGCCGCTAAACCGGCATCACTCTGTACCAGTACAGTAAACCCTTTTTTAACCAGTTTTTCGGTAATATCCGGAGTGGTGGCTACACGCTTTTCACCAGCATGAATTTCCTTAGGAATTACGACTCTCATTTATTACTCCTACTATATAATGCGAGAAAATTTATGGATTCTAACAAAACCTGAACATAACTTGCTAACTTAAATACGGCACAACAATGTCAGGCGGCTATTATGAACAGGTCGGTATTCAAATAAACCTTGCTACTCAGTTTTTTTGGGAATTTATTCCCTATATAATATAGTTTTTCAGTTTTTTTTACCATTCTAAATTATTCACATATCCTGCTGATACAGTGTCAGGAAACTATCAACAATGGAAAAATGGTGTGCATCAGGTATTTTACGGGAATTAATAGTGAGATTATTCCGCCAACAATCGGCTAATCGGGATGACTGCATCTTATATTCCTCACTTTCCAGCTCTCCCACCAGCAGATTCAGTAGCAACTTTTTATCGGGTTTCCACAAATCTCCATACAGCGGGCTGAGCTGTAATGCAGTTGCTCGATCCAGCCCCAACCCCCGATTTACACCGGTTTGAATTAAAGGCTGCAAATCATACAGTCCGCTTATCCCATTCAATCGTTGAAAAGGATATGCATGCAGACCATATTCAGACCAGTTTACTGTTAACAGCATCGCCAGCAGATGAGCACCAGCAGAATGCCCCGAAATTTGTATGCGCTGCTTATCGCCGCCATACGACTGAATATTATTGACTATCCACAACACGGCCTGTTTTATCTGCTCAAAGATTTCTGCAATGCTAACCACCGGGCATAGGTCATAATTGAGGATAACGGCACATTCACCATTGTGATTAAAGGTTTCAGCCATAAAACTGAATGAATCTTTATCCAGCGCCTGCCAGTAACCGCCATGTATAAAAATATGTACCGGCACCTTTTGCTGAGCTAGCAACGGGAAAACATCGAGAACCTGTCGAACAGACGTTCCGTAAGGTAAATTCAAAAAACCTTCATGAGTATTTCTAAATTTCTCACTGCGCAATTTCCAGCTTTGCAGGTACCGGGGATGATCTGCAACTGCCGCCCTGTTATTGTATTGCTGCTCAAGATACTGATCGATTAAAGCATTCAATTTACAACCCCAGGTAGCGCGCCTGCAATTGATGATCCTGAGCAAGATCCTGCGCGCAACCGGTTGATACGACCCGGCCTTTTTCCATCAGGTAATAACGATCTGCAATTTTCAGCAAGGTATGTAAATTTTTATCCACAATCAGAATTGATAACCCCTGTTGTTTTAACAGTCGAATAACATTCCAGATTTCATCACATATTAACGGTGCCAGACCTTCTGTTGCTTCATCCAGGATTAACAGTTTAGGATTAATCATTAAAGCGCGCCCAATCGCCAGCATTTGCTGCTCTCCACCGGACAGTTGATTGCCCGCATGTTTACTACGTTCCTGTAAACGCGGGAATAATTTATAGATAGTTTGCAGAGTCCACGGTGAAATGGAAGCCGAATAATTGGCGGCTGCCACCAGTAAATTTTCAGCCACTGTTAAATTGGTGAAGATATGCCTTTCTTCTGGAACCAGGCCAATACCCAACCGGGCAATCTGATAGGATTGAAGGTTATTTAATTTGACCCCATTAAAAGTAATCTCACCACTGTGCAACCCTAACAACCCCGTTATGCAATTAATAGTAGTACTTTTACCCATGCCATTACGCCCCAGCAGAGTTAGCACTTCGCCTTCATCCAGCTGCATGGTGATGCCAGATAATACCTCGCTGGAATTATAACCGGCATGAACATTTGCGAGAGTTAACATTTAAGTTGAAACCCCCAGGTATGCTTTTTGAACTTCTTCATTTGCGCGAATTTCCTGTACCGTTCCGGTGGCGATTAACTCACCATAAACCAGTACCGAAATTCGATCAGCCAGCGCAAAAACAGCATCCATGTCATGCTCCACCAGAAGAATACTATACTGTCCTCGCAACCCGTCCAGTAACCGGGTTAATTCTTTTGAACCTCCGGGGCCGATACCGGCCATCGGCTCATCCAGCAACAGTACCTGAGGATTTCCAGCCAGCGTCAGGGCAATCTCAAGCTGGCGTTTTTCGCCATGAGCCAGTGCTCCGGCCGCTAAATCCAGATGTTCCAGTAAACCGAATTGAGTAGCCAGCTCTGCGGCCTGTTGATTCAGCAATTTATTTTTCTGGATGGCTGCCCAGAAATAAAAACTGTGCCCATGATGTGCCTGAATAGCCAGCGCCAGGTTCTCCTGTACCGACATTTCTTCGAACACCGAAGTCACCTGAAAGGAACGTGACAGTCCCATTCTGGCCCGTTCGTAAACCGGCATTAGCGTCACATCTTTCCCGTTGAAATAAATACTTCCACTGCTCGGAACCAGCTCACCGGAAAGCTGAGCAATGGCCGTCGATTTACCGGCACCATTGGGGCCAATCAACGCATGAATTTCACCTTGTATCAGCTGTATATTCAAATCGGTATTGGCCTGCAGTCCGGCATAACTTTTGCACAGGTTTTTAGTGTAAAGAATGATATCAGGCATGACCATTCAACCTTTTCTGTAGCAGGCCATACAATCCATTACGCGCAAAAATCACCACAAAAATCAGTATTGGTCCAAGATAAAACATCCAGTGTTCGGTATAGGCCGACAATATCTGCTCTAGCAGCAAATACACGATGGCACCGATGACAGCACCATAAATACTACCCAGTCCACCCAGAATCACCATCACCAGTAACTCTCCGGATAAATGCCACGAAAACAAACCTGGATCGACATATTCAGTTTTATTAGCCAGTAATACACCCGCTACTGCCGCACCGGTAGCGGCAATAATATAAGCCGTCAAACGATACCAGTAGGTATTAAAACCAAGTGCCTGCATGCGTTTTTCATTCAGTTTACAGCCCTGAATGACCCGTCCAAATTGTGAATTAACCAGGCGAAGAGCCAGTACAATGTATACAGCCAGAATAAACAGGCACAAAAAATAAAACGACCTGTCATCACTGGTATCTATGACAGGAAGCTGGTTCCTGCCCTGCATCAGCAGACCATCTTCACCACCATAAGTGTCCAGTGAGATAAACAGGTAATACAACATTTGCGCAAAGGCCAGTGTGATCATAATAAAATGAATACCATGCGTGCGCAGACTGATTAAACCGGTGACTGCGGCGACTAACGCTGCTACCAGCATCGCCACCAGCAAAATCAACAATAAATTATTACTGCCGTCATAACTAAAAGGAAAATTAAAAACCGGGATTGCTTCATTAACATGAAAACTCAATATTGCGGCCACGTAGGCACCCAGTCCGACAAAGGCCGCGTGCCCGAAACTGACCATGGCCCCATAACCGACAATCAGATCAAGGCTCACCGCCGCCATTGCAAAAATCAGCACCCGGGTCATACTGGAAATCACATAGCTTTCACCGATAGCCTCAGCCACAAATGGCAGCGCCATCAGAACTATCAACGCAATCAATAAAAAAATAAACTTTCGATTCATAGTAAAAATCATTTGCCACGGAGGACACGGAAGTACACAGAGTTAAAGGTAAAGACTATTCCTGAAAAGACAGGATACCCATTTTTATACCAAAAATGAGTATGAGTCAGACATATAACTAATAAGTTTTTTCTTTTCATCTGTGTTCTTCCGTGTCCTCCGTGGCTCAATATATTATCCAGCCGGGAACAACCCACGCGGTTTAAATGCCAGAATAGCGGCCATTAACAGGTAAATCCCCATCGAAGACAGTGATGCGGCAATACTGTTTGCATTGTCACTGGCAGACATCCACTGTAATAAATCAGGCAGGAAAGCTCGTCCCAGCGTATCTACCAGACCGACCAGTAAAGCACCCAGCAGGGCACCCTTGACCGAACCGATACCACCAATCACGATCACCACAAAAGTCAGTATTAAAATACTTTCCCCCATACCCGATTCAACCGCAAATAATGGTGCAGCCATAACGCCGGCAAAACCCGCCAACAATGCGCCTAATGCAAACACCAGGCTATATAGCCAGCGGATATTGACTCCGAGTGCAGCAATCATACTGCGATTACTGGCTCCGGCACGAATTCGCATTCCAAGGCGAGTATGATTGATTAACAGGTATAAACCTGTAGCTACCAGCAGGCCGGTTACAATAATGAGTAACCGATAAACCGGGTACGGAATGCCCGGCAGGATTTCAACACTTCCACTGAATAATTCAGGCACCTGCATAAATAAGGGCTGACGCCCCCAGATCATGCGAGTACCTTCATTAAAAAACAGGATCAGACCAAATGTCGCCAGCACCTGATCCAGGTGATCGCGTTTATACAGGTGACGCAAAACAATCACTTCGACCAGCAACCCGCATAAACCAGCCATTATTAAACCAACCAGTAAAGCCAGTAGAAAGCTACCAGTGGCCTGCATCACGGTGGCTGCCACATAGGCTCCCACCATGTAGAAGGAACCATGCGCCAGGTTAATCAGGTTCATGACACCAAATACCAGTGTCAAACCGGCTGATAACAGGAATAGCATAAACCCGAGTTGCAGCCCGTTTAAAACCTGCTCAATGAATAATAGCATTGTTAATTTCAGCTATGGTACGCATGGCTCACCCTACATAGAGTTATAATTTACAACTGCCTGCGTAAGCATCCTGGTGATTGGTAAATACTTTTTTCACCGTTTTATTGTGTATACCGGTTTCATCTTTAACTACTTCACGAACATACAGGTCCTGCACCGGGTGATGGTTATTGCCAAATTTAAAATTGCCGCGTACCGAATCAAAATCAGCCTTTTCCAGGGCTTTACGAAACGCGTCCATATTCTGTGGCTCACCACCCGTTGCCTTCAATGCACTGCCAATTAAATTGGCCGTGTCATAACCCTGACTGGCATACAGGGTTGGCATACGTCCATACTTTTCCTTAAATGCAGCTACAAACTGTTTATTTGCGGCATTATCAAGATCAAAATTCCACTGTGATCCGTTATGTACACCAACCGCTGCATCACCCACTGCGTTCAAAATTCTTGCGTCGAAAGAAAAAGCCGGACCAAAAACGGGAGTTGTTTTATTTAAACCTGCCTGTGAATACTGCTTCAGAAAATTAATACCCATGCCACCGGGTAAGAAGAAAAATACAGCATCAGGTTTGGCCGATCGTAAATTAGCCAGTTCAGCCGCATAATCGGATTGTCCCAGCTTGGTATAAACTTCACCTATCACTTTACCCTTATAAAAACGTTTAAAACCTGCCAGAGCATCTTTACCGGCCGGGTAATTCGGAGCCAGAATATAAGCCGTCTTAAAACCTGCATCAGTTACATACTGGCCCATGACTTCGTGCAGATTATCGTTCTGCCAGGCGGCATTAAAGTAATTTTCATGACAACCTTTTCCGGCAAGCGCCGAAGGTCCCGCATTCGGGCTGATATAAAATACATCTTCTTTTACTACCTTCGGCACCACCGCCATGGCAACATTGGAAAACACGATGCCAGTCATGATCTTTACCTTGTCACTCTTGATAAATCGCTCTGCAATCTGCCGTCCTTTACCCGGCTTGCGACCATCATCTTCTACCAGCAACTCAACATCCACATTACCCAGCTTGCCGCCACCCTGTTCGATTGCCAGTTTAAAACCATCACGTATATCTTCTCCCAGGTAACCGGCCTTGGTAGTCAACGTGGTTATCATGCCGATTTTTACGGCCGCCGATACAGGTGTGGCCATTAATACAGATAAAGCAACAACACTGCTGCAAAGTAGTTTCATTTTCATAGGGGATCTCCTGGAATAATAAGGCAAATTCTTATGGTTATGCTTGTTTAGTCATTTTTGAATGACAGACATTCTAGAAGTAAAGCTGGTTTAAATCAAAAGCTTCATAAACGTAACTTGTTAGAAACTGTAAAAACTGCGACCATGACTTTAAATCCTCAATTTTGAAAACCTGAATCACGTGATCTCTACCTCCACTTCTCCGGCAATCGACTCTATTAGCTGGAATAAAATAATTTTGCTGGCAAAACAGCATAAAAAAATACTGATTCAGGCTCATATCATCGCTATTTTTGCGGCAATAATTCTGGTGCCAGTGCCCATGTTAATGCCTCTGCTGGTGGATGAGGTTTTGCTAAACAAACCGGGATTCATGGTACATGGCATCAATGAAATTTTTCCGGCAGACTGGCAGGGGCCTGCGCTGACAGTCATAAGCGTCATGCTGTTTACCATCATGCTACGTTTCATCGGCACTTTATTATCTGTCTGGCAAACCCGTGAATTCACCCTGATTGCCAAAGATATTACCTTCAAATTACGCTCAGATTTACTGCATTTGTTGCAAACTATTTCGATGGCGGAATATGAAACTATCGGCAGCGGAGCGGTAGCTTCTCACCTGGTGACAGATATTGATACTATCGATAATTTTATTGGTAGTGCGTTAAGTAAATTGCTGGTCGCTATTCTAATTATCATAGGCGTAGCAGCAACATTATTGTGGATACACTGGCAACTGGCGCTATTCATCCTGGTTATGAACCCGATTGTAATTTACTTTACGACGGTGCTCGGTAAAAAAGTAAAAGACCTGAAAAAAAGCGAAAACTCTGCTGTCGAAATTTTCCAGCAATCACTCACCGAAACACTGGATGCGATACAGCAAATTCGTGCCAGTAACCGCGAACGACATTACCTGCAACGAGTCATCGATAAAGCGCGCGGTGTGCAACAAACTTCGGCCAGTTTCAGCTGGAAAAGTGATGCGGCAAATCGCCTGTCCTTCTTCATATTTTTAATGGGTTTCGAGGTTTTCAGAGCCGTCAGCATGTTAATGGTGGTATTTTCCTCGTTAAGCATCGGCCAGATGTTTGCAGTGTATGCCTATCTCTGGTTCATGATGTCGCCGGTGCAGGAAATCCTGTCTATCCAGTACAGTTATTTTTCCGCAAATGCAGCTCTCAATCGACTTAACCGCTTACTTAATCTACAAAAAGAACCCGTTTATCAACAGATTTCAAACCCCTTTGAAAACCTCAAAACGGCTTCTGTAAAAATAGATGATATTCATTTTTCATATAATAAAGATGAGCCAGTACTTAATGGCGTCTCGCTAACCATTCAGGCCGGAGAAAAAATAGCGCTGGTAGGGGCCAGTGGCGGTGGTAAATCGACCATGATCCAGGTTTTACTTGGACTGTATCCGCCATCAAGTGGGCAAATTTACTTTAACGGTACGCCGGTCAGCGATATAGGCTTATCCACCGTCAGAGAAAATATCGCCACCGTTTTGCAGAACCCTGCTTTATTTAATGACAGTATCCGCAATAACCTGACGATGGGCAGGCAAATAGACGAACAAAAGTTATGGCAGGCTTTAGAAATTGCCCAGCTAAAACAAACTATACTGCAACAAAAAGACCAACTTGACACCATAGTCGGTCGCAACGGTATACGTTTATCAGGCGGGCAGCGACAACGCCTGGCCATTGCGCGCATGATACTGACAGAACCGAAGGTGGTCATTCTGGATGAAGCCACATCTGCACTCGACACCACAACCGAAGAAAATCTGCATAAAGCCCTTGAGAACTTTCTACAGGGTCGAACAACTCTTATTATTGCGCACCGTCTAAGCGCTATAAAACAGGCAGACAGGGCTTATGTGTTCGATGGCGGAAAAATTATTGATGAAGGACAGCACAGAGAACTGGTGCAAAAAGAAGGTTTATATCAACAACTTTATGGCGATAAACAGCGTTAGATCATTTTATCGGGAACACTTATCGCTTAATGTAAATAGATTGTCAGAATTTGGTCAAAGGGAATGCTTTTTGTAGCTACTAATAGGGGTCTGGTTTTAATACTGATTATTGTAGCGTTTTTTTTAGCGCCTGCTTATGCTACAACAAAAATTGCCTCCGAAAAAGTAAAATTACGCCTCGTGTGGAAACACCAGTTCCAGTTTGCCGGCTACTACATGGCCCAGCAAAAAGGTTTTTATGCCCAACGTGGACTGAATGTCGAAATAATCGAATATGACCCGTCAGTAAAAAACCTGGATGAAGTAACCAGTGCTGATACAGAGTTTGCAGTGGGTCGATCATCGCTGCTCATCGATAGAGCTAATGGTCATGACATTGTCGCTTTATTAGCAGCCTTCCAGCACTCTCCCTTCATGTTACTAACCAGAGCATTTGCCGGAATAGAAAAACCAGCCGACTTATATGGCAAACGCATCATGTTAACTCCAGACGCTGCTAATTCCGGAGAGTTAATTGCCATGTTATTAAAATCAGGACTGACAAAAGATGACTATATCATGCAACCGCATAGCTTTAATGTTGATGATTTGATCGATAACAATACCGATGCACTATCTTCTTACGTATCCAACGAACCTTATAAAATGATACAGCAGGGATTACCTTATAATATCCTGCACCCGGCAGATTATGGTTTTGATATGTACGCTGATATTCTGTATACCAGTGGCGTAAACATTAACAACAACCCGGCTCAGGTAGAAAACTTCTATGAAGCCAGCATCGAGGGCTGGAAATATGCCTTTGCCAATATCGCAGAAACAGTTTCAGTAATTCACCGCTTATACAACAGCCAGAATAGAACCCGTGAAGCCCTGTTATACGAAGCGCAGGAACTCAAAAAGTTGGCATTTGATGAACGCAAAAACTTTGGCACCTTATTACCTTACCGTTTTCGCTCAATGGCCCAGATATATCTACTGGCCGGTATCATCGACAAAACCCCTGACCTGGATGGCTTTATTTACAACCCACCAGCAGGAAAACTAAACCTGACCTATGACGAACTGGCTTACATTAAAGACAAGCAGGTTCTGAATGTATGCGTACAGAAAAACTGGTTACCTTACGAGCAAATACTGGGCAACAAATATCAGGGCATCCTCGCCGATTTTACACATTTAATTCGTGATAAAACCGGGCTGTCAATATACCCCATACCAACAGATTCGAGTCAGCAGGCGCTTACCCTCACCCTGCAGGGTATTTGTGATATAACCTCCACAGCTACCAGCCAGACAGGTTCCAGCCAGTTATTATTATTTTCAGAAGCCTATATTAACATCCCACAGGTTTACGTCAGTCGAAAACCGGTAAAAGATATTACCCAACTAAAAGGTCGGGTTGCGATAGTTTCCGGCTCAGCCTATTACAACAAGATTTTAACCAGCAATAAACAATTCAGTTTTGTCGATGCGACATCCACGCTGGATGCCCTGAAAATGCTGCAGGATGGCCGGGTTGATGGAATCATAGGATCACAGGCTCACCTTCGGCAGACCATTGTCGACAAAAATATTCATAACCTGAATTTAACAGATTACGTCGGTAAAAACTGGCAGACCAGTTTTGCGATGAATCAACAACATCAGGTTTTATATAGTATTTTGAACAAAACGCTGGAACTACTGACGGATCAGGACAGGGATAAAATAATGAGTCGCTGGGTCAGCAACTCACCGTATAAAGGTTTTAGCGACAATACTTATCTAATTTTAATTGGCCTCATAAGCCTGTTTGCAGTATTCATTGTTTACCGTTATTTCACCGCCGTAATTCGCAGCAGGATACTTAAGGAATTATCTGAGACAGATCAATTGACCGGCATTGCAAATCGACGAAAAACCCTCGAGGATATACAACGCCAAATCGATTTAAGCAATCGATATTCTCATTTCTTCTCAATAATTTATTTTGATATTGATGATTTTAAATTAATCAATGACCGCTACGGCCATGAAGCGGGGGATAAAGTTTTAATTGAACTGTCCAGTTTGATCAAAAAGCAAATTCGTAAAACCGATTTTTTGGGTCGATGGGGTGGTGAAGAATTTATTCTGTGCAGCCCGGAAACCTGTTTGAATGATGTAGAAAAAATGGCCGCATTATTAAAAAAGAAAATTCAACAACATGACTTTCAACTAAAAAGAAAAGTAAGCTGTAGTTTTGGAATAACCAGTTACCAGCATGGAGAAACGCTGGATGATCTTATCAACCGGGCTGATAAAGCGATGTACCAGGCTAAACAACAGGGAAAGGACTGTATTATTATTTTTGATCCTGTAGAACCACAAACTATATAATGAATGAAAAAATAATCAGCTGTGCTACTCACGATTTTATCGAAATCGCCTGTACTTTTGGTTACCCGATCAAACTCGAACTGATGTCAGGTTCAACGATAAGTGGCACAGCAATTACAACCTTAACCAGTAAAGATAAAAAAGAATTTCTAATCATTCAGAGTCAGCAGAAGAATATACAGATTGAATTACACGATATCAAAACAATGACAGCCATGCAGCCTAATCCTCATTTCGACAGTATCTGTTTTTAAACCAGATTTTTAACCAGAGACACCACCTGATCAAGCCGATCTCTCGGTGTATAATAGTGAGGCGACAGACGCACACCACCCCCCCCGGGGGGCGCACAAAATCTGATTCTCAGTTAAATACTGGTATAAATTTTCATTAGATACCCTGTCACTACGAAAAGTGACTATTGCGGATAATCGCTGCTCAGAACTGTCACTCAAAACCTGCACACCATTTATCAATGTTAACTGCTCTATCAGAAAACGGCTATTCTCAATAACTCTGGTACCAATTTTTTGCAGGCCAGCATCCAGCAACAATTTAATACTGGCATTCATAGCATGGATACCGAGCATGTTGGGGCTACCACATTCAAAGCGCCTGGCACTATCGGCCAGTTCAAATGAATGCGCAGAGTAATCACCCGGTTTATCCACCATGTGCCAGCCATATTGTAAAATCTGTAACTTTTCCATAACCTGTTTGCGCACATAAAATAAGCCCAGACCTTCTGCCGCCAGCATCCACTTATGGCCATCGGCGATGGCAAAATCAGCGTGTATTGCCTGCACATCAAACGGTAAAGCACCGATTTGCTGGATTGCATCCACACAGAATAAAATATTATTGTCTTTACAAAACTGGCCGATTCTGATCAGATCCATTTTAAATCCGTTGTAATATTGCACTGCGCTGACTGAAATAAGCCGGGTTTTATTATCACATAGATCAAATAAAGCCTGTTCGGGGTCTAATGCAGTTTGCAGATCCAGCTGGCGAAACTCAACACCCTTCGAACTCAATGAATCCCACACAAATCGATTCGAAGGAAACTCCTGCTGTATGCCTACCACGTTTTCACCGGACTCCCAGGGCAATCCATATGCCACAAAAGACAGGCCTTCTGAAGTATTCTTGACCAGAGCAATCTCATCGTCTGAAGAGGCATTGATCAGGCTGGCTAAATTTTTGCGCAACATTGTCTCAACATCCATCCATTTCAGATAGTTTTTAGAGCCTGATAAAAGATTCTCGTCAGCAAACTCCTTTACCGCATCTGCCGTGACCCTTGGCCAGGGACCAACCGCAGCGTGATTGAGGTGTATGAGTTGATTTAACACTGGAAACTGAATATTCATAAAATTGCATTAATAAGGTTTTTTGCTACATATTTTCACTATAATGATTTAAAAATGCCTAAAATGAAATCCCCATGTTGAATATCAGGATAAATTCAATAAAAACACTTCTATTAACATTACTGATGATTGTCGGGATCAGTCCTGTTGCATTGTGCCAACCGCTAAACATCAATACCGGTTTCACTGCTCCTGTTTTTAATTTATTAGAAGATATTATCCAGCTCACGTTTAATAGAGCGGGTATCGATTTTCGATTTCGTCAACAATCTGGAGAGCGCTCCATCGCTCTGGTTGCGCGCGGTATTGATGATGCTGAATGCTGCCGTGTACCGCAAGCTATCGTACGCGATTACCCTGATTTAATTCAGGTGCCTGAAGTAGTTTATGTCGCTAGATTTAGTGCCTTTGCGAAAAAACCATTACCAGAAATTATTAATTTTGAATCATTGAAGCCCTATTCCGTGGCCACTGTTTCAGGATGGAAAATATTGATTAATAACCTGCAGAAGGTTAAACCAGAAGTTTTTCACATCATGGAAAATGAAGAATCGATGTTTAAAATCCTGCAAATGGAGCGCATCGACATTGCTACTTTTGGTTATCTGGGAGGACTGGAAATCATCTCCTCACTTGAATTGAACGACATAGACGTTATCGACCCGCCTTTAGCCACTGCCCCACTGTATCTATACCTGAATAAAAAACATGAAAAACTGGCACCAAAAATAGCTAAAGCTCTCAAAGAGTTAAAAGCAGAAGGGAAAATTGACGAAATCATTAGTTCTTATGAAAATAGATAAATAACAGTTAAATATGGCATTAACTCCTTCGCTATTTAAAAATAAAATTGCCAGGAGGCTGGTGGTTTATATATTACTTTTTAGTTCAGTCGTCACGCTGGCTCTTACTGCCATTCAGTTATACCGCGACTATAAATACGAACTTTTATTAATTGATGCC
>ERZ890953.594-NODE-594-length-20456-cov-7.119749_pt1 | contig 20456 bp, 14 predicted proteins | sample MGYA00521264_ERZ890953 | MGnify/ENA primary metagenome ERZ890953 (study PRJEB32303, sample SAMEA104408629) | aquatic metagenome | biome: Brackish water; feature: Chemocline; material: water | place: Baltic Sea | collected 2014-10-26T21:54:00 | depth 200 m ...
CGGCTACCCGAAAACCGGCCTTCGACCGTCCCGGCGAGGACTGTCAAAGTACCACCGGACTGTCTGCGCCCCCAGAATGCCCACTTGCTATTCTCCTGAAGCAAATTCCCCGCCGCTGTGAAGCGACGGGGAAGATGGTGGAGCTGAGGGGGCTCGAACCCCTGACCCCCAGAATGCCATTCTGGTGCTCTCCCAGCTGAGCTACAACCCCAGGGCGGCTGCCTTATACCCAGACCTCAGAGGCCTGGCAAGGAAAATCCGCGAGGTCTATTCTTCTTCGGTGCGTCCGCCTGTGGCGCGGACGCCGAGCTCGAGCTCTGCGATCCTGGCGTGGGCGTCGTGCAGGCGCTCGATCGCGTGCCGAAGCTGGGGATGGTCCAGCTCCCCTTCCTGGGACATGTGGTAGACCTCACGTCCGAGCTTGCGGAAGAGGGTGTCGCGGTCGCGCTGGGCTTGGAGTAGGTCGTAGCGGGCCTTGCCGGTGCGAGCGACTGTCTCGATCTCACCCCGGCTGCGGTCCAGCAAGACGCCCAGGCCGTCACCGAGGGCCTGCAGGAAGCCAGCTCCGGCCTCTTCGAGCCCCTCGCGAGTGTAGCTGCGGCGGGGGGACTCCTCGGTCACCTCGGGCTGATCGTCGCTATGCATGTCGTCTCTGGCCATCTCGGCCTCCTGCGCTTGGTGTCGACCTCTCCCTAGCCACCGGCGAGGTGCACGGCCAGCGATGACCACGGGTGGATGGCCATGGCAACAAAGGTGCTCGAGTGGGACACCAGGATCGTGGCAGCCATAGGTCCACCTGGGACCGGAATGCCTGTTGAGCCCACACGCACTCCGCTTTGCGGGGAGCGGGTGGAAGGATAGGAACGAACAGACTCTCTCCAAGCCGCAGCGCGGCCACTCCACCAAGGAGACCACGATGACCCTCCGCCGAGTCGGACCCTTCGCTATCCTGGCCCTGGCTGGCATCATGTCCAGCCCTGCGTTCGCGATCCGTATCGAAAAAGCCGACTACGAGATGAAGCTGGTACCCTATGACATCAACATCAGGGACTACCAGTTCCCGTCGGGGATCCGCATCGTCTTCCAGGAAGACCACACGCGGCCTATCGTGTCCGTCACCTCGGTCATCGAGGTAGGCGCCATCGACGACCCTGAGGGCATGGACGGCCTGGCCCACCTCGTGGAACACCTCAACTTCCGCGCCCGCCACGGCGAGCTTCCCAAGAACATGGATCTCATCAAGCAGATCGGCGGCAACTTCAACGCTACCACTGCGCTGGACCGCACCAACTACCTCACGGTGGCTCCCAAGGACTCGCTGATCCCGCTGCTGCGGCTCGAGTCCCTGCGCCTCAGTGACGCGGTCCACGGGGTCTCGGACGAGGTCATGCACGTCGAGCGCGAGGTCGTGCGCAACGAGCTGCGCGGCAACCTCGAGCAGGGTCCCGGTGACATCTGGGGCAACATCAACACCCAGATGTTCCCCGTGGGCCACCCTTACCACCGCAACGTCATCGGCTCCCACGAGAGCTTGAACAACATCACGATGGAAGCCGTTCGCGACTGGGTGCAGGCTGGCTACACGCCGTCCAACGCCACCGTGATGGTTATCGGCGACTTCGATCTGGATCAGACCGCCGACTTCATCCAGGAGGCTTTCGAGTACTCCCAGCTGGTGGACCCCAAGAACCCAGAGGCGCCCCTCACCGCGGTCGAGCTTCCGCCCCGTCTCACCCCGATTCCTCCCGAGCCGCCGCCCCCAGCTACCCAGGACATCCTCAGGGTCACTGGCATGGTGGACAACCCCACCATCGTGCTGGGCTGGTCCCTGCCGGGCTCGTTCCGGGGCATGGACGCCCAGTGGGCCATGACGGTCCAGATGATGAACTACGCGATCGGCAAGTACCTGTTCCCGGACTGGGACTACGAGAACGAAGAGATCGAGAGCTTCGGCTGCTTCTACAACCCGGGCAAGATCAACGGCATGGCGCTGTGCTTCATCGAGATCAGCCCCGACGAAGACCCCGAGCGCTACATCGATCAGGCCCTCGACGGGCTGTACGAGCTGTGGAACCTGGACAACTTCTACCAGATGGAGCGCGGCAACTACGTCGTGGACTCTCTGCCCATCGACCGCTTCTTCAAGTACTCGAAGCTGTCCTGGATGGCGAGCATCTTCCAGAGTGTCGAGAACGTCTCGTCGGTCTTCGGCCGCGGCGCCGAGGTCACCGAGTGGCTGCACTACACCGGCAACCCCCTGTTCTACTCGGCCCAGTTCGAGGAGCTCAGCTCGGTCAACCCCTCCAAGGCCGCCGAGATGGCCTACAAGTACCTCAACCGCGACCGCCACACGGCAGTGGTCATCGAGCCGTTGTCCGAGGAGCAGAAGGCCAAGGCCGAGCGTGTGGGCCTCGAGGGTAGCTACGACGGTGTCACCCGCGCCGACCAGGGCGTGCTGCTCTTCGGCGACGGTGAGCTCACCGACGCGGTCATCCAGCAGGCCGTCCTTCCGGTCGATCTCAGCAGTGCGCGGCACTTCGAGCTGGACAACGGCCTCGAGGTGATGGTGGTTCCCTACGGCGCGGCTCCCTTGGCTCGCGCCGAGCTGCTGTTCTACTCGGGCACCGACAACAGCGAGCCCTGGGGGCTCGGGCAGATGGTCAACAAGTACCTCGAGCGCGAGTACAGCTACTCCGTGCTCGAGTTCGCGGGCTCCCGCGGTGCCGGAGTCGGCAGCACGACCTCGAGCTTCGAGGTCGTGGGCTCGGCCGGCAACGTGCGCGCCATGGTCACCGACCTGCGCGAGGCGGTGGACACGGCCGAGGTCGACGTGATGCAGGTGGGCAAGTGGGTCAAGAACACCCGCAAGTCTCGGGTCAAGGACGAGAAGAAGCCTGAGACCTGGTCCAGCCGCACCCTCTGGGAAGAGACCTTCCCGGGGCACGTCACCGCGCGCTGGGCCACCGACGAAGACCTCGAGTTCCGAAAGGGGCTCGGGGCCAAGGATGCAAACGCCGGCCTGGACTCCTGGCTGCGGCCCGCCAACGCGGTGCTGCTGGTGGTCGGGAACATCGACGGTGAGCAGGCCGAGGCCGACATCCGGGAGGCGTTCACCGACTGGGCCCCCGCCAAGGGTGTCGAGCGTGGCGAGCGTGCTCCCGGTGTGGTGCCGGCTCCGGACCCGACCCCTCGCAAGATCTACATCTACCCCAAGGAGGGCACCACCCAGGCCCAGGTCAGCCTGATGTGCCAGCTGCCGCAGCCCACCTGCGAGAACAAGGCGGCGCGTCAGGTTCTCAGTGCGGCCTACACCGACGTGCTCTACCTCGAGCTCCGCGAGACCGCGGGCTCCACCTACGGTGCCTACTCCTACCAGAGCGAGTACCGTGGCGGCGTGGCCTACATGGCTGCGGGCACCCTCATCCAGGACAGCTCCGTCGATCTGGCCATCACCACCATGCTCGGCGCGCTCGCGGATGTGCAGGAGAACGGGGTGGAGCAGGACAAGCTGCAGACCTTCAAGTGGAACCTGGGCCGGAAGATCACCGTGGGCAACCAGACCACCTCCCAGGTCCTGTACGGGCTCGAGGACTACGCCACCCGCGGCTGCCCCCTCGTCAGCACCCAGGACTACCCGGCGCAGATCGCTGCGGTGAGCGTAGACGACGTGAAGTCCATGCTCTCCCGCTGCGTGGGCAACGAGGTCATCACCCTGGTCGGCTCGCAGGAAGACATGCTCCGCGAGGTCGAAGAAGCTGGCTACACCGCCGAGGTAGTGGACTGGGAAGCCTTCCTCGAGGATGAGAAGTAGGGCTCACCCACCTGGGTGATACAAACTTCGGGCGGCCTTCGGGCCGCCCTTGATCGTTCTGGGGCACCGCCGCACACGGCGCGACGCCCCGGGATGCCTCGCGCCTAGTGGATCGGGACGCTGGCGCTGCCTACACCCAGCTTGCCCTGGACGTGGTCGTGGAAGCGCTGCAGGTAGACCAGGAGCTCTTCGAGGTTCTCGGCTTCGACAGACTTGAGCAGGGCCATACGCCCCCGCTTGAGCGCCAGCTCGATCTCGAAGATGTCTTTCTGGTGCAACTGTCCGCGCTGTTCGCGCAGCAAGGCCTCGAGGGCCACCAGCTCTCGCTCCACCTTGCCACGCAGATCCGCGAGCTGAGGATCGTCACCGAGCACCTGATCGGGCTCATCCTCGGTGTCCCGCTTGAGGGGGCCGATGGCGGCCTGGTTGGCGATGGTGATCTCCTCGCTGCGGCCGCTGCGTTGGTCGCGGGCGGAGACGTTGACGATGCCGTCCACGTCGATGGCGAAGCGGACCTCGATGCGGGGTACGCCGCGCGGGGCAGGGGAGACGCCGTGAAGCTCGAACTCACCTAGGCTGACGTTGTCGCCGGCCAGCGGGTTTTCACCTTGGAGCACATGGATCCGCACGACCTTCTGGTTGTCGACCACGGAGGAGACGAGCTGGTTGGTGACGGTGGGGATGGTGGTGTTCTTTGGGATGAGGGTGGCCATGCGGCGACCTTCGACCTCGATGCCCAGGCTGTAGTTGGTGACATCGAGCAGCGTGACAGCCTTGACCTCGCCCCCCAGCATGGCGCCTTGGATCGCCGCTCCCACGGCGACGACCTCGTCGGGATTGAACGACTTGTTCAGAGGGCACTTGAAGAGGTTGCGCGCCATCTCCTGCACCCGAGGGATGCGGGAGGAGCCACCCACCAGGATGACCTCGTCCAGGTCGTTGGGACCCATGCTGGCGTCTTCGAGCGCCATGCGGCACTCCTTGAAGGTCTCCTCGAACAGCGGCATTGCCAGCTTCTCGAAGGTATTGCGCGTCAGGGTGGTCTGGAGGTGCTTGGGCCCGCTGGCGTCGGCCACCAGGAAGGGCAGGTTGATCTCGGTCTCGGTGATGGAGGACAGGTCGAGCTTGGCGCGCTCGGCCGCGTCGCGCAGCCGCTGCAACACCACCCGATCGCCCGAGACGTCGATGCCCTGGCCGCGCTCGAACTCGTCGATGAGCCAGCGGACGATGCGCTCGTCGATGTCGTTGCCGCCCAGAGAGTTGTTGCCGCGCGTGGAGAGCACCTCGGCCACGTCCCGATCCACCCGCAGGATGGAGATGTCGAAGGTGCCGCCACCAAAGTCGTAGACACCGATCACCGAGGAGCACCGGCGCTCGTGTACATAGGCCAGGGCCGCTGCGGTGGGCTCGTTGATGATGCGGAGGACGTTCAGCCCGGCGATGGCGCCGGCCTCCTTGGTGGCCTGGCGTTGGCGATCGGTGAAGTAGGCCGGCACCGTGATGATGGCGTCCTCGACGGTCTCGCCCAGGAAGTCTTCGGCGTTCTTCTTGATCTTCTGTAGGATCATCGCCGAGATCTCGTGGGGCTGGTAGATGCGCTCGTTGACCACCACTCCCACGTCGCCTTCTGGGGTCTCGACCACGTCGTAGTTGGCCATCTCAGCTTCGCGGATGGCCTCCTTGTAGCGCTTACCCATGAAGCGCTTGATGGCGTAGATGGTGTTGTCCGGGTTGATGAGGAGCTGCCGCTTGGCCACGTCGCCTACGAAGCGCTCCCCCATCTTGCTGAAGCCGACCACCGACGGCGTGACCCGTCCGCCCTCCTCGTTGATGATGATCTGCGGATCGTGCCGGTCCATGAAGGCACACACCGAGTTCGTGGTACCGAGGTCAATTCCGATGACCTTTCCCATCGAGGTCTCCAGAGCCAGGACAATGGCGAGTTTCGCCGGCGCAGCTACGCGGGACAGCACCGATGATAGGCATCGGGGCCTGCGAAGTCAACGGCAGTAAGAGGGTATTTGTGGTTTTTGGCCCTTACGCGCCGTGGCGCTTGGGGAAGGGTGCCCGGGGCGGGATTCGAACCCGCACGTCCTCTCGGACAGAGGATTTTAAATCCCCCGTGGCTGCCGTTTCACCACCCGGGCCACAGTAGCGTTTCATTGACCTATCGCTTCTGAATCCGCGAGGCGAAGAGCTTGTCGCCTTGACCCCTTGCACCTTCATGCGCTAGCTGGGTGCGTATGCTTCGAGCCTCCTCCGCTGTCCGCTTCTGGTGCTTGGCCTGCCTGCTCGGCCTGGCCTGCGGGGGGTGCGCTCGCCTGGAACGCAGGTCCCGCGGACCGAGCTTCGAGGACCGGCTGGCGCAGGTGGACGCGCTGCTGTTCTTGCGGGCCGATCCTGCCCGGCTCGAAGAGGCCCTGGTCCAGCTCGACGAGCTGATGCTGGACATGGGCGATGATCCGCGCCTGCTCTCGCGGCTGGCCATGGCGCAGCACGCTCTGGCCTACGGGCATGCCGTGGCCGAGCCTCCACCTCTGCGGTTGTTCGAGGCCGGGCGCGAGACCGCCTGGCGCTGCATCTACCAGGACCCCGCCTTCGAGGGAGTGCTCACCAGCACGGGTGGGCTCATCAGCCCAGCGGCCGCGGCCCGCATCGGGGATGAGCACGCGCGCTGCTTGCTGTGGCTCGTGGCCAACTGGACACGCTGGTTGGCCATTCGGGACCCTGCGGGCTTCGCCATCGACCTACGGCCAGTGCAGGTCCTGGCGGACCGCGCGGTCGAGCTCACCGCCGGGGACAGGAGGGCGCAGGCCCTTGGCCTGGCGGGGCTTAGCCGCGCGCTGGTGCCTGAAGCCTACGGCCCCGACCTGAATCAGGCACGCGGGTTCATGCTGCGAGCCATCGAGCAGGGCCCGGACAACCTCACCCTGTCGGTGGACCTGGCCGAGTATGTCTACGGACCCCTGGATGATCGAGCCAGCTTCCGTGACACGCTCGAGCGAGTCTTGGCGACCCCGCCAGAGGCTGGAGGTCGCTGGCAGCTAGAGAATCATCGCGCCCACCTGCGGGCCCAGGCGCTGCTCGAGGCGCAGCGCTAGCAGGACGCTGGCGGAGCGCTGCTACGACAACGCCCGGCCAGCCCGAAGGCGGCCGGGACGCAGCGACGGCAGGAACAGCTGGGTCTAGCGGCGGGTGACGCTGCGGCGGGCGGCCTTGCGGCGCCGCTTCTCGGCCAAGCGCTGCTTGAGGCGACGCTTCTCGCCGGGCTTGAGGTAGAAGCTGTTCTTCTTGATGTCCTTGCGGATGCCTTCGCGCTCGACCTTGCGGCGGAAACGGCGAAGTGCCTTCTCGAAGGGCTCGTTCTCTCTGACGGTTACGGCGATCAAGGGTCGCTCCGTGACTGCGGGGACACAGGAAAAGACTGACGCCTCCGACTGGGAGGCGACGCGCACCGCCGAATAGCATGTCGCCGTCCGGCGCGCCAGCGCGATAGGTCCCTTCCTCTTCCTCACCACTGGCGGTGGAGACCATGCGTATAACGGGCGGCTCACACCGTGGCAGACGACTCGATACCCCGGTGGCTCCGGGAGTCCGACCCACGGCCTCCAGGGTTCGGGAGGCGCTGTTCAACATGCTCGGGAACCAGCTGGGGGAGGCGAGCGTGCTGGACGCCACCGGCGGCAGCGGCATCCTCGCCTTCGAGGCCGCGAGCCGCGGCGCTGAGCCCGTGTTGGTGCATGACAAGGACCGGCGAGTAGTGGGGAGATTGCGCGCCGCAGTGGCTCACTTGGGCTTCGAGGGCGTGGTCGAGGCGCGCTGGGGGGACTCTCTGCGCCCTCCCAAGCTCGAGCGCAGCTTCACCATCGTGTTGGCGGACCCCCCCTACGCCCACGAGCTCGAGCCCTGGGTCGAGGTGTTGCTGCCGCAGGCGCTCGAGGTCCTGGTGCTCGAGCACGCTTCAGACAAGCCTGCGCCCGCGGCCCCAGATGGTGTGAGCCTGAGCACCCGCCGCTATGGGGGCACCGCCTTGAGCTTCTACCGGCGGATCTGACGCGAGGGCTCGGGGCGCCGCCCGGTCTCTCGGAACCGACGGTAGTCCTCGATGATGCGTGCGTGGTCGAAGACGATGGGAGCGGGCAGGGCATCCAGTGGGAACGCGTGGGCCTCGGCGGCGTCGTCATCGCCCAGAGGCTGCCCGGTGGCTTGGCCGACAAAGACGACGGTCATGGTGTGAAAGCGCGGGTCGCGGCTGGGGTCGGAGTAGACGTACAGCAGGGTCTCCAGACGCACATCCAAACCGGTCTCCTCCTGGATCTCACGAACCGCGGCGGCCTCGACGCACTCACCGGCGTCGATGAAGCCGCCGGGCAAGGCCCAGCCCTGGGGCTCGTTGCGCCTGCGCACCAGCACGATGCCCGGGCCGTTCTCAACGACGACGTCCACGGTGGGGAAGGGGTTTCGCTGAGTCATGGTGGCTCCGGAGCGCTGGCCTGGCTGCGGCGCTCGAGGGCACGGCGAGCGTCGGCGTCGGCGTTGGGGTCGCGGTCGATGATGGCACGAAGGAGGGCATCGGCCTCGGAGGATGGGTCCTCACTCAGGGCCTTTATGGAGAGGATCTTGTCCTCGGGGGTCAGCTCGTTCCAGCGCTCTCGAACCAGCAAGCGATGCCAGGTCAGGCGGCGCTCCTGTGCGAGCTGTGCCCCGCCCTCGGTCCACGGCGTGCCGTCTACGCTCAGGCCGCTGGCGTCCACCCGCTGTCCCTGGATGGGCAGGCGCAGATCGCCGCTCAGGTGACAGGGGTTCTGGCCGCTGAAGCGCAGCACCCACCCGTAGGCCCCGTCGAGTCGCTCGAGCACGCGCAGGCCTGCGGCGTCACCGGCGGGGGGCAGGGCCAGGGGGTCCGAGACGCAGGGGCCAAGGGTGCCGCCCATCAGGCTCCAGCGGGCGTCGTGGTCGAGGTCCTGACCAAGGATGCGTAGGCGGGTCTGGTCGCCTACCCGCACCAGCACGGCGTCACCCTGCTGAGGGCTGGGCGCGACGGGGCGCCAGAGCTCGGCCACGCAGGGAGGGGGGCGGGATCGCAGTGACGCCCGGGCGACCTTGCAGTCTTCACCGAGCGTGTCGGCGCCGCCCTCGAAGTGGGGGTGGTCGATCCCCTGGGTGGGATCATCGCTGACCACCCCGGCTAGTCGCCACAGCGCCGCGGGTGCCGGCGCCTGGGGCTCGGCAGGGGGCAGGGGCGGAGGCTCGGGCGCGCACCCGACCATCCAGGCCAGCGCGAGCCGGTGTGCCAGGGGCACCGCCTACTCCACGACGGGTGGGTCGATGCGGCCGGGGTCGAGGGCGGGCTCGGCCTGGGGGTCTTCTTGATCGTACTGGCCGGTCCAGGTGCCCAGGTCGCGGCCGATTCGCCAGGCAGCCTGCGCGATGTCGCTCCAGCCGGCGACCGCCGCGGCTTCGACCAGGCGCTGGAGTGGGATCCACAGGTCAGGTGTGCGCAGCTGTGCCAAGCCGTGCTCGCGGGCCACGGACCACCAGGCCCGGGTGCGGGGCTCGCTGCGCTCGCGGGCGGCCTGGGTGGCGCGCATCAAGCCCACGAAGACCCAGGTCCAGTGCCTGGGCTGCTGCGCGAGGGCCAGCTCGGCCGCCTTGAGCTGCCACTCCATCTCTTGATCGTCGCGGTCCACCAAGGCCAGCAGGGCCAGGTTGATGCGGCCCACCGCGGCTGCGTTGGTGAGGCCTTGCTCCTCGGCGTAGCGCGCGTAGCGCTCGTAGTGTTCCCGAGCCAGGGCCGTGTCGCCTCGGAAGCGAGCCACCTCACCCAGGTTGTTCTCACAGTTGAGGTGCAGCCAGTGGGCGCCTAGGGTGGCGCTGAGGGCGGATGCGGTGTGCAGTTCACGCTCAGCGGCGTTGAGCTGCCGCCTGAACAGGTGGACCATGGCTGAGGTGTAGGCTGCCTGGGCGATGTTTCGGGTGTCACCGCTGGTGCGGGCGACGGCGAGCATGCGCGAGCGGTGCGGGTCCACCACATCCAGCCGGCCCGCGGTGAGCAGGGCCTCGATGAGCCCCGAGAGGATCAGCACCTCACGCCTGGGATCCCGCCTTGCCAGCGCCAGCGCTTCCTCGAAGTGGCGCACGGCCTGTTGCGGACGGCCCTCGAGGCGCTCGAGGGAAGCTCGCCCGTGGATCACGTCCCTGAGTCCGTCTTTGTCGCTCACGCTCTCGAAGGCCACGCCAGCCTGGTGCAGGCTGCGGCGGCAGCTGTCCAGATCGCCCTTGCCCATGGCCACTCTGGACAGGGCCAGCGTGAGGCGCGCCTGGGTGAGCCGGTCGATGGGCTCGATGGTGAGGGCCTCTCGGATCAGCTGCTCGGCGGTGTCGTACTGACGGATCTCGATGAGCGCTTCGGCGTTGAGGCGCCGGGCTTCCTGACGGGCCATGGAGCCTGCGGACTGGTCGGCGGCCTCGATGGCCAGGCCGGCAGCCCAGGCGGCCAGGCTGTTGCGCCCCTCCTCGATCAGGGCGCGGGTGGCGCGGATCAGATGTCCTGAGGCAGCCTGGGGGTTGTGCCCACGCATGAGGTGGAGTCCGGTGGGGAAGTCCGTGGACATGCCCGTGCGGCGGGCCATGGATGTCCACTGGGCGGCCAAGGAGGCGTGGATTTCCTGGACATCCGGCAGGCGGATGGCGAGCCGCAGCGCGGTCTGTTGCACCGAGCCGTGCTCGAAGACGAGCACGTCGCCCGACTCCATCAGCACCCCGGTGGCCAGCAGGCCGTCGAGGCCGGTCTCGGACAGGCCGCGGATCAGGGCGCTGGGCGGCTCCTGACCGGCGAGGGCTGTGGCCGCCAGGGCCTCGGCGCTGGCCACGGGATCTTCGGACACCTGGACCGCCGCCTGCAGGCGGCTCACGTAGAGCTGTTCGATGTTGTCGGGTACTGCGTCGCTGCGGGTGGTCTTGGTGGACAGGTGGAACACGCCGCTGGGGGTGAGCTCCAACAGCTCGCGGGCTGCCCAGTCCCGCAGCAGCAGGCTGACCGCCAGGGGGTTGCCCGAGCAGATGTTTGCGACCTCGTCTGCCAGGGAGTCGTCCAGCAGCAGGGCGTCGTCCAGGACGCGGCGTGTCTCGTCGAGGGTGAGGGGAGGTACCTGGAGCACGATGGCCCCACGCTGCTCGAGCCTGCGCAAGGCGTCTCGCAAGGTCTCGCTCTGCTTGAGGGACTCTGCGGCGATGGTGGCGAGCAGCAACACGGGGCGTTCGCCTACCGAGCGGTCCAGCAGCGACTGAGCGATGGCCAGGCCGTCGCCCTCGAAGGTGGCCCGGTGTACGTCGTCCAACACCAGGCAGGCCCCGCCGCGCCAGGCCCGGGCGTCGACGTGTCGGTACAGGTAGGCCAGGCCCACGGCGGCGTTGAGGGCAGGCTCTTCAGGCTTGCTGTGGCCACACCAGCGCGCCAACACCGAAGCCTCGGACGAGACGGCCGACGGTGGGGCGCCTCGGTCGCGGGACAGCCAGCGGCCCAGCCGTGACTCGAGCTCGGAGCGAGAGTCGTGCCAGGGGGCCAGCAGCTGCATCACCGCGCCCCGGTAGCCGTCATCCAGGCCGGGAGGCCAGTGGTAGCGCAGCCGCACCACCTCCATGTGGCCGTGCTCCTCGAGGGGCAGGGCGATGGACTCCACCAGCCTGGTCTTGCCGGTGCCAGAGTCGCCCACGAGCACCACCACGCCGGGCTCCTGGCGCTCCACCACCGCCCTGCCGACGTCCCAGATCACCTGGCGCAGGGCGCCGCGGCCCACCAGGGGCAGCTCGCGCAGGGCCAGCAGGCTCAAGCTGGCGCGGGCCTCGGCGCGCCGGTCTCGGGCAGGGGGCACCTGCTCAGGTAGAGGATCGGGCGTGACCTTGTTCCAGCGCAGGGCGCCGCCTTGCTTGTTGTCCGCGGCGCTGTGGACGGGAGGCTGCCCCACGCTGAGGACCGGGTCAGGCACCGCGAAGGGAAGGCTGGAGCCGCCCAGCTCGACGGGTCGGCTTCTGACCGCGGTCTCCACCTGGGAGACGGCGCGCTTCAGGGCTCTCCGTACATCGGCCGCCCGATCGTAGCGCTGGCGAGGTTCTGGATCCAGAAGGTTCTCGAGGATCTCCTCGAGGGCGCCGGGGATGGGCTTTCCGTCGGAGAAGGTGGGAATGGGGGGAGGGGCGCAGCGCTCGGCGAGCAACTCCTTGCGGCCCTTGGCGCGGTGGGGAGGGCGACCGCAGAGGGCCTCCCAGAGCATCAAGCCCACGGCGTACAGGTCGGTCCACGGCCCCATCTCCTGGGGTTGCTGGGCCAGCTGCTCAGGGGCCATAAACGCCGGAGTACCGCCGACACCGCGAGGATCGTGGGCGAGCCCGGACAGAGCGTGGGCCTCGCCGAGATCGCTGACCCAGGCATGGAGCCGGTCGTCGCCCGCTGCTTCTCGGTCGCGGAAGAGCAGCAGGTTGGGGGGCTTGAGGTCCTGGTGTACGAAGCCACGGGCATGCAGGGGCGCGAGCGCGGACAGCGCCTCGTCGAACAGGCGCAGCATCTCCTCGAGGCTGGCGCCGGAGCCCAGGTGGTCGGCCATGCTGCCGGCGTTGGCATAGGCCATGACGACGAAGGGCTGGTCGTCGCTGGTCTTGCCGTAGTCGAAGATGGGGACCAGGTGGGGGTGTCCGATGCGCGCGGTCATGGCGACCTCGCGCGCAAAGCGGGCTCGGAAGCGACGATGCACGGCCAGGTTGCGCCGCACCACCTTGACCGCCACGTCGATCCCCAGCAGGCGATCCCAGGTGCCGTACACCGATCCGGTGGCGCCCTCGCCGATGAGGGACTCCACGCGGTATCGATCAGGCAGCTTGGGCAGGGGCTGGTGGGCCATCAGCGATCCTCGAGGGGAGCCTTTGCCAGCTGGTGGAGCAGGGTGACCTGGACTCCGAGCTCGTCCACCAACGGATGGGGCCAGCCTCGCCCCAGCGCCCAGTGGACCTCTCTGAAGTACCAGAGCGTACCCTCACGTCCACCTCGGAAGCGGTCGAAGAGGGCCTCACCATCGGTCTTGTAGTCGTGGACGCAGGACAGGACGTTGTGGAGCTTGTCGGCCGCCGAGATCAGCTTGACCTCGGGGGAGGCGTGGGGGAGGTGGGCCAGATAGCGCACCTTGCGCTCGCGCCAGGGGGGCTTGGGCCGGGTGGTGGTGTCGCTCAGCTCCTGCACCATCTGAGTCGCGCGGTCGCCGAAGCGTCTCTCCAGCTCGGCGGCGGAGGACCCCTCGACGTCTTCGAGGTAGTCGTGCAAGACCGCGGCGATCAGCTGGTCTTCATCGCCGCCGTGCTCGGCCACGGTGGCTGTGACCCACAGCAGATGCGCGATGTAGGGGATGCCGGAGGCCTTGCGACGCACTGTGCGGAACGAGCGGGCTGCGAGGATGAGGGCGTCCTCGAAGCGTGGACCGTAGCAGGCCGTGGTCAACGATGGTCTCCTCGCCGTCGGCCCGCGAGAACTGCGCCGAGGGTGAGCAGGGCCAGGCCGAGGAAGCCGGCCGGGCGCTGCTGGCTCGAGCAGCGGCAGATGGGCTGCAGGGGCTCGGGCGTGTCCACCAGGCAGGGGTCGAGGCTGCCGGGGGTGCCGTAGTTGCAGTCCTCGATGTCGTCGCTGAGCTCCAGGATCTTCTGGGAGAAGGCCGCTTCGCACCAGGAGTAGGCGCTGTCGTTGTCGGTGGCGTTGGCCTTGGCCGGATCGAGCATCATGCTGTGGCCGTCGCGGACCCCCTCTACCGAGAAGTTCAGCGCGATGGCATCCACCACCAGCTCTGATCCGCTGCCGTCGGGGCAAACCAGGGAGATGTGCTCCTCTTCGTCGCCGGAGATCTGGATGGTGCTGTAGAGATACTCCCCTTGATCGCAAGTCGCGCCCTCGGCGGCGGTGTCGGCGGAGTCGCCAGGGCTGCTGTACAGGCAGTCCTTGTAGGCCAGGATCTGCAGGGCGTTGGCACCCATGGTGAGGGCTACGCCGTCCTCGCCGATCAGGTAGGACTTGAGGCTGTCGGGGTCGACCTCGCCCAGCTCGTCCAGGCGGTGCTTGCGCAGCTCGCAGAAGCTGAGATCAAGCTCGTTGCCCGTGGTGTTGAGCAGCTCCATGAACTCGGAGATGCCGCCCTGAGGAGAGGCGATGAGCTCGGTGAAGATGATCTCGCCCTGGGCGGGCCAGCGCAGCTCGAGGCAGGCGCCAGCGCTACCGGGGGTGGCCCGGATGATCTCGCCCGAGGGGTTGGTGAAGGTGGAGTCGGTGGGCGGGGTGCACCAGCTGGTGATGTCGTCGTTGCTGGCGGCGTCCTGGGCGTCGGCGGCGAGGTTCACGCTGCAGTTGCCGTCGGGACAGAAGCCGGACAGCGTGGGCCAGTCGATGGGCGCGCTGTCGATCAGGGCGTCTCCGCAGACCAGGTGGAGCCACTCGGCGTCGCTGTTTGGCAGGCTGATGCCGGAGTAGGAGAAGTCGGCCGGGATGTCGGTCTCGCTGGTGCCGTCGCCGGTGATCCATTCGTCGCTGCGGGCGAGCAAGGCGTAGCCCCCGGGCTCGAGCAGCAGCCGATCGAAGTTGACCTCGATGTCCACCACATCCCAGTCCCAGTCGTCCGCCTCGGTGGGCTCGTAGGTCCAGTCGGCGGAGGGGCCGGCGCGGAGCTGGCAGGCTCCGATGTTGCATGTCGCGGCGCTCGCGCCGTAGATCTCGATCCACTCGTCGTAGCCGTCGGGCGGGGCGATCATGAGCTCGGAGATCACGGCATCGCCAGGCTCGCACCAGGGCTCGACCTCGAAGCACAGGTTGTCCTGGCCCGGGGTACCGAAGGAGGGGGATCCGTTGTGGTCCCAGGTGAGATCAGCCTGCCATGGCACGCACCAGGCGTCGAGCAGGTCGTTGGAGGCGGCGTCGATGGAGCCCGGGTCGAGGTTGACGCTGCAGTTTGCGCCGGCCTCGTCGGGGCAGTCCCCCGAGAACTGGGCCCAGTCGAAGGGCGCCTCGTCGACCACCACGCCATCGCAGGTGATGGAGAGGGTCTCGGCGTCGCTGTTGTTGAAGCCCAGGCTGCGGTAGCGGTAGGCCGACTCGACGACGCAGGTGGTCTGGGCCTTGTCGGACCAGGCCACGCACAGGGGATCGGAGTCGCTGCTGGTGCCGTACATCAACACCGCGCGCTGGCCCGCAGGGACCACCAGGCTGCCGTCGACGGTGTGGTCGTTGCCGGTCCACTCCTTGTCGCCGTTGTAGTGGCCTTCGGCCAGCGAGCAGCCCTCGAGCTCGAGGTCATCGCCGCTGACGTTCTGGATCTCGAACCACTCCCGTGAGCCGGAGCTGGGAGCGGGCACGATCTCGGTGATCACCAGGTCGCCTTCGCCCGGGACCTCCTGGGCCCACGCGGCGGGGGCGATGAGGAGAGCGAGGGTAGGGAGGAGCGCAAGGGAGGTGCGCAGGGCCATCAGAACCTCCATTCCACGGTCAGCTGGAGCAAGCCTTCGGTGTCCAGCTCGGTGGAGAGATCGTCTTGGACGGAGCTTTCGTCGCAGATGCAGGAGCCACACAGATCCGGTGCGCCAGCCGAGGCGCAGGGCGCCTCGAACTCGGACTCCGGATCGTCGAGATCATGGTTGATGGTGCCGCGCAGGCCCACCTTGAGCTTGTGAGGCAGCTTCTGGGTGAGCTGCACGTAGCCTTCGACGTAGCGGCCGCCTTGGTCGCCGTAGACATCCTCGTCTTCGTACTTGCCCCGCAGGGTGAGGATGGTGCTGTCCCAGGGGTCGACCCGCAGCTTGGCCCAGGTGTAGTGTCCTACCTGGTACCAGTAGTCGCAGTAGGCGTCGGGGTCGGGGTAGAAGTAGCCGGCGTCGGTGTAGGAGCGCTTGTACAGGGCGGTGAGCTGCAGCTTGGGGATGGCGTCGGTGCGCAGCTGGGCGCCCCAGTAGTTCTTGGCCCCGGCGCCTTCGATGATCGAGGCGTCGCCTTCCTCGTAGGTGACGTCGCCCAGGTCGGCGTCATCGTCGATTCCCCACTCGCCGCCGTACTCGCGGTTGCGGCCGTTGTTGGCCAGGTCGCGGTTCTTGTGGTCGGCGAAGCCCACGATGGACCAAGCGCCGGTGGGCTTGACCTCGACGCGCCCGTACAGCTCGGCGTTCCAGGTGCCCATGCTCATGCGCTCCCAGACATCGCCCAGCAGCCGGATGTTGATCCAGTCGATGGGCTCGAGCTTGACCTTGAGGCGGGCGCCCTGCTCGTCGCGGTCGCGGTAGCCGCCATACTCGTCGGCGTTGGCCAGGCCGCGGGCGTGGGGGTTGTCGTAGTCGGTGCCGTAGTGGCGCAGGGAGGCCTCGAGCTCGCCGGCGTTGAGGTCCAGGAAGCCCTTGACCAGGAAGGCCTGGCCGCCGGTGAAGGAGTGGGCACCCTCGGCGTGCAGCTCGAGCAGGCCCAGCTCGTAGGAGCCGTAGACGCCCACGGCGCCGTAGGTGCGCTCGGTGGGGAAGCCGCTGCGGAGCATCAGATCGAAGGGGTCTTCCACCCCGTCGATGGTGGTGGTGTCCAGGTGGCCCACGTAGGCGGTGGCCCCGATCTGGGCGCTGTCCAGGAAGCGCATGGTGGCGTTGGCTCCAGCGATGGACTCCCGGTAGGCGTTGGGGATGCGCATGTAGCCGGCCTTGGCGTACTGGCCGTCGGAGTTCTGGACGTAGATGCGCGGGGAGTCGGTCTCGTCCACCAGGGGATCGAGCTGTTCGCCGCCGGAGACCCCCATGTCGTACTGGTAGATATCGTAGGCCCAGCTGGAGGCGAAGGCGGCCAGATCCACCGTGGCCACAGAGCCCAGCGGCTGGTCCCGGAGCTGGGCGCCCAGGCCGAACAGGCCCTTGCTGGCCGAGTACTTGTCGGTGCCCGAGACGTTGAGGTCCGGGTAGAAGCCGTTGGGGTGGGTGCGGCTGGTGGTGTCGAAGGCCAGCCCCAGGCCGAAGCCCGCGGTGTAGCTGCCGGCGATGGCCTCCCAGCGCAGGCGCTCGGCATGCAGGTAGAGCTTGCCGAGCTCGGGCTGTGGGGAGCGCCAGCTGGCGTAGAAGTCGCGGCTGGCAGGATCGTAGGCGATGCCGCTGATGTTCTCCTGGGCCAGGCCCAGGAAGCCCGCCCGCAGCCACTTGTGGTAGCGCACCCGGGCGGTGAGGTAGCTGTTGGGGACGCGCCCGTAGCCCAGCTGTCGGACATCGTGGGTCTTGTTGGCGTGGTCGCCCTCGATGGGGTCGACCTTCTGCAGCTCGAGGGCCGAGCGCAGCCGGACGTTGCCCTTGAGGTGTTCCTTGGGCTTGACCACGGCGATGGCTTCCACGAAGGGGAAGACTTGATCCAGGGTGTCGGTGTCGAAGCCCTCGACCCGCAGCAGATCCGTGGCGTCGCCGAAGTCGCCCCTGGCTTTGCGGTCGGCGACGATGGCCTCGGCCAGCTCGCGGCTGACTCCCGGGAGGTCATACAGCTCGCTGCGGCGGGCGCGGTTGAGGTCGATGGGCTGGGTCAGGAGCTCCACCAGGATCTCGAAGTCGTCTTCGGACAGGGTGCCGTCAGCGTACAGCTCGCGCAGCTCGTCCTCGTTGTCCACGACGATGGGTGCGGGGTAGACCCGCGCAGATGCCTGGGGGAGCGCCAGCAGTGTCAGCAGCACGGGCATGAGCGCCACGGCACTTTCCTCCTCGGTGCAGGGGCGACAGCGGAAGCGTCAGAGCTCCTCGCTGCGTCCCCAGAGCTCCTGGAAGGCCTGCTCGTAGCGAGCAGCGAGCTCGGGGGAGCTCAGGACCACCAGGTTCTCGTCGTTGATCTCGTTGGCGGAGCGGGTGTAGTTGAAGGAGCCGGTGAGCACGGTGTGGTCGTCGATGATGGCCAGCTTGTGGTGCATGATGCCACCGCTGAAGCCGTTGGCCACGCGCACGTCGACGCCGGCGTCGTCGGCCAGCCAGCGCAGGGCCTCGTGCTGATCGGAGAGCGTGTAGGTCTGACCTGCGTCGGCGCAGATGGAGACGTCCACGCCACGCACCGCGGCGGCGTCAAAGAGCGCGTCGCGAATGTCGGTGTTCGTGAAGGTGTAGATCGCCACGTGGATCGAGCTCTGGGCCGCCCTGATCTCGCCGGTGACCACCGAGCTGATGTCGTTCTCAGCGCTGAAGTAGGCCTGGCTGGAGGTGCAACCCGTGGTGATCAGCCCCGCTGTCAGCAGGATGATTGGCCACCGAACGAACGTGAGAAAGCCTGTTTTCGGCACGCAGTTGCCCTCCCGGGCTGCAGTTCCTCTACCACGGTACAGGGGGGGCGGGCAAGCCATGGGCGCACTCGACGAGGCCGTCTGCGGCGCGACCTGCGAGGGTGTACTCGGTTATCCGGGGTTGGAGCTTGCAGGAAGGGCGGCTCGCATCCGCGGGTCGACCTTCCATGTGCCCGCAGGAGTCCGAGGTGCCGCTGGACAGACGCCGGCGCGCGATCCGTAAAGTGGCCATCGTCCTCGCGGTCCTGGCTCTGGGGATCTGCGCCCTGCCGTGGCTGTTGAGCACGGATACTTTCCAGCGCTGGCTGGGCCTGGCGCTGGTGGAGCTGGTGGAGGTGGCCTCGGGCGAGCGCGTGTCGGTGGGGGGCGTACGGGTGCGTCCCTTCGAGCGGCGCCTGACCGTGCGAGGCCTGCTGGTGAGCGCCGAAGACTCCGGCGACACCATCCTGGCGGCCCGCAGCATCGAGGCGGTGCTGGGCTGGGAGGGCTTCGAGCCGGTGCTCGACCACCTCATCGTGGTGGAGCCGGTGCTTCACCTGCACCTGGATCAGGACGGCCTGCGCGAGTTCCGCGACGCGGTCCGCTCCGGGGGGGGCGTAGGCCGTCCCTGGCGCTGGGTGCTGGTGGAGGATGGCGCGGTGGTGGTGGACCTCCCAGACGGCCAGGTCACCGTGGCCGATCTGGATCTCACCCCAGCGGGCGAGCCTGTGCTCTACACCCTCAGCGTCGAGAGCCTGGCCTTCGAGCTGGGGCCTATGCAGCAGCGCTCGGCGCCTATCCGCTGGACCGGCATCGACTTCGACCTCGCCCACGCCACCATCCCGAGCCTGGAGCTTGACTTTCCTATCGCCCGGCTCATGGGGGAGCTCGCCGTCGTCAAGCATGGGCCCCTGGACGGACAGCTGTGGCTGGCCGTGGACTTGGCGCAGCTCGACCCCCTGCTGATGCCTCGCCGAAGCCTGGACGGGATGCTCGACCTGGACATCGCCATCGCGGGCACCGCGGATGCGCCCGAGATCGGCGCCGCGGTGCAGGTCTCACCCTGGCAGCTCACCACCGCGCCCAAGGGCGCCGAGGTGGGGCCGGACCTGCCTGGACGCGTCATGAACTTCGGCGCGCTGCGGGGCGAGCTGCGGCTGGACTCCAGCGCTGGCCGGGTGCAGCTGGACTACCTCGAGGGCGCCTTCGCCGACGGGTGGCTGTCGGTCCAGGGCAGCTACGCCGTCGAAGAGCGGATCGCCCAGATCGAGCTGGACCTGCGGGGGGGCAGCCTGGAGACGGGACTGCGCACCTTGGGCGCAGCCCCCACGCCCTGGGTCGATCTCACCATGGACATCCAGGCCGAGCTCGAGGGCAGCCTGGCGCCCATCCAGCTGGACGGGCCCTTCGTCATCTCCACCCGCGGCTTCCATGTGGACGATGGGCCCGCCAAGCCCGGGCGCTCTACGACCATCCTGGCGATCCCCCATGGCGTGCTGGCGGGTGAGGTGAGCATCGAGCCCACCCGGGTGCTGGGCGACATCCAGCGGCTCGAGCTGCCCCGGGGCGGCGGCAGCGGCACCGTGGAGATCGGGCTGGCCTCCCGCGGGCCCCTGGACGTGAACCTGCGGCTGCGCAGGACCGATCTGTCCATCTTCCAGCCCTTGGGATCCCTGGGCCTGCGCGGCGTGGGGGACATCGACGCCCGCATTCACGGGCCCTTCAACCGGCTCAGCGCCCAGGGCAAGGCCTCGGTGAAGGGGCTCGAGGTGCTGGGGATCCCCTTCGCCGATCACGCCAGCATGGACTTGGGCAGCCCGAACATGCGGGAGCTGCACCTGCGGGATCTCGAGGCGCGCCGGGGGCGGACCCGCTACGCCGGCAACCTGGGCGTCTTCTTCGGCGAGCAGCTCGAGCTCGACACGCAGATCCTGGTGCGAGACGGCTACCTGTCGGACCTGATGGGCATGTTCGTGGACATCCCCGGCGTCGAGGGACGGCTGGATGGCACCCTGGACCTGGAGGGCGAGCCCTTCCACATGGACGGCACCGTGGAGCTCGAGCTCGAGGACGTGGAGCTGGTGGGGGAGCGCTTCGCAGCAGGCAGGGCCAGCGCCAGGATGGACGATGGGCTGTTCACCCTGCGCTATCTCGAGGTCCAGCGGCGCGGAGAGTCCGAGTCCCTCTTGCTGCGGGGCAGCGTCGGCCGCGAGTACGCCTCCAACTTCGAGCTGTTGAGCGACGGCCTGAAGATCGAGAGCCTCGATGCGCTGCAAGGCCTGGGCCTACCCGTGGAGGGCAGGCTGCAGCTGATGGCCCACGCCCGCGGCAGCCTCATGGAGCCGCGCTTCGAGGGACGGGTCACC